>Ga0181537_10000154_pt1 | contig 62131 bp, 47 predicted proteins | sample PEATcosm2014_Bin_39_FD_119765 | JGI IMG/M metagenome (GOLD analysis project Ga0181537, IMG submission 119765) | Peatland microbial communities from MTU Mesocosm Facility, Houghton, MI, USA - PEATcosm2014_Bin23_10_metaG | ecosystem: Environmental > Terrestrial > Soil > Wetlands > Peat | place...
GACAATTTCCCCCGCCGCATCGTCGGTCCGGCTCAGCGAGCTGTAGAGGCGGAACGCGACGGCTTTGTTTGCGACTAACTGCAGGCCCGTGTCTTCGAGACGGATTTCGCGGCCTTCCTCGGCGCCGCGCGGCACGAGGCAAACGGTTTTTAGCAGCGCCGTTTTCAACGCGGCGTCAGGCTGCGCGTGGTCATCGATGCCAAGGTAATAGGCGCGTGGCAGGCCGCCGCGCACCAAAACGCCGCTGCCCGTGCCTCGCACGTATCCGTAATATGCCGCCCCCATCGCCACTGCCAGATCGAGTTCCTGGTTTTCAAACACCGCGGGCCTCCGGCCGTACCAGTGTTCGAGTACATCGGCGACGCGGGCGCGAAGGGTGTCGGGAATGAAAAAACCGCCGTTAAACAGAACTGCATCCACACCGCTCGCGGCCTCCGGCGCAGAGGCGAGAAACTCGGCCAGGTGCCGCGTAATCGCCGGATCGGAAACGTACGGCAGCCCCAGCTCACGAAAGACGCTCTGCTTTTCGTGCTGCGGCCGGTCACTCGCCTGGCAAGGCGGCAAAAAGCCTTCCAATGCCAGCTCGAGAACTTCGTCGCGCGTGATGGAAGTGCGCAGCGTGCCGCCAACCAGGGAAACGCCAGAGCCGGCGAGGACGATTTCTACCGACGATGGTCCGCTGGGGCTGAGCATGCGCTCTTTTGCAGCCGAGCACTGGCGGCGCAGGGCGCTGCGCTGGCGCAACGAAAGCTGCTTGCTCAATTTGGATTCCGCCAACCACGAGAGCGCCAGATCCAGATTGTCGCCGCCCAGCAGCAGATGCCGGCCCACGGATGTGCGCGTGAATTCCACGTGATCGCCATTCCGCCCGACGCGCACCAGCGTGAAGTCGGAGGTTCCGCCGCCCACATCGCAGATCAGCACAATCTGCCCGTCGCGCAGGTCGCGGTTGGAGCGCGCCAGGTGTTCGGAGATCCAGGCGTAAAACGCGCTCGCCGGCTCCTCGAGCAGCGTCAGCTTCTCAATGCCCGCCTGGCGTGCGGCCGCGACTGTGAGTTCCCGCGCCTCTTCGTCGAAACTGGCCGGCACCGTCAGCACCACATCCTGTTCGGAGAGCTGTGTTCCCTTCGCGAGTTCCCAGCATTCCCGCAAGTGGCCCAGGTAAGCGGCGGAGGCGTCAACTGGCGAAAGCACCCGCCCTTCCTCCTGCGCATCCCAAGGTAGAAGCTTCGCCGTCCGGTCCACTTCCGGATTCGAAAGCCACGACTTGGCCGAATGCACAGTCTTAGTGGGATACAGCGCGCCTTGTTCGCGCGCATACGCGCCCACTACGGGCTGCTCTGCGAGGAAGAGGAAAGACGGCAGCGTGCGCAGCGTCTCCTGGCGCTGGCCGGCGGCGGCTTGCGGGATTGGAAGAATGTGGATGGGCGGGAAATCGGCGTCCGCGGCTTCCGCGACGTCTATGTAAGCCAGGGCCGAATTCGTCGTGCCGAGATCAATACCCACTTTCATCGCAACACCGCGCCAACTTTCATCGCATCACCGCCCAAGCGCCTGGAGCCGCGCCGCGGGGCGTGAATAACGCCTTCGTCATGCGGCTTTCTACTCGACTTCCAGTTCCGCGGGCGCAATGATGGCCAAGTCGGCGTTCGAGGGCGCGACCGGCAGGTCGATCGAATTCACGCGCCACCCGCGATGCCGCAGCGTGCCGCCCGCCACTTTGCCGCTAGGCGGAATGTTGCCGAGGAGTTTGATTTTCTGCGCGTCGGGCGCTTTGGTGGCGTCGAGCTTTTGGAAAGTCCCCTCGACATCGTCAATCACAGGGCTCAGCGCGACCACACGCATGAGGCTGGCGCGGCAATCCGCGTGGAGATTTCGAACCGCCGCGCCAATCTGATCGTCTGGAAAGGCGGCGATGTCTTCCATCAGAAAATCTACGAGACGCGAATCGCTTTGCAGCGCCCGGAGCAACTGCAACGCGCCGTCGGTCACCTTGAGTTTGGCGGGCGGCGGCGGGGCAGCGGCGGGCTTTAGCTTCGCAAAGCCAAACGCGGCGGCGATATCTTCCGGCAGGGCGCCGGAAAACAGAATCGAGAAAAAACATCGGAATGCGGAAGAAATGCGCGACACACAAGGCCTCTTTACCAGGGAACAATTCGCTCGACTGAGACCCGCATAGCATTCCTCGCGTTCAGCAGGTCCGCATGCATCTCCGGCTTTTGTTCCCAACCCGCGCGCAACAGTTTCAAGTGGGCCTTGCGCGCTCTACGGGCGCAGACAGGCTCGCTTTCACATCTAATTGCGGCTTGCTCCAGCATATCAATGCGAAGAGGTTAAACTGGAGACCTCGAGCGGAACGCGACAGGCGCGGGGAAGTCACAAGACATGAATGCAGGGTTGTGCGCGCGTTGTTTGCACCAGCACCTTGTTCATTCCGCGAAAGGCTCGACCTTTGTGATGTGCCTTCGCCATCGCGAACCCGGCTCTTCGTTTGCGAAGTACCCGCGGCTTCCGGTGCTCGAGTGCAAGGGGTATACGGCCGCGAATCGGGAGCCCGACCCCCCTCCTAAACAAAACACTGGATAAAGTAAAGCAATCTATGTATGATTAAAACAAAGCAGTACGATTTTGTTTGAAGGGAGAATCTTTTCAATATGGCACCCAAAAAGCCTGCGAAGAAAGCCGCCAAGAAGGCCGCTAAGAAAAAGAAGTAGCATCAGCCTTTAAAGACTGACGTGTTGGATACGAGCCTGCCGGGAGAGAACCTGGCAGGCTCATTTTATTTGCGGGAGGGGCGGACGGGGCAAGAAAAGCCGATTCACAATCGGCCTGCAGGCTGCCAACCTGCCCCGCAGTTTCTTACTTCAGCGGGAATGATCGCTCGAGGGCGACGCGCACCAACTGGCTGCGCGTGCGCACGCCGCACTTTGCGAACAACTGCTGGAGAGTGGCTTTGATAGCGGTTTCCGAAGCGCCCACCTGTTGTGCGATTTCCTTGTTCGTGCACCCCTCGCAGACACCTCGCAGCACCAGACTCTCGCGCTCAGTCAGGGGCCGATCGAATGCCGGCGCCTCCCTCGGTTCCGGCGTCACGATGGCGAGGCTGAGCAGAAGCGCCGGGTCGAGCCAGGATCCCCCCGCGGCCACGGCGCGAATTGCCTGAGCCAGCATGGAAGGCGGATCGTGCTTGAGGAAGATGCCCGCCGCGCCGAGTTGAATTGCGGTTCTGGCATCCATCTCGCTCATACCGGCGGTGACGAAAAGCACCTTGCCTTGAAATCCGCGCTGGCGGGCGGAGGCGATAAACAGATTTCCGTGATCGGGGCCGAGATCGAAATCCAACAGGATTACGTCAACAGGCGCCCTGGCAAGCACCTCCAGAGCGTCGGCCCGGTTGGCGCAACTGGCCACCACCTGAAACTCGTCCTGCGACTCGAGCAGCCGGGCGAGACTGTCGCGAAATAGGGAGTGATCGTCAATGAGCAGCAGTCTTGTGGGCGGCATCGTCCACTCCTTCGCTGTCAATGGGCAAGACGCGCGCGCTCTGCAACTCCGCGATAAAGCAGCAGCCCGGGACCCTGGCATCGTGCCTGAGATCCCCGCCAAAGCTCCGCATGAACGCGCGGGAAAGATACAGGCCGAGCCCCACCGAATCCGCTCCTTCCTGAAACGGCTGAAACAGCCTGTCGGGGAATGAAATACCGGGGCCTGTGTCGCGCACGACGATGGATACGTGTTCACCCTTCTCGACTACCGAGATGGAAATACGTTTGAGCGGCCAGGCGGCCAGCGCGCGCTCGCTGTTCCGGATCAGGTTCAGAAGCACCTGCAGCAAACTATGGCGATCGGCGAGAGCCACAGGAGGCGTTTCGGGCACATTCCACTCCACCAGAATTCCGGCCTCATGAGCCCGCGGCTCGAGGACGATTCGCAGCGCGTCCAGCACCTCGCGAACATCCACCGGGCCAACCTCGAGCCTGCTGGCGCTCTTTTTCAGCTCGAACGAAGCGATTTTGTTCAGTGTTTCAATCAGGGCGCCGAGCGCGGCGAAATCCTTGTTGCGTTCGAGGCCACCTTCGCGCAAGAGATTCTGATGAGCCACCGAAATGGCGCCGCACACGTTTCTCACCTCGTGAGACACCGCATTGGCCAGCAGGCGCGAACCGGCGAGCAATTGCTGGGAAGTCGATTCCTCACGATCGCGCAATTCCTCGGATGCATCCACGACGAGCGCGGCCAGGCGGGCGCCGAGCCGCGTCTTGTAGGTGGAGAAGAAGACATTGGCAAGAAACACTTCGCCGTCCTCGCGCTCGCCCTTGCACTGCATCTCGGCCCGGAATTCGCGAGCCGGATCCTCAACCAGCGGCACGTGACGAAGCGCTGAGATGTATCTAAACAGGTTCCGTCCGTTCAGGTTGTCTTCGATTCTGAGAAGCCGCCCCGCGGCGGAGTTCGCCAGCAATATCGTCCCGTCGGTGCCGGCTGTGAACACGGCGGCGGGGCTGCTGTCGATCAGGAACAAAAGCTGCTCCTCAGCATCGCGCCGCGCGGAGGACTCCTCTTCCAGCCGCTCCACATTCTGCTGCTGTGCCAGCCGGTTCCTCCTCACCTCGTGCGCAAACAATCCCGCGCCCGCCAGTGCGGAGAACATCAGGACGTCCTGCGGCAGCGCTACGTTGTAGGTGAACTTGTAGGGATCAAAAACGTCGGCCAGGACAGTGCAGAGCAAGGCCACGCCCGCGATCTGCCAGCGTGGCAGCACGCCGCCAACGATCAGAAGGGGGAAAATATACAGCAGGCCGAAGGCGATATTGAGATCGATTTGCCAGTCAACGACAGCGATGCCGGCAATGAGCAATCCAGCCTTGAGCAAGGCCGCTGATTTTCGTTCATCGAAAGGCAGAAAGTTCACGATTTTCCCGTTGCCGGCTTTCCTTCAGTCTAGAAGACCAGATCGAAAGATAGCCTAAAGGGCCCGAAAGATAGTTATTACTTCGCAACAAGATAGTGGCTGAGGGCCGTGGTCTGTCGCTAGACTTAAACTTCCGAGGTCCGCGCGGGAATCGAGCGGCGAGGTGGCGTCAAAGATGGCATCCAAAGGCGTTTTCAAACCTGTGCCATTGTCGATTGCCAACTTGGCCGCGGCCGGGGCCCCTCCCCCACCGCGATTTGCTTGACTTAGACTCCCGCTGAAACCAGCTTTGCCGCACGTTCGGATGACCAGCCTCAATCCCCACCACACGAAGCATCCGTCTGGCCGTCTTTGCCTGGCATTGCTGCTTACTCTTGTTCTCACGCAGCCAGCCCGGGCGCAGCAAACCTACACCTGGGAGGAGATTCGGGATGAATTCGAGAAGACAAACCCGACGCTGCAAGCTGACCTGGTGAACGTGGATGAATCGCGCGCGATGGAGATCACCGCGTTCCTGCGGCCCAATCCTAATCTTTCGTTTCTGCTCGACCAATTCACGATATTTCCGACACCGGACACGCCCTACCGCCCGATCGCCGGTGTGCTCGAATCCGGCTCGATCAGCTACCTTTATGAGCGGCAGCACAAGCGCGACCTCAGGCTGGAAAGCGCCAGGAAAGCCACCGGCATCGCCACTTCCGCGCATGCCGACCTGGAGCGTAATCTGCTGTTCACTCTGCGCAACGCCTTTGTTCAGGCCCTGCAGGCCAAGGCGTTCTTCGACATCGCCAGACAGAATCTCGAATATTGGGACAGGGTGGTTGAGATCAGCAGGACGCGATTCACGAGCGGCGATATCGCCAAAATCGATCTCAGCCGCATTGTTTTGCAACGCACGCAGTACCAGAGCGATTACGTCACCGCGCAAGTGAACCTGCGCACCGCGAAAATCGCTTTGCTGATGCTGCTCAATGACCGCACACCCGTCGAGAAGTTCGACGTCACCGGGCCGTATGACTTTCACGACCAACTGATGGCGCTGGAGGAGTTTCGGCAGATTGCGATGACGACGCGGCCCGACCTCAAAGCCGCCGTGGAGGCGGTGGATAAAGCGCGAACCGATAACCGGCTTGCGATAGCCAATGGCACCGCGGATCCCACTTTTGGCGCCGACATCGGCCGGAATCCGCCTTTGCCGAGCTACATAGGTTTCAGCCTGAGTGTGCCCTTGCGGATCTTCGACAAGAACCAGGGCGAGAAGCTGCGCACCAAGCTCGAGATCGACCGCACGGACAAAACGCGCAGAGCGGCGGAGGCGCAGGTGTTGAGCGATGTCGACACCGCGTACACCACGGTCGCGAGCACAATCGAGCTGCTGAAGCCATACAAATCCGAATACCTGCCTCTGGCCACGGAGGTACGCGACACGGTGAGATTTGCCTACGAGCGAGGCGGCGCATCGCTGCTCGATTTTCTGGATGCCCAGAAGGAATATCGCGATACCCAACTGAACTTTGTGAATCTGGTCGGCTCTTATCTGGCCGCGGCCAGCCAGTTGAACCTGGCCGTTGGGCGCGAGGTGATCGAATGACGTGTAAGACCGCGTTTGCAGTGACCTTGGTGCTTGCGTTTTCCGTTCTGTTTGCCGGATGCGGCAAGAAGGCGGCCGGCGAAGCTACCGACACGGGCCCGCATCCGGCCGCCGTGGAGACGGAGATCGACCCGAGCAACTTCAAAGTCGATCACCCCGAGCAGTTCCCCATCGAGGATGCCGGCGTGTATGTGGCGGCGCCGGAGCTGAATGTCACCGGTGTTGTGAGCCCCGATATCTCGCGGCAAGTGCCGGTGATTTCGCTCGCATCAGGACGAATTATCGAAATCGACACGCGTCTCGGAGACGACGTCATCAAAGGCCAGTTGCTGTTCAAGGTGCGCAGCAGCGACATCGCGCAGGCTTTTTCCGACTATCGCAAAGCGGTGGTGAATGAACAACTGACCAAGGTGCAGCTCGACCGCGCGCAGGTGTTGTACGACCACGGAGCCATCCCGAAAAGCGCGGTCGAAGTGGCGCAAAACGCCGAAGACAACGCCAAGGTCGACCTGGACACCACGATCGAGCATCTGCGCGTGCTCGGCTCCGACCCGGATCATCCGACAGGCATCGTGCCTGTGTACGCGCCCACCAGCGGCGTCATCACCGACCAGCAGATCACCAACGCGGCCGGCGTGCAGGCGCTTGCGACGCCCAATCCGCTCACCATTTCCGATATGTCGAATGTCTGGATCATCTGCGACGTTTACGAGAACGATCTGGCGCAGGTTCACCTGGGCGAATACGCCGACATTCATCTCAACGCTTTTCCGGACCGCGTCTTGAGAGGCAGAATCGGCAATATCGGCGAGATTATGGATCCGAACATTCGCACGGCAAAAGTGCGGCTGGAAGTCGGAAATCCGCATTTGATGCGCCTGGGGATGTTCGTTACCGCGACGTTCCACGGCGACAAGAAAGTAAAGCACGCGACCGTGCCGGCAAGCGCGGTGCTGCACCTGCACGACCGCGACTTTGTCTACTCTCCGGCTTCCGGCGGCTCGTTCAAGCGCATCGAGGTGGTGGGCGGAGCGATGCTGCCGGGCAACATGCAGGAGATTATCTCGGGAATCGGGCCGGGCGAGAAAGTCGTGACCAACGCATTGGTGCTGCAGAACACGGTGGAACAGTAATGATTCGGGCCGCGGTTGATTTTGCACTCAACAATCGTTTCCTGGTTCTCGCCGCCGCGATTCTGATCTTTGTGTGGGGCGCCATTTCTTTCCACAATCTGCCAGTTGAGGCTTATCCGGACGTCGCGGACAACTACGTCGAAATCATCACGCAATGGCCGGGGATCGCCGCCGAACAGATCGAGCAGCAGGTGACGGTGCCGCTCGAAATCTCGATGAACGGCATCCCGCACATGGTGCATTTGCGGTCGTTTTCGCTGTTCGGGCTGTCGGACCTGAAGCTGATCTTTGACGACGATTCGAATAACGACTGGAACCGCGAACGGACGCTGGAGCGGTTGTCGCAGGTGACGCTGCCGCAGGGCGTCCAGCCGCAGATCGGCACGGACTGGAGCCCGGTGGGGCAGATCTACTTCTTCACGCTGCGCAGCACGAGACCCGAGCAGGATCCGATGGAATTGAAGTCGCTTGAAGACTGGGTGATCGAGAAGAACTTCAAGTCGGTGGCGAACGTAGTCGATGTGGCCAGTTTCGGCGGCCCCACTCGCGAATACCAGGTCAGGCTCGATCCGAACAAGCTGATTTCCTACGGATTGAGCATTGCGCAAGTCGAACAGCAGCTGGCCGCCAATAATGCCAATGGCGGCGGCAGCTTCATTGAAGCCGGACTCCAGCAGATCAATGTTCGCGCGGTGGGCCTGGTGGATCGATCACAGGACATCGCGCAAACGGTTATCACAACCCGGAACGGCACTCCCCTGCGCGTGAAAGACATTGCCGTAGTGGCGCAGGGACCAAAGATCCGGCTCGGCCAGTTCGCCCGAGCGATTCATAAGGAAGATCGCAAGATAGTCGATAACGACGACGTAGTTTCCGGTATTGTACTGCTGCGCAAGGGCGCTGAAGCGGATGCCGCGCTGAAGGGGATCCACGCGAAGGTACAGGAATTGAATGACCACATTCTGCCGAAGGGCGTGAAGGTGGCGCCCTTTATCGATCGCAGCGACCTGGTTTCCTACACAACGCATACCGTGCTGCACAACCTGCTCGAAGGCATCTTCCTGGTGGTGATCATCCTGTTTCTCTTTCTCGGGAACGTGCGCGGAGCGATTATCGTTGCACTCACTATCCCGTATTCTTTGCTCTTCGCATCGATATGCCTGAACCTGAAAGGGATTCCGGCGAATCTGTTGTCGCTTGGAGCGCTGGATTTCGGCATGGTGGTGGATGGCGCGGTGGTGATGGTCGAGAACATCATCCGTCACCTGAGCCACCGCGACCCCACTACTCCGAAGCAGAAGATTTTTGAAGCCGCTCACGAAGTGCAGCGCCCGGTGTTCTATGCCATCGGGATCATCATCACGGCGTATATACCGATTTTCACTCTCCAGCGCGTGGAAGGGCGGCTGTTCAAACCCATGGCGTGGACCGTGGCGTTTGCGCTGCTGGGAGCGTTGACGTTCTCGATGCTGGTTGCGCCTGTGCTGGCGAGCTTCTTCTTTCCGAAGGGCACACGTGAGTGGCACAACCCGGTGATGGCGGCGCTCACCAGCGGCTACAGGAACGCCCTCAGATTTGCGATCCGGAACCGCTATATTACTGTGGCGTTCGCGGCCGCCTGCGTATTAGGCGCATTCTGGATTGCCACATCCATCGGCTCGGAATTTCTGCCGCACCTCGATGAGGGCGCCTTGTGGGTTCGCGGAACGCTGGCGCCGAGCACCGGACCGACGGAGGGCATTCGCCTCGCAAATCAAGCGCGCATTCTGCTGTGCGAGTTTCCGGAAGTGAGGCAGACCACCAGCCAGGTTGGCCGCCCCGACGACGGAACCGACACAACCGGATTCTTCAACACCGAGTATTTTGTCGATCTGAAGCCAAAGGAAGAGTGGAGGCCCGGCTTTCACGAGGATAAGGAAGCGCTGATCGCGGCAATGAACAAGGAGCTCGAAAAAATTCCGGGCGTGCTGTGGAACTTCTCGCAGCCCATTGCCGACAACATGGAGGAGGCGGTTAGCGGCGTGAAAGGGGAACTGGCCACCAAGCTGTTCGGCAATGAGCTTAGCGTGCTCGAGGAAAAAGGCGACGAGATTGTCAACGTGATGCGCAAGGTTCCCGGTATCGCCGATTTGGGAGTCTTTCGCGTACTGGGCCAGCCGAATTTGAACGTCAGCGTGGATCGCGCCGCTGCCGCGCGCCACCAGATCAACGTTGCCGATGTCCAGGATGCGATTCAAACCGCGGTGGGCGGCAACGCGCTCACGCAGGTGTTGAAGGGTGAAGAGCGGTATGATCTGGTGCTCCGCTACCTGCCCAATTTCAGGGATACCAAGGAAGCTATCCAATCTATCCGGCTTCTCTCGCCATCGGGCGAACGCGTGTCGTTGGCGCAACTGTCAACCATCAAGATCTCCGACGGCGCATCGGAGATTTATCGCGAAGGCAACTCTCGCTACGTCGCCATCAAGTACAGCGTTCGCGGGCGCGATCTTGGCGGCGCCGTGGAAGAGGCGATCAAAAAGGTCAACGAAAAAGTGCAGCTGCCGCGCGGATACCACCTCGACTGGGAAGGCGAGTACGAAAGCGAGCAACGCGCGCAAGCCCGGCTGGCCATCATCGTGCCCTTGACCATTGTCATTATTTTCCTGATTCTGTACCTCATGTTCACTTCGTTGAAGTGGGCGCTGCTGATTTTGACCAACGTCATGGTGGCTCCCGTGGGAGGCATTCTCGCGTTGCTTTTCACGGGCACAAATTTCAGCGTTTCCTCCGGTGTGGGCTTTCTGGCTTTGTTTGGCGTCTCTGTCCAAACCGGCGTAATCATGGTGGAATACATCAATCAGCTAAGAGCGCGCGGCCACACCATTGAAGATTCCGCCGTCGAAGGCGCCGTGCTCCGCTTGCGGCCTATCATGATGACCATGCTGGTCGCTACCCTCGGCCTGTTGCCCGCGGCACTCTCTCACGGCATCGGATCCGATTCACAGCGGCCATTTGCCATCGTGATCGTCGGCGGCCTCCTTGGCGAGCTGATGCTTAGCGTGTTCGTGCTTCCGACGCTGTACGCCTGGTTTGCCCGCGAAAATGACAAACTGCCGAAGCCAGAGACTCAGTTCCTCGAGGACTAAACGCTCGCCGGGGTGCGCTAAGGGGCTGTGCATGAAGACAGGCACGAGCGCCCGCGGCAAGAACACCACAGCCTAAAGGCGGCGCCACACAGCTCGCCTTCCGGTATGCCGTTCTCAAGAACGTATCGGCGAAAGACGCTCTCGAACGGTTTTGTGCTAGCCTGCATTGGCATTCCTGAAAGGAGCGTCCAATGCGTTATCTCACAACATTGCTCTCATTTGTGCTGGGAGGCGCTTCGAGCGTGATCGTGGCGCGCGCCCAGTCTCAGACAACGCCTGGCCCGGAAGTGAAGAAGCTGGCAGTAATGGTCGGCAAGTTCACGGTCGAAGACGAAGTGAAAGCCGGGGCAATGGGGCCGAATTCGCCAGCGACGAAATTCAGCGGCACTGACGATTGCAGATGGACGGCAGGCGGCTTCGCTGTGATTTGCGAGGCAGCACTCTATAGACCCGGAAGGAAATACTCGGAGGCTTCCTTCGTCTATTACGATCCGACCTCAAAGACATACCGATACCACGCAGTCGACAGTTCAGGAGGAGTAGAAAACAAGACTGGTACGGTGAGCGGCAACATATGGACTTGGCTTGGGGAGAGCATTTTTGGCGGGAAGATGTATCACACCCGGTACATCATGAAGGTTGTTTCAGCGGACTCATACGAATACACCGATGAGTCGGGCGAAACTGCGGACTCCATGAAGGTGTTCGTGAGCGGGAGGGAGACTCGCGTGGCGGCCACCAAGCACGCGGCACCGAAACCGGGGCAGTGACGGATAGAAATGGTAGTGGTGCTTTGGAGCACGACTACCAAATTCTGAGAGCTTGCCGAAATGGCCGGTTCTTCGATAAACTTAATATGCTTTGTCATCGCCCATCGGCTCAACTCCCTGGAAACAATCGCTTGCGGCATCCTGAAGGCCTTCTCGATCAAATCGGAAACACGCCGCTGATCAGGTTGGACCGAGTTGCTCGCGACCTCCCCGGCATCGAGATTTGGTACAAACTCGAGTTTCTGAACCCTGGCGGGTCGGTGAAAGACCGTCCCGGCCTGAACATCATTCTGGAAGCCGAGCGCGACGGCAGGTTGAGTGCCGAGAAAACGATACTGGACGCCACCAGCGGGAACACCGGAATCGCCTATGCCATGATTGGCGCGGCGAAAGGGTACCGCGTCAAACTCTGCCTGCCGGCCAATGCGAGCATCGAGCGGAAACAAATTCTTTCGGCACTGGGCGCGGAGCTGGTTTTCACCGATCCGGCCGAGGGCTCCGATGGTGCGTTCCGCAAAGTCCGCGCCATCTACGCAGAGTCTCCCGCCGAGTATTTCTACGCCGACCAATACAACAATGATGCGAACTGGCGAGCGCACTGGCAGACGACTGCGCCGGAAATCGTTGAGCAGACCTCGGGGCGCATCACACATTTCGTTACCCTGCTCGGAACGACCGGAACGTTTACCGGAACCAGCCGCCGGCTAAAGAAAGAGATTCCGGCTGTGGAATGCTGGAGCGCGCAGCCGGCAACTTCGCTGCACGGCATCGAAGGGACCAAGTATCTGCCGACGAGCATCGTGCCGGGCATCTATGACGACACGGTCGCCGATGGCAACCTCTGGATTGAGACGGAGGCCGCTCAGAGTATGGCGCGCCGGCTGGCTCGTGAAGAGGGACTGCTGGTGGGCATCTCGGCCGCGGGGAACGTAGTCGCGGCGCGGACCTTGGGCCAACAGTTGATTGACCAGGGCCGAACCGGAGTGATCGTGACCATCGCGTGCGACGGCGCCTCAAAGTATCTGAGCGAGGATTTCTGGAGCGAGCCGGATTAGTGAACCGCCCAATGCGCGTTTCACGTGGGCGAAACTCCCTTCTGACATCAATCATATGTCGAGTTGCTGGCCTGTCCCCGGCCCAACCAGGATTACAGCGCAACCGCCCCAACCGCCTGCGCGTTCAACGATAATGGAGGGACAGGGAAACTCACATGTCTATACGCTGTGGCGGCCTGCTGATCGCCTTCGCCGCTCTTTCTCTTGCGCAGACTCCTCCGGCTGCGCCGGCGGCCGGGCAACCTGCCGCCGTGACGCCCGAAGCCGCGAGCCAGCAAACGGCAAGCCCTCAGGCAGTAAGTCCGCAAGCCGCAAACCCACAAACCGGGAGCCCGGACACCAATACCGGCCTCAAGCGGCGTGATCTGCCCACGGGGCCCGGTGTGTTTCGCGTCGAGCCTGGCACTCGGATTCTGCTCAACATGATCAACAGCGTCAGCACGAAACAGGCAGCAGTGGGCGACCGCCTTTATCTGGAAACGGCATTCCCGGTAATGGTGAATGGACACATCGTCATCCCGCAGGGTAGTTGGGTCACCGGGACGGTCACCGAAGTCAAGCGCCCCGGCCGCGTCAAGGGCCGTGGAGAGCTGAGCGTCCGCTTCGATTCCTTGACGCTTCCGAACGGTATCTCGCGCGATTTCCGCGCCCCGCCGGCGAGTGTAGATAGCCGGACGGGGGACACGCTGAATCGCGAAAAGGACAAGATCGAGGGACCCAGCGATAAGGGCAGCGATGCAAGGACCATCGCGGAAACAACGGCGGCGGGAGCGGGACTTGGCGCCGCAATCGGTTCGGCAACACGCAGTGTGGGCAAAGGCGTTGGAATCGGCGCGGGCGCGGGGTTGGCGACTGGCCTGATTGTCACCATGCTGACGCGCGGACCGGACGCTGCGCTCGACCGCGGCACCAACGTCGAGATGGTGCTCGATCGCCCGCTCGAGTATGACCACGCCGACCTCGATTTCTCCACAGCTCCGCAACATGCGCCGCTGGCGGAAGGGCAAGTCCAGCAAAAGCAGCGCGGCGGCATTTTTTCGCCATTCCCTTACTGAGGCCGCCGATGCCGGATGAGCCCGCCGATCTGGAATTCGACCCGGATCAGCCCTTCGAGTTTCCCATCACCAGCGTGCTCGACCTGCATGCTTTTAATCCTCGCGACGCCAAGGCGGTGGTGGAAGAGTATCTCCTCGAAGCGCAAAAGCGCGGACTGACTGCCTTGCGCATCGTTCATGGACGTGGGATTGGCGTGCAGCGCGAAATGGTGCGAAAGGTTCTCGCCCGGACCCCGTTTGTCGCTTCGTTTGAAGATGCTCCGATGGAAGCCGGCGGCTGGGGCGCAACGCTGGTCACGCTCAAGTCAGAGAAGCCTGCCTGATTCTTATGGTTGTGGGGCGGACGCCCTCGTCCGCTCGCGACCTCGCGACCCCCTGGTCGCGATCTGCACCCGTTGTCGGAGGGCCGCTCCCTTGCGCTTCGCGAATTGCGCTCGCGAATTTTGGTCGAGGCTCAGTTCAGGGGCGGCGGCGCGGGTGGGGTCCAAGCTGGTTGAACACTGGCGAACAGGCTTCTTGCCTCTGGACGGCTCAGCACCAGGAACGTGAAAACGCCGAGGACCGTCCCGTAAGGAACTGCCAGGCAACTAAAGCCGGCGATGACCTGGCAGAAAAGCCGGTTCTTGTGGTGCGTAAGCCAGCGCCCGGTCAAGAACTGGCACAAAGCGATGCTCATCATGAAAAGGAAAGCCATCACGAAAATGGTTGCCAACAGAGAGCCGAGCCAGGGCGGCATATCTCTTCCGCCGGTTCGGTCGGAGTGTTGCTGGATGATATGGATAAGCGTGCCGATGAAGGACGCATAGCCCAGGAGGAAAAGAGAGTAGCAAGCGATGATTCCCGCCTGGATGTAGTAACAGATAGAGAGAATCTTAAGGTCGTGCGCACTGGTGTCCATCGTCGTGAACCCCCTATTTTCCGGTCTCAGAATCTCGGCGACGTTCCAAGATAACAGAATTGCTTGCCTGTCGCATTCGGCCATCCGCCGCGTCATATACTAGCGCCGAGACGAGTCTCGGCGCGGCAGGCACGAGTGCCAGCGCCACAAAGCAGGCATCTCGGGGTAAACTTACACCTATGCGCACACTCCTTTGCGGTCTCGTCTGCTCAATCGCTCTGCTCGGCCAGGACGTCAAGAATCTCGAAGTGGTCGGCAAGATCAAAGGCGAAGCTTTTGACCGTTCCGAGGTGATGGATACGCTTTCCTATATAAGCGATGTTTACGGTCCCCGCCTCACCGCCTCTCCAGAATTCAACCAGGCGGCGCAATGGACCATGGACCGCTTGAAGTCCTACGGCCTCGCCAATGTTCACGAGGAGGCCTGGGGTCCGTTCGGGCGCGCATGGTCGATTGAAAGCTATACGCTTGACATGACGGCTCCGCGCTATTCTCATCTTGTTGCCGCGCCCTTGGCCTGGTCCGCGCCAACTCATGGCGTTGTTTCAGGCGAAGTGATTCTCGCTCCGGGCCCACCACGCAGTTACGATCTGAAGAAGCTCGCGGCCGGGATCGACGAATTTGAAGCCAAGTGGAAAGGCAAGCTGAACGGCAAAATCATCCTGTTTTCGAGGCCGCGCATATCGCCCGAGCGCGACAAACCCAATTTCCGGCGCCTCACCGACGCTGAACTAGCCGACCTTGCCAAGGCGCCCGCTCCTGCCAGGAAGGAAAGGATCGATTGGGACCACTTCGAGTTTCCTGACGACCCGAAAGACCAGCAGCGCCTCTTCAGCTCGATATCCGAAGCCGACTTCGATATCTTCTGGGACCGGCTGCAGGCATTGCGCGGCAAGCTTTCGAAATTCCTTTCCGATGAAGGCGTTGTGATGGTGCTCACAACCGACAACCGCGCCCATGACGGCATGAACTTCGCCGAAGCGGCAGGATCCGAAAAGGCCAGCGCCACTCCCGCCCCTCCCACGTTCGTGATCGACGAAGAACAATACACGCGCATGACGCGGATTCTTGAAAAGAAGATGCCGGTCACCGTCTCAGGCGAGCTCAAGGTGAAGTCGCCGAACGCGGACGAATTTGGCCAGGACATTATCGCCGAGATTCCCGGCACGACGAAAGCGAACGAAGTGGTGATGGTGGGCGCGCACTTCGATTCATGGCACACCGGTACAGGCGCCACCGATAACGGTGCCGGGAGCGCGGTGATGATCGAAGTAATGCGAGTTCTGAAGGCACTGAATCTTCCTATGACCCGGACCGTGCGCATCGGTTTATGGAGCGGGGAAGAAGAGGGGCTGTACGGTTCGAGCGCTTACGTCAAATCGCACTTCGGCGATCCTATAACGATGCAGCTGAAGCCGGAACACGCGACGTTCGACGCCTATCTCAACCTGGACAACGGCAGCGGCAAGATTCGCGGCGTTTATCTGCAGGGCAATGACGGCGCGCGGCCGATCTTCCAGAAAATTCTCTCGCCGTATGCGGACATGGGTGCTTCCACAATTAGTCTGCACGACACCGGCGGTACCGATCACCTGTCTTTCGACGCCGTGGGGCTGCCCGGTTTCCAATTCATTCAGGATCCGCTCGACTATGGGACGGTGGCGCACCACTCGAATATGGATACCTTCAGCCACGCCGTTCCCGAGGACCTGATGCAGGCTGCCGCGATCGTGGCCACAGCGGTCTACGAAATCGCGAACCAGGAGGAGATGTTCCCGCGCAAGCCGCTGCCGGTTATTGGCGGGAAGGCGAAAGAAGTGAAAGCCACGGGAGCTGGGCATTAGTTCCGTGGCACTTGCTAGCATGCGTCAATTCTCATTCGTAGCGTTCTTGGGGGCCGCCTTCTGCGCAGCGCTCCCCGCGGCTGAGCTCGATTTGCCCGCCTCGCCCTCTACGGTGGTGTGGGGCTATTATTCGGCGCTCGCCCCACCGGTAATGACTGCCCATTCGGGTGACACCGTGCGCATTCACACCGTCTCCACGTGTTCGCTCGAGAAAATGGAGGCCGGCGGCGTCCCTCCCTCGGCCATCCCGCAATACGATCGCGATATCCACGAACAGGTGAAGGACAAGGGCCCCGGCGGCCACATTCTCACCGGCCCGCTGGCGATCGCCGAAGCCGAGCCAGGAGATGTCCTCGAAATCCAGATACAGAAGATTGAAATTGACGTCCCCTACGCGTGCAATGGGTTTTCCGCGGGCCGCGGCTTTCTGCCCAATGACTATCCTTACAGCGTCACCAAAGTCATCCCGCTCGATCGCGAGCATATGCTCGGCGACTTTGCCCCTGGCATCAAACTCCCTCTGCATCCGTTCTTCGGCAGCATGGGCGTCGCTCCCCCCACCAACGGCCGTTTGAACAGCGGACCGCCCTGGATGCACGCCGGCAACATGGACAACAAGGAACTGGTGGCCGGCGCCACGCTCTTCATTCCCGTACACGTCAAAGGCGCCTTGTTTGAGGTGGGCGATGGGCACGCCGGACAGGGAAACGGCGAAGTCGACATAACCGCGCTAGAAACGTGGCTCACCGGAACATTCAAATTCATCGTGCACAAAGACCAGCACCTGCTGTGGCCGCGAGCCGAGACGCCTGCCAGCTATATTTCGATGGGCTTCGACGAAGATCTAAAGACGGCTACTGAGATGGCGGTTCGCAACATGATCGACTTTCTGGTGACGGAAAAGCATCTGACTCGTGATGAGGCCTATTCGCTGACCAGCGTTGCGGTGGACGTCGACATCACCCAATTGGTCGACGGTAAGGTAGGCGTCCACGCCATCTGCCCGAAGGCCATCTTCACCAACCCGGCACGCTAGCGCAGTGCGCATTGTGGCGCGGGCACTCGTGCCTGCAGCGCCGAGACTCGTCTCGGCGCTCCGAGCGCTGAGATGCAAGCGCTAAAATGAGTGATTGATGGACTTCGGCGATTACAAGGTTGTTCTGTATCGAAATCAACCAGACGGATGGGTCGCGGAAATCCCGGCAATTCCCGGATGCCACGCGCTCATGCCGACTCGGGAAGAGGCTCTCGCAGAGCTTGCTGCCGTATTTCGGATGATCTCGGAAGAGTACGGGGAACGGAAACAGCCCTTACCCGCCGACACGACCGAGATCGTGAATGCCTAGCGCCCGCGCTGAGGAATTCCGTCGCGCCGCAACTAAGCTCGGTTTCTCGAAAGCGCGACAAACCGGGAGCCACGAACGATGGAGGCACCCGGACGGACGTGCCACGACGATCCCGGTGCACGGCGGCCGGGAAATCGGTCCCCCACTCTTCCACAAAATCTTGAACCAGCTAGGCATTAACGAGAAGCAATTCAATCAACTCCGGTAGGGCGACCGCATACTCACCTGAGGTAGACAGTTTACGAGCAGTTGATCGATGACCCTGCGATTCGGTGACGTCGTCTTGATTCTGATGCAATTCCACCAAGCGCCTCTTTCGCCCCGTTCCGGGGCTCCTTCTTCCCTTTGGCTCTTCCCATGGCTTACGCCATGGGCTATGGTCTGTCGCCCTGACGGGCTGAGGCTGCTCGTCTTCCATTACTCGTGTTCCGCACCGTTGCCCTCGCGCTGGCCAAAGCAATAGTGGATACTGACGGCTGAATGCCTACCCGTCCACCACCCGCGCCAGCGTCTGGCAAGCGCCCTCTCAAAACTCTGGAGCGCGTCCTCTCGAAGGTGGGTCTGGGCTCGCGCACAGAGGCTCGCAGTTGGATCGGCGCGGGCCGCGTAGCCGTGAATGGGCGCGTTGTCCGCACTCCCGATCACTGGGTTGACCTCGAACTGGACCGTGTCACCCTCGATGGCAAGCCGGTCCGCAAGCAAGCCCGACGTTATGTGCTGTTATACAAACCCAAGGGCTATGTGACCACTTACAAGGATCCCGAGGGGCGCCCGACGGTTTATCATCTTCTCCAGGATGTCGATCAGTTCATCGCCCAGGTGGGGCGGCTCGATCTCGACACCAGCGGTTTGCTGCTTCTCACGAATGACACGCAGTTGGCCGAAGCGCTCACCAATCCGGAAAGCCATGTTCCGAAGAAGTACCTGGTGAAGGCCGCCGGGTTGCTTACGCCTGAGCAGGTCGAGGCTCTGCGTAAGGGCGTGGAGTTAGACGACGGGCCGACGCGTCCCGCGATAGTCGATTTCATTCGCCAATCGGCTAGCAGCACATTTCTGGAGATCACCATCACGGAAGGCCGCAATCGACAGGTGCGGCGTATGTTGGAGGCGGTCTCGAGCAAGGTGCTGAAGCTGGTGCGCGTGGAATTAGGCCCGCTGACACTCAAGGGGATGGCTATGGGCAAGCATCGCGACTTATTGCCAGAGGAAGTTGCGGCGCTCCGCAAGGCGGCGGGGTTGCCGATGAAATAGCCCCATGCGTGAGCTTGGGGCTGCCCCGTTCATACAAACAGGTTGCCGCATTGGGGGTATGGAGGCACACATCGACTCGCTGCTACTCGATGCGCAACGCTTCGGTTGGATCTACCTGGGTGGCGCGGTGCGCAGGCAAGTAGCAGGCCGCAAACGACACAAGCAACAGTAGCAATGGCACGCAAACCAGGGTTACGACGTCGGTTGGCTCAATGCCAAACAGGAGCCCCTTGAGAACTTGCCCCACCAGCAGCGCCCCAGCGAGACCCACTGCCACGCCCGCAACTGCGGGTGTCAGCCCCTGCCTGAGAACATGGCCAAGCACCTGTGTGGAGGTTGCACCCAGGGCCAGCCGAATGCCGATTTCTGCTCTGCGCTGCGACACGGCGTAGGAGAGCACGCCGTAGAGCCCGACTGCCGCCAGCAACATTGCCAATCCTGCGAATGAGCCAAAAAGCACGAGGTTGAACCGGCGATCGGATGCCCCTTGCCCGATGATCTCGTCCATCGTCCGTATATCAAACAGCGGTAAATTCGGATCCAGCTTGTGGACCTCTTCGCGCACGGCCGCTGCCAGTGAATGTGGCTCCACGGTGGTGTGCAAGACGACGTGGAGTCTGTCAAAGTTGCCGTCCAGCGCCGGCGTATAGAAGGTCGGCTGCACTTCGGCGTCCAGCCGCTGCAAAACGTCGCCCACCACGCCGATCACCTCATAGTGCGGTATCGGGTTCACGGCCTGGTCTTTTCGCTCCTCGTCATAACCAAAGTGGATATGCTTACCCAGGGGGTCGACTCCGTGAAAAAACTGCTTGGCCATCGATTCACTAATGATGACTGCTCCGATCTTCGGATGCTTCTTATCGAATCCCACGCCGTCCTGCCCGGTAAATGTCCGGCCAGCCACCAGCGGTATGCCCGCGGCGCGAAAGTAGTTGGGACCGGCGGCGCGGGCCAGCGGATCGAAGTCCTGGCCGGGCGGCGTCGGGATTTCGTCGATCCTGATGATCCAATCGCTGCAATGACCGGAGACGGGCGGGCAGGAAACGATTCCCGCGTCGATCACGCCCGGTACAGCTTGCATGCGGTCAGTCAACCGGCGCACGAAAGCGGAAATCTTTTCGTGTTGGGTATCGTCCGGATCGGGCAGGCTAATCCCGAGAGTCAGCGTGTTGTCGATTCGCACGCCGGTCTTGACGCCGTAGAGCTTCGAGAAACTGCGCAACAGAAGCCCAGCCGAAACCAGCAGCACCAGGGAGAGCGCAACTTCGGCCGCAACGAGAATACTGCGGAAGCGGTTGTGCGAACGGCCGGGTGTCATCGATCGGTTACCGTCCTTCAAACTGTTCACCAGATCGCTGCGTGAAGATTGGAGCGCCGGGAAGAGTCCAGCCGCCACGCCAGCGAGCATCGCTAACCCAAACGTAAAAAGAAACACAACGGGGTCGTCGTGCACCGGTCCATTCAGCAAGATGGAGTCCGCCCCGGGCGCCCGCGCCACCAAGGCTGAGGTGATAAAGGCTGCAACCAGCACGCCAGCTCCGCCGCCCAGTAGCGACAGCAGGACACTCTCGGTGAGCAATTGCCGGAAGATTCGTCCCCGGCTTGCGCCCACTGCCTCTCGAATCGCAACCTCTCGCGCACGGCCCGCCGCCCGCGCCAATAGCAAATTCGCTACGTTCACGCAGGCGATCAGGAGCACGCAGCCAACCGCGCCCAGCAAGGCCAACAACGACCCGCGCAGATCCCGCACCAGGTAGTCATGCAGAGGCACAACGTTGCCTCCTTTGCCGCTGAACTCCTGCGGGTGCGCCCGTTTGTAGCGCCAGGCAAAGCCGTCGATTTCGGCGCGGGCCTGTTCCACGGAGACTCCCTGCCGCAGCCGCCCCACAACCAGAAGGAAATGAGAGTCGTGGCTTTCCGCCATTTCTGGCGTGGTGTTGGCAAGCAAGGGCACCCAGACGTCGGTGGCCTGGTACGGAAAAGCGAAGCCGCGCGGCATCACTCCCACGATCTCGTGATTTACTCCATCCAGGCGAATCTGGCGATGGAGGATGTCGGGCGCGCCGCCAAAACGCTGTTGCCAGAGCCCGTAGCTGATCACCGCCACTTTTCTTGCACCGTACTTGTCTTCTTCCGGCAGAAATCCACGCCCGAGCATCGGATTCACGCCCAGGGTGGCGAAGGTCGTGGCTGAACATATGCAAGCATCCACCCGTTCAGGAGCGAATGCATCCGAGGGGCTCGAGAGGTTAAACGCGCCGCCGCCCCCGGCCGCCATCTGTTCGAAGCTCGCGGACATTTTCTGCCAGTCCAGAAAGTTACCAGCCGCCACGTAATTAAAGGGGTCGCTGCCCTCTGGCCCCACAGGGTCGCGTTCAAAGATCCCCATCAGTCGCGACGGGTCCTTGTACGGCAGTGGCTTCAAAAGAAACGCATTCACCACGCTGAAGATGGCCGTATTGGCGCCCAGCCCCAGCGCCAGAATCGCAATCGCCGTGAACGTGAATCCTGGGCGCTTCGCTAGTTGGCGCAGCGCAAAGTGCATGTCCTGAGGAAGAGAGGCAGCCATGACGCTTAACAGATGAGCAATTCTTTCTCCAGTTGAGGCCTTTCCATCTAATTGATTGGAAAAGGGGGGAGCCACGAGGCGCTATGGCGCCCGCGGAGTGCTGGCCGAGGCTGGCACAACCCCTGTCCGCCAGCGGACACATTGTTCGTGGGGCGGACCCCTGGTCCGTGGGGGTCCCCTTGGACCCGCTCCGCTTTGAAGAAACTCAACACGGAACTAACCAAGCTGAAATCGCGTTTAAGCCCGTATGGATACTGTCATGGCCGATATCCGGTACGCCCTCCGGACCCTATGGAAGAACAAAGGCTTCAGCGCAATTGCTGTGGCGGCGCTTGCGCTTGGCATTGGCGCAAACACGGCCATTTTTACCGTTGTGAACGCAGTGCTGCTGGAGCCGTTACCCTATCCGCAGCCGGAACGCATCATGACGCTGGTCCGGCACTTCGATCGTGGAGTCGGCGACAGTATCTCGATCACCAAGTACATGGTGTGGCGGCAAAACGACGTCTTCGAGTCCATGGCCCTGTACGATCAATCCGGGCCTGCTATGAATGTCGGCACGGGAGAGCCGCCTGAGCAAATCAAAGGCGTTCACGTCTCCCGCGAGTATTTCAAGGTCTTTGGCACTTCGCCGGTGGTGGGCCGGACCTTCACCGAATCGGAAGACCTTCCGAATGGGCCCAGCGTGGCGGTGATCAGCCAGCAGGTATGGCGATCGCAGCTTGGCGGAGACCCTCAGCCACTGGGCCGCAGCATCACGCTGAATGGCGCGCCTTACACCGTGGTCGGGGTGATGCCGGCCAGTTTTCGTGGCGACCCGCCGGCAGAGGTCTGGATACCGCTTCAAGCCGATCCGAACAGCACCAATCAGGGGAACTATTTGCTTGTGGCGGGACGATTGAAACCCGGCGTGACGTTGGAGATGGCGAAGGCAGAGATGAAGGTGGTGGGCGAGCGCTTCCGGCGCGAGAATCCGAAGTGGATGGACAAGGGAGAGAGCGTGGGAGTGGTGCCGATGCGCGAAGCGACAGTTGGCAACGTGAAGACAGCGCTGCTGGTGCTGCTGGGAGCGGTGGCTTTTGTCCTGCTGATCGCTTGCGCGAACGTGGCGAACTTACTGCTGGCACGAGCCGCGGGCCGGCAAAGGGAAATGGCGATTCGAGCGGGCTGGGGGCGAATCGATGGCGGGTGGTGCGGCAACTGCTCACAGAGAGCCTGATTCTCGCTGGAATCGGTGCGGCAGCCGGCTTCGGGTTGGGCGCGTGGGGTGTGCGGGCGCTGCTTGTTCTGGTGCCTGGCAACATACCGCGATTGACGGATGCGAACGGCGTGACGGCTTCGGTGGCTTTGGTTGATTGGCGAGTGCTCGCTTTCACGATCGGCGTTGCGCTGGCGACGGGTATTCTGTTTGGGTTGTTCCCGGCGTTGCGCGCGTCGACTCCCGATGTAGCCGGCACGCTGAAAGAGGCAAGCGGACGCAGTGGCACGGGCCTGCGGCAGAACCGCGCGCGTGCGGCATTGGTCGTCAGCGAAATTGCTCTGGCGCTTGTGCTGCTGGTGGGCGCGGCGCTGCTCATCCGGACATCCATGGGCTTGAAGAGTGTGAAAACTGGATTTGACGCCCATAACCTGCTGACGCTGCAAACTTCGCTGGCGGGTGGAAGCTACGCAAGCACCGCAAAAGTGGACAATCTCACGCGGCAGGTAATTCGGCAGCTCGAAGCACTGCCAGGAGTGGATTTCGCTGCGACGACTATCATGCTGCCCCCACAGGGGGGCGTCGATCTGCCATTCAACATAGCGGGCAGAGTGCCTCCGAAAGGCGAGCTATATGACGGCGAGGAACAATGGCGGTCTGTCTCTGCTCATTACTTCAAAGCATTTAGGATCCCTTTGCTGCGAGGGAGGGAGTTTCAGGAAACTGACACGGGTAATTCGAGCCGGGTAGTAATCATTAATGACGCCATGGCGAAGAAGTACTGGCCCAAGGAGGATCCCATCGGGCAGGTGATGACTATTGGCAAAGGATTGGGGCCGCAATTTGAGGAGCCGTCGCGCGTGGTGGTGGGTGTGGTGGGAAATGCTCGAGAAACCGGCTTGGGCGACAAGGAAACCCCGGGCGTGATGTACATCCCGGCAAGTCAAGTGGCCGAGGGTTTGACGGCGCTTGCGAACAACGTTCTTCCGCTTTGTTGGCTGGTGCGCACAGCAGTGGATCCGCTGACGATGCGAGCGACAGTAGAACACCAAATTCGCTCCGTAGATCCGCAGATTCCTATCGCGCGGGAGAGGAGCATGGAACAGGTGCTCTCGGAGTCGGTGGCTCGCCAGGATTTCAACATGCTGCTGCTGAGTATCTTTGCCGGAATCGCGCTGCTGCTGGCCTCGATTGGCATTTATGGTTTGATGTCATACACCGTCGAGCAGCGCACGCAGGAGATCGGGATCAGAATGGCGTTGGGGGGCGAGCGCGGGCGAATGCTGCAGATGCTGGTGGTCCAAGGCATGAAGCTGACCGTGATCGGCGTCGTAGTGGGGCTCGGCATTGCCTATGGAGTGACGAGAGCGCTGGCAAGTCTGTTGTTCGGCGTGGAATCGAGCGACCCGCTAACCTTTGCCGCCGTCGCCATTATTCTGACAATGGTTTCACTCCTGGCGATCTACATTCCATCACGGAGAGCGATGGCGGTGGAGCCTCTGGAGGCGTTGCGATACGAGTAGTCGGCGCAGGTCACCGTGTTGCGCCTGGTTCTCCTGGAGATGTGGCGCGGGCACTCGTGCCTGCAGCGCCGAGATTCGTCTCGGCGCTCCGAAACCAACTGGTGGCCGCGCCTCAAATAGTACAGGCTAGACTCGCTGTATTGGAGGCTTACCGTGTCTATTCGGCCTGTCAAGCGACTTATCAAAGCCAAGCCGACGCTGGAAGGAGCCGGCGTCCATTTGCGGCGCGCGTTCGGATTCGGCAATACCTCCGAATTCGATCCGTTTCTTCTCTTGGACGACTTCCGCAACGACATTCCGGCGGATTATCTCGCCGGCTTTCCGTGGCATCCGCATCGCGGCATCGAGACCATCACGTACGTGCTCGCCGGAACAGTTGACCACGGCGACAGCATGGGGAACCACGGCTCTATTGCGGCCGGCGACGTCCAGTGGATGACGGCGGGCAGCGGCATTATCCACCAGGAAATGCCCAAGGGCGACGACGAGGGCCGGATGCACGGATTTCAGCTATGGGCGAACCTTCCCTCCTCGCTCAAGATGACTCCACCGCGTTATCAGGAAGTGCAGGCCAAGGAGATCCCGCTGATCACCGATGACGACGGTACGGGCGTGCGCATCGTGTGCGGGACCTTTTGGGGTAAGACCGGTCCGGTGGATGGAATCGCGGCCGAGCCGGTTTACCTGGATGTGAGCGTTCCGCCACGCCGCAGAAAGACCCTGCCGGTTGAGACTACGCGCCACGCGTTTGCGTACGTTTTCTCCGGGAGCGGAAAGTTCTGCAACGCGTCCGGCCCGCTTGCTGTGCCGACTGAAGGCGTCGGCTGGGCGGACACCACCGTGCCCACCGAGGCGGAGAACCGCTCGCTGGTGCTGTTTGACCGTGGGGACGAAGTCACCGTGGAGGCGGGTGAGGATGGAATTCGGTTCCTGCTGGTCTCTGGGAAGCCGCTCGAGGAGCCCGTGGCATGGTACGGCCCGATTGTGATGAACACTCAGGAGCAGCTACGAACGGCGTTTGAAGAGCTCGAACAGGGGACGTTTCTGAAGACAGGCGCACACGGCTGATACTTCGTGCTCGTTTTGGTGGCGCGGGCACTCGTGCCTGCCGTGTCGAGACTCGTCTCGACACCTGTTGCCCCCCTCCGTGCCACACTGCCATGGGAAGCCTCGGCACGAGTGCCGACGCGGCAGGCACGAGTGCCCGCGCCACGTCAGCGTCCCGGCTCTTTCAACTCCTTCATCATCCCCGGCAGGCTCCACTGCATTTGCAGGCCGCCGGCAGCCCAGCCGAACTCCGCAATCATCACCTTGCCGACATCTTCCTGGCTTCTGCCGTCGCGAATCATTTCGCTGGCGCGTATCCGCAGTTTGTCGACGTTGTTGCGGTAAGCGAGCAAGCCCGCTTTGTTCGTCACAGGGCCGTGGCCAGGGATCACGGTGTCGAAATCGAGCTTCATCGCTTCGTCGAGTGTCTTGGTCCACTCCACCAGGCTGCCGCCTCCGTTATAGTCGATCAGCGGCGTTTTCCCGGCCATTAAGTCGCCAGTGTGCAGGGTTCGCAACGCCGGAAAATAGACCACCGCATCCCCGTTAGTGTGGCCCCGTCCGCAATAGCGCGCATGCACTTCCTTGCCGCCCAGAAACACGCCGGCCTCTTCGCTAAAGACAATTCGCGCGGGCGACACTCCGGGCGGGGCATTCGGCTGCTTATGCTCGACGATCGCGGCGCGCGCATTTGCCGTCGAGATGACTTCCGCCGACGGCAGGAATTTTGTATTGCCGCCGCTGTGGTCCGCGTGATAGTGCGTGCTGAGCACATACTTCACCGGCTTCCAGGTAAGGCTCTTGACGTGTGCCATGATTCCCTCGTAGTCCCGCTCATACTTGTCGTCGACCAGGATTACTCCCTCGTCAGTGAGAAACACCGCGACATTCCCGCCGTCGCCTTCGATCTCGTATAGGTCGTTCGTGACCTGGTTGAGAGTCAGTTTGGGCTCTTCGGCCCCGGCTTTTGTCAGCAGCGTCGCGCTGGCAATCGCGCTAATCATTAGTTCGCGGCGGCTCGGACCTTTTCGCATCATTCCTTGATTAAGTCCCTTTTTGCCCTGCCTGTCAATTGGGAATCGCGCTGTAGCAACTCTGGCCGTCCGCTACCTGATGGATTCGAGCTGCTTCAACATCGCGTCTTCCCAATCTGCCTCCGGCCCGGCAGGCGTGCCTGTCCAACGCCATCGGCCTTTTGTATCCAGGATCCAGTTTTGCGGTATCGCCCCCACATCGAGCTGCCCTGTAACTAAGCCATACGCCGGTAACACTGGAAACGTGTAGCCTTTTTCCTTCATGAAAGGAGCCACTGCACCGAGATTCTCGTCTATGCTAAGCGTCAGGATTTGCAAATCCGTGCGATCTTTCACTTTTTCGTACAACTTTTGCAAGTGGGGCAATTCCGCTTGGCAGGGTACACACCAGGTGGCCCACACGTTAATCAGGACAACCTTGCCTTCGAGGCTCGTGAGGCGCCAGGTCTTGCCGGAAAGATCCGCAAGCTCGAATGCGGGCATCTCCTTCGTGGGTTTATGCCACCCGCTCTCGGCCGACTCCTGGATCTTGGGCGTGGTCGGCTGGCTCCAGACCATCCATGCGGTTTCGGTTCCGCCCAATTGCTTCCACAGCGCTCGGGCTTCATCCATCAGGTCGTCAATCATTCGTCCTTCATAAGGGCTCGGAGGGTTTTTCCGTGCGTGGAGCGCCTTCTGGTAGTAAGTCAACGCATCCGCCTTGCTTCCTTCGAGCGCCGCCAGGCGGCCGCGGTTTTTCCAATAGAGCTCCTCGATGCTTGGCCAACTGTTTGCCGGAGGTTCGCGTTCGATGAACGGCTTGAGCCGCTCGGCTACCGCGGGCTCTTCGGCAAGCCTCGCGGCTACGAGAACTCTCCCGGCGGCCACCTGCCGGTCGATGAATTCGTTGGATAACCAGTGTTCCTCCGCTTCGGCGGACAGATTGTCGCCCAACAGGCTGAAGTACCACCGATCGATCAGTTTATCCGAACCTTGCAACAGATCGAACACCCGGTGCGGCTGCAAATTGCGATCGAGCAAGAATGATGCGGCCCGGATAGGGTAACTGATCGAGGGCTGTTCGTACGCGGCCGCGTAAGCAAGGTAATCGTCCATTGCGCGCAACTCCTCTTCGGCCGGCACATCTAGATCCCATTGAGTGGACGCGAACCACTCCTCGTGCTGCAACTCGCGCGAATCCGTAAACTGCGCGATCCAACCTCTGAGTGCCAGTCTGTACTCGCGATTGTATTTGGCCCACGCCGCGGCATCCTTCTGGTCGTCCGGCTCCTTTTGTGCCGCCTCCCAACGATCCCTGACAATCCGGTACGCTTCATCGGAATGCGGAAAAGCCTGAATAACGCGATCTTCCATGGCCGCGATGGTTTCAGGCGAGGCGCCACTTTGCTTGTACCCATTCTTAAGAAAGACCAGCCACTCGGCATCTGGACTGGAGTTGAGCGACTCGAGGCGTTTGAGATCCTCGGCCATCTGCTTGCGCAAAGCCCCATGCTCCTGCGGCGGGTGCGTGCGAAACTCGAGGCCCCACAGCGTCTCGTAATCTCTAAGACGCCTCGCATCTGTTTCCGTAGCGAGCCGGGTGCGCACGGCTGCCGCGACCCGCGCCTTTAGTTCGCTCGATCCCACGCGGCCCAGTCGGTGTTGCGCGTTCGCATCCGTCGATGCCGGGCACACTGCAAAGAAGGCGGAAATCTCTTCAGCCGATTTCTGTTTGTCCGCGCGCTTGGCGCCCGGAGTATAGATGTTCGCCAGTTCCAGCGACGGCCATGCGAAATTCGGGGCCCGCGATCTGGCTCGCTCCAGGAAGCGGATGCTCGCCGGAGTGTCAACACCCGACAGCACCAATCCGCCGACATATAGCGCGAGCGGATCATCCGGCTGCAAAGCGGCCTGCTTGCGAAAACGATCCGCCAGCGCCGCATAATGCTCCGTATCGTCCTGCCTGGTGGCTGCGATCAGTTGGCGGTACGGCTCCGCCTCCCGCGGGTATTTCGCGATCAGGTCTTCCAGCACCTCGCGTCGCAGCGCCACGCGTTCAGCGAACTTCATCTGCTGGAGCGTTTGTTCGGAGAGCTTGTCGTCCAGGATCTGGCGAACTTCCGGCCGCGGTTCGCAACCAGGCAGAACTTGCGAGGACTGCGCAAACACCGCCACACAGCCGGCCGCAAGCAGCAAAAGGCCACCCGCTGACGCCCACAACTTCGCTGCGAGCCGTGACCAAAGGGAGCGGTCTTTGTAAGAATACGCCACACTGATTGCGTGATAACGAACTAGACGTGTACCCGGTCCCGACTATAGCGCAAAAACCAGATTGGGCCGAAGCAGAAACGGCGGAACCAGGCAAGCCATGTTCGACAACGGCAGGACTTCATCCGGTAGCGCGATGCCGAGAGCCGCCTGAATGAATTCGCGGCGCTGCCCAATGCGGGCGTAACAATCCGGATAGTTGAGGCGAATCTCCGCGCGTAGCGCGTGATCGGCGATCGCGAAGCCATCTTCCATGCGCGTAGAGAAATAAATCACCGAAGACGGGATGACGTCGCTTTGCATCACCATGCCGGACCGAATGCGAAGTCGCGAGTTCGCGTAGATGGGCGAGCTGAGCCACTCATCGAAATGAATCAGGTGGCCGGGATTGAGAAAGATTCCGTACTTATCAAACGGGAGCAGGCGTTGGATCAGCGAATACAAAGCCCCGCCAGCTTCGCCGATGCGAAGCGCATTGAGCCACTCTGCCATTGCCTCAAAATAAGGACCCGCGAAAGCTTCAACGTAATCGGCGGCGGGTTCAGGAAAATCCGCAGCGGATTCTGCCACCCAGCCGGCGCGGCAAACGTTGCTTCCCCAGTAGCTGATGTTTGCCGACAAGGGATAGCCACGCTCGACCACATCGCCGCTTGGACTCGAGAGCCCTATCCGATCCGGTCCGGTCTTTAAGGTGATGTAACAAGCCAGCGGCATGCCATCATAACGAGCCTCGGAAACCAGCTCGTGATCGGTGATGCCGAGGCGAAGGGCGAAGTGCATGCGCTTCATCGCCTCTGAAGCCTTGTAATTGGTGTACTCGAAGAAAGCGATCTCGGAGGCTGAGCATCGCGCGCGCAAACCATAGTCGGAGCTCATTAGCAGATCGGTGGCATCCACTACCGCCTCGTAGCCGGCCAGCGACCTGAGGGCATCCACTATGTAGGAGGGCAAATCCATGGCGTGCGGGTCGCCATAGTATTTCCATCCCACCGCGCCAACCCGCGCGCCCGGGCCGATGCCCTCATCCTGAAGTATGGCCGCCAAGGGACGGCTGCTGTCGCGCGGCTGATCGAGAAGAGAGAAGGGCTGGTAGCGTTCGTGGCGCATTTGCCCGGCTTCCCAAAGTGGGCTGATGGGAAGGTAGCCTTCGCACTCGTTTCCGGTCAACAGCAGGGGCTTTCCGTCGAGACTCAGAACGAGCAGTGCTTCCTCGAAGCGCGGGTCCAGGTTCGTCAGGTAAGCGAGATTTGAGTAATGCTCGCGATCGCCATAGACCACGACATGAGTCAGGCCGCGCCTCTCAGCCTGGGTGCGCAGGGCCGCGATGCGGGCTTGAAAATCCTCGAGCGTGAAACGGTGCGGAGAAGCAGCGGGCTCGAACCGCGGCCAGTCTAGTTCAATCAATTTCCAGCGAGCCACCAGACGAGTGTATCCGTTTGGCGCCGGCCTGCGGCCTGGGCGGGTGGAGCAGGGTGTGACACCTGGGGAGGGTCCGGCGTTAGGCACGCTCCCTTACGGTCGCGTCTCGGCTAGCGGCAGTTGTCACAGGTTGGCGGTTGCGGAATACTCTGGAAACAGAAGCGATTTACTAAGTAAGGCGGAATCCTATGCGTGTTCTGTTGGCTGGAGGTGCGGGCGGCCTGGGCTCAACCACAGCCGAGCTGCTCGCGAGCGAAGGTTGGGAGTTGATTGTCACCTATTTGAGCAACGCGCAGCGCGCCGCCCGGCTAAGCCCGATCGCGCGTGTCGTTCAGGCCGATATCACCAGCGTCGCCGATCGCCGCCGCTTACTTCTCGACGCATCGCCGCTGAATGGCCTCGTCGTCTTCGCGGGCAATCCAGCTCGGGTCGCATCGGCGGATCGGATAGAAGAGCAGATGAGAACCTCGCACGAGGCCAATTACCTCGGGCCTTTGCTTCTGGCCCGCGAGACTGCCGAGTTCATGAAGTCCGCGGGCGAGCCCGGTTCGATTGTCCTGTTCTCCACTATGCAGGGTGTAGCGCTTTTCCCCGGCTCAACCGCATATGCCGGGGCTAAAGCGGCTCTGATTCACGGCGCCCGCCTCTTAGCCAAAGAGATGCGCGGCAAGGCAAACATTCGAGTCAACGTGATTGCGCCCGGCATTATCGACGCCGGCATGGCGCAGCCAAGCATTGAAGCGGGTAAGTATAACCGCTATCTGACAGACGACACGATTCCTCGATTCGGCCGGCCGCAGGATATCGCCCGAACTGTCCGCTTCCTGCTCGAACCGGATAACTACATCACCGGTCAGGTGATTGGCGTCGACGGCGGAATCACGCTATAGATTGGTGTAACGTGTTGATGAGCTCACCAGCGTCCTGCGTTGGCGCCTGCGGAGATCAAGCCACCGGAGCGAGCGCGAGCAGGATATATGAGTAGCGGACTAATGGAAGCCCTCCGTCAAGACCTTCTATATGCGATCAGAACGATGCGGCATAGCCCCGTTTTTGCGGTGACGGCGGTTCTCACTCTGGCGCTTGCCATTGGCGGTAACACGGCCATGTTTACCGTCATTCGCGCCGTGCTGCTGAAGCCTCTCGATTACCCGGATCCGGAACGGCTGGTGCGCATCACGGGCGGCGCCACGCCGGCGCGTTTTGAGGAGATGAAGACCGGCGCGCACTCTTTCACGGGCTTCGGAGCTTTCACCAGTCAGGAAGACATCGCGCTTACTGGCACTGCCGAGCCGGAGGTTCTGTCCGGCGTCCACGTATCGGCGAGTTACCTTCAGATTCTGGGCGTCGCGCCGGTTCTCGGTCGCGGCTTTCTGCCGCAAGAAGATTCGCCCAGCGGCGCCTCAGTGGTAATGATCAGTTCGGAACTATGGCGGCGCCGGTTCGGCGGAGATGCGCGGATCGCCGGCAAGACCGCGGTTCTGGGGGCAGTCCCTTACACCATCATCGGGGTTCTTCCGCCGCATTTCCGGTTCCCGTTTTCGGGCGTGGATGTATGGATGACTGCGCCGACGGAATGGCAGCAGGTGCCGCTCAAGTCCCGGCTCCTAAGTCCGTACTTGACTGTATTCGGCCGCATCCAGCCCGGCCTGAGTCTGCAGCAAGTCAACGCAGAGATGGCCGTGGTTCATCGCCAGTACGCGATCAACCATCCGGCGATGCTCGATGCCAAGCCGAAATCGGCTGTGGAAGTGACGCCTATGAAGGAGCAGCTAGTAGGCAACGTCCGCTCGATGCTTTGGATGCTGTTCGGAGCCGTGGGTTTTGTGCTGCTGATCGCGTGCGGCAATGTGGCCAGCCTGCTGCTCGCGCGAGCCAACTTCCGGTCGCGTGAATTCGCGGTGCGGGCCGCGCTCGGCGCCGTTCGTACTCGCCTCATCGGGCAGTTATTGGCCGAAAGCGTGCTGTTGTCATCGGCCGGCGGCGTAATCGGAGTCTTGCTCGCCGCCTGGAGTCTGCGCGCGATTCCCCGAATCACTGCCTTTAACCTGCCGCGCGCGGGCGAGATTCACATCGACTGGATGGTGCTTGGATTCGCCGCCGCGCTTTCCATCGCGACCGGCGTGCTCTTCGGATTGGCGCCATCCTTCGCCGCATCCCGCCCGGACCTGATGACCGTGCTGCGCGGCAGCGGTGAATCAGCGAGCAAAGAAGCCCCCAGAAAAGTTTTGGCCGGGTTTAGCGGCCGCAGCCTGTTAGTCGTGGGTCAAGTCGGGCTCTCCGTCGTGCTGCTGATCGGCGCGGCGCTGCTGATGGAAAGCGTCGCTCATCTGCGCCGCGTGGATGTGGGATTCAACCCGGCGAACGTCCTCACGATGCAGGTTTCCCTTCCGCTAGTTCGCTACGACACCAACCAGAAGAAGAGCGTATTCTTTGAGGAATTGGTCCGGCGCGTCGGATTGTTGCCAGGTGTCCGCAGCGTCGCCGCCGCCATGACGCTTCCGATGAGCGGCTACCCCGGAACGCCTGTACAGGACGCCGGAAAACCGCCGCTGAGACTCAATGAACGCCTGATCGCCAAAATCCTGACCGTTACGCCTGGATATTTTCGAACTCTTGAAATTCCCATGCGGCGGGGAAGGGACTTCGCGGAGCACGACACCGAACAGGCACAGCGCGTGGCGATCATCGATGAAGCCATGGCCCGCCGCTTTTGGCCCGCGTACCCCGACGGTCAAGACCCAATCGGCCAGCGTCTTCTGGTCGGCGGTGTGAACCCGCATCCCGCCGAAATAGTCGGCATCGTCGCCAATGTGCACCAGAACCTCGAAAACAGCGGCTGGCCCGAGACCGTGTATGTTACCTTCGCGCAGAATCCATGGCCATTCGGAATGCTCGCCATTCGCACCCACGGCGATCCGCTTCAGTTCACGGGGACCATTCGCGCACAAGTGCAGGAATTGGACCGCGATCAACCCGTCACAGCCGTCAAAACCATGGACGAACTGGTAGAGGACGAAGTGGGTCAGCGCCGTTTGATTCTGAATCTACTCGGCTCTTTCGCCGGCGTAGCGCTGCTGCTGGCCGTCATCGGAATTTACGGCGTCATTGCCTACTCGGTGGCGCAGCGCACTCACGAAGTTGGCATTCGCCGGGCATTGGGGGCACAGCACGGCGATATTCTGCGGCTGGTTGTCGGGCAAGGCTTCGGGCTGGCTTCGACGGGAGTAGTCCTTGGCGTTGGCGGAGCGCTTGCCCTGACGCGTGTGATGAAAGATCTGTTATTTGGCGTGAGCGCGACCGATCCCGTCACTTTCACCGGCATCGCACTGTTGTTCATCGTAGTGGCGCTGGCTGCCAGTTACATTCCCGCGCGCCGTGCCGCTAGAATCGATCCGATGAAGGCACTGCGCGTTTGATGCCGGTATGGTTTTCATGTCTCAGCCCCATGCGTGAGCTTGGGGCTAGCTCGCCGCAGCGAAATGGCCCCAAGCTCACGCATGGGGCTGTCTATGCATTGGTCCGCCCGGAGCCCGAAGGAAGAAAGACTCTAGCCCACAGCGTAAGCCGTTGGGAAACGTTCGAATTCAATTACTCGTGGATTTGTCGAATTTGATATCCGACTCCACGGCAAACTTGCGGTAATTGCGAAATGCGATTTCATTGCGAACACAATTGCCCGAGGCCGCCAGGCAAGCCGAATTCGTGCTGGTTACTGGCAGCAGGTAGCTCTTTCCTTCGATCTGGACGAAGCCATACTCGATGGCGCTTTCGGTCCTGTCATAGGTGAAGCCGCCCGGCAGATGCAGCGCGCGCTGCTCAATCCGCAGAACGCGGCGGGTCTCCTTGTCGATCCAGATACTGCCGGCATAGGCAGGTTTGTACTGGGTGCCGTCGGCGGAAACAATCGTCCAATGCGAATTCTCCTGCAACACCGACAGGTTGTAAACCAACGCATCGCGCCCGGCGATGGAATCGTCGCGGCGCCTGACGAAGACCGCGGCGGTGAGGGGGCTAAGGATGTCCTGGAGCGTAACCGCAAACTCACCTGTTGACCAGGAGCCGGTCTTCTCGACGGCGCTGGTAGGCGCGCGCCCGTTTACCAGAATATTGCGATAGTCCTCTTTGCCGTCCACGACGGCGACGTCCGCCGTCACCACGTCAAGGGACCTCCAATTCCTCAGGCCGGACGAGCTCTGGTAGCGGGTCGTCACCTGCTGCACCAGAAAATTCGGCAACTCGGCGGTGAACGACTCAGCCGCGTCGCGTGCGTCAGCAATCACCTGGTCGTCCCCCTGCGGGGCGATTTGTCCATCCGCGCCGGCGTCGGCGCCAGGCGTCCCGCGCCGCAACGCGGGGTGAGCATCGGCATCATTGGATTCGCCTCCAGCCGCGGACGACGGAACGTTTCCAGCCGTGGAGGACGGCGCGTTTCCGGTAGTCGAAGATCCGGAGCTAGCAGTCTGCTCGCGCGCGACCGTAGTCCGTGGATTCTTCAAATCTTCGGCTGCCGGAGTAAAGATGCTCGCTTCCTCGACCGCCACAGAAGCGGCCTCGCGTTCCGCCGAAGTCCCAGCGCGAACCAGGGTGACTTTAATGGCCGTTTCGGGATCATCGACGTTCGCGTGAACAGTGAGCCGGTCGCCTGGGTGCAAGAGCGAATCGCGAACCGGGTCTCCCTTCGTGTCTTGAAACACGGTCTTGGCGAGCAGCCGGAACCTCAGCACACGCGTCTTCTTAGTCTCGAGCAGCAGATCTTTTTCTCCCAGCTTGCGCAGCGTCCCGTCGGCCGACGAGAGCGTGATCTTCGTGCTCTGGTCGCCTCCCGTATCCTTGGGATGTCGCTGAGGCAGCTTGATCTGGGGCAAATTGATGGGAATTCCGCCGACCGGATATTGGCCAGACGGATATTGGCCTGGCGGATATTGGCCCGGGGGATATTGTCCTGGCGGATATTGTCCAGGCGGATACTGACCGGGAGGATATTGGCCCGGCGGGTACTGCCCTGGAGGATACTGCCCCGGCGACTGCGTCGGATCGTTCGGGATGGTCTGGCCGAACGCCAGGGAACCAAGCACAGCGGAAAACGCCAGGGCGGCAAGTGCGCTTCGTCGGGGCATAGTGCGCTCCTCCAGATCCATATTATCGGGAATCAAGCACGGCAGGGGGCGCCGTCGGTGGCGCCTGGTCCGCGGGAACGGGACAAAGAAGCCCTGACGCTGATAACCTCATCTATGGCGAACCTCTTTACGCGCCTCCGCTGGAGTGCCTTTACCGCGTGGCATATCCGCCTAGAATCTTCTTTGCCTTACTGGCCCCTTGAGCGGGTGCGGGCCCGGCAGAGCGCGCGTGTCCGCAAAATGGTTTCGTTCGCGTGGCGCGAAGTTCCGTTCTACCGCGAAGCGATGGTGGCCGCCCGGCTTCGTCCCGAAGACATCAGGACTGCCGACGATCTTGCGCTCCTTCCGTTAATCGGCAAGGGCGACGTGACTTCGAATCCGGAACGGTTCAGCCCTGCCCGCGGGAACCTCTCGATCCTCCGGCTTCAATCCAGCGGTACAACCGGCCGCGCGAGGTATCTCGATTATGAAGCCGCGGCTCTCTTTCTCTCGCTCGCCCACGGACATCGCCAACGCCTCGCCTTGGCCTCGACCCTGGGGCAAACAGGCGGCTACCGCGAAGCTGTCGTCGCGCGCCCCGAAGGCGTTACTAAACAGATGCGGCAGTTCTTCGAGACCCATTCGTGGGTTCCCTCGCGGTTGGAACTTCGACGCATCACCGTCTCGCCCGCCGAGGCCTTTTCGCAGATTCTTAACCGCCTCGAGGAATTCCGCCCTGACGTGGTAGTGGGTTATGGCGCCCATCTCGGCGCCTTCTATCGCTGGGTAAGCCGGCAGAATGCGGCCGGGCACTTGCCGAAAGCCATTATCTACGGCGCCGACCGCATGGCGGACGCCGACCGGGCCCTCATCGAGCAGCAGCTCGGTATCCCCGTATTCTCCTTCTATCAAGCCGTCGAGTCGTTGCGTATCGCTTTTCAATGCGAAGTGCGGCAAGGGCTTCATTTGGCCCTCGACCAGGTAGCGGTGCGCGTCATCGACCGCTCGGGCCGCAACCTCGGCCCCGGGGAGACTGGCGAGATCGTCATTTCCAATCTCACCAACCGTGCCACTGTATTGCTGAACTACCGCCTCGGCGATCTGGTCACGCTTGGGCGGGGCGCTTGCCCGTGTGGACGCAGTCTCCCCACTCTCGAACGCGTTGAGGGCCGGGCCGACGATCTCGTTCTGCTCCCCGATGGCTCGTCCATCCACGCGCTGTCGTTTCTGCAAGGCTTGCAAGCGGTGCCCGGTGTGGTGCAGGTGCAGCTCGTGCAGGAAGAACTGCGCCGTTTCCTGATCCGGGTTGTTTGCTCGGAAGGCGCCGATTGGAGCCTGGTCCCGGCGCGTCTCTCGGAGTCGTTCCTTTCGAGCGTCGGCAAAGATACCGCTTTGCGCATCGAGCGTGTCCCACAAATACTACCCGAACCCAGCGGCAAGGTGCGGGCCGTGATCTCCCAGTGCCGCGGAGGTCAGTAGGAGAGGGCGGGCCTCGCTAAGCCACGCGTTGCGGCATCGGGCCGGCCGGTGTTGCGCGGAGAGTCACCGCAAGAATCCCCAGACCCACCAGCGGCAGCAGCGGAACTACAACGCAAAGCAGCGTGAATCCAAGATGATCCACCACTGCACCGATCACTGGAGAGACCAGCCCCTGGGTAGCGGCGGCGACGAAGGCCAGAAGGGAGTTGCTGAATCCGGCGGTACTCGCCCCGAACATATCCAGCGGCATCAGGAACATGCTGCCGAGCATGCTCTGAAATGCCACGAAGCTCACGCCGATCGCACCCGCCGCCAGCGCCGTCGTGGGCATGAACGGAATCAGCATACCGGCTAAGAGCAGCGGCGCGCTGAACCAGCAAACTCGCATTCTGACCGCGAGGCTCGCTCTGCCCTTCCGAATCCAGTGGTACGCCAGCGCGCCGCCTAGGAATCCGCCAACTACGGCGAATGCCGGTGGGAACCAGGCGAATCGCAGGTTAGCTTCGGCCTGGGTCAGATGGCGTTCTTGCACCAGATAGATTGTCGTCCAACTCGCCCACAGCGTGTACAAGGTGAACACCAAACAGTACGCGAGAGCCACGGCCCACAGCCGCCGGTCACGCAAAAGATGCCGCGCGGATAAGTGCGGCATCGCCTTCGATTCGACGCGCGGAGGAACGTGCCGGGAAGTGACCCACCACAACGGCACCCACAACAATCCCAACAGACCGGTGACCGCAAAGACGGAACGCCAGCCAAATCGAGGGGCCATCGCGGCGACTACCAGAGGCGCGGCGATGCTGCCCAAGCTGAGGCTAACTGCCCCGAACCCGCCCCCCAACCCCATCTCGGCCGGGTCCAGGTACATAGCGGTTGCTTTGGCTACCGCGGGAATTCCCGCCGACTCTCCCAATCCCAGCCCGATGCGGCAGATCAATAGGCCGCGAAAGGCGTGCGTCGCCGCCGTTGCCGCCCCTGCCAGCGACCAAAACGCGGTAGCGATGGCGGCTCCGACTCGCAGGCTCACACGATCCAGGAACAACCCGGCAAAAGGAGTTGTGATCGCATACACGAGAAAAAAACCCGAGACAAGTTCGCCGTAATTCGTGTTGGAAAGGTGAAATTCCTCTTTCACTGTTGGCGCGACAGCCGCTAGTAACTGCCGGTCGAGGAAATTAATTGAGAACGAGAGCCAGAACACACCCATTACCAGCCATTGCGGCGAAATGCGAAAGGATCGGCGGATCATCTGTAGACTATAGCGTGGAGTCTGTTCAACCATTCCGAGTGTGAAATCCGCCGCTGCGATCGATCCAGGCTGAGCTCGGGTGTATAAGTGATGAAGAATTAGAACATGCATAATCGACCGCGTCCCACAGCTATCATCAGCCTCTTGCCGGCGCTTCTTAGCGCTCAAGCCGTTTTCGCCGCCGAAGCCCCAACTCCGCCCCAGGCCACCATCTCGAATGGCGTCATCCAGGCTAAGCTCTACCTGCCGGATGCTGAAGCCGGTTATTACCGCGGCACGCGCTTCGATTGGTCCGGCGTGTTCGCGAGCCTCACCTACGCCGGCCACAATTACTTCGGCCCCTGGTTCGAACACTACGATCCGAAGATTCATGACGCCATCAGCGGCCCGGTGGAAGAGTTTCTCTCCGGCGCTTCCGCCATCGGTTACGACGAAGCCAAACCCGGCGGCACGTTCCTCCGCATCGGCGTCGGTCTACTCCGCAAGCCGGTCGAGGAAAAGTTCGACCGCTTCAAGACCTACGAGATTGTAAGCAACGGTAAGTGGAAAGTCGAGCCCAAGGCCGATCGCGTCACCTTCCATCAACAGGCGGCCGATCCAACCTCCGGCTACGCATACTCATACACGAAGACCGCGAGCCTCGAGCCGGGCAAGCCAGTCCTGATCCTGCAACACTCGCTCAAAAACACCGGCTCAAAGACTCTTTCCACCGAAGTCTACGATCACAACTTCCTGGTCATCGACGGCACGCCAACCGGCCCCGGCTTCACTCTCACTTTCCCCTTCGCCCCCGCCGCCACCGGCGAGCTAAATGGCTTTGTCGAGACACAAGGTCACAGTCTTGTTTATGTAAAAGACCTTGGCCCGAAGGATGAGAAGGGCCAATATGTGATGGTTCAACTCAAAGGTTATGGCCCATCCAGAAGTGACAACGACATTCGCGTCGAGAATCAGAAAACCGGCGCAGGCGTGCACATAACGGGCAGCCAGCCCCTGTTCAAGCTCCTCTTCTGGTCCGTCAGCACCGTGCTTGCGCCCGAGCCTTATCTCCACTTCGACATCCAACCCGGCCAGACGGTGAAGTACGAGATTCGCTACGAGTTCTACACGACTACACCCGGGAAGATGTAGGCGCGGGCGCTGATCCAGGCTGAACGGGGCGGTTACACGCGGAAACGCGCTAGAGTCTGCTTCGCTTTTCTAACTGCCAGTTGCTGATGCTCGGGCGATACACAAAGAACGAAAGCTGCGGCCGCGTACGGCATCCCGAGAGCCAGCGCCGCAAGAATCAAATCGCGCCATGACTTACCGGGCAGCACGGTTCGTTTCAAGAAAACAAGAAGCACGAAGCCTGCCGCTCCCAATAGACCCGGGCGCGTGTAGATTCGGGCCGCGTACCGCCAGAAGCTTATATGCAGCTCGCGGCATAAAAGTAGACAGGAAATAAGGCCGCGATTCAGCGCCATCAGTATGTTGGTCAACCAGGCTGCGCCCAGTAGGCCCAGTCTCGGCAGCACAATGATCAATCCGATGAAACTGAGGATGGCTTCAGTGAGCAGGAACCGCGAGTAAGCCTGATGCCGCCCAATTCCAAACAGTATCGACACCGAGTTGAGCTGCGACGAAACGATCGCGTGTCCGAACAGAAACGCCGGAATCAAATAAGCGCTCTGATCCGCAAAGTCAGAGCTGATCCATAAGCGGCACAGGTCTCTCCCGTAAACCAGCAGCATTAACACAACTGGAAGGAACAGCGTTAATGAATACCGGTTCGCATACACACCCAGATCCTCCAGTTGGTCTCCCCTCCCCGTTGCCATCAACCCCGCCGCGTTAGGCGTGGTCACACTTCCTACTCGCCCGATGCCATCCATCGCGTAATCCAGAATCCTCAGCGGCATCATGTAGAACGCAACCGCGGTCACAGGAAGGTAGCGGGCGATCAGCGCAGGCGGTGTTTGCCTCAACAATCGGTCGGAAATGATCGCACGCAGCGCGTGAAGCCCAAAAGCTGCTACCTCTTTGAACTTTTTCCAGGAAGCCAGCCGGAGGTCGAGCTTCGCGTCCGGAACCAGGCGGCGAAAATAAAAATAGTTCAGAAAATAGACGAGTAATTGAGTCCCTAACAGCGCAAAGCCCATCTGTATGAGCCCATAGCCCCGAGACAGAACAATGACCACGACGATTGTGCGTAAGGCGGTCGTCCCGATCCAGATTCGGCCGATAATGTCGAAACGCTGAAAACCTTCGATGCAGGCGTTGAAAATGTTGAAGACCAGGCCGACCGCCCAGCTAATTCCGACGATGCGAACCAGTTGAGGGAAGACCGGATCGTCGATACGGACCACCCTCCCCACGAACGGCGCGCCGAAAATGCTGACCAGAACGACAACAACTGCCGCCAAGAGCGAGTAAGTGAGACCGCTGTTGACTAACCGATCTAACTCATCTTTCTTGCCCGCCGCATAATACTCGGCGGAAAACTTGATCGTGGCGGTGCGAATACCAATGTCAATAAGCCAGTAATATTCCACCAGCGAAAGCGTCAGGGTCCAGATACCGAAATTCGCGTACCCGATTTTTCGCAGTATGTACGGCGTGACCAGGAAGGCAACGATAATCCCGGTTGCAGTCCCGCCCCATGTCCATAAGACATTTGGAACGTATCGGCGCGAACCCTGCGCCGCCGGACTGGTGTCCGTGTTCAAAGGCTGTTGCCTTGGCCCGAGCTGTAGAGCCTGACCAATTCCGTCACATTGGCGCGCAGATCGAACTTCTCCGCGACGGTCTTTCTCGCATTGGTCCCCATTCGCTGCCGTAAGTCATTATCCCGAAGCAGCCGCAGTATCCGGTCGGCCGCATCTGCCGGCTGTCTCGGCTGAACCAGGAATCCGGTCGCGCCGTCTTCAACAATCTCCGGGATAGCGCCCACCGCTGTTGCCACCACCGGCTTGCCGCTGGCCATGGCCTCGGCATTCGTCCAGCCGAACGCCTCCTCCCATCGGGACAACTGGCAAACTACATCCGCGGCGGCGTAGACTCCATCGAGCAACGGGTCCTCCAGCAGGCCAGTCCATGTGAAATGGCCGGCCCATGCCGATTGACTGGTCTCGCGAGTGAGATTTTCGCGAAGGGCGCCATCCCCCGCGAGAACGAAATGCACATCCGGATCGGCCTGAAGCACAAGCCTCGCCGCATCGAGAAAGTCGGCGATGCCTTTTTCCGGAATGATCCAGCTCACCTGCAGAACCAGGCGGCGCCCCTCCGGAATTGCGTATTTCGCCCGGAAAGCTGCCGCATTGCCACCCACGCGCGACAGGTCGACGCCGCTGTAGATACGGATGATTTTCCGTGGAGGAGCCAAGCCCGCTGCCGCACACTCTCGGGCCGTGAAGCCGCTTACGGCGATCAGGTTAGTTAGCGGTAAGTTTGCCGCTCGGGCAATCGCGCGTCTCAGGAAACTGGTCCCTTCAGCGGTTTGGCCCTCCACACGCGAAAGATAGTCGGTCATGTAGATTGACCGGACACAGTGAAAGCGCGCCAGCCAGGCGTACTGGCTTACATGCGGAGTGAAATGCAGGTGCAGTATCCGCGGCCGGTGTTTCGAAAGGATTCGCGAGAATTCGCGCGTGCTCACCCAGTCGCGCTGTCCAAGGGTTGAATCCACCTCGATCGAAACGTTGGGTAGCGACAGGTGGCGCCTCACGTTTTCGGGCGGCTCCGCCGTGAAGCACAGCAGATTGTTCCAACCGCGTGCGTCGAGTTGCATCGACAGCTCGCGGCAAAACATCTCTACTCCGCCAATCCTCTTCGGATCGACCACAAATGCCGAGAGGACCGTTGGACGCTCCACGATTCCGCGCAACTATTGCAGGCTGCCCGCTGCCGGCTGTTCTCGTGCGTCCTGGATCGTCAGCAATTCGCTCTCGCGCCATTCCGGCTTGGCTTCGCCTCGTCTCTCAAAGAGGCAGCATCCCAGCTCCCAATGCGGCGGCCGGCTTTCCCAGATCTCGCGGAAGGCTTTCTCTTTTATGTTGCCGATCGGGTCCCTACGGCTGCAAATTCTAACGTCGCCATTGCTTTCGAACATCGCTGTTGTCAGCGCGCTGCACATGGGGTTCGCTTCATGCGCTACCTGTGACTCGCTGAGCGCGCCCTCCGTGGCCGGGTCTCTGAAATACGGAATCATCACTTCAAGCTGCCTTTCCGTATTCGCGATATTGAGGCCGCTTCGTTTCAAACGGATCAAATCCTCCACTACGGATATTGCCTTCCCAATATCACGCGGCCAATTTCCAGGTTTGCGAAACCAATCCGGGTCGTGGGCAGTATTGTAATTCTGATGGATGGGCTGGTAGAAAACGTCCACTCCGCGGCTCGTGGCGTAGCGCGCTACATCGCAAACGCCATCCAGATTCTTGTCCATGATCACCGTCTTCAACAGGATCTGGAACGGAAGCTGCCGCTCTTTCCGTATGCGAACCAGGGTTTCAATCGATCGGTTGGTCCGTTCGAAAAACTTCGCTCGGCCGCGTATCTCGTTATGTAGTTCGCCAACGCCGTCCAATGAGACCGTGATCCGCGAAGCGCCCGACAAGGCCAGCTTCTCAATTCTGGGCTGATCTTGCCAGTAACCGTGGGTCAGGATTTCGAGATGGAATCCTAGAGAAGTGGCATAGGAAACCAGGTCCAGGGCATAAGGCTGCAACAGCGCTTCACCGCCTGTGAAGACGATGGATATCGGTCCCAGCCAGGCTCGCATATCTTTCAGCACGCGCGACCAGCCGTCGAAACCCGGCGAATCTTCCTTGCCCCGGTTCTTCCAAATATCGCAGTGGATGCAGCGCGCATTGCACCGCAGCGTCAGCTCGAACATAATGCTGACCGGTCGCGAAAGGTGGGCAAATCTCCCGCCCGCGAATGAGCCAAGCCGGTAATTCACGCCACTGTAGAGCCGGCGGTAAATCCCATTCCCAATCTGGTCCAAACTGCCCTCAGCATAGCACTCAACAGAGCCCTCGTAACTGGGGCGCACGATGTCGTTCTTCCTCTCTTTTGACTTCCGCCTTCCGACTTACAACGCCAGATACCACGGAACATTGATCACGCTAATTTGCTGATTGCCTTTCAGCAGCAGAAGCGCCTTCAACACCTGAGCGCGCTGGTTATGCAGGAAATAGTGGATCCAGTGGCGTTCCACCATCTCGGGAATCAGGACAGCGATGGGGCGGTCGGGATTCGCTACCGAGATGTCATTGACGAACCCCAGGATAGGGCGGAAGACAAGCCGGTAGGGCGACTCGATTACGGTGAGCTTCGGAGCCGCCGAACCATGCTCCAGCGCCGGTTGTTCCACCAGTTCGTGCCAGTGCGGTCGCAGATCGTCGCTCTTCTCGCCAATTCTGATTTGCACCGCATACACCTCCGGAGACAGGTCAATTGCGAAGCGGAGCGCCTTCTCGGCGATCTTATTCCAGCTCTGGAGCGGAACGACGACGATGAGCGGCTTAAGGTGCGTCAAGTCGAGGGGTCTATCCAGCGACAATTCACGCGCCACGGCCCTGTAGTGGTGGTTGACGTAAACCATGAACAGCAGGAGAGAAGGTATGAGCAGCACGGTCATCCAGGCGCCCTCCATAAACTTGGCGGCCAGTACCACAACCACAGTGATTGCGGTGGCCGTAGCGCCGAGACCATTGATGAACATGCTGCGCAACGCCCCTGGACCCCCAACCCGCTTCCAGTGCACAACCATTCCCGTCTGGGAAAGTGTGAATGCAAGGAAGGCGCCGATCGCGAATAGTGGAATCAATCGATCCGTGACTCCACCGAAGAGGATGAGCAGCAGGGCCGACAGAAACACGAGCACGTAGATGCCGTGCGAGAAGACCAGCCGCCGTCCGCGCGAGCTGAATGCGTGCGGCAGATAGCCATCGTCGGCCACGATTTGGCAGAGGCGCGGGAAATCGGCGAAAGCGGTATTCGCGGAAAGCGCCAGTACAGCCAGAATCGAGCCGATCGAGAGGTAGTAGAAGAAGCCCTTTCCTGCAACGGCCGCAATAAGCTGCGACAGCAGGCTGTCGTAGCCAGGCTGGCCAGGGTCGGTTGCGCCCACATGATAAGCCTGGGCAAGCCACGCGATGCCGGCCAGCATCAGAATAAGAATGCCGATGATGAGGGTAAGAGTTCGGCGCGCGGATTGGGCGGCGGGTGCTCGAAATGCCTTCACGCCATTGCTGACCGCTTCGACCCCGGTCATGGCCGTGCAACCGCTCGAGAACGCCTGAAGAATCAGCCAAAGCCCGGCGGTTGTGGCCGTGCCCTGCAGGGGATGCGGGGGGACCACCGGAGCCGGGTTCCCGCCGCTCAGAAAAGTCTTGACAAGACCCAGGCCGATAACCCCGAGCAGACAGACGATGAACAGATAGGTGGGAACCATGAAAACGTTCCCCGTTTCACGGATCCCGCGAAGGTTCACGAGCGTGATCACGGCGAGAATGCCAAGACAAATACCCAGCGTGTGCGATTGCAGGCTGGGCGCGGCAGAAACCAGCGCGCCGACCCCTGCTGAAATGCCGACGGCCACCACCAGGATGTAGTCGATAATGAGAGCCGCCGCGGCGAGGAGTCCAACCCGCTGCCCCAAATTCTCCCGTGCGACCGTGTACGACCCGCCGCCTCCCGGATAGGCGGAAATGGTCTGAAGGTAGGAAATATAGACGATGATCAGAAGCCCGATAATGCTGAAGCTGATGGGGACGACATATCGAACCCCGAGAGCGCCCAGCGGGATCAGGAGCGTAAGGGCGGCTTCCGGACCGTAGGCCGCGGAACTCAGAGCGTCCAGGCCGAAGACTCCTATGCCCGCCAGGGAGCCGAGGCGTTCTTCGGTGTCTTCCTGTATAGATAAAGGCCTGCCAAAAAGAAAATCGCCGAGCGACATCGGTAACCATTATGCTCTACAGGCGGCTCTGCTTTCGACTCGCGAAACCTCATGAAGCCCCTCCCAGACCGCTCGCCGAGACGCGACTGTAAAGGAGCGTTCCTATCCGAGGACGCTGCCCGAGTGTCACCCCCATTCGATCCGGTCAACCGGAGGCCACGGCTGCCTGCTGAACGCTCCCACGGGCCGCGTCTCGCCATCGCTGCTGGATGACTTCTGGCTCGCCACGTCCGAAGTAACCCTACCCCTAACAGGAGTAACATCCTGTTACATCCAGCCACTGCCCAAGGCGGCGTTGACCCCTGATTAGGGCCGGATAGCCTACCGCTTTTGAGTCCACGAAATTACGCCTGACGCCCGGCTGTGTACCGGTGTTCACAGGGCAGATGGGAAGTTTTGCCCTCAAATCGTTGATTCTTAAGAGCCGAGAAAATGGCGCGGCAATTGCCAGTAAGATTTACAAGGAGGAACCGATGTCATCTCTCAACATCGGACTGAGTGCCCCACCGGCACTTGTGCCGCTTTTTTCAAACTGGAAGGAGGCACGCGTAACAGCCACCGCCTCTGCGGGCTTGGGCTCCATAGTCGCCCAGGTTCGCGCCAACGACGCCGACGGTCTGGAGCAGTTAAATAAGCTGTTCAATCGCGGGATTCGCTATTTTCTCGTTCGCCACCTGGGTCCTGAGGACCTGGACGATCGGGTACGGCACACACTAATGCTCGTCGTCAGGGCCATTCAGTGTGGAGACCTGCGGGAACCCAGCCGCCTCGGAAGCCTGGTGCGCGCCATTGCACAACGCCACCTCGAGACCTACAACAATGAAGCGTCGCGCCACGGAGGCAGCGAAGCGGAGCCCGGAGCCGCCGCAACGGAGGCGGCCGATCAGAAAACAATCTTTGAAAGGAAGTGCCGGGAACGCCAAAGCGCTGAACGGGCGAAAAGCGTCCTGCTGCGTTTATCGCCCCGCGATCGGGAGATCCTGGAACGCGTTTATCTGAAGGGGCAAACAGACGCGCAGATTCAGGCCGAGATGTCGCTGAGTGAAGCTCAATTCGATCTGCTCAAACTCCGAGCGAAACAGCACTTTAACAAGCATTGGAAAAAGAAGTCCTGCAAGGCAAACGTGCCCCCGAGCGGACCGCACGCCTTGATAGAGTGCGCGAAGGTGGTGAGAACTTCGGTGGCGAATTCCACACTTATTCACAGGTGCGAATTGTCATCAAACGAAAAGGGCCGCGTAGTTCCGATGAGAGCCGGCGCGAGGCGCTTACATGAATAGCGTCTGTTTGGAGCATCTTTCCGAGGAGCTGCTGGAACGCTACCTGATGCGCCAGTCATCGGAGAGGGAAGCGGAGGTCGTCGAAACTCATCTTCTGATCTGTGACGCTTGCACAAAGCGGCTTGATGAAATGGAAGACTACTGTTCGATCATGCGCATGGCATTTGCTCTGCTGGCAGTCGAAGAGAGGCAAATGCAGGCAGCCTTAGTCAGGGCGAGAGAACTCTGGCATCGGAACATCGAGTCGGGCGCGCCCAAAGAAGTGGGAGTGTTGAGCCGGTAGCCGGAAACGCAAACTCCTCCAGACGTGAGGCGCCCCCGCGCCTCGCGATCGTGCGATGATCAAAGGCGATCACGATGCGCCGATCGTGCCGCGTTTGGCTCATTTTTGCTTGTCTCTGCTCGGTCTCCCTGCGGGGCGCCTTCCCCGGGCTTCGCTATCTTGACGAGATTGGTCACCTCGGCACGCCCATCGACCCGCGCACGTCCGTCCAATTCGGGCGCACGCAAGTGATTTGGACCGATGGCGGCGTCCGGTTTCAAGGCCGCGACGATGATGGCCAAAAATGGCAGGCCGTTTTGCCGATCAATGGAGGAATCGCATTCACCACTGTTTGGCAGGCTGACTTCGACCACAACTCCCGCCCCGATCTGTTGATCGCTGCTCATTCCGCTAAGAGCGGACGGTGCCTCGAGGAGGTCACCCTCTCTTTCCTGCTTTTCAACACTCGCGGGCAGCCTGTCCCTTGGGTGATCCAATCACGAGCGCCATACAGCCGTAAATTCTCATCGGCTCCTGCCATTTTCGCCGACTTGAGTCACCCTGGCGGAGCTTGTCGTGGCGGACTGCACTTACAGCGACCCTCCCCGCGGCGGAGAAGACTGGCGCATCACGGGCATTTATGAAGCGAGGGATGCATCGTGGGGTCTCGTAACGCCAGTTCACCTCGATCCCTACCTCGCTCTCGTTCGCCAGCACTACCTGTTTCGTGCCCTTGACCAGTTGCGCCCATCTAAGCCTGCTGAGTGGCCCGACCAAGGCAATCGATTGCACCCGGCCGGGTCGACTCCTGTCCGGCTGACTGCAATACTGACGCGTTCTGAAGACTGTCGCGGACCCGTCCGCCTCCCTCCTGTGGTCGATGGCAAGCTGCAAACTGCCGGCTGGAAGGACCCTTGCGACGAGTTGGGCGACCGGATACAACTTTCTAACGGAACCGTATGCTACGGTTGGCCGACGGTAATGATGGACGGCGAAGACGGACGCGAGATTGTGGCCGAATCCGAGCATCCCTTACCACTGCTGAAGAAAATCATGCAGCAACGGCGAACAGTGGTTCTGGCCGGGCAAAAGGACCCGAAACGATGTAGCCCTATATTGCTTTGGGCGCGCGGCGCACAGTAGTAGGAAAATCGGGCTGTGGCTGTGTCTTTGTTCCCCCATAATTCTTTGGCATAGAAAGCTCTTCGCGTAGGCTATGCTCGGTGCATGTCCGACGCTTATCGGGAGCAGTGGCAAGCATACCGAAGGTTGAGGACCGCATCTTTCATTCTCGTTATGACTTACGTTCCCGTTCTCATCTCCGTTGCGTGCCTTTCCAATTGGGTTTTTCACACGATGGTCCCAGGTTTTGTCGTCGATGTGGCTTGCGCTGTGGCTTGGATAGTGGCGGTTTTGGAGAAAGCTAGCCGTTTGGCGTGCTGGCCCTGTCCCAGATGTGGGAAATTGTTCTCGGGAACGTGGCAGCATAACTCCTGGGCTCGAAAGTGCGTTCACTGCGGGCTGCCAAAATACGCTGCCAATGACCGCACGGCGTAGCGCCTCGGCAAGCCACCCCTCCCCTTCGTAACCGCCAAGAGTAGCCTCGCCGGCTCGCGCCCACTCTGCGTCAGGCGTCTTTTGCGTGATGATCGGCCTTGTAGTGCGCCCGCAGCGTGTCTCCGCCAAAGTCGCGCGTGAGGTCGCGCCACACCGAATGGACGTGATTGGCCTTGTCCTGCGTGTTATCCAGCTCAATTAGAAACAGCGGTGTTTGCACCCGATAGTAATGCGGGTCGCCCGGCTTTGTGCCGCCTGCCCAGGCGAAGTGAATGTCGCGGGCTGCCTTCTCCAACTGATCCATTCGCCGCCGCGCCAGATCGTCGGGCAGATTGCGAGCGTATACCTCCACCAGCGCGCGTAAGGCGTCAAATTGGCTGGCGTTCATCTTTGCTGCCGGCAAGCCCGAAGGCTGACCAGCGAGCGCGGCGGCCCTCTTGTCCGATGTCAGGATGTCGGCGTAGGCCGTCGGGTCGACGATCGCCGCTTTCCGCAGCGGCTCGTCGAGTGACTCAATCAGCGCAAAGCCCACATCATCCTCAGCCGCCAGCGTGCGCAAACCCTTCCTTGGCCCAATTCGCACCTCGGCCGGATTCGAACCGAAAAAGCTTGGCCCATCGATCACCTCGCCATTGGCCACCGTGTAGTTCTGGCTGATGTGATGCCCTTCGACGCGGTATCCCCAAGTGCCGGTTGCCGACGGCGCGCCGAAAATCGAGAAATAATACTTCTCCGGGTTGCGCCGCTCGCCATCGTCGTTCTCGATCAGCTTAAGCACGTCTTCCAGACTCATGATGGTGACGGCCTTGATGAAGCCGCTCTGGCTCAACCCAGACGCCAGCAGCGCCATTGCCAGGTGCCGCTGATAGGGCGTCATTTGCCGCAGTGGCAGGCCCTTCCGTTCCAGCGGCACGTAATGCCAATTGCGGCGCTCGTCATCGCTAAACTCAATCCGTGCCTTCGCCAGTTGCTCAGGCCCGAGCGCCGCGAGCAGTCGAGCCGCGGTTTCGGCCATAACGCCGGTTGCGTGAACGCCTGTGTGTGAGCCATGCTGCACGTCGCCCGGTGCATCCGCCGATCGACCCTCGAAACCGCGCCCCTGCTTGCCAACCAGCAATGTGCCGCCGAGCAACGCCGCGGACGAGCGCAGAAACGAGCGCCTCTTCGTATCGCACATGAGCAACGCCTCCCCTCCCGGGTCGCAGCGTTACACGGCCCGAAGGCCCTGATGGTATCAAGTCTCGCCCCAGGGCGAGCCGGGCGCTTCGGGGAGGTCCACAATAGGTCTTCGAGGCTTGGAGCGCGGGCCGACAAGTGTGAAACCCGGACCCACCTCCCCCGCATCTCTTCAGCAATGCGTTATGCATTCGCCATTGCGTTGGCCGCATTGATCGCCTTTGGGCAGTCGGCCGGCCAAGGCGTCATTTCGGGCACCGTAATCGAAGCATTGAATGGCGAGCCGGTTCGCAAAGCAATTGTCACGTTGACCCTGCATGGGGAACCGAGGATGTGGGCGACCACCCGGACCGACGGTGCGGGCCAATTCAGTTTTGCGGGTCTCCCGCCGGGCAAGTACAATCTGAGCGCCGCCAAGCAGGGCCTGGGCACAGCCACCTATGGAGTCCGGAGCGCGGGGGAGGCCGGCGACGCGATTGCGCTCGAGCAGGGAGAAACCCGCGTTGGAGTAAAGCTTTTCTTCATTCATTCCGGAAGGGTTGCGGGGCATGTTCTCGACACGGAGGGGGACCCGGCCGCCAACGTGGAGGTAGCGCTGCTTCGCCCCGGCCGCAATCTCGGCAAGCGGGTGCTGGTGAATTACCGGCGCAGCGTCACAGACGACCGTGGAGAGTACCGGATCACTGGAGTTGATCCAGGCGACTACTATCTCCTCGCTAACCCGCCGAGCTTCCGCACCGGCTTGGCGGCCCAATCCCAGACTGGATTGCTGACGGCGCAGTATTACGGAGGCAGCCGCGAATGGAAGGACTCAACCGTGCTCCATTTACAAAGCGGTGAGAGCCTGGCTGATGTGGATTTCCATTTGACCGCAGAACAGCCGTATAAAATTCGTGGTCATGTAACAGGACTTCCGGACCTCGACCCTTCGCTTGCGCCGTCCGGAACTTCACTTCCGGGTACGCGATTGGGAAGGCAAGAGAAGGGGGTCGAATTCCGCGTCAGTCCCGTCGGCGAAGACGCGCCCCGCTGGTCTACCTTAACCGAGCTCACGCCGCCAGACTACAGCTTTGATTTTGACCAGCTTCCGGGCGGCGTCTACCGGCTCGAGGCGCGTGTCAATTTGCACAACAGGGTCTGGGCGGCGTCGCAGTTGTTCGATACGCACTCGGCCGCCGACGAGGTGGTACTGACGCTTGCCCCGGCAATCGACATCAAAGGCCAACTGCGCGTCGAAGGGGAGCTGAAAGCGGGGAGGCCCGATCTGGAAGTGCAACTGGTAAGCCAAGCGACGCGGAATGAAACCATTTCGGGACGGCCGAACGCGGATGGGCGCTTCACGCTTGAACAGGTTCCGGCTGGGGAATGGACACTGAACCTGGTCGAGCTTCCCCTGGACGCATTCCTGAAATCGGCAAATCTTGGGGATAAGGACGTGCGGTTCGCGCCCGTCTCCATTGAGGCGGGCTCGGCAGCGCTGCCGCTCAATATTGTTATCAGCGCGCGCATGGCAAAAATCGAGGGTGAGGTCGAAGCGGTAACCGGAGATTCGAAGCGCGCGGGAATTGTGGTTGCGCCTGTCGGCCCGTTTCACGATCTGGCCCGCTTCTATTACGGCGCGGTCGCCGATGATAACGGAAAGTTTCATTTCGCGCACGTTGTTCCCGGAAAATACAAGATCTTCGCTTTGGAGAGAATGGCGCCGCTCCGGTTCCGGAACCCGGACGCCGCCGATCAACTTGGCGACCTTGGCATGGAGATCGAGCTGACGGAAGGGGCGACGCTCACCGTGCGGCCAAAGCTGATTCCAGTCGAGCGAGCGCGTGAGGCGCTGAACAACATGAACAACAGCGAGGTTCGCCCATGAGAGCTGCGAGCCTGCTGATGATCGCCACGCTTGCCGCCGCCCAAGACCAGACCGGCAATAGCAACGGCAGCATCAAAGTGACCGTTGTGGATTCCGTCACTCACCAACCGGTGCGCAAAGCCGCGGTGAGACTCACCGGCATGGGTACCAATCAGAACCCCACGGGCTCGGGCGCACCCAGTGGCGCCGCTGCAGCGCAGCCCCCTCGCACTCCCCAACCGCAAACCACCGACGCCAGCGGGACCTTCGAGGAGAGCGATCTTCAACCCGGCCTGTATTCCCTCGCCGTGGAACACCAGAGCTATCCTCGGACCCGGTTTGGTGGGAACCGGACCGTCTCGATCAAAGCCGGCGAGCAGGCAGCCGTCGTCGTCGAACTGGTTCCCGGCTGTGCCCTATCCGGACGCATTGTCGATGAAGATGGCGACCCGCTGAATGGCTGCACGATCCGGCTTTTATCTGCCAGGCCTCCCTACCAGGACGCGGCGACTGTGGGCACTGGATTTCGAACTTTCCAAAACTCATCCGAAGATGGCGCGTATCGTTTGTTTGGAATGCTGGCCGGCAAATATATCGTGGTGACGCAATGCGCGACGCCGGTTTTTCAGCCGCGCCCTCTATCGGCAGGTCCGGAACTCCCGGCCTCTGCCGCCTATCCGCCACAGTTCTACCCGGCGGCAAGCAGCGCCGAATCGGCCCAGGCGATTGAGCTGGCGCCGGGCGCCGAAAAATCAGGCGTCGATTTCCAGATGAAGCCTGCTCATGTGTCGCGCATCCATGTGATCTTGGCCGGCGACGCCGAGTGGCGCGGCAGGAAAGACCTGGCATCGCGATTGGTTCCCTTGGATCAGTTCTCGCCGCCGAGCGTGTCCGGCAGCTGGCGCCAGATCAACGCTACCAATGACGAATTCGAAATCCCGCATGTGTTCCCAGGCTCCTACAGCTTGCAAGTGACCTCGAACATGCCTTTCGCCTCGGAGAAGCCAACCAGCGATCTGATCGGCGCGACGCAACAGATCGAAGTAGCGGACAAGCCGGTGGAAGTCATGGTTACCTTACGCCCGGCGGTGGACCTCAGTGGAACGCTCGAGATCGAAGGCCCCGGTGGCGCGGATCGACTGAAGCCGAGCGACGTGACAGTCCAGTTAGTCTCCGAATTGCAGCCATACTTTCCTGGGTCCGGCGAGCCGGAACCCGCCAGCATCGACGGCAGCTTCACCATCAAATCCGCGTTTCCCGGCCCCTCGCGACTGAAAATCAATGCTTCCGGAGCGTTCCTGAAATCGGCCTGGATGGGCGGCGCTGAACTGCCTGGCGGGCTGCTGAACCTTGCCTCGGGCGCGCACGGCGAGTTACGGATCGTTGTCAGCACGAACACAGCGTCCATTCACGGCACGGCTCCCGCGCTTGCCCAGGTTATGATGTCGCCTGCCGAGGGCTCGCCGCCCGGCCGGCTGTTTCTGGCTCAGGCCGATGAGAACGGGCAGTTCAAGATTGAAGGCCTGGCTCCGGGAAAGTACCATCTGGGTTTCCGGGATCAAATCGAGTACCTGCGGGCCGGCGGCACCGGTGGGCAGGAAGTGACCCTTCAAGAGGGCCAGACGCTGGTTGTAGAACTCAAACCGGAAGACGGCGCTCAATAGGAAGCCAGAGCCACCAGCCGCCGCGTTCAGCCCTCAAAGTGTCGTCCGGTGTATTCTGATGTGATCTCTCTGCAGGAGTCAATATGAAAACTCTGTCTCAGGACCAACTGAATAGGCGACGCTTTCTAAGCAGCTCCCTCGGGGCCGCGGCCGCGCTCACCTTCACCAACCGGAGCAGGGCCGCGGACGCCTCTGATCTGAAAGCCATTCAAGTCGAGATCGATAAGCACCACGATGAAGCCATCCATCGCCTGCAAGACTGGATTCGCCAGCCATCCATAGCCGCCGAAAACCGGGGCATGAACGAAGGCTGCGAACACATGATGCGCCTGCTCCGCGAGGCCGGGTTTGACAAAGTGACCAAAGTCCCGACGGATGGGCAGCCTGGAGTCTTCGCCACTCTCGATGCCGGGGCGCCGAAAACGGTTGGCATCTATTTCATGTACGACGTCAAGCAAGCCGACCCGTCCGAGTGGTCTTCGCCGCCATTTGAAGGCGCGCTCGTCGATAAACCCGGATTGGGGAAGGTGCTTATCGGTCGTGGAGCCACGAATCAGAAGGGACCGGAAGCAACCTGGCTCGCGGCCTTGCACGCATTTAAAGCGGCCGGCCGAAAGCTCCCCGTGAACCTGGTGTTCGTTGCCGAAGGCGAGGAGGAAATTGGCTCGCCGCACTTCCCCCAGGTGGTCCGGCGGCCGGATATTCTTGCGGCCTTCACTAAGTGCACCGGCGTTTACATGCCCATGCCGATGCAGGCGCTCGACGGCGCCGTCACCATCAACCTCGGCGCGAAAGGAGTGGTTGAGCTCGAGTTGGTTTCAAGCTCCGACCACTGGCATCGCGGACCCAAGGAAGATCTCCATTCAAGCAACGAAGCGAGGGTCGACAGCCCCGCCTGGCACTTGGTTCAGGCCTTGGCGACGCTGGTTGGACCTGACGGCCACACCCCCGCAATCGAAGGTTTCGCCGACAAAGCCCGCCCGTTGACGGCCGAGGAAAAGGCGCTCATCCGCGAGGCCGCCAAGCGGCAGAATGAAGCCATGGTCAAGCAGCAGCTCGGCGTCGAACATTGGGTTCACAATGTCGATTTCCTCGAGTCTCTTGAGCTGCTGGTCGGGCGCCCAACGGTGAATATCGAAGGCTTGGTTGCCGGATATACCGGCCCGGGCGGCAAGACCATCCTGCCGCACAAGGCCGTCGCGAAACTCGATTTGCGATTGGTTCCCGGCATGACTGCCGCAGGTGCGCTCGCGGCGTTGAAGGAGCATTTGGCCAAGCACGGGTTCGCGGATATCGAGGCAAACATGAGCGGGGGCTACGATCCAACCAGCACCGACGCCAAATCCGGCCTGATTCGGGCCCAAATCGCCGTTTATCGACAGGATGGCCTGGATCCGATTATGTGGCCGCGCCTTGCGGGCTCGTGGCCGGGATACGTTTTCACAGGCGACCCGCTGCGCTTACCTGCGGGCCACTTTGGCCTTGGCCATGGCAGCGGAGCCCACGCGCCTAACGAGTATTACGTGATTGAGTCCGCGAATCCGAAAATCCAAGGCATCGGCGGAGCTATACGCTCACACGTTGACTACTTGTATGAACTCGCCGCGGTGAGCTGATTCAACCTTTTTCCTGACTTACACTCCGCTATGCGCACTTTCATTTGCTTCCTCGCTTTGGCCGCCGCCGAACTGTCGTGGGTTACCGCTGCCGCCTCTCAGACCATCACGGTAAGCTTTCCAGCCTCGCGCTCCGATAAACCCCTGGATGGCCGCCTCTTGCTTCTGCTCTCGAACGACCCGAGCGACGAGCCTCGCATGCAGATCGACGACACGCCCAAGTCGCAGATGGTTTTCGGCGTAACGGTCGACGGATGGAAACCTGGAGATGCCGTCACCATCGGCGACAATGCGCAGGGGTATCCGCGCGAGAGCCTGAAGGACGTGCCTCCAGGAGACTACACGATTCAGGCCGTCCTGAACGTATACGAGACCTTTCACCGATCGGATGGCAAGACGGTAAAGCTGGCGCCGGACCGGGGCGAAGGCCAGCATTGGAATCTTGCTCCCGGCAATCTGCTGTCGCAGCCGCGATTGGTTCACATAGGCCCCGGGGCGCCGGCGATCGCAGTCTCACTCGATGGGGTGATTCCACCGATCAAGCCTGAGCCAGATACGAAGTACATCCGCCACATCCGCATCCAATCGAAACTTCTAACGAAATTCTGGGGTCGCCCGGTGGATCTCTCGGCGGTGGTTCTGGTTCCCGAGGGCTTCGACACCCATCCGCAGGCGCACTATCCCCTGATCGTCTTCCACGATCACTTCGTATCCGGCCTCAACGATTTCCGCGAGACGCCGCCGGACGCGAATCTTAAGCCCGACTATTCCGACCGCTTTCATCTTGCCGGCTACAACCGCATTCAACAGGAAGAAGCGTACAAGAACTACCAGGCTTGGATAGCGCCGGGGACGCCGCGCCTGTTGATCGTAAAACTGCAGCATGCGAATCCTTACTACGACGACTCGTATGCGGTGAACTCGTCAAATGTCGGCCCGTATGGAGATGCGATCGAGACCGAGCTGATTCCCGCGATCGAGCGGCAGTTTCGCGGCCTTGGCCAAGGCTGGGCGCGATTCGTCTATGGAGGCTCGACCGGCGGCTGGGAGGCACTTGCCGTACAGATGTTTTATCCGGAGGCCTACAATGGCGCGTTCGTTGCCTGCCCCGACCCGGTCGATTTCCACGCCTTCATGACGGCCGACCTGTATAAACAGGACAATGTGTTTTTCCTTCAGGGGGCAAACAAGCAGGTCGAGCAGCCTGGCATGCGCGACTACCTGGGCCACACGCTGATCTCGATGCGTGACAACATCGCTTACGAAGCTGCGTTAGGCGATCGCGGCCGGTCTGGCGAGCAGTTTGACATCTGGCAAGCCGTCTATTCACCCACTGCGGACGACGGCTATCCGCGGCCGATCTTCGACAAGCGAACTGGCGTGATCGACCACACTACCGCCGAATATTGGCGCCAGCATTACGATCTGGACGCGATACTGCAACGTGATTGGGCCAGCCTCGGGCCGAAACTGCAGGGCAAGATCCACCTCTACGTGGGCTCGGATGACACTTATTTCTTAAATGATGCCGTGTACCTGATGGAGGATTTCCTCAAGCAGACCGGCACTCCAGGACACGGAGTGCCCTACGAGGGTGAGGTTCGCTACGGACCACGCGCCGAGCATTGTTGGAATGGCGATCCAACCAAGCCGAACTGGTACTCGCGTCTGCACTACAACCAGATGTATTTGCCGCAGATTATGGAAAGAATTCAGAAAACGGCGCCGCCCGGATCAGACCTGACAAGCTGGCGATACTGATTGGCAGTGGTCGCGGTAACACGCATCGGCAGGCTGCAAGCCACTGATCTGTCTAGTGCCAAGTTGTGGAAGTCCGCGTCCGCTCCCTGGCGCTTCGCGAGCTAGGGCGAGCGGTTCGGAGCAAGCCGCTGGCAGCACTGAACCGCGCGGGTCAGCAAGCGGAGAGACGTTGCACGCCAACTTCCGCAATTTGGCACTAGGTGGCGCAGGCGGTTCCACCTGCGTTCTTCCCATCTCCCGGCCTTTGTTCGCAACCTCTGGCGAACAGGGCTTCCTCAAACCCAGTGCTAGACTCGGGCGATGGCAACGGTCCCCGTCGTTGGCGAGTTTGCACAGGAATTCGAACTGCCGGACTCGACAGGAGTTCCGCGACGGCTGTTGGAGTTGATCTCGCACGGTCGCTTAGTGCTGCTCTTCTATCGCGGTAACTGGTGAGCTTTCTGCCTCCGCCAGTTGGCGGACTACCGAGACCACTACCCGGAGATCCGGTCGGCGGGCGCGAGCGTAATAGCGGTCTCGGTGGATGCACCCGACAAATCGGCGGCCCTGCGGGCGCACCTCTCTTTGCCTTTTCCGATCCTGTGCGATACGGAACGCCGCGTCGTTAGAGACTGGGGCATCTACAATTCAGCAGAGAAAGGCGGCATCGCCAAGCCGGCCGTCTTCATTATTGACCCCAGCCGCGTGGTTCGTTACTCGGCGGTGGATACGGTCGTGATGCGTGTGCCTGCGGCAGAGATTATTTCCGTGCTGCAGAGTGCCGCCGAAAAGCAGCCCGTCCGGCGCAGGCCTTACTTCCCGCTATTTTCCGAGTGGAAAACCGCGATTCGGAATATCATTCGGAGGTAAAGCGGAGTTCGTTTTCGAGCATGTGACAAGGGGAGCCGCGGTAAAATGCCAGACCTATGCATCTTCGGCTCGTATTGCTTCCGTTTCTCTGCGTTGTGGCGGCGTTTGCCGACACTTATCCGCGCCAGCCGGGAGTCGACGCACTGCACTACACCTTCCGGCTGACGCTCAGCGACACGACGGACCAGATTGACGGCGAAGCCAGCATCGACGTCCGATTTACTCAGGATCAGATGAAAGAACTGATTCTGGATCTGACCTCGATCACCTCAGACGGCAAGGGTATGACAGTGACTTGGGCGTCGGCGCCATATAGCCACGTAGATAACCGGCTGCACCTTGCGGTGGACCCTCCCGCGCGATCCGGCGAACGCCGGCAATTCACGGTGCGCTATCACGGCATACCCGCCGGCGGCCTGCGAATTATTCCAAACAAATACAACGAACGCACGTTCTTCAGCGAGAACTGGCCGGACAACGCGCGCCAGTGGCTGCCGATGATCGACCACCCCTACGATAAGGCGTCGAGCGAGTTCATCGTGACCGCGCCCAGCCAGTATCAGGTGATTGCCAACGGGCTGCTCGAGGAGCAGATCGACCTCGGCGATGGCCGCCGGCTGACGCACTGGAAAGAGCCGACTCCAATTGCTTCGTGGCTGAACGCTATCGGAGTGGCGCAGTTTGCCGTTCACTATGCGGCGCCGGTCAAGGGGGCCATCCCTTTACAGACCTGGGTCTCGCATCAGGATCAAGCGATAGGTCCCGCCTGGTTCGAGCCGACAGCGCGGGCTGCGCTGGAATTTTACAGCGAGTATATCGGGCCATATTCTTACGAGAAGCTGGCCAATGTTGCGGCAGCGGGCGTCCACGGCGGCACCGAACACGCCAGCGCGATTTTCTATGGCGAGACCAGAATCCTGGACCGCCCGGGCACCGATCTGATTGCGCACGAGATCGCCCACCAATGGTTCGGCGATTCCGTCACCGAAAAGGACTGGGACGACGTCTGGCTCAGCGAGGGCTTTGCTACTTATTTCACGCTGCTATTCAAGGAGCACTCGCAAGGCCGTGACGCTTTTGTGCGCGGCCTCGAGCAGAGCCGGCAGCAGATCTTCGCGCTCGAAAAGATGCACCCTGAATTTACGGTGCTGAGTAAGAACCTCGACGATATGAAGCGCGTGACGAATCCGATCATCTACCAGAAAGGCGCCTGGAGCCTGCACATGTTGCGGAAAATGATGGGCGATGAAAAGTTCTGGGCCGGCATTCGCGAATACTATCAGCGCTATCGCAACACCAACGCGTCAACCGCCGATTTTCGGAAGGTGATGGAAGAGGCCTCGGGTTTGCAGCTTGATTGGTTCTTCGAGCAATGGCTTTCCCGAGCCGTGTTGCCAGCGCTGCAAGGGACGTGGAGCTACGACGCGCGCTCGCGTAAGGTCCAGGTCAATTTAGAGCAAACGCAAGATGGCGCACTTTACCGCTTGCCCCTGGAAATCGGGATCGGCGGCAAGGTTCAGTCATTTGAGTTCGGGTCGAAAAAGCAGGCGTTCGAGTTTCCCTCGGAACAGGAACCATCGGCCGCGCTGCTGGATCCGGATACATGGGCGTTGGTCCGCATCCCGAAGTTCGAGAAAGTCGCGCGGAACTAAAGGCCACAGCCGAGGGCACGCATCGCGCGGCTGCCTTCGTCAAGAGTCCGTCTTGTGCAGTTTGAGAATGCGGCCCGTGATCGGCGTTGACATCGCGCGCAGATAAGCCTGGCCTACTTCCCAGGCTGGCACAGGAATGAAACCGGGGAAATAGGGGTGGAAATTCACCGACTCCGTCAGCACAGTGGGGCTGATGCAATTGATCCGCACGCCGCGCGGGAGTTCCGCGGCCGCCCCCTTCACAAAGCCCTCGACCAAATAGTTAATGGCCGTTGCGACGGCGCCGCCGTGAATGGGTTCATCGGTCAGGACGCCCGACACCAATGTGAACGACCCCTGGTCTGCGATGAACGGAAGCGCCGCCCGGACCACGTTGATCTGGCCCATCCCCTTGGATTTGATTGAATTCGCCCAATGCTCGTCGGTGGCCGCCTCCAGAGCCCCAAAATACACGTCGCCCGCCGCGTTCGCCACGGCATCGAACGAGCCAACGCGGCTGAAGAGAGCCTTCAGGCTGTCGGCGTCGCAAATGTCCGCCCGGTATTCACCGGACTTTCGGGCGACAGAGACTACCTCGTGCCCCTTCTCCTCCAATGCCTTCTTTACGGCCGATCCGATGGTTCCGCTTCCGATAACGATTGCTCTCATCCGATTCCTCTCTTTCGCTTTCAAATTCCGATCCGGCGGCCGGCTCACACGCTTTGTGCCATCGGCCGGTCCGGAGGATTCTCCATGGTACTGGCTTCTGATTGGACCCCTGCCCGAGGACCGCAAGGTTATGAATGGGAAAGGGTTGGTCTGGTGCGGCTTCGAAGAGAGGCTGCTGGAGACGCAGGGCGCGCTGGGTGAGCCAATGATGCTGGGCCATGGCGGTGGCCAGGGCTTCCTCGGTTTCGGTGGAGGGAGAGAACTCGAGGTTGAGGCTCTGGAGGAGATCGTCGTAGGCGAAGTGGTCCTCGGTCGAGAGCACAACAAAGTCGCTGGCAAGGCCATGCCGGAAATTGTTGTGGGCGATGGCGGCGCGGCCGGCTTCGGTTTGCGGGCCGGTGGAAAGCTGGGAGTTGGCGCGATTGGGGGATAGGAGATAGGAGGTTTCAAAACTGTACATCCGGCGGTGAGCATGCTGAGTGGGTGGCGTTTGGGGGTGTGGATTTCAAGATTGTTGAAAACAAACAAGCGACGCGCGTTCCCGATGCAAGGAAGTGGAGAGAAGTCCGACGAGAATAATGTGATGCGTTAACGTTTCTTTTGACTTCGATACTTCCCGCTGCGTTTTCTTCTTCGCTTAAGCGTGGGTTTTGATTCCGCGTGTGGTTCGACGGGACGCGACGGAGCAGACCTACCGGACGGTCGCCTTGAGACGCGCTTTGCCGGAGGTTCTGCGTAGGGACCGAGGTTTTCTGATGTATGAATGACGCAGAACCAATATTTGTGACCGGGAGCACCGGGCCGCCTGCGCACGATTCTCGGCACGGCACGCGTGTTTTCTCTGCATCGTGGACACTGGCTTGGGAGTCGTGGCATCAACCCCATTATTAGCTCCCTGAAGGCAACCACATATTGGCTCCTCGTTGTGCTATTCTGCCCCGGAGTTCGCCAAGGCGTTCAAGGTGTACGCGGCAAGCCACGGCTTAAAGCTTAATGAATTATTGAAAGCCTGCTTTGACGTTTCATGAAAAAGCAAAGCAAGCAGTAGTGCAAACCGACGTTTTGATATGACCAACGAAGACGCATCCCAGCCTTCAGGCGTCTTAAGCGTGGAACAAGTGGAGCTTCTAATAAAGCTCGCAGCTATTTTCATGCCCGTAGCACGGAAACAACGGGATGTTCATTACCAGCGACAACTCTCCGGCGCGGTCGCCGATTCAGCGAGATTCGCTCACTATACGACAGCGGAAGCGGCTTTAAACATCATCAGGACTAAGCGCCTTTGGATGCGTAACGCCTTGTGTATGTCTGATTATCGTGAAGTGCAGCATGGCTTTGAAATCTTTCACCGCTTTTTCAGCAATCAATCTAAAGCAGAGGCATTCAAAGCTGCTCTCGACAAATCCTTTCCGCGTGCGGCGGCCGACGCTATAGCCCTATTTGACCAGCGCTGGAGCACCACTCGCTTACACACTTACATTGCATCCATTTCAGAGCACGCCGACACAGAAGACCTACATGGACGACTCTCCATGTGGCGTGCCTTTGGAGGTAACACAGCTCGTGTCGCGCTCGTTTTCAATGTTCCGTGGAATTCTGGCGGTGCTGCGGCGTTAAATCTTCTGTTCAGCCCAGTCGCATACTTAACGGAGCAACAGGCACTCGACACACTTGACGCGGTATTAACAAATATCGGGGCGGCACAAAACTTCCTCGGCTCAGGATCGCTGTCCAGACAGCTAGTCGTACAGTTCGTTTTCAACATGCTGTTGGCGGGTGTCACTTGCCTGAAGCACGAAGGCTTTGGAGAAGAGCGTGAGTGGAGAGCCGTATATTCACCACACAACGCACCTTCTGAGTTGATGAAATTGTCCACTAAAGTTATCGGCGGTGTTCCACAGGTCATTTACGAAATACCGCTCGATGAAAGAGTTGCGCCTGCCCTTGCCGGTCTGGAGTTCTCACGCATATTTGACAGACTGATTATCGGCCCATCACCTTATCCTTTGCCCATGTGTGATGCATTTATGACGGCGCTCGTAGAGGCGGGAGTGCCGCAAGAAGTCGCGCAACAGAAGGTGATTCCCTCGCGAATACCCATTCGTGTGTGAGGCCGTGGAGAAGTCACGGCAGCGTGCCTTGTACTGAGTCATCGGAAAACCTCAGAGGTTCATGCGCTCGTGCGAGTCATCACGAGTATCCCGCAACAAGTTCAGGTCGTGGAGTGTCTCAGCGCCAAGCCATCCCAAGCAGTAGGCAACCTTGATTCGCGCTGACATGGTGGGACACTGATTTTCAACATCATCCTCGGTGGAGAGGATATAGGACGTCGATGTGGAATAATCAGCGATTGCAGCTTTCAGCTCCTCAAGATGGTGATTTGCCCGTTCGGCTTTCCAATAGGATTCGATCAACCGCAATGAAGCCCACGTTTGGCAACTGTGGGGACGGTCCGGCAACTGTGGGGACGGTCCGCTATGGTACGAAGTGGCAAATCGTCGTCGGCCAAGAGCACAAGCGGCAACCAGAGATCGTTGCCTAAGCGTGGGGGCGGTTGCCGGGGTTTCCGAATGAGGCCCCTGGCTCCTTCGCCATGGCTACGGCGTCCGAGGATGCGCCTTGAGGATCCGGCCCAAGCGGCTCTCTAGCTGGCTGACGAATGCATCATCCCCGACCGGCCGGCCGGAGAAAGTGCCGCGCTGCAGGAGGCGAATCACGGCAAGCTCCTCGGGCGTGGCCAGCAGCCCTCTCCACCGCTCCGAGCCGCCGGCCTCGCGCCAGAATTCCAGGTCCAGTAGTCCGCTGGGGTCCTGGCCGCTAAGGTGAGCCTTCGCGCTTGACCATCGAAACTCCTCGGGTCTCGCGGCCAGCGACGCTCGCACTGGGTTGCGTTCTATGTAGTTTAGGGCAGCAAACAGGTGCTTGGTGTCGAGAGCGCAGGAGAAGAAACGATTCTGCCAAAGATGACCGGATCGATTGCGGCGCGCGTTGAGGTAATTGGCGTAGCGGCCATGTGCGCGGCGCAGGGCC
>Ga0181537_10000155_pt1 | contig 62059 bp, 46 predicted proteins | sample PEATcosm2014_Bin_39_FD_119765 | JGI IMG/M metagenome (GOLD analysis project Ga0181537, IMG submission 119765) | Peatland microbial communities from MTU Mesocosm Facility, Houghton, MI, USA - PEATcosm2014_Bin23_10_metaG | ecosystem: Environmental > Terrestrial > Soil > Wetlands > Peat | place...
AGTGTCCGGCGGCGTCGAGGGTGACGCTCTGCACTTCCTGCCAGAGAGGTGCTCCGCCGGAGGAGTCTTTATAGAGAGCGAAGATGACGCCGACGGTTCCCGAGGGTGCGCCGGAGATGGTTCCGCTGAACTTGACGAGAGGCGGGACAGAGGCAGCAGGTTGGGCACAGACAAAAGCGGAGAAGAGCACGAGGCAACAAAACGCCGCCAACATCCGGCGCAGGTGTACACGCAGCGCAGGCACGGAGCCACCGTTACAGGGCATACGCCCTCCCTCACATAGTCGATTGAAGAAAACTCGGGGGCCCGGTAAAGCGAGAATCACTTTTGGAGAATGTGGAGAGCGTATGAGCGGGAACTCTGATTGTCAAGACAAATGAGCGGCCGGGGAGAGTGGAGATCAGAGGCGCGAGGAAGGCGAGAGGGTGTCAAAAAAGTGCCCCGGATGAGATCCGGGGCGTGATGATGAGCGGCTGTTGATGAGGCGCGGCGGGAGGCTACTCGTAGGCGAGGGCCTCGATGGGGTCTTTCTGTGCGGCGCGCAGGGCGGGATAGAGGCCGCCGAGGAGCGCTCCGGCGATGGCGAGGAGAGCGGCGCGCAAGACCCAGTGGTTGTCCCAGACCATGCGATGGAGGGGAAACTTGTGGTTGATGGCGGCGGAGGCGAGAGCGGTAAGGGCAAGGCCGAGCAGAACGCCTCCGACGGCGAGCAGGAAGGACTCGCGGAGGACGACGTTGAGGACGTACCACTTGGAAGCGCCGAGGGACTTGAGAATGCCGATCTCGCGGGTGCGCTCCATGACGGCGGTGTACATGGACTGGAAGATGACGATGAAGCCGATGACCAGGGCGATGGCGATGACGATGTCGATAAACGTTCCGAGGAAGGGAATGTTGGCGACGGTCATCAAAGAGGCGTACTCGGCGAGCGAGCGGGAGACGTACTGCTCCATGCCGGGAACCTGTTTGACGGCGGCGACGACGGCCTCGGCGTTTTCCGGCGAGTCGGTTTTGACGTAGAACATGCTGGCCTTGCCCTCGGAGCCGAGGAGATCCTGAAGGGTTGCGATGGGCAGGTAACGCCGCGCGCCCTTGCCGTGCTCGACGATTCCGCTGATGCGGAAAGTCTGGTTGAGCACCTCGAAGTGATCGCCGACATTGGCATGATGCTGCGCGGTAAAGAGGTCATCGACGATCATGTCATAGGGGCCCTGGAAGGGGCCTCCGGCAAGGTAGTGGAAGGGGCGGCCCATGTTGTCAAAGTTGTTGGGCGAGTTGGGATCGAGATCGATGCCGTCGATGACTTCGAGGTTCTTGGTGGTGATGAAGTGCATGACGATGGGGGCGACGGCAGCAACGTGGGGAATGGTCCGCAGCTTGTCCGCCACCTTGATGGAGACGGGAGCGCCGGTGATTCCGGTAAAGAAGCTGGAGCCGGGGGGCGAGACCATGACGTCAAAGCCGATGCCCTTCTGGCGGTCAGCGTTATCGTTGAGCATGCTGAGGCAAAGGCCCACGATGAGGAGGATCAGCGTGACTTCGATGGAAATGGCGAAGACGCTGATAAGGGTGCGCAAGGGACGATGCACCAGGTTGGAAAAAACCATCTTATTCATCTAGTTATTCACTCATCTTCTTATTCGCTTATCTTCGAGGATAACAAATCAAGCACGGGATTGACGGATTGCCCGGCGAGGAAGACAGAAACGCAAGGAGAGAAAAATGTTTGGAAGCAGGCCGGAAGTGGAGAAAAGCAAGGCTGTGAAACGAGTTGCGCTGGGCGCGATCACGATGGGCGCGGCGGCCGTGGGCGCGCTGGCGCTGGGAGCGGTGGCGATTGGAGCCCTGGCGGTGGGACGGATGGCGGTGGGAAAGGCTCGGATCAAGCGGCTGGAGATTGACGAACTGGTGGTGGGGAAGCTGACGGTGCGGGAGCGGTAAGGAAGACCGGCTTTGCCTGGTTGAACGCTTGTGCCCAAGGACGAAACGAGCTGATTCCGATATGGGGTGGCGAGGTGCTGCGCTGTTACCGTCCACGATCTTCGCTAGGTACAATTCTCCTATGCTCTTCAGCATTGCTCCGCCATTGACCGCGTCCCAGAGCCGAGCGTTGCTTTTGTTTTGTCTGTCATCAGGAGCTAGGCGATTCACAGTCGGTTTTCTTTATTCGCATGGAGACGACAGCGAGAAGTGCTTCATGAAGTTCCGTGAGCGACTTGCGCCGTTCTCCGCTGGACGACAGGTTCTAGAGAATTGTGGCGGCGGCAGATTCCAAGAGATGGAATGCTGGGAACTTAACACTAGGAGTTTGGATGTGATTCTAGCGGAGGCAGATGACGACCTGTTCGCATCGTTCCAATACGGCCCAGAAGATTGGATTTTCTATGTTGATGATTCCATCCTGTTGCAGATCGTCACTCATGAACAGGAAGCGACGCTGAGGCTAAACGGTGAACAATACAGTGCGTTTGAAGCACTCGGAGTCTCTCACGGAAAGGGCTGCCCGAAGTGGTCTGGGCTGCCCGAGACTCCGATCCGCAGAGACACAGAAACGATAACGGGATAATAATCGCCAAGTAGCTCACTATCTTAGTGGCCGAAAGACTTGGGGCGGTACTTGTAGATTTGAGCTGGGCTGGGGTCCTTCGGCTACGCCTCAGGATGACCCTCTTAGAAATGGACACATCGTTCGGAGACGGCGCAGCTTAGGCGCGTTGTGAGGGCGATAGTTGCTGCATGACCGCCATATCGCTCATAATCCCGAAACAGAAACGTTAAGAGATCGTGCTTGCCCCAAAAGTAGATGTCCTGCGTACTTATCAGGCAAAGCCGGGGCACAGGGTAGTGTCCAAAGACAAAGACAAAAGCAAGGTCAACGACCCCACGCTAGCCAAAGGATGGCTAGGATGGGGCACCCGCAGGGTCTGTTCCCCACATTCGCCAAAGGATGGCGGATGTGGGCCACCACAGCAGGCCAGCCACCAGCCGGATGTGGGTCACCATCGATGGTTATTGGTGGATGAAGGCGACGGTGGCGTCGAGGATTTCGGTGACGAGTTCGGGGGAGGCGGCTTCGCAATAGACGCGCAGGAGGGGCTCGGTGCCGGAGCCGCGGACGAGGACCCAGGCCTCGGCTCCGTTGCCGCCGGTGGGGGCGTCGAGGAAGAACTTGAAGCCGTCGAGATCCTGGGTGCGCTGCACTTTGTGGCCTCCGATGGCGGCGGGGCGGGCGGCGACACGGGCGAGGGCGCTGTGCATGATGGCCTCGGTGAGGCGGAGGTCGCGGCGTCCGTAATAGTGGCGTCCGTATTTCTGCTGGAGGTCTTCGACGAGCTGGCCCATGGTTTTTCCCTCTTCGGCCATGACGTTGGCGAGGAGGAGAGCGTTGAGGGTTCCGTCACGCTCGAGGAGGAAGCTGGGAATGCCGATGCCGCCGGACTCCTCGCCGCCGATGAGGACCTGCTTGCCGGCGAGAGCGATTTCCGCGACATACTTGAAGCCGACGCCGTGCTCGATGAGCTCGCGTCCGTAGGCGTGGGCGATGCGGTCCAACATGCGGGTGGTGTTGAAGGCCCGGGTGATGGCTCCGGGCCATTTTTTGCGTTTGAGAAGCCACTCCAGGAGGACGGCGAAGCATTTGTGGGCATCGACGAATGCGCCGTCTTCGGAGACGGCTGCGATGCGGTCGGCGTCACCGTCGGTGGCGAGTCCGGCATCGCAGTGGTTGGCGACGACGGCCTGCTGAAGGCCGCTCAGGTGCGGGAGGATAGGCTCGGGATTGATGCCGCCGAAGAGGGGATCGACGGCGCCATGGATTTCGATGTGCGGGACGCCGAGCTCGGTGAAGATACCGGAGATGATGCCGCGTCCGGCTCCGTACATGACATCGACGGCGAATTTGTGGCGGGCTCGGGCGATGAGCTTGAGATCGACGAAGGCTTTGACGGCGGCGATGTAGTCGGTTTTGAAGTCGGCCTCGGTGATGGTGGCGGGCTGGGCGGGTTTCGGTGGGGCGTCGATCAGTGCTTCGATCTTCGAGATGATGGCGGGAGAGGCGGAGCCGCCGTAGCTGGCTTTGAACTTTACGCCGTTCCAGTTCCATGGATTGTGGCTGGAGGTGATCATGACTCCTCCAGCGGCACCGAGCTTTTTGACCATGTAGCTGAGGGCGGGAGTGGGCGTGATCTCGCGGGCGAGCTGGACGGGGATGCCGGCGGCGGCGATGGCTTCGGCGGTGATTTCAGCGAAGCGGCGGGAGCCGAAGCGAGTGTCATAGGCGATGAGGATGCCGCGCGACGGAGTCTCATACTGGTGGACGTAGAGGGCGATGGCGCGGGCGACACGGCGGACGTTTTCAAAGGTATAGTCGTCGGCGATGATGCCGCGCCATCCGTCCGTGCCGAAGTGGATCTGTTGAGACATGGTGAAATCCTTCAGAGTTAAACGAGCTTGGAATTTTTCTGCTGGTCGAGGAACTTCACGATCTTGCCGACCTCCTGCGAGCGCTTGATGGTTGTGATGAGGAGCGCGTCGGCGCAATCGACGACGACGAGTCCCTCGACACCGACGGCGGCGATGAATTTGCCGGGGGCGTGGAAGTAATTGCCGTGCGCTTCGACGGTGAAGCTGGAGGCGGCGGCGATGACGTTGTCCTTGTCTTCGCCCTGGGCGATGCGGTGCTCGAAGTGTGCGGCCCAGGAGCCGAGATCGTTCCATCCCCAGTCGGCGGGGATGCAGAAGATGTTGGAGGCGGCTTCTCCGGCGGCGGAAAGGGGCTCGATGATGGCGTAGTCGACGCTCTTGTCTTCACACTTGGGATAGAGCTTGCGGAGAGTTTCGTCGAATCTGCGGGTTCCCCAGGCGGCGGCGATCTTCTCCAGCAGGGCGGCGGTGGCGGGGAGGTGCTGGCGCAGAGCGCTGACGATGGTTTCGGCAGACCAGAGAAAAATTCCGCTGTTCCAGTGGAAGTTTCCGGCGGCGAGGAACTGCTTGGCGAGGGACTCCTCGGGCTTCTCGCGGAAGCAGCGGACACGGGTGACCGTGCCCTGATAAACGGCGCCGGTTTCGATGTAACCGTATCCGGTCTCGGGGCGAGTGGGCTTGACGCCCATGACGACGATGTTTCCGGCGACGGCGGCGAGAGCGATTCCGGTTTGCAGATCCTTGCGGAACTGCTTCTCCTTCTGGATCACCTGGTCGGCGGGGAAGAGTCCGAGGACGGCCTGCGGGTTGCGGCGATGAAGGATGAAGGCGGCGAGGCCGATGGCGGGAGCGGTGTTGCGTCCGATGGGCTCGGCGACGATCTGCTTGCGCGGGAGAGCTTTGAGCTGGCGCGCGATGGCGGAGCGGAGATGTCCGTTGGTGATGACCCAGAAATTTTCGGCGGGCGCGATGGGCAAGAGGCGGGCGACGGTTTCCTGAATCATGGACTGGCTGGAGTTGAGCGGCAGCAACTGCTTTGCGAAAGACTTGCGGCTGAGCGGCCAGAAGCGGGTTCCGCGGCCTCCGGCGAGAATGATGGGGAAGAACTCCGGCTTACGAGCTTTGGCCAAGGTGGCTCCTCGGATGGATCGTGGGTGCAGCGACATTATAGCGATTGTGGGGGAGAGGGGGTAAGGCAAGGTTGCGCAGGTTGCAGAGGTTACGCAGGTTGCGCAGGTTAAGAACAAGGGCAACAGCAAGGGCAAGGGCAAGGGCAACAGCAACAGCAACAGCAACAGCAACAGCAACAGCAACAGACCCACATCTGCCAAAAGCGGCAGATATGGGGCACCAGTGCCCGCACCAGTAGCCGGAACGGTACGCGATGTTGAGTGAAGTCTCTGCGCTCCTTGTTGTGTGGGCGCGCTATTTCGTGGTGAGGGGTTCGGGGACGGGGTGCGAGGGGAGGAAGATGCGGAGGAGTTCGGCGCTCCACTGGGGGCGCAGGGTGACGGACGGCGAGGAGGCGGGGATGACCACGGCATCGCCGCGCAGGATGGTGAGCGCAGGCGCGCCGGGAGACTCGACGATGGCTCCGCCCTCGAGCGAGACGAGAATCTGGACGGAGCTGGGGCCGGGGGCGGCGGCAAGGGTGACGGGAGCGGAGATGCTGTGCTTCTCGACGATGAAGCAGGGCGAGGCGACAAGAAGCTGGTGGCCGTCTACGGCGCGGGGCGCAACCCGGCCGGCGTGGGTATGGTCGCGGATGGCGGCCATACCGAGCTCGAGGTGAAGCTCGCGGGGGCGGCCGTAATCGTAGAGGCGGTAGGTGATGTCGGAGTTCTGCTGGGTTTCCAGGATGATGGAGTTGGGGCCGAGGGCGTGGACGGTTCCAGCATCGACGTAGAGCATTTCTCCGGCGCGCAGATCGAGCCAGTTGAGCATGTGCTCGGCCTGGTTGGCCTCGACGGCCATGCGGAACATTTCAGGATTGATGCCCGGACGAAAGCCGAGCGCGGCCTGTGCTCCGGGGATGGCGCGGGCAACGTACCAGCATTCGGACTTGCCGCAGGGCTGGCCGAGCTGATGGGCCCGCTCATCGTCGGGATGAACCTGGATGCTGAGCTTTTGGCGGGGAAAGAGAAACTTGACGAGCAGAGGGAAATGGGTGGGCTGAGGGGCGGCGTCTCCGGTGAGGGCGGAGCCGTGCTCGATAGCGAGATCGCGCAGAGTTTGGCCGGTTAAGGGGCCGGTGGCGACGCGGCAATCCTCGCCGGTGAGCCAGACTTCTCCGATGGGCTCGCCTTCGACGGCGCGGGAGAAGTAGGGGCGGAGATCACGCGCACCCCACACGCGCTCGTGGAACTCCGGGAGGATCAGGAACGGATAGAGTACCGGCATGATTCATGCGCCCTGCAACAGAGTAACGCAGTCTACACGGTTTGGATGAGAGCGGCGGAGGAATGGGACGCCGAAAAGGGGCATCACACTCCTCCGCATTTGGGAATTAAAGAGAGGCGAAGAAGGTGCGGACGCGATCCAGGCCGCGATCGATCTCCGAGGCCGAGGTGGCGTAGGAGAAGCGGATGTGGCCGGGGAGTCCGAAGGCTTCGCCCGGGACGCCGACGACGTGACCCTGACGCAGCAGGCGCGAGGTCAGTTCGGTGGTGTCAATTCCGGCGCGGGCGGCGATGGCGCTGACATCCGGGAAGGCGTAGAAGGCGCCCTCGGGGAGGTTGCACTTGACGCCGGGGATGGTGCGGAGGCCGGCGACAATGCGGTCCCGAAGCTGGATGTACTCGGCACGCATGTCGGCGACGCACTGCTGCGAGGCGGTGACGGCAACGAGTCCGGCCTTCTGCACGATGGAGGTTGGATTCGAGGTGGACTGGCTCTGCAACTTCTGGAGCTGGCCAATGACCGCCTTGGGCGCGAGGGCAAAGCCGAGACGCCATCCGGTCATGGAATAGGTCTTGGAGAGCGAGCCCATGAGGAGGAGCGAATCCTTGTACTCGGTAAGCGAACCAAGCGAGAAGGGGCGGCCCGTGTAGTCGAGATAGACGTAGCACTCATCCGTCAGGACGTAGATGCCGCGGGCGGCGGCAAGCTTGACGATGGCAGTGAGATCCTCGGGGGCGACGACGGCTCCGGAGGGGTTGTTGGGCGAATTGAGCAGGATGATGCGAGTGCGCGGAGTGATGGCCTTCTCGATCATCGCGGCGGTGAGGCGGAAGCCCTCGTCGGCGTGGGTGGCGACGAAGGAGCACTTGCCGCCACAGAACTCCACCATGTCCTTGAAGGAGACCCAGTAGGGGACGGGGATGATGACCTCGTCGCCATGATCGACAAGCACCTGGAAGGTGTTGAAGAGGGCGCTTTTGCCGCCGGTGGTGACGATGGTCTCGTCAAAGGAGTAGTTGGAGCCGAAGTCCTGATGGTGGCGGGCGGCGATGGCTTCGCGGAGTTCCTTGATGCCGGCGACGGCGGTGTACTTGGTGAAATTTTTCTGAATGGCCTCGATGCCGGCCTGCTTGATGTGCTCAGGGGTGGCAAAGTGAGGCTCGCCGGCGCCGAAATCGACGAGGTCGACGCCTTGCGAGCGCAGGGTGGTGGCTTCATTGTTGATGGCCATGGTGGCCGAAATTTCAATGCGGCCGATGCGTGCCGTGAAAGCGGTAGCGGTTGAAGACACTGGAAATCCTTTCGGTTGCGTTGAATGTTGCGCCCGGGATGCGCTCCGGGACGGCGGAATTCTTACCTGGGGGCCAAGGGAGCAACCCCGAGTCGGGCGCGAAGCTGAGCTTCGATGTGCGCCGGAACCAGGCCGGTGAGCGCGCCGCCAAGCGAGGCGATCTCACGAACGAGCTTTGAACTGAGATAGGAGTAGGCTCCGGCGGGCATCATGAACACTGTCTCCAGGGTGGAATCGAGCTTGCGATTCATCCATGCCATCTGGAGCTCGTACTCGTAATCGCTGACAGCGCGGATGCCGCGCAGGACGGCCGAAGCGCCGCGCTGGCGAGCATAGTCAACGAGCAGGCCGTCAAAGGATTCGACGCGCACGTTCTCCCACTGGGAGGTGCATTCGCGGAGCATATCGAGGCGCTCATCGACGGAGAAGAGCGGAGCCTTCTCGGAGTTGCGCAGGATGGCGACGACGAGTTCGTCAAAAATCTTGGCGCCCCGGAGAATGAGGTCGAGGTGGCCGTTGGTCGGCGGGTCGAAGGTTCCGGGGTAAATCGCAATGACTCGCTTCAAGGTTCCTCGGGGCGGAAAACGGCGTTGTTCGATTTTATGCTGTGGCGGAGAGGTGAATCAACAGGGGAGGCGGTTTTTGTGGAGATGGGGTGCGCAGGTTAAGCAGGTTGCACAGGTTAAGAAGGTTACACAGGTTGCGCAGGTTAAGGGCAGGAGCAAGAGCAAAAACAAGGGCAACAGCAAGGGCAACAGACCCACATCTGCCAAAGGAGGGCAGATATGGGGCACCAAGAACTGACCCAGACCCAGATCTGCCAAAGGAGCTTCGCAGCCGGGTACGCGGCAAGTACCGCCGCTCCGGCCGCGGGCGCCCGGCTGGCATGAACTACAATGGGGGCGAGCTGGCAGGGCAAGGAGACGATGAGCCTTCTGGACAAGAACACGCTGCGGATTCTGTTCACCGTTCTGACGACGGCATCTCTGCTGGCGTTTGTCTGGCTGGCGCGCAAACCGCTGCTGGCATTTCTGTTTGCGATGCTGTTTGCCTACATGCTGGACCCTTTGATCACGCTGTTGCAGAGGTGGACGCACAGCAGCCGGGGAATTGCCATTGCCGCCGTGTATGTTGCCATGCTGGCGGCGCTGCTGACAGTAGGGCTGGCGGAGGGGCCGCGGGTGGCGGAAGAGGGACGGCATCTCTCAGAGGCGGCTCCGGAGCTTTATAACCGGGTTGTGAGCGGCAATATCGCCATGCAGATGGGCAAGGCGCGGGGATGGAGCGTGGGAACCCAGGCGCGGGTGCAGCAGTTTATTGTGGGCCACCGCGACGAGGTGCTGAGCACGATCAGCGCGCAGAGCAGCAAGGCGACGGAGATTGCGGGAAACGCTCTGTGGCTGGTGCTGATTCCGATTCTGGCGATTTTCTTTCTGAAGGACAAGAGCCAGCTGGCGCGCAGCATAGAAGGGCTGCTGGAGAATGAGCGCAGCCGGCGGATTCTGAGCGAGATCATGAGCGACCTGGACGAGATGCTCTCGCACTTTGTGCGGGCGCAACTGTACCTGGCGGCGATTTCGGGAGCGGTTTACATTGCCACGCTGACGCTGATGCGGGTTCCGTATTCCTTGGTGCTGGGAACACTGGGCGGGCTGATGGAGTTCATTCCATTTGTGGGGCCAGTGGTGGCGGGAAGCCTGATTCTGGCCGTGAGTTTCGGATTCAACTACGGGCATTTGGTGCTGGTGCTGATGTTTCTGCTGGTATGGCGCGGGCTGCAGGACTACGTGATCTCTCCGCGGGTGCTGGGCGGAAGAGTGGAAGTTCATCCTCTGGCGGCGATCTTCGGCGTGCTGGCCGGAGGAGAGATCGCGGGAGTGGCGGGAATCTACTTTGCGGTGCCGGTGATTGCGGCGGCGAGGATTCTGTGGATTCACTGGCGGCAGAGGAACGGGCTGGTGGGAGCCGAGGTGGTAGCGAAAGAGCGGAGCTAGGAGGGGCACTGGCCGCGCAAAGGACGCGCGCCGAAGGTGGGGCACCCCGCGGAAGAGCAAGATCAAGAGCAAGTTCAAGAGCAGGATCAAAAGACCCACATCTGCCAAAGGCGGGCAGATATGGGGCACCGAGAACAGACCCACACCTGCCAAAGGCGGGCAGATATGGGGCACCAAGAACAGACCCACACCTGCCAAAGGCGGGCGGATATGGGGCACCGGTGGGAGATGTGGGACGCCGGTGATTGACGGGTTGAGTTATTCCACTTCCCGGAATTGTTCCCTTCACGGATTGTTTATTGGCTATTCATGGGCGCGCAACCAACTTCCGGTAGGTTTAAACCGTTAAAAGAAGAGTGAGTATTTTGACCGAAGGACGGTTATGGACCTGGTTCTGGAAGTTCGCACGGGCCGCGAACGCGTCACGATGGCCTGCCATGGGAAGCTGATCGGGGGCAAGGAAGCAGAGGCGTTCCGGCGGAGCGCCATGCTGATGATCAGCAGCTTCGACAAACTTATTATCAATCTGGCTGGAGTGCGGATGGTGGACTGCGGCGGACTGGGCAGCCTGGCCTCGGTACTGGAGCTGGCGGTGAACCGGGGCAAGCAGGTGAAGATCACCCACGCGAGCCCAATGATCCGCGAGATGCTGCGAGTGACCAAGCTGGAGCAGTTCCTGGAGCAGAACGAGAGCGCAGGGCCCCAGCTGGTTGCGAGCGGACATTCGGCGGTGGCGTAGGAGAGTCTTGCTTTAGGTGCGAACGTCTGCGGAAGCAGCGCTGACCTGTTCCCCACATTCGCCAAAGGAAGGCGGATGTGGGCCACCCGGAGACGCGAGGCACCCGGAGATAACAACGAGGTTGATTTCCCCAGAGGAGCGGCGGAAATGCGAGAAGGGGCGGAGATTTTCCGCCCCTCTTGAATTGCCGTTGGAGAGAGCTACTTTCTGGGGACGGCGGCCTTGGCGGCGGCGACCTCTTTGGGTGAGACCGGCGCGGGGTCGGCGGGAGCTTCAGCCGCGGCCTTATCCAGTCCGAGAGACTTGCGGACGGCGGCTTCGACCTTGGCGGCGATGTCCTTGTTCTCCTTGAGGAAGTTCTTGGTGTTCTCGCGGCCCTGTCCGATGCGCTCGCCATCGAAGCTGTACCAGGCTCCGGATTTTTCGACGATATTGCGCTCGACGGCCTGGTCGAGCATGTCGCCTTCGCGCGAGATTCCCTCCCCGTACATGATGTCGAACTCGGCTTCGCGGAAGGGCGCGGCGGTCTTGTTCTTGACGATTTTGACCTTGGTGCGCGATCCGACGACGGCATCACCATCCTTGATGGCGGCGATGCGGCGAATGTCGATGCGGACGGAGGCGTAGAACTTGAGGGCTCGTCCACCGGTGGTGGTTTCAGGATTGCCGAACATGACGCCGATTTTTTCGCGAATCTGATTGATGAAGATGAGGCAGGTGCGCGACTTGCTGACGGTTCCGGTGAGTTTGCGCAGGGCCTGGGACATGAGGCGGGCCTGCAGACCCATGTGGCTGTCTCCCATTTCGCCATCGAGCTCGGCCTTGGGGACGAGGGCGGCAACGGAATCGACGACGAGCACGTCGATGGCTCCGGAGCGCACGAGGGCTTCGGTGATTTCGAGCGCCTGCTCGCCGTAGTCGGGCTGGGAGACGAGGAGATTGTCAACGTCGACGCCGAGGCGCTTGGCGTAGGCGGGATCAAGGGCGTGCTCGGCATCGACGAAAGCCGCCATACCGCCAGCCTTCTGGGCTTCAGCGATGATCTGGAGGGTGATGGTGGTTTTGCCGGAGGACTCGGGGCCGAAGACCTCGACGACGCGTCCACGGGGAACTCCGCCGACGCCGAGAGCGGCGTCAAAGGAGATGCTGCCGGTAGAGATCACGGCGATGGGAACGATGGGCCCCTTGCTCCCCAGACGCATGATGGAGCCCTTACCGAACTGCTTTTCAATCTGAGAGAGCGCGAGATCAATTGCGCGGGACCGGTCGTCGGCCATAGTAGGAAGCACTCCTTCTGGGATGAAATTCAAAGGGGCGGGAGATGCGCCGCTCCGGAGCCGCCGGGCTGCGTAACAGTGCGGCTTACGCATGGATTCACGATCATGATGGCGACAATCGAGAGAATAGCACGGGCGAGAGCCGAGGGGAAGAAAAGGGGAAGAGTAGGGAGATGTTCAGGAGAGAAAAATTACTTGGAGCTATTTGGGGGAGGGGGACGGGCAAAGTCAAAACCAAAGTCAAGAACCAAAATCAAGAACCAAAGTCAAAAACCCCGCCCTAACCAAAGGAAGGTTAGGACGGGGCACCCTCAAGGTTGTTCATCCGCCGAGAGGTTGTTCATCGCGCCGATGTTTGCAGGGGCACGGGCTATCTTTGCAGCAGGTCGATGGGCTGGTGGATGTCGGTGACGCGGAAGTAGCGGGCGAGAGAGGGATGGCGCTCGGCGACGCGCTCGAACATCTGGTAGGCGACGTTGCGATAGCTCCAGTGGCCGCCGACGCCGGTGCGGAGTTCGCTGATGTAGACGACTTCGGCGAAATCCATTTTGAAGAGGGTGCGCTTGCGATAGGCGAGCGGAAGCAGATACTGAGCGGGCTGCGGAGCCTCTCCACGGGCGGTGAGGGAGGATTGGAGGCGGCGTCCAGCTTCTCCGACACGCTCCATGGTTTGAGCGTAGAGAGTCGCGTGGCCAGCCTGCTGAATTTCACGCGGGGTATCAAAGCCGTGGGCGAAGCAGTACTCCTGATGAATCTGGACACAGCGGCGGTGGCGGTGGAGATCGCGGTACGCGCCGATGTCCATGAGAATGTCAAAGCGAAATTTCTGTCCGGCGCAGTAGGCTCGGAGGAGCTCGTCATGGGCGCCACGGTCGCGCATTCCAAGGTCAATGATTTCTTCCCGGCGGGGCTGGGTGAGGGCGAGGACGGCCTGGCGCAACTGGCGGTAGGAATAATGCGAGTGCTGGTAGAGGAGGGTGACGGCAAGCTCGATTTCGAGCGGGTCATCGTCAAGGAGATCGACCTCGGGAGCGGGATTGATGGGCTGTCCGCGCATGAGTTCGGCGGCGGCCTGGGAGAGCTCCTGGGCGGAGGAGAGCTCGTAGGCGCTGGGCTCGGCGTACTTGACGAGGGTGGGCGAGGAGTGGGCTTCGCGGAGGAGTTCGGCGCGGGCGCGCTCGCCGAGGGCGGCGTCGGCGGCGGCGATGGCTTCGACGAGAGAGGTGCGTTTTTCGGCATTGACATCCCAGGCTGCGCCTCGGGCGGCCTGCTTCATGCGCTCGGCGAGGCGGCGCACTTCTTCATAGGGGCTGCCGAGGAGGCGCGAGATCTGGGTTTCCAGGGTGCGGGCGTTGACGATCTGGCCGAGCGAGGTATTGGTGGCGAGGGGCAGGAGGTAGCGCGAGATGTCAAAGGCGCGGGCGCGGAGAGTGCGCTCGTAGGCTTCCTGAGGCATTTCGGGCGGGCGCGGAGTCTTTTCGACGAGGTACTGGAAGTTGAGCTCGCTGAAGTTGCGGTACTCGGAGAAGAGAAAGTCGATGGTGTCTTCGTAGAGGCCCGAGTCGGCGGGTGAGGCGAAGGAGGGCGAATAGTGGCCGCTCTTCTTGAAGTCCTGATAACGGGTGGAGCGCTCCTGGCCGTCCCAGCGGGTTTCATCGACGACAAGGGTGGCGGCGAGGAGGGAAAGGCGCTCGATGGCCATGGCGACGTGGGCGAGATCGGCGATGGAGCGGTGTCCGTATTGGAAGTAGAAGGTGCTGAGAAACTTCTCCGCCTTCTGCTCATTCAGCTCGGTGAGAGACTGCTTGAGCGAGAGGGAAGAGCGGGAATACTTGGCCATGGCGTAGGCCTGAACCTCCGGGTCCACGCCATGAATGCAATAGACCTGGGTTTCGGCGGAGACTGGTTCAGTGGGGGCGGCGGAGGCAGGAGCGGGAACGTTCATGCGCTTGATTTTGACCTAAAGGGCGCTGGATTGCCAACAGGGAATCCGCTGCCGGAAGCAGAAGGGCTTAGAGCAACGTGGCCGGGAAGGGTATGGGCCGGGAGACGGCGCTGCGATGGCAGGAGCTGGTTACAGATAGAAGAGACTGAGGCGCGGCAGATTGTATTGCTCAAGCAATTGCTTGTTGCCGCACTGGCGCAGCAACTGGTCGATCTGGGGGGCCGACATTTTGCTTCGGTAGGGCGCGAGTTCGCGCTCTGACTGGGCGCGGGCGGCGATGAGCTGGTCGTCGGTGGCGTGGCTCCAGAGGGCAGCGAAGAGTTTTTCTTCCATTATGGTCATGCGCCGCTCGAGGTCTTCGAGGTCGGCGGGGCGCTCGCTGGCCTTGAGATCGGCGGCCAATTGTTCGAGGGTGGCGGCCTGCTGGGCGGAGAGTTCGAGGAGGGCCTCCGCGGGATGCTGGAGCCGGCGCAGTTGCTGCGCGTTGCGCTCAAAGTAAGCGGCGAGCGCGGGGTTGAGGATGGTTGTGGCTTCGGGGTCGCGGGTTGAGCCGGTGGCGGCTTCCTTGAGGTCTTCGACGGCGGCGAGCACCTCCTGCTGGCAATAGGCCAGGGAGTTCACCTTGCGCGTCTTTTTGGGGCGGCGATCATACTTATCGAAGGCGGCATCGATGCCGCGCAGGACGGCCTCGACGGGAATTCCCGCCTCTTTCCACAGCTCCATGAGCGCCCAGTCGAGGGGCGAGCAGATGAGGATGCTTCCGCGCCGACGCTGGAAGTGCTCTTCGATCTCGGAAAAATAAGTGAAGTGTTCCACGGATGAACTTCCGGCTATTTCCTGCGGCTGTGCAGATTGCGCTCCCAGATGATGCGGAGGCCGGTGAGGGTGAGAGCATCGTCGATCTCAGAGAGAAAGCGCGAGCCGCCGGCGATGAACTGGGCCATGCCTCCGGTGGCGATGACACGAGCCGGGCCGAACTCGTTGATCATGCGCTCGAGGATTCCGTCGACCAATCCCACGTAGCCGTGGAAGAGTCCTGATTGCAGGGAGTGAACGGTGTTGCTGCCGATGACATGAGGGGGGCGTTTGATATCCACGCGGGGCAGGCGGGCGGTGCGCGCGAAAAGCGCCTCGGCGGAGATGCCGATGCCGGGAGCGATGACCCCGCCCATGTATTCACCACGGGCGGAGACGGCGTCAAAGGTGGTTGCGGTGCCGAAGTCGACAACGATGCAGCTCTGGCGACTTTTTTCGAAGGCGGCGACGGCGTTGACGATGCGGTCGGCTCCGACCTCTGCTGGATTGTCGTAATGCACGGGCATTCCGGTCTTGATGCCCGGCTCGATGAAGAGCGCCCTGGTGGCGAAGTAGCGCTCACACATCTGGCGGACGAGAGATTCGATGGGGGGCACGACGGAGGCGACGATAATACCGCGGACGACGGTCAGCTCGCGGCCTTCGATGGCGAACAACTGACGGATGAGGACTCCGTACTCGTCCGCCGTCTGCTGCTGCGAAGTTGAGATGCGCCAGTGGGCCGCCAGTTCAGGCGCAGCCGTGCCGTCCTCGCGCATGGGGAAGAGCCCGAGCTCGGTTTCCGTGTTGCCAATATCAAGAACCAGCAGCATTGCCGTCCATCATAGTACTAGAGATCGCCGCGAGTATTCACTTTACTCCCGCCGCTTACTCCGGAAGCGGCGAGCATGGAGGAGAAGCGTGCGTTGGCGTTCTCCAACTCGATGGTGAGGGCGGGCGCGACGATGGGCGCAAGGGGCGAGGCGTCGAGCTTTACGAGGTCTTTTTCGGTTGTTAGGAACCCGTTGGCTTCATGGAGACGCGCCAGTTGCTGCAAGAGCGCGATATCGCGCGGGCGGTAGCGGTGATGGTCGCCAAAGGCGAAGGTGTTCACGGGATAGATTCCGATGTCCGCGAGGGCCTGCCAGAACTGCCGGGGATCGGCGAGTCCGCAGAAGGCCAGGGGGCGAGTGGGCACGGGCGCGGGGAGCACGAGGCGACGCCGGATGTGCCAGACGTTGGGCTCGGCGAGCAGGGCGGCGAGATCCTCGGGGGCAACGACGGCATTGGCCCGGGCGAGCGCAGAGAGAGGTTCGCGCAGACGACCGAAGGGGAGAAGGCCGGCACGGAGGTCGCCGCGGCCGAGGAGGACGATGTCGAAGTCGCGGTGCAGGCGGCGGTGCTGAAAGCCGTCATCGAGAATATGCAGGCGCGCGGGGCGGGCGCACTTTGCGGCGAAAGCCTCGGCGGCGATGCCGGCCTGGTAACGCTCCTCGCCGACAAAGACGGGAGCGCCAAGGGTGCGCGCCAGCAGGAGAGGCTCGTCTCCGTAGAGTGCGGCGGGGCCGGAGGGATCGACCTGAAGGACTCCGCGCGACTCGCGCCCGTAGCCCCGCGAAAGAATGTCATAGGGGATTCCCTGCGCGTTGAGCCAGCGCCCGAGAGTTTGGACGAAGGGAGTTTTGCCGCTGCCTCCGACGCTGATGTTGCCGACGCTGATGACGGGAAGTTTGAGCTTAAAGATGCGCGCATGGCCACGGTCAAAGCGCGCGTTGCGCGCGCGCACCGCCTGGGCAAAGAGCCAGGTGAAAGGATCGCCAATCATGCGTGGCCGCCCTGGGCGAGCTGGAGAATTCGCTGGAGGCTGCGGGAGGTTGCTCCGCGCTCGGCGGCGAGCACCTGTTGGGCGCGTTCTCCGAGGGCCTCGCGCTGGATACCCTCGCGGAGGAGCAGTAGAAAGGTGATACCGAGATTTTTGGTGGTGCAGCGCACGACGGCCTCGCGGCGCTCAAAGCAGGCGAGGATGTCGCGGAAGTTTTCGGTGTGCGGGCCGGTGAGAATGGCGCGGGCGAAGAAGGCAGGCTCGAGGATGTTGTGGCCTCCGCGGGGCACGAGCGAGCCGCCGACGAAGGCAATGTTGGAGTAGCGATAGATGGCCGCGAGCTCGCCGAGGGTATCGAGGAGCAGCACGGCACCGCGCAGATCCAGCCCGGCGGCCGCGGGGTCGGAACGCCGCACGAAACGGAAGCGCTTCCGGGTGAGCAGCTTGGCGACATCGTCAAAGCGCTCCCTGTGACGCGGCGCGAGGACGAGCGAAGCCGCCGGAAACTCGGCGAGGACCATGCGGAAGGCCTGCAGGACGAACTCTTCCTCGTCTTCGACGGTGCTGCCGGCGACCAGGACCGGCGCGCCGGAGGCTCGCAACTGTTCGCCGAGTTGGGTGACCGCAGGGGTCTCCACGGGGGGAGCCACATCGAACTTGAGATTGCCTGCAACCTCGACACGACCTGGCGCGGCACCGACGGCGCGCAGACGCTCGGCGTCGGATTCACTCTGCGCGAGGAAGAGTTCCACGGGCGCAAGGACCTTTGCAAGCAGATTTCGCCAGCGCAGGTAGCGGGGATAGGAACGGTCGCTGATGCGGGCGTTGACCACGGCGAGGCGGGCTCCACTGGCCCGCGCCAGGCGCAGGAAGTTCGGCCAGAACTCGGTTTCCGCGAGAATGACGATCTGCGGCCGGAGGGCTTGCAGGTAGGGCCTGATGCAGAGGGCGAAGTCGAGCGGAAAGTAGAAGACGTTTTCCGCGCCAAACTTATCGCGAGCCAGCCGCTGCCCGGTATGCGTGGTGGTGGAGACGACGACCCGGTAACCGGCCTGGCGCAGGGCTTCCACGAGGGGCGCAATCGCCAGCGCCTCACCGACGCTGACGGCGTGAACCCAGCAGACCGGGAGGCTGTTCACGACCTTAATTCGCGATGGAACGATGCCCAGGCGCTCGCGCAGTCCGGCGCGGTATTTTCCGAGGCGCAGCATCTGCACCAGCCACCAGGGCAGAGAGAGTGCGAGGAGCAATCCAAGAGTTACGCTGTAAAGAAAGTACACGCCAGCCATTGTAGAGGAGGGAAGCGGAAAAGACTTCTCCGGCGAGCACGCAAATTCCCCATATCAATTCTGGGCATTCGAGCAAGGCATGGTTTCCGCTTCGCGACTGGGGGCGGTTGCGGCCTATAATCTGGGCCATGAAGCGAAGCGCTTTCCTCGCCGCCACAGTTGGCGCGCTCATCCTTTCAGCCTTTGCGAAGGACTTTGTAATGCCGCGGCTGGTTCCGGCCACAACGATGGCCACACGCGATTCGCACCCGCGCGAGAAGGTGACGCTGGGCGCGGACGCGTATGATACGGCCGAGAAGGCCGCGCTGTTTCATCCGAAGATGCTGGAGCACTCGGTGCTTCCGGTGCTGGTGGTGTTCACCAACGAGGGCGATGAGGCGGTGGTACTGAGCCACGCCCGATTCGAACTTGTGACCCGCGACCGCGCCAAGGCCGAACCGTATTCACTGGACGATCTGAGGCGCGCGCTGACGGCGATCAGCGCGCCACGCTCCCGTGCTTCGGATCAGATACCGCTCCCGCTGCCGGGGCGCAACAAGGCGCATGGGGGACTCTCGCAGAACGACCGCGACGACCTGGAACACGCGTCGTTTGCGGCACGCGCGGTGGAGCCGCACGGCTCGCAGCAGGGCTTTCTGTTCTTCGACACGGGCGACCTTGAGAATCCCACGCAGGGCGCGCGGCTTTTCGTCACCGGAGTGCATGACGCGCATGGCCACGAGTTGATGTACTTTGAGATTCCACTGGGAAAGCCCTAGACGCGAGAGGCAAGAGCGCAGAAGTTCGCGCGACTCAGGGGCGAATGCTGGTTACAATGGCTGTATCAAACAAGCTGTATCAAACAGCAAGTTGCTTCGGGAGGCGTGCGTGTTTCTGAGATGGCGCGGTGAGCGAGGAGTGTGCCGGACGAAGCGCGCGGCGGTGGTTTCGGCGATCTGCGGTCTCGTGCTGCTGGCAGGCGCTTTGAGCCTGACGGGATGCGGGGTGAAGAGCACGGCAAGTTCGACTCCCATTGAACAGCCGCCCCCGGCTCCGGGCTCAAACACCACCACGCCGATTCTGCTGACCCTGACGGATGACGCGACGAGCAACGGTCTCGTGAGCTTCTACGCCAACATCAGCCAGGTGCTGATCACGCCGCGCAGCGGAAGCACCTCGACGCTGTATGCCTCCACCACGACGCAGGAATTGACGCACCTGGCGGGGAGCGCGCAGTACCTGACCTTTGCGGGGCTTCCGCAGGACAGCTACAAGAACATACTGGTCAGCATCAGCGATCCTCTGATCACGTATATCGACGATAAAGGCGCGACGCAGGTGGAGGAACTTCCCGCGTACACGGGCAGCGCCGAGATCGACTTTACGGACCTGCTGACGGTGGACACGACCCCGCTTGAGATCAAGCTGGACTTCAACCTGGAAAAGTCGGTGGTGCTTGATCCGGCGACGGGCGCGCTGACGCTGACGCCGACGTTCACGGCCACGGCGCTGCCCATCGCGGCGAGCGCGCCGACGATTGACACCGGGCTGGTGGAAACCGTGCTGGCGACGGTGACCGGATACACGAGCAGCACTCTGACGGGGAACACCAATGTCGACCAGACGAACCTGAGCTGCAACATTACGGGCGCGACAACGATGGTGAACTACACGGCCTCGGCAGGATTGTCCGCAGGAGCGCTGGTGCGCCTGGACTTTGCGGCGCAGCGCGATTCGTCGATCAACTGCGCCCGCATTGAAGCGGTCAATACAGCAAATGTGGGCTACGGAATGGCGGGAACGATCAACTCGTACCGCGGAGTACTCGCGCCGTACCAGTTCACGCTTGCGATGGAGGAAGGCTCGGGGGCGGGCGTGTCTCCGACTTTCATAGGGAGAGGAATCAACGTCAACTTCGATGCTTCCACGCTCTATCCGGCGGCCGTGTTCGCGGTTGACTGGGATGGCATGGACCAGACGAACCTGGGCTTTACGCCGCAGTTCAGCGCGGCTCATTTCTTTCCGGGCCAATACGTGGAAGCCTCGTCGGCGATTGCCCTGCTGACCAGCGGAAACGACGTGAGTCCGGTGCCTCCGGGCAGCATGGTCGTGAAGGCAGCGATGAACGCGGCGCAGGTAACGCTGCGCAAGCAGGAGGAAGCGGGCACGGTGAGCAACGTGAGCACGAACACCAATAACGTGACCACGTTCACGCTGACGCTTGCGGCCAACTCTGTATTTGCGCAGTACACGGCGCTGCCAGTTGAGCCCGCGGGCTTTGTGCCAACGATTACGGTGGTGGTTCCGGCGAGCGTCGCAATCAGCGGAAGCCTGACCACGCCGATGGCGGGTGCGCCTGCCGGATCACTGCCGTATGCGGAGATCCGCGGGCTGCTGTTCCAGACCGGAAGCACGTACACCATGGTCGCGCAAAGAGTCACGGCGACACTGCCACCATCGTAGAACCGGGCGGGACTCCATTCACACAGGTTGACGGTGGACACCCGACTACCCGAAATGGCGCGCAAACGGCACGATGGCGAGAATTGGTGCGCAGCGCGACCCGGAATTGGGCTACGCTTTGACAGAGAACGAAATGGCGGAGCAAGAATTCCAGACGCAATTCGTCACGGCAGGGAGCCTGCTCTACTCGGTGGCGCACCGGCCATGGATGCCTCCAGACAGCCAGTGGCTACTGTCGCAGAGTTGGAACGATCTGTTGCTGGCGCACTTTGCGATCGAGCCGGAGACGCTGCGGCGGCTGGTTCCTGAGGCGCTGACGCTGGAGTTGTACGACGGAGCGGCGTGGCTGACGATCTCGCCATTCTGCACCAGCCACATGCGTCCGAGCGGCGTCCCTCCGCTGCCGGGAGTTTCGTTTTTTCCGCAAGTCAACCTGCGCACGTACGTGACCGTAGAGGGAAAGCCCGGGGTGTACTACTTCAGCGTGGATACGGCGAGCCTGGCGGCGGTCTGGGGCGCGCGGGTTTTCTTCCGCATGCAGTATTGGCACTCGAAGATACAGGTAAGCGGAGCCACGATCCAGGCGCGGAAGGCGACGGGGTCCGCGATCCACTTCAGCGCCTCGCGGCTGCATGGTCCACAGGCGGCGAACGGCGCGGCAAAACTGGAGGTGAGCTACGCTCCGGAGGGCGAGGCGGAGCGCGCGAGACGGGGAAGCCTGGATGAGTTCCTGACAGAGCGTTATTGCGTGTACTCATGGAACCGGGGGAAGTTCTACCGCACCGAAGTACATCATCAGCCATGGCCGTTGCAGCGGGTGCGAGTGGAGTTCCGGGCGAACAGTCTGGCCGATCCGCTGGGGCTAACGCTGCCGAAGGATCCGGACGTGTGCCACTTCTCGCGCTCATTGAAGATGCTGGCGTGGGCGCCGGAGCGCATTCGCCCGAGGCGCTGAATCAAGCTCCGTTGCCGCCGCTGCGCGATGGGAACAAGAGATAGGAGGCGGAGACGGAGAGCAGGATCATCCAGGCCAGGGTGGCGCGCTCGGCTTCATTCTCGACATGAAAGGAATGCACGGGCGAGAACAGGTAGAAGGAAAAGATCACGGCCGCCAGCAACGATCCGACGACGCTGACCATTGCACCGAAGCGTCCGGCGAGCAGTACGAGCACGGCGGTGAAGAGAAAGGGCGCAGCCATCTTCCAGTGGCTTCTGGAGAAAGCCAGGGAGACGGCAACGGCACAGAAAGCACTGACGGCGATTCCAAGGGTGGACTGCAGGGTGTAGAGCAACTTGGTTTTCATTTTCGAGAGTATGGCAACGAAGAATTTGACTGACGCCGTAAAGATCGCACGAATTCTGAGTAGGTTGTTGGAAAATCGAGAGCTGAATCTTTGACGAGATGCCACTTTTGCGCCGGTTCCTGCGCGCTGGTAGTGGGAGCGCGTGGACCGGCGAGCGATGCCGAATCGAGCGGCAGCCCTCGATTTCATTGGGTGATATCGCTACTTCTACCGCAGAATGGTGTTCAGTGGATGGCCGGGCCGAAGGGTCTGTGCAGCGCATTCTCACCGAAAGACGGACCAAAGCCTGATGCCCAATGGAACCGACTCGCTGCTGCTGCAACTGTTCACCATCTTCGTATGGGCGAAGGTGTTTGGCGAGATGTTCGAGCGCCTGCATCTTCCCGCGGTTCTTGGGGAGATTCTGGCGGGAGTGATCCTGGGGCCGTATGCGACGCGCTTTATCCTGCCGGGCGACACAATCTATTCGATTGCCGAGATCGGCGCGGTGTTCCTGCTGTTCACGGTGGGGCTGGAGACGGCGCCGGGCGACCTGATCCGCGTGGGGCGGATGAGCCTGAGAGTTGCGGTGGCAGGGATTGTGCTTCCCTTTGCGCTGGGCTTTCTGTTCTTAAGGCTGCACAGCGAACCGACGCGCGAAGCGGTTTTTGTGGCGGCGGCGATGGTTGCGACGAGCGTGGGTATTACGGCACGCGTGCTGCGCGATATGAACGTGCTGAAGTCGCGGCCGGCACAGATTATCCTGGGCGCGGCGGTATTTGACGACATATTGGGAATGCTGCTGCTGGGCGTGCTGGTGAGCACGGTGAGCACGGGCGGCGTGAAGTGGCTGCATCTTGGGCTGGTGAGCGCCGAAGCGGTTGGCTTTGCGGTATTCATGATTTACGTTGCGCCGCAGGTGGTAAACCGGCTGGAGCCGGGCATCGAGCAGATGCAGATGCAGGAGGCACCGCTGGTGCTGGCCTTGGCGCTGTGCCTTGGGCTTTCGGTGGCGGCGACGCGGATTGGAATGGCGGCGATTATCGGAGCGTTTTTTGCCGGGCTGGCATTTGCCGATTACTCGCCGCGGTGGAAGCTGGAGCCGCGCGCGCAGGCCATCAACCTGTTTCTCTCTCCGTTTTTCTTTTTCACCATGGGATCGCGGCTGGACTTGTCCGTGTTTTCGCGCTCAGTGGTGGTGCTGGCGCTGGCGCTCTCGGCGCTGGCTGTGATCTCAAAGATTGTGGGCTGCGGACTGCCGCTGTACCGCGAGGGCTGGCGCGCCATGCTACAGGTGGGGGTGGGCATGACTCCGCGCGGCGAAGTGGCGCTGATTGTGGCGCTGATCGGCCTGCAGATGAACATGATTTCGCAGCGAGCGTACGCGCTGGTGATCGTGATGGCGGCGGTGACCACGGTGCTGCCTGCGCCATTTCTCCGAATGCTGTTCCAGCCTGAGAGCAAGGGGAATGGCGGCGCCCCGGCGGACGGCGAAGAGACGGCCGAAGTGCAGGTATCCGGCCAACTCGGGTAAGAGTGTCGGCTATAATCCGCTAAGTTCCATATGCATAATTTGAGGTGATCTATGGAGTCCTTGCAGGGACACGTGGCGCTGGTTACTGGAGCGTCGCAGGGAATTGGACGGGCCTGCGCGTTAACACTGGCAAAAGCCGGGGCTACCGTGGCGGTGGCGGCGCGGAATGAAGAGAAACTGAAAGAAGTTGTGGCAGAGATTGAGAGCGGCGGCGGCAAGGGCGCGGCGTTCCGGTTGGACGTTGCATCCGAAGAAGCGATCAAAGCCACGCTGAAAGAAATCTCGGCGCAACTGGGGAAGATCGACATCCTGGTGAACAACGCGGGGATCACGCGCGACGGGCTGCTGCTGCGCATGAAGCGCGCGGATTGGGACGAAGTGCTGACGACGAACCTGAGCGCGCCGTTCCTGCTGACGCAGGCGGTGCTGAGCGGAATGATGAAGCAGCGCTGGGGCCGGATCATCAACATCACCTCGATTGTTGGCGAGATGGGAGCGGCGGGACAGGCGAACTACGCTTCGTCCAAGGCTGGGCTGATTGGGCTTACGCTGGCGGTGGCGCGCGAGGTTGCGTCGCGCAATATCACGGTGAACGCGGTGGCTCCGGGCTACATTGCGACGGCGATGACCGAGGTGCTGACGGAAGAGCAGAAGCAAGCAATCACGGCGGGGATTCCGCTGGGACGGCAGGGGACGGATGCCGATATTGCCAACGCCGTGCTGTTTCTGGCAAGCAACGAGGCGGGCTACATCACCGGTCATGTGCTGGATGTGAACGGCGGGATGCTGATGCGGTAGGGCGATTGGAAGGATCGAAGGGGAAGGAAGGGCAACGGCAACAGCAACGGCAACAGCAACGGCAACAGACCCACTTCTGCCAAAAGAAGGCAGAAATGGGGCACCAGCGACTTTCTATCGGGCGAAGTAGCGGTAGGCCATAAAGCAAAGGCAGGCGAAGAGGGCGAGCAGCAGGAGCGAGGGCACGAAGGAAGACTCCGGCTGAATGGTGGGCGGCTGCTGGAAGGGCTGATCGGGCTGGAGCGGCGCTGACTTCGAAGGAAATTCCCTGGACGGAAATCCCGTGGACGGAAATTGCGTCCGGCGGGCGCGAGCCTGATCGGAGGCCTGGCGCATGGATTCGCGCAGAACATCAAGGGGCGAGGTGCTGGGGGCTCCGGCGCCGGGCTTTGCGGGCGTGGGCTTTTTGCGGGCGCGGAAGATCACCGAGATCGCAAAGAAGAGGATGATGACGACGACACGAATCAATTCCGAATTAGGCGCTTTGAATGGCATGGCTGCTCCACTGGCCCGTAGTGTACGGGGAATTGGGGTTTCCATCCAGTGTGCGGGAGTTGGCGCAGGTTTCTTCTTGTCCGCGGACTGGTTACAATTGGCAGTTTTGGAGGAAGCATGAAACACGTCATCAGAGTTGTGGTTGCCATTGCCGCACTGAGCATCCTGACGCAGGCCCAGGGAAGGCCGATGGAAAAGATGAAGGCGCAGGAGTCCGCGATGAGCAGGAACCATGCAAAACCGACGGTCGCAGAAGCCGAGAAGTTCATGGCCGAGACCGAGAACACGCTGAGCGAGTTGAGCGTCAAGCTGGCGCGCGCACAGTGGGTGCAGGCCACGAATATCACGGACGATACGGAGGCGATCGCCGCCGACTACAACGAGCGGCTGATTGCCGAATTGACGCGGCTGGCGACCGAGGTGAAGCGCTTCGACGGACTGGAACTGCCTCCGGTGCTGGCGCGGAAGTTCCTGCTGCTGAAGCTGCAACTGTTCTCGCTGGAGGATCCGAAGGAGCGCGAGGAGTTTGCGCAACTGGCCAGTTCGCTGGAGGGCGACTACGGAAAGGGGAAGTACTGCCCGAAGAGCGGAAAGTTTGCGGGCAAGTGCCTTGCGATTGGCGAGATCGAAAAGATCATGGCCAGCTCGCGCGACCCGGAAGAGTTGAAAGAAGTATGGGTGGGGTGGAACTCGATCGGTGCTCCGATGCGGGGCAAGTATGCGCGCTACGTTGAGTTGCAGAACAAGGGCGCGCGCGAGCTTGGCTTTAAGGACATGGGAGCGCAGTGGCGCAGCAATTACGACATGACTCCCGAGGAGTTCGCGACGGAGACGGAGCGATTGTGGCAGCAGGTGCGTCCGCTGTATGAGTCGCTGCACACGTATGTCCGCAATCAACTGGTGAAGCAATACGGCGCACAGGCGGCGGATGCGAACGGAATGATTCGCGCCGATCTGCTGGGCAATCCGTGGGCGCAGGAGTGGGGAAACGTCTATCCGCTGGTGGCCCCGGCGAAGAGCAAAGGCTCAGGCTATGACCTGACCGAACTGCTGAAGGAAAAGAAGGTGGACGAACGCGGCATGGTGCGCTACGGCGAGAGCTTCTTCAAGTCGCTGGGCTTTGCGCCGCTGCCGGAGACGTTCTGGGAGCGCTCACAGTTTGTGAAGCCCAGAGACCGCGAGGTTGTGTGCCACGCGAGTGCGTGGGATATCGACAACAAGGACGATCTGCGGCTGAAGATGTGCATCCAGATTCGCGATGAAGATTTTGTGACCGTGCATCATGAACTGGGACACAACTTTTATCAGCGCGCGTACAAGAACCAGCCTTTCATGTTTGTGGGCGGCGCGAATGACGGCTTCCATGAAGCCATCGGGGACACCATCGCACTGTCGATCACGCCGGAATATCTGAGGCAGGTGGGATTAATCGAGAAGGTTCCGGAGAGCGATGACACGGCGCTGCTGCTGCGGCAGGCGATGGACAAGGTGGCCTTCCTGCCCTTCGGTTTGCTGATTGACCAGTGGCGCTGGAAGGTTTTTGCCGGAGAGATCAAGCCCGCGGAGTACAACTCCGGCTGGTGGAAGCTGCGCGCCAAGTACCAGGGCGTTACGCCTCCGGTGGAGCGCACGGAAGCAGACTTCGATCCGGGGGCGAAGTATCATGTGCCGGCCAACGTGCCGTACACGCGCTACTTCCTGGCGCGGATTCTGCAATTCCAGTTTTACCGGGCGATGTGCCGCGAGGCAGGGCAGAGCGGGCCGCTGCATCGCTGCACGTTCTACAACAACAAGGCCGCGGGCGCGAAGCTGGATGCGATGCTGGAGATGGGGCTGAGCAAACCCTGGCCGGAGGCTCTGAAGACGCTGACGGGCGAGGATCGCATGGACGCCGGAGCGATGGTGGAGTACTTTGCTCCGCTGAAGAAGTGGCTTGACGAACAGAACGCCGCGGCGGGAGTGAAGTCCGGTTGGACGACACCCGCAAAGTAAGAAGCGCGGAATGATGCAAGGGAGTGAGGCTACCGCGAACGGGTAGCCTCATTTCTTGCGCTAGGATAAGGTTCCATTGTGCTGAGCTATTACATCACGGATCGGAAGCAGTTCGACGGAACGGAGACGGAGCGCCGGGTGCGACTCCTGCAGACAATTGGGAGGGCGGCGGGGGCGGGAGTTGACTACATTCAACTCCGGGAGAAAGACCTCGGCATCCGCGAGTTGGAAAAGCTGGCAGGGGAGGCGCTGCAGGTGATTCGCGGCGAGGGCGGAGCCAGGTTGCTGATCAACCATCGGACGGACGTGGCTCTGGCGGTTGGCGCGGACGGCGTTCACCTGACGGGCGAGGATATCGCTGCGTCAGAGGCTCGGGCGTTAGCGGCAAAGGCCGGCGGCAGGGCGGAGTTTCTGGTAGGCGCCTCGTGCCACTCCACGGAAGAGGTGCGGCTTGCCGATTCACACGGCGCGGATTTTGCGGTGCTGGCGCCGATCTTTGAAAAGGCGGGAGTTGTTGAGCACGGCATTGGGCTGGAGGAGTTGCGGCGGGCGGCGCAGAAGGATCGAAGCCCCGATCTGCGGGTTGAGGCAGGAGACACGCGAAGAAGGTTCCTGGTTTTTGCCCTGGGAGGAGTGACGCTGGCGCGGGCGGGGCTTTGCGCCGCTGAGGGAGCGGCGGGCATCGCGGGAATCAGGCTGTTTCAACGATGCACTGACCTGCGGGAACTCGTGAGGGCGATACGCTCGCTTTAGAACGGTTTCTAGTTTTATGCATCGTGCACACCCACCTTAGCCGCGCAAAGGACGCGCGTCGAAGGTGGGGCACCCGTGCGGCTAAGACTTTCGCGAAATCGGTTTAGTTCCCGGTGGGTGTGAGCCAGCGGGTGACCATGCCGAGGATGGAGAGGAGCAGCGCACCCAGGAAGGCGGGAACGAAGCCGTGAACGACAAAACCATGGACGAAGCTGGAAGCAAACATCAACATGAGGGCGTTGATGACCAGCAGGAAAAGTCCCAGACTTAACAGGGTGAGCGGCAAGGTGACGATCTTGAGGACGACTCCAAGCGTGGCATTGACCAGGCCGATGACGAGGGCCGCGATCAAGGCCGAGCGCAGGCCGTCCACCTCAAAGCCAGGCACGAGGTGGGCGACGACGAGAAGCAGAACCGCGCTGATAATCCATCTGATGAGCAATTGGATCATATTTTGTACGATGCCTTTCTGAAGCGGCCGGTTTGCTGCTGGACGGCAGGGCGATGCAACCTTGTACCACACGCGCTCGCTACACGGGGCCTTGCGATGCCTTCTCGATGTCGAGCGCGAGCAGGTATTCCTTGAAGGCGGGGCCGAGATCCTCACGCTGAAGTGCGTACTCGACGGTGGCTTTCAGGAAGCCGAGTTTGTCGCCGGCGTCGTGCCGCTTACCCTCGAAGACAAAGCCGTAAATCTTTTCGTGCAGAAGGAGCTTCTTCAAGGCGTCGGTGAGTTGCAGTTCCCCTCCCGCGCCGGGAGTGATGGTCTCGATCATTTCAAAGATGCGCGGGGTGAGCACGTAACGACCGATGATGGCGAGGTTCGATGGAGCCTCTTCAAACTTCGGCTTCTCGACCATGTCAGTGATCTCATAGAGGCGGCCGTTGAAGCCAGGGACCGGCTTGGCGTCAAGCACGCCGTATGCGGAGATCGCTTTACCCTCGACAATCTGGGTAGCGATGACGGAAGCATGTTTTTCGTCGAATACGTTGATGAGCTGCTTGAGGCAAGGATTATCCGGCGAGTCGACGAGGTCATCAGGCAGAATTACGCCGAAGGGCTCGTCGCCGACGAGGCGCTTCGCCATGAGGACGGCGTGGCCCAAACCGAGCGGCTCCTTCTGGCGGACGGTGCTGACGTGCGCCATGCGCGCGACCTGCTGGGCGGTTTCCAGCAAGGAGTGCTTGTTGCGCCTGGCGAGCGAGTGCTCGAGCTCGAAGCTGATGTCGAAATGGTCTTCCATGACGACCTTGCCGCGGCCGGTGACGATGATGATTTCATCGCAGCCAGAGGCAATGGCCTCTTCGACGCCATACTGAATGATGGGCTTATCGACGACCGGCAACATTTCCTTTGGCATGACCTTGGTGGCAGGGAGAAACCGCGTGCCCATGCCAGCGGCCGGGAATACTGCTTTACGGACTTTCATGCTCATTGTTTGGCTCTTCGTAATTGAGATCGCAGACAGATCATTGTAAGCGCGCGGTATGGAACTGCACAGCCCCTAAATGCGGGAGCGATCTACAGCGTTGGCGAATCGTTGCGCAGCAGCGCGCGGCGGATGATCCTGACCGGGGCAACTCCCTGGCGCATGAAAAGATCGTGAAACTCACTGGGAGCGGACGCGTGTTTCTGCTGCTTTGTCCAGTCGGCGCGGAGCTTTTGAATTTGCAGCTTGCCGAGCGTGTACATGAGATAGGTGGGGTCTCCGGTTCCGCGCTTCACCTCGCGCTCGGCGTTGGAGCGCGTCTGGTAGCCCTGGTTGACGAAGAACTCGTTGGCCTCCGCCATGGTCATGGCGCCAGTGTGCATGCGGATGGCGACGATGTAGCGCGCGTTGCGCAGGAGCGCATCCTGCAACTGGCCGAGGCGCAGCTTGAGGTAGGCGGTGTCGCGCTCCTCGGGCAGGCCGGGGGTGCGTCCGTAACCTTCGTCGATCATCATCTGTTCGGTATAGTGCGCCCAGCCCTCGACGTTGGTTCCGGAGAAGTGGCCGCCGACGTTGCTGAGATCGAGGCTGAGGAATTGGCGAATGCGCGAGGGCACATGCTCGTTCCAGAGATACTGCTCATAGTGGCCAGGAATGACCTCGTGGATGGCGGTGCTGGTGACGACTCCCCAGTTGTAGGCCGCCATGTACTCTTCCACCTGCGCGGGCGTCCAATCTTTTTCTGGCAGAGTTACGTTGAAGAACGCTTCGGTGGCGCGGGTCTCGAAAGGGCCAGGCGCGTCCATGGAGGCAAAGGTGGTGGCGCGCATGAAGGGCGGCGTTTCCTGCAAGGTGGGAAGGTCGCGCGAAGGCGTGGTGATGATGGAGTGCAAATCGGTGAAGGCGCGGATACCGTTAAGTTTGCAGCGGAAGGCCTGCAACAACTCGTCCGCGGGAGGATGCTCCTTTTCAATTTGAGCAAGCAATTGCGCGGGTGTTTGCGACGGGTCGATCAGCTTTGCGACGCGCTGAAACTCCTGCTGATTGCGGTGCAGATTCTCCCATCCCACCTGCAGCAGGCGCTCCAGCGGCACATCGACCATCTCTTCATAGGCGAGCTTCCGGCGAAGATTTTCCGCGCCGAGCTGAAAGTTTCCGTTCGAGCGCGGCAGGAGGTCGCTCTTGATCCACGACTCATACTCGCCGAGCGCGGCAACAACGGCGGCATTTGATTCCGCGAACTCGGCTTGGAGGCGTTCATCCTTTACGCCGTTGAAGGCCGCGGGGACATCCCGGCGAAAGAAGTCGATGATGCCGGGAAGCTGCTCCAGCGCAATCTCGGTGAAGACGCGCGGGGGATTATCCAGATTTGCGCGCGCCTGTTTGAGCAGGGCAGGCATTTGGCGCTCGCGCGCGGTGAGCGAGGCAAGGCGCACCTCGGGCGAAGCAAAGTTCCGGCCAATCAAGAGGAATGTGGAGTCGCTGAGAACCGACGAATAGTAATCCGGATTCTGACGCCAGACGCGCTGCGTTTGCAGCTCGAAGATACGCGAACGGACAAAGCAGACGAGCATCTCGCGGTCGTCGAGAGCCCAGCGCGACCAGCCTTTGGCGTCGAGCGCCTGAAGGCGCTTGAGATACTTTGCGTAGAGCGCGACCTGTGCGGCGACGCGATCCGGGGCGTAGTTCTCCAGGCTGGCATCGTACTGGTGGAAACCCGCGCGGGTGCCGGCGCTGGGCTGAAAATCAAAGAAGCTCCGCATGAACTCATCGTTCAGGCGTTGCAGGCTGCGCGGGTAGGGGCGCGAAGACGGCTGCTGGGCGAAGGCCGCTGACGCCATGGCGAGAGCGGTGACAAGAATCAGGAACGTTCGCTTCATCGTTGTCCTTGATGACAGAGTTGATTTGGCTCAAGCACGGGCAGGCTCCGCTTCAAAACCTTCGAGGAGTTTGCGCAGGCCATTGAGCACCTCGTCGGGGCGCGAAGCCTTCAGGGAGAACTTGAGAATTCCCTGCGGGGTAAAGACGACGCCCTTGTGACGGGCGACGAGCTGCATGATCTTCTGGGGATCAGCCTCGGCGGTCTGGGTGAACTTCACGCTCACCTGGTCACGCCTGCGCTCGATGCTGGCAACTCCGAGGCGCTGGCACTCCAAGCGGAGATGCGCGTATTGCAAAAGGTGTTGCACCGCTGCTGGAGGCTCGCCATAGCGGTCGCGGAGTTCGGAGGCAACATCGCTCAACTGGGTTTCGTCGGCGACGGCGGCGATGCGCTTGTAGATGCGGAGACGCTGATTCTCCTCGCGGATGTAATCGTTTGGAATGCGGATATTGAGGCCGAGATTGAGAGCGGTATCAATGGGCGCTTCGACGTTTTCGCCCTTCAACTCGCGAATCATCTCTTCAAGCATGGTGGTGTACATCTCAAAGCCGACGGCTTCGATGTGTCCGCTCTGCTGGCCTCCGAGGAGGTTTCCGGCACCGCGCAGTTCGAGGTCGAGAGCGGCGATTTTGAAGCCCGCGCCGAGGTCGCTGAACTCCTTGAGCGCGGCCAGGCGGCGGCGCGCCAGGTCATTGAGCTCACGGTCCGGAGGGACCAGCAGGTAGGCGTAGGAGCGGCGGTTGGAGCGGCCTACGCGTCCGCGCAACTGGTACAGCTCGCTGAGGCCATGGCGGTCGGCGCGGTTGATGATGATGGTGTTGCAGAGGGGAATGTCGAGGCCGTTTTCGATGATGGTGGTGGCGACCAGGATGTCGGCTTCATGGCGCATGAAGGCGAGCATGATTTTTTCCAGTTCACCTTCGCCCATCTGCCCGTGGCCGACGAGGATGCGGGCGCTGGGGACGAGTTCGCGGAGCTTGGCGGCGATCTCATAGATGGACTCGACGCGGTTGTGGACGAAGTAGACCTGGCCTCCGCGTTCGAGTTCCTGCTGGATGGAGGAGCGGATCAGCTTCTCATCCCATGTGGCGACGACGGTCTGGATGGCGAGACGGTCGCGAGGCGGAGTTTCGATGACGCTCATATCGCGGAGGCCGAGCATGGACATGTGAAGCGTGCGCGGAATCGGAGTGGCCGACATGGTGAGCACATCCACCTGTTTGCGCAACTGCTTGAGGCGCTCCTTGTGGCGGACGCCGAAGCGCTGCTCTTCGTCGATGATGACAAGCCCGAGATCGGGGAACTTGACGTCCTTGGAGAGGACGCGGTGGGTGCCGACGAGAATATCCACCTTGCCGTTTTCGACCTTTTCGACAATCTCTTTCTGCTGCTTCGCGGTGCGGAAGCGCGAGATCATTTCAATGGTGACGGGGAAGGCGGCGAAGCGGCGCTTGAAGGTTTCGTAATGTTGAAAGGCGAGGACCGTTGTGGGAGCGAGGACGGTGACCTGCTTGCTGTCATTGACGGCCTTGTAGGCGGCGCGCATGGCGACTTCGGTTTTGCCGTAGCCGACGTCTCCACAGAGGAGTCGGTCCATGGGCTGCGGGCCTTCCATGTCACGCTTGATGTCTTCGACGGCGGCGGTCTGGTCGTCGGTAGGGTTGTACTCGAAAGCGTCTTCAAACTCGCGCATGAACTGGGTGTCGGCGGAGTATTGGTAGCCTTGCGTGGTTTTGCGCTGGGCGTAGAGCTTGAGAAGTTCGTCGGCCATGTCCTGCATGGCCTTCTTGACGCGCGCCTTGGTTTTGACCCACTGTTGCGTGCCGAGGCGGTTGAGAATGACATGGCCGCCCTCGGCTGAGCGATATTTCTGTACAAGGTCGAGGCGCGTGAGCGGAACGTAGAGGCGCGCGCCCTCGGCGTATTCGAGGACCATGAACTCGGCCTTGGAGCCGTCGGCCTGGGGAATCTCGCGAAGTCCGTGGTACTGGCCAATGCCGTGCTCGACGTGGACTACGTAGTCGCCAACGGCAAGGTCACGGAAGTCGGAGAGAAAAGCCGAAGTCTTGGAGCGCTGGCGAGGCTGGCGGGGCGCGCCAGCTTCGGAGTCGTCGAAGAGATCGTTGGCGCCGAAGAGGACGAGGCGGGAGTCCGGGAGAGCAACTCCGGCGGGAATGAATCCGCAAATGAGCGTGGTCGCCGCGCTCTCATCGTTGAAATAGGTAGCGGCTTCACTGACACTGGCGGCCTTGGCGCGTGAGCCGAGGCGATACGGCACCTGATACTCGTTGAAGATATCGGCGAGGCGCTCGAGTTCTCCCATGGATCCCGCCGCCAGCAACACGTGATCACCGGAGGCAGAGAGCTTTTTCACTTCGTCAAGCAACTTGGGAATGTCGCCGTGGAAGCGCGGGGTGGGGCGCGAGGTGAACTCGACGAGTTCAGGGCCTTCACTCGACGCCATTCCGAGCTGTTCCACATCGAGACCAGCGGTCAGAGCGATGCGCTCGCGCCAGCTTTCCGGAGTGAAGTAGAGTTCCTCGGGACGAACGAGGTTGCCGATGCCGCTGCGTTCGTGGGCTTCACCCAGGCGCTGCCACCAGGCATCGTGATCGGAGGCGAGTTTCTCCGGCTCTTCGAGCACAACGGCCGCATCGGGCATGAGATCGAAGATGGAGTTCGCAGCACCGGCGACGGGGGCGAAAAACTCCCAACCGGGGAAGACAGAGACTCCTCCGGCGCGGGCGGCATCCTCAAGCGCTTCCTCGCTTCCGTGGACGCGCTTGCCGCTGAGCCGGGCGTTAATCGTTGCGAGCAACTCCTCGGTGACGGGGGTTTCGGTGAGGGGCAGAAGCGCGACCTCATCCAAACCTGCCGCCGAACGCTGGGTCACGGGATCAAAGCGGCGGAGGGATTCGACTTCATCGCCGAAGAGTTCGATGCGCACGGGGCGCTCCATCTCCGGGGGATAGACGTCGAGAATTCCTCCGCGCTGAGCGAATTCGCCCTGCTGCTCGACGACATCAGTCTGACGGTAGCCGACGATGTTGAGGTGCTGGACAAGCTTCTCGAGATCGAGCGAGTCACCCTTGCGCACGATTCGCGCGAGGTTGCGGTAGTAGGCAGCTTCACGGAGGCGGATGGTGGTGGCGGCAAATGGAGCGACCACGATGGCGGCGGTTCCGCTGGCAATGCGCCAAAGGGCGCGTGCGCGGACCTCCTGAATCTCAGGGTGTGGAGAGAGATTTTCAAAGGGAAGCACGTCACGCGCGGGAAGGTAGGCGATGGAATCCGAGGATGCCGCGCCGGACATATCGCATAGGCTTTGCAGGAGGGGGAGCAACTCTTCAGCGGTGCGATTGTCACTAACCACCACGAGCAAAGGCCGGGCCGAGGCGCGATGGAGCAGCGCATAATGCAGGGCGCGCGCCGTGGGCGTGAGGCCGGAGACACGTATGCGCCCCGCGCCTCCCTTCAGATGGGTTGCAGCACGTTGGAAACTGGAGGTCACTTCGGCATCCGCGAGCAGCTCGCGGACGAACGGTAGGATCATCTCACTACCATTCTAACAGCGCGCGAGAGCAGGGAAGAGCAGGCGCGTGCAGGGCACCGCGGACTGCGACCTCCGGATGGATACAAGCCGTGGCCCAGACGAAAAGCGAGGCGGGCAGAACGGGGAGCAATAACAACGCCGGGAATTGCTCACAGTTCCACATGCAGGCGGACGCCCGGGACCAGCACGGGCCCGCGGTCGCGATTGTAGCCCGGATTCCAGATGCGTTGCACATCCGCGCCGATGAAGATACCTCGCCATGCATGAAAGTTGTAGTACGCCTCGATGATGTTCTCGCGGGCGTAGCGCAGATTGCCGTCGCCAAGGAGGAATCCGAGACCACCGTCGCGCAGATACTCCTGGTGGTCGGCAGAGATTCCATTGGTGATGATGGTGACGCCGACTTTGTCGAGTTTGCGATGCCAGCGCCGCCCGGCCATATCGGCGGCGACGGATGCGGTGGAGTCCACTTCCGTGTAGGCGAAGGATTCATGCCGGCCCTCATTCCACCCCAGGCGCAGGGAGGCGCGCAGGTCGTGAGGCAACTCCTGATCAGCATTGAGACCGAAACCGTACTTCAAGGTGCCCTGGCGGCGCGTGTTCTCGATGCTGGGGCGCGCATCGATTCCGGCTTCGAAGCGCGCCACGGCCTGGCGGTAATCGCCCATGTCGGCATGGTTGGAGTAGGCGAGCAGGCGCACCGTGCTCTTGCGGTTTGGCAGCAGCGCGGGACGGAACTCCAGCTCGTAGTTCTCCGAACGGGCGCGGCGGAGATTCCAGTCAAGAATGATTCCGTTGGCTACCTTTGGCATCAGCATCTCGCCAAAGCGAAAGGCCCAGTTGGGGCTTTGGTATTCGGCCATGAAGCCGTAGGTATAGCCGCGCGTGTCCGCCGCGTAGTCGTATGCGCCATTGGTGTCCGCAGTCCAGTTCATGAACTGGTTGCGGCTGTCGCTGGAGACGGAGTTTACGTCAAAGAAATCGTCCGTGCTCAACTTGCCGAAGCGGAGCTCCAGCCTGCGGGCGGGAGCGCTGGCAGCCAGTGCGAGAGGGCCGCGCTCCATGGCAACGTCCTCGGAAGAAAGGCGAAGAGTCTGGTGGAGCATGAGGCGCGCCAGGTAGGGCGCGGTCCCGAGAGAAGGATTGCGGACGACGTCGAGATTTGTGAATCCCGCAAGACCCAGCGCATCGCTCACACCGCGCCCACCCGCCGATTCCAGGTCCAGCAACGCCTCGGCGCCGTGGCCGAGCTGATAGCCAAGGAAGAGAGTCTCCAGCAACGAGGTTGCGTGCTCAGCTTGCGGGCTGAAGCTGTTGGGGCCGCTGTAGGCCGCGTGAAACGCAGGGTGGGCCTGGAAAATTGTGTTGGATTGCGCGCTAACCCACCATCGGGCGGTTTGGGAGTGCGGCGACATGGTCGCTGGTGAGTCAGGCTGCGGGGCTGCATCCGGCTGCGCGGCGCAGAGGCGCGGTTGCAGGGTGGCGCAAAGGAAAATGGCGAGGGCCAAGGGAAAGAGGGTCTTTCTGCGAATGATGGAAAGCGAACGGACCGGCACGGAAGGTTCTTTCTGCTCTCAAGCCGGCCTAAGGGGAAGCGGGTTGGCGGGCTTGAGGGCGCATGTCATATGGAAATGAAAACGCTTTTCATTTTCATATTATGACGATGCGTCCACCCCTGGTGTGACGGGTGTCACGGCTTGCAGTGATCCTATTGCGACGAGCCGCCGCCGGCCTCGGTGTGGCGCGCGCCGGCCACGATGGGAACGACCTGTGCGCGAAGCCGTTCGAGCAGTTCCCAGTCCTCGCGGAAGAATTGAAGGGTTTCGCGATTTTTCGGCTTGCGGCGCAGTTCGGCATCGACCCGCGAGAGCGCCAGCAGGTACCCGGCCCTGGCGTCGGAGGTGTTTTCCATCAAAGTGCTGGCGCTCAGGCCGACCTTTGGGGATTGGTTGTCACGGGCGCCAAGCCAGAGTCCTCCGCGTTCATCGAGAGTCATCCAGCTTTTGGCGACCATCTGTTGCGCGTCTTTCTGGAGGCTGTCCAGATCACGGACATACCCGCGCTCGATGGCCTCCTCCTCAAACTGGCGCAGGCTGTGCGCGTAGCCGGCCCACTCTTCGCTGGTCCCCAGGGCGTTGGAGCGCGCTGCCCGGATCTTCTGTTTAAGTTGCGATTGCAGTGCAAGGTCATCGCTCTGCCGGGCCTGGCGAAGCGAGGTCTGCAAGGCGATTACTTCCTCGACCGGACGGCGTTGCAGCTCAAGCTCGGGGTTGAAGCGGCCGGTTAGCAGGTAGCTGCCGGTAAAGAGCAGCAGTTCCTGGGGGCGCACAATGGCCAGGGGCACGCGCCAGCGGTTGGCGCGGTAGAGTTCCTCGGTTCCCTTGCGATTGTCCCTGCTTGAGCTGTATTCGCCGGGAACCTGGGTGAAGCGAACGACGTGGAAGCCGAGTTCGGGATGTTTCATCCCATAATGCGCGAATGATTTTGCGATCGCCTTGGGGCTTGTCATCCAGAAGTCGTTGATGCGGTCAGCCTTGGCCGCTCCGGGGAAATATGTGTTCACCACGTCGCCGGCGAAGTCCGCACAGTTGTAAGTGAAGCCGTTGTAGCGTCCGATATTTCCAGCGCGGTTGAAGCGGGCGATGAGCGCGAGATCCTGTTCTGGCGTGGTCTTGGCGGTGAACATGTAGATGTCGCGAATAAAGGTCGCGGCCACGGTCTCGCGCCAGAGCGCGTCAGGATTGGTCGCGCAATTCCCGACACACATGGCGGCGAGATACTTTTCGCGGTAGCGCTCCTGAAGGAGCCAGCGGACGGTGGGATTGGCGTAAAGGGTGCGCGCGGATTCGTCTTCCACGCCGTAGAGGTAGATATTGAGCGGAATCGCGTTCCATTCATAGGAGCGGTCTTCGCCGAATTCGCGATAGTTGGTGAGGACGACGCCATTTTCACCAGGCTCACAGGGGCGCAATTCCACGGGCGAGGCGGCGCAGACCCTGGAGAGATAGACGGCGGAGTGTCCCGCGCCGGTCCACTTTGAAGCGCCAATTCTGAGTGCCTCGTTCAACATCAGTCCGACGTCAGCGTGCATGGCGCCGCACATTACCGCCAGTAAAGCGGCAACTCCAGCCAGTCGAATCAGCGATTGTGTGAGCTTCTTCATTTTTTTGAATCTAGTTCAGCTTACCGGGAGCCTTTCTGTTCCAGACGCGCTCAGGCGGTTTCTCCGGCAAGCCTCGTGCAACGGCAGGTGGATGGGCGCGCCACTCTCCTGATCCTTATGATGCAGGAGAATACCCGGTTAGTATCCTGTGCTCCACAATGGGTGCGACTTGTCCGCATGGCAGCTGTCATGTGATGCTGCTCACACACCCTTTCCGGGTGTTTTGCTATGTTGAAGAGTCGCGAAATTCAAAACTGCGGAGCTGCTTCTATTCTAAATGTTCTCCGCCCGGTTGGTCATTGTGTCCAGAAAACTTGATTTATCGCATATTCTGCAGCAGCGTGCCGAAACCTTTTTTCCCGGAGGGGTGAATTCCCCGGTTCGCGCCTTCCGCGCGGTGGGCGGCGAGCCGCCGATGATCGTCAGCGGCCAAGGCGCCCGGATGACGGACGCCGACGGCAACCGCTACCTTGACTACGTGCTCTCCTGGGGGCCGTTGATGCTGGGGCACTGCGCGCCGGGGGTGGTTGAGGCGGTTATCGAGGCGGCGCACAAGGGAACCAGTTTTGGAGCTTCGACGCCCGCCGAGGCTGATCTTGCCGAGCAGGTGATCGAGGCGTTTCCTTCGATGGAGAAGGTCCGCTTTGTCTCCAGCGGCACCGAAGCCACAATGTCGGCGATCCGGCTGGCACGCGCGGCGACGGAACGCAAGTACATTGTGAAGTTCGAGGGCTGCTACCACGGCCACAGCGACGCGCTGCTGGTGAAAGCAGGCTCCGGCGTTGCCACATTCGGGATTCCCGGTTCGGCTGGAGTTCCCGAGGAGTTTGTGAAGTTTACGCTGGCGCTGCCGTACAACAACGTGGAGGCGCTGGAGGAAGCGTTTGCCAAGTTCAAGGATCAGATCGCCTGCGTCATCATTGAGCCGGTGGTTGGAAACATGGGCTGCGTGCCGCCGCAACCGGGCTATCTTGAGGCCGTGCGTTCACTGACGGCGCGCGAGGGCAGCCTGCTGATCTTCGACGAAGTGATGACCGGCTTCCGCGTCAGCTACGGCGGAGCACAAGAGCTCTACAAGATAAAGCCGGATATTACGACGCTGGGCAAGGTGATTGGCGGCGGACTTCCGGTGGGCGCTTATGGCGGCCCGGCGGCGCTGATGAACCAGATTTCACCGCTTGGCCCGGTGTACCAGGCGGGAACGCTGAGCGGAAATCCGCTGGCGATGGCGGCGGGACTTGCCATGCTCAAGACGCTTGGAACGGGGCGCAAGACGATCTATCCGGCGCTTAACACGATGGCCGCGGAACTTGTGGCCGGAGTGAAGGATGCGGCGCGGGCAGCGGGGATCGCGGCGACCTCCAACCAGGTGGGCAGCATGTTCACGTGGTTCTTCACCGATCACGAGGTCATCGATTGGGATACGGCCGCGCCCTGCAATACGGAACTGTTCGGGCGCTTCCACCGCGGAATGCTCGACGCCGGCATCTGGCTGCCGCCTTCGCAGTTCGAGGCTGCTTTCCTGAGCACCGCGCACACGGCCAAGGATATTGGCGACACCATCGCTGCCGCGCGCGCAGTCTTCGCGGCAATTCGCGGATAGCAAAGGACGGCGCTGTAACGCGCCGGAGACGCAACTGCGAGCCGCCATGCACAGGCGGCTCGCACTTTTTGGGACGGCAGGATCTTTCCGGCGGAGTTACTATCGAAGTTGCAGCACAGGGAGCGCATGGCGTGAGCTACGTTCAACAGAATCTCAATCCTGGCGAGAGCGTTCTCTACACAACGCACTTGCACTGGATTGTACTTATCCGCTCGATCCTGGTGGATGCGGTCTTCTCGATTGCGGGACTTTCGCTGATCGCCTGGGGCGTTGCCGGCAAGCACACGGAGCGCGGCGAGGCTCAGGCCGCGGAAATCGCAGGCTTCACGCTGCTTGTGATCGGCGGCATCATTTTGGCGATTGCCGCAGTTCAGCGCAATGCGACAGAGATGGCGGTGACCAATAAGCGCGTCATCATCAAGGTAGGATGGCTAACGAAGCGCACCATCGAACTGTTTCTCTCGAAGGTGGAGAGCGTCGAAGTGGAACAATCCCTGGGCGGACGCATGCTGGGCTTTGGAAGCATCACGGTGCGGGGCACCGGAGGTACGAATGAGCTTTTCAACCACGTTGCGAATCCTCTGGAATTCCGCCGCCAGGTGCAGCACCAGATTGAAGAGCATGTGAACCCCTCGATGGGGGCGCAGTAGGGAATTCTGCGCGTAGATCGCCCGGCCAGGCCAGAGCGGATGGTTATCCAAAGCGCGCGTGGATCGCGCCACCGAAGCTAGTTCTTCACTCCTGGGCGCTCCCGATACAATTCCAAGAACTCCATTGCTTTAACGTTCGGTCTCGGCTGAGTCCCTCCTCGCGCTCGCCGCACAATCCCTTTTAAAGAAAACTGAGGCATTTTCCTCCGGCCTTCCGCTGACTTGGTTGAGAGCTGCTGAAATCATCGCGAACCTCCATCTGGTGGGTGTTGCCCGCCGGATGGATGGTGAGCTGGCCTGCAAAGGCCGCAGAGGTTTCGGCGAACAGAGGAGAACGGCCCAATGATGTCACGCGGAAGCAAGATGTTGCTGCTGTTGGCCTTGCTGTGCGGCGCTTTGCAAACGGTTGCCGATGGGCAGCGAAAGGCGGCGGAGAATTCGTCGCTGAATCCGTGTACAGCCGTTCAGCCTCCCAGCGTTGCGGCGATCCAGGCGGCCCAGCGAGGCGCTCCCTACCTGAACCTCTGCGATGGTCATTCCGCGACGGCGGGGCAGCGCGCCGCCATCCAGAGCAGTTCGCAACAGGCACCGGGAGTACCGCTGGCGCTGGCGTCGGGAGACCTGGATGGGGATGGCGTTCCGGACCTGGTGAGCGGATATGCCGCAGGAGGAGCAGGCATCGTCAGGGTGTATCGCGGCAATATTCAAGCCCTGTGGCCCTACGGCGCTGCGCTGCGCAACGGCCCTCCGGCGGCTTTTCTTTCCGATGCGACGCAACTCGCGATTCCAGAAACACCGGACTTTCTGGCGGTAGGCGACTTCAATGCCGACGGCCATCTGGACATCGTGGCCGCGGCGCAAGGCGGCAGCATCCTCTACTTCCTGCTTGGTGACGGACATGGCGGCTTCAGCGCGCCGCAGGCTGTGCGCCTGCCCGGAGCGATCACCGCACTGGCCAGCGGCGAGATCAACCGGGTTGACGGACTGGAAGACATCGCAGTTGGAATCACCGCGGGCGGAGTCTCGCAGTTGCTGGTGCTGGAGTCTCCACGGGGCGCGATGCGCGCCGAGCCCGAGGTATTTGAGATGCCCTCGGCTGTGACGGCACTGGCCCTCGGCGGGCTCAGCGGCAGCGCATTCTCCGACGTGGCCATCGGCGCGGGCAATCAGTTGCTTACCCTGCACGGACGCGACCGGAAACTCTCCGCCCAGAGCGGGTTGACGCAGGTTGAGCCCGCGAAGGTCACGCAACAGTCGCTGCCATTTTCGATCAAAGCGCTGGCGACCGGAAGCTTCTCCGGCCTTTCAAACCTCGCCGCTCTCGGCGACGACGGCGCCATCCATCTGATGGAGAATGCCGGGGCTGTGGCGAATGTCGCCCAGTCGGCCCTGGCCGCAGGCAACTTCCGGCCCACGGGCGCGGGCAAGGCGGCAGCGGCTCCAAATCCTACGAAGGTGACGCGCACCCAGGCGGCGGCACAGTTGGCGGCGCGGCGGGCCAGTGCGGTGCACAGCGCCAATGCGGCCCCAGCGGCGGCCCAGCCGGAGTGGACGGTGCGCGAGGCGGTGAGCCTGCCGCAGAGCGTCAACGGCGTGCAGCGCGCATCCCGGCAACTCGTGACCGGCAGGGTTTCCAGCTCTCCGACCACCGACTTGCTGGTGCTGGACAGCTCGGCGAAGCAGGTGCACGTTGTGGCAAATACCGTGGCGCGCGACAACATCCGCCACCATGCGACGTCGGAAGCCAGTGTGGCGCAGGAGCAGATGAGTCACCTGACCTCCCTGGATGTAAGCGGGGCGCCGGCGGCCGTGCTGGCGATGCGTTTGAACCAGCATCCGCTGCAGGGAGTGGTCATGCTGGCGGCAGGACAGGCAGATCCCATTGCCGCGGACTCGCAACCCGCCCTGGTGGAGACTGTGACCAGCACCGACTTTGACACTGTGAACAATGCGCTTACCTTTGCCGGGGCTGCGGCGGCCAGCCTCGGCTCCGCGGAACTGGCGTTCAACATTCCCTTGACAGACCCTGGCTGCGACCCGATCACCCACGTCTGCACCATCAGCCCGCTCTCCGGCCGCACCGGTGCATGCAATGGTCTGGTCTGGAGCATTTATGACCCGGTGACCATGGACGGCTACACGCAGCCGGGTTCCAGCCCGAACACGCTCCAGAACGGAGACAATGCCGTTATCCTGATCCGCTTTGATGGTGCTCTTGCCACAACACCCGGCGGAAGCGGCATGCAGATATTTGATTCGGCGGGTACCATTCGCGGCATTGACTTCACCGGCTGGAACCGACCGGACTACGCATGCGAGCCGGGGTACAGCACGGGTGGATTTGGCGTGGATGTGGACGGCGTAGCCGACTACCTGGAAGGCAACTTTATTGGAGTGGACCCGACTGGCACTTCGGCGGCGCCCAATGGCCTTGGCGTCTTTGTGGAAAATGGGCCGGAGCTGGGATGGAACACTGCGCCCGGAAATGTGATTGGCGGCACCGTGCCCCAGGCGCGCAACATCATCTCCGGCAACTCCGGCGGCGGCATCGAGGTTTTTGCCCGGGTTGACCTGACACAGATTCAGGGCAATTTCATCGGCACGGACAAGAGCGGCACCCAGGGAATCGCAAACCCCATGTTCGGCGTCTTTGCTTCAGAGCGCACCACCATCGGCGGAACGGTTCCGGGCGCGGGAAACCTGATCTCGTTTAACGGCAATGGCAACGTGATGATGAACAGCTCCGCCAACGGCGTGGCAAACATCGTGCAGGGCAACCTGATCGGCACTGACATCACGGGGACCAAGCCGCTGCGCGGCGGGGGTGTTTCGATTATTTACAACTATGAGTACGCGCTCATTGGAGGCACTTCGCCAGCGGCGCGCAACGTGATCTCAGGGAACGGCGGGCCGGGCATCTGGGTGGATATGGTCTGGCTCAATACGATCCAGGGCAACTACATCGGCACCGACGTAACCGGGACGGTGGCGCTCCCCAATGGTGGAGCGGGAATTGTCTCCAACGATGGCACAATCCAATGGGAGGGCGCGTCCAAGCCAGTCGCCAATGTCTTCCCGGCCTTCCTGAATACGATTGGCGGCACGGTGCCGGGAGCAGGGAACCTGATTTCCGGCAACACGTCAGACGGAATCTCCATCGCCGGCGCGACGATGGATTACAACGGTGTGCCGATCACCGGGTGCGGCGGCTGCGGCACGCCGGAGGGCAATTCGATTCTGGGCAACATGATCGGCACCGATGCCACGGGCACCAATGCGATTCCCAACGGCGGCAACGGAATCCATCTGCTGAGCGGGACTGACGCCGTCTATGGCACCACGATGGCACAGAACAACGTGATTGGCGGAAGCGTGGCCGGCGCGGCCAACGTCATCTCAAACAACACCGGGCACGGCATCTTCATCGAGTCGGGCTCCAGCAACCAAAGCGTAAGCAATGTGATTCACAACAACGGTGGCGCGGGAGTGCGCGTAGCCAGCGGCAATCAGAACCTGATCAGCCAGAACTCCATTTACGGAAACGGGGCTCTGGGCATTGACGTTGACGCCGCCGGGGAAAACTCGAACAGCCACTGCCAGGCAAATGTTACAGGGGCAAACAATTTGCAGAACGCTCCGGTGCTCACCGCAGGCAGCGGCAGCACCTACCTGAGCGCCACGGCGACCGATCCCAAGGGAAACACGTCGGAGTTCTCCAACACGGTTGCCGCCGGGGGCAGCGTGCTGAATGCACTGGGTACCTTCGACGGCCTGCCCGGCACGACGTTTACCATCGAATTCTTCTCCAGCCCTTCAGCCGACGCTTCGGGTTACGGACAGGGCGAAACCTATCTCGGCTCGACCACGGTGACAACGCCGGCTACGTGCGACAGCAACCTCAACACGCCGCTCGACCCGACGCAGGCGGACCTCAGCGTCAGCCTGACGGCGGAGGTCAGCGGCTTCGCGTCCACGTCGTTCAGCGTAGGTCCGGCCAGCGGCAGCCAGACGTTTGCCAGCACGGTCGTCAATCACGGCGTCGCCACGGCGCACAACGTCGTGTGGACCGGACAGATTCCGGCGAATCTTACGATTGTTAACTCCGGCCAGAGCTCGTGCATGCCGCCGGTAACTACGGACCGAGGGAATTGCTCGCTGAGCAGCAACCTGATCACGTGCAACCTGGGCACCATGAATCCGGGAGACACGGCGAACATCTCCGTGCCAGTGGAAGCAACGACGCTGGGCACAGCCTCGGTGACGGCCAATGTGTCGGCCACGGAACCCGACCCGAACCTTGCCAACAACACTGCCACCGCCACGGTGACAATTGGGCAGGTTGTACCGTACTTTGACCACCTCGATCCGGGCGTCATCATCGCCGGCAGCGGCGATACAGCAGTGATGGTGTACGGAACGAGCATGTTCCCGACGACAACCGTCACGATCAACGGAACGCAGTTGCCGGTCATCGCCTTCTATGACAATCAGACGTGTTACTACCAGGCAATTCCGTCCCGTTGCGAGGGGCTGCAGGTTGTGGTGCCCGGCTCCATGCTTACTGCCGCCACCGATGCCTCGGTGAAGCTCGCCAACGGGAGCGTATCTCTCAGCTGGTTGAGCACCGTCACCGGCTGGGTGGCAAGCGCCTGCACCTACAACCTGACCGAGAGCGGCTTCCCCGTCTCATCCGGCGTTGGCGCGTATGGCGGGGTACTGGGGATGGAGACTTGGCCCAACGCGCCGTCCTGTACATGGACGGTCAGCGCGGGCGCGCCGTGGATGACCATTCTCGATACCAATATGGCGGCGGGCGGAAGCATGACCGGAACCGGGCTGGTGAATTTGTTCATCCCGCCGAATCCGGGGGCCAGCCGCAGCGGTAATTACACCCAGGCGGGCCAGACATTCACCTTCACCGAGGCGGGCGGTCCGGCTTGTACCTACACGCCGGATACCACCTCGGCGACAGTCTCGGCCGCGGCGGGCAGCGGCACCGTCAACATAACCGCCTCCGACCAGAACAATTGCATGTGGCAGGGCTGGTCATACTCGGACTGGATTAAGGTTCCAAGCAACGGTGTGATCGGCAACGGTTCCATGAGTTTCACGTACGCGGCGAACCACGGGGCGCCACGCATCGGCTGGTTCCTGATGGGAGCGCAGCTTTACACCCTCACACAGAATGCAGCCGACGCGTGCTATTTCACGCTCAGCTCGAGTTCCGCCACCATTCCCACCAGTGGCGGCAGCGGCTCGTTCAATGTTGTGGCATCGGATCCCGCGTGCGCCTGGACGGCAAGCGTTGACCTGCCGTTCACGACGGTCTCCCCAGCCTCCGGGAGCGGCAACCAGACGATCACCTACAACACCGCGCAGAATACCGGCGACGGTCGCACGGCCAACATCACGGTCGGCAACACGGCGGGATCGTATCAGACGTATGTCGTCACCCAGGTCTCAGCCAACGTTTGCACGACCAGTCTGGCGCCAAGCACGGTCACAGTCTCCGACGAGGGTGCGACGGGCATCTTCCAACTCAACGAGTCTTACTCGTTCTGCAAGTGGGCGGCCGTGTCCAACGACCCGAGTGCGTTGCTGCTGGGTTCCACGGGCACCTCGAGCACACCGTACGGTTACACGGTAACGAAGAACACGGGGCCGGCTAGGGTGCTGACGGCCACCATCGGCTGCCAGACCTTTACGGTGAACCAGGGCGGAGCAGCCCCCGGCAATCCGATTCCGGTATTGACCTCGTTGCAGCCTGCCAGCACGCCGGTTGGGGCAACGAACTTCATTCTGACCGTGAACGGCTCCAACTTCGTCAGTGGATCAACGGTGCTCTACAACGGAGTGCCGCGCGTGACAACCTTTGTCAGCGCATCCCAACTCACTGCCGCGCTGCTGAACTCCGACATTGACACCGTCGGCACGGCGACGATCGAAGTCAGCAACCCGGTGCCCGGCGGAGGGGTTTCCACCACGCTGCCGTTCAACATTACCGGGCAGAATCCGGTCCCGGCGATATCGAGTCTGTCCCCTGCAAGTGCGCTCTCCGGCGGCGGCAATTTCACGCTCATTATCAACGGCACGGGCTTTACCAGTGCTTCCGCGGTGAGCTTTGCGGGAACGGCGCGCGCTGCGACACTGTTCAGCACCACAGAGCTCACGATTCCCGTGGGCTATGCAGACATTGCGTGGCCGGGCACGGCAGCGGTGGTGGTGACCAATCCTTCGCCTGGCGGCGGCGCATCGAATAGCGTCACCTTCAACATCAATGCGCCGGTGCCGACGCTGAGCACGATCTCACCGACAAGCGGGACGCTCGGTCCCGGACCGGTCATCCTCTCGGTGTTTGGATCGAACTTCACCAACACCTCAGTATTGAACCTGGCTGGCGTGCCGCAAGCGACTTCCTACGTCAGTTCCAATTTCCTGATTGGGATTATGACCAATCTGGACACGGCCGGCACTTTGAACGTTACGGTGACCAACCCGGCGCCGGGAGGCGGCACATCCAATGCGCTGCCGTTCACGGTGTCCGGCACGAACCCCGCGCCGACCGAGACCTCCCTGCAACCTTCAGTAGCGACGTCCGGTGGAGGAGCGTTCAGCCTGACGGTGAATGGCACGAACTTCCTCTCCACGTCCGTGGTGAGTTTCAACGGCAGCCCGCGCGCAACATCCTATGTCAGCACGACGCAAGTGACCGCCACGATCCTGGCGAGCGACATCGCGTCAGGTGGCAGTTACGCGGTCACGGTGAGTAACCCCACTCCGGGCGGCGGCACCTCGAATGCGCTGGCGCTGGCCGTCAACAATCCCACTCCGGCGATCACAGGGCTGCAACCCTCCAGCGTTAACGCCGGCAGTGCGGCCTTCACGCTCGCGGTCAACGGCACTGGTTTTATACCGGCATCCACGGTCACATTCAACGGAAGTTCGAGGACGACGAGCTTCGTGAGCGCAACCCAACTCACGGCTGCGATCTCGGCAGCGGACGTCAGCGCCGTGGGAAGCGCTTCGGTTTCGGTGACCAATCCAGCGCCCGGTGGTGGCGCAGCCGCGGCGGCGAGCTTCGCCATTACGGCTGCTCCGGCTGCCCAGGCCGTGTTGTCACAAACGTCGCTGTCCTTCCCATCCACCACGGTAGGCAGTACAGCATCGGCCGAAAGCGTCACTCTCTCCAACCCCGGCAATGCGCCGCTCAATATAAGTGGCATCAATCTGGCCGGCAATAATCCTGCTGACTTTGCCTACACCGCAACTTGCGGCAGCACGCTGGCGGCTGGCAGCAACTGCAGCATTTCGGTGACGTTCACTCCGGCAGCGGCGGCGACCTACAGTGCGACTCTCTTCGTCGCTGACAATGCCACAGGGTCGCCGCAGAGCGTCAGCGTGAGAGGGACGGGAATGGCAGTGCTTGCGCCAGCGGTATCGCTTACTCCGACCACGCTCAGTTTCGCGGCAAATACGGGAACGACATCGTCCGCACAGAGCGTGACCCTTTCCAACACGGGCACCGCCGCGCTTAGCATCACCGGCATCAGCATCACCGGCAGCGGAGCGAGCGACTTCAGCGAGACGAACAATTGCGGCGGCTCACTCGCCGCAAGCGGCAGTTGCAGCATTTCGGTGACGTTTACTCCGGCATCGGCTACAACCTTCAGCGCAACTCTATCGGTGGCTGACAACGCGAGCGGCTCGCCGCACACGGCAACGCTCACGGGAACCGGCTCCACGGTGCAGAGCGACTATGCAGTGAGCTCCGCTTCTTCGACGCAGTCGGTCTCCACCGGCGGGGCAGCCTCCTATACGATCCTGGTGGTGAGCTCGCCTGCCGGCAGCACGTATGCCGGTGCAGTAACACTCAGCGCGACAGGGTTGCCAACGGGTGCAACCGCCAGCTTCAACCCGGCCACGGTAACGCCCGGAAGCAGCTCCGCCAGCAGCACGCTGACCATCCAGACGGAGGCAGCAGCGCGGACTGCCGCCAATGCGCACGGCGGGCGGTTATGGCCACTGCTTGCGCCAGCCTTGACAGTTCTCTTCGGAGGCTTTGGATTTGCCTTCTCAGGCGCGGGACAACGCAGGCGCAAGTTTGCTGTGCTGCTTCTGCTGCTTGCGGTGGTGGGGATTGGGTTCTTCGCCACCAGTTGCGGAGGCGGTTTTGCGATGCCTTCCACCAGCAACTCCACGACGTACGTCATCGCCGTGACCGGAACCTCGGGCGAGACCCAGCGCTCCACCACCGTAACCCTGATTGTGCAGTAGGAGGAGAAAAAGATGCGTATCTACACCGCGATGCTCGCACTTCTACTGCCGGCTGCCATGCTACCCATATTCGGGAGGGCGGCGGCTGCCCAGGATGTTGCCAAGGCCGAGATAGCATTGACCTATACGTGGGATCACACCAACGGGCCGCCGCAGGGTTGCGCATGCTTTTCGCTGAACGGGGGCTCTGCTGTACTTGCCTACGGGCTCACTCGCTCCTTCAGCGTGGTGGCGGAAGCCGGAGCCGCCACCAATGGCAATGTCCATTCCACGGGGAAAGGGATCACGATCTCAGACTACCTTGGAGGTTTGCGCTACACTCCGCGCGGCCACGCAGGCGTGAAACCATACGGGCAACTGTTGCTGGGCACGGCGCATGCTTCTGGTGCGCTGGCGCCGAGCCAGATAGGCGCGGGATCCGACACTTCGTTTGCGATGAGCGCCGGGGGAGGAGTGGACTTCATCGTGAGCAGACATTTTGCGATCCGGGCGCTGCAAGCTGACTACCTGCTGACGCTCCTTCCCAATGGAACCAACAACCGGCAGAATAATTTCCGCCTGAGCACAGGCTTGGTTTTCCGCTTCGGCAAGTGAGCGTAGTTGGGTACTCTCAGCCAGGCAGGGCGTCAGTTCGGTTGATGCGGGCAGCATGAAGCCACCTGCCCCTGTCGAACTGCCTCTTCCATGAGGAGACGGCCGATGCTGCCGGTGGCACCCACCACCAATAATTTCATCGTGCGTCCTTTCTTCCGGACGCAGTTGGAGCATCCGTCACTTCGTCAGTCGCCCGCAGGGCGTTCACCTGGGCATGGAAAGTCACGGCGGAAGCTAATTGCGATTTGGTCTGGATATGAAAATTGAAAGAAAGGACGAGACTGCATCCAAAAGAAGGGAGGCACACGATGACTGCTCCCTGTTCGGATGCGCTGGTGCTCTTTGGTGTGACGGGCGATCTCGCCCACAAGATGATCTTCCCTGCGCTCTATGCGATGGCGAAACGAGGCACCCTCAAGGTCCCGGTAATCGGCGTCGCATTTCCGAAGTGGAGCTTGGCGCAGCTGCGCAAGCGTGTAACGGACAGCATTAAGCGATCGGGTGGAATAGACAACAAACGTGCCCTCCAGCATCTTCTATCCGTACTCCAATATGTGAGTGGGGATTATAAGGATCCGGGCACGTTCGCAGCGTTAAAAGGCTTACTGGGTAGCGCTCGGCGCCCGGTGTATTACCTCGCTATTCCGCCCTCGCTCTTTGAGACAGTGATCAAGGGACTTGGAGCCGCGAACTTGGTCGAGCACGCGCGCGTCATTGTTGAAAAGCCATTTGGGCGCGACCTGGCTTCCGCGCGGGAACTCAACCAAGTTGCACGTGCGGTGTTCCCGGAAGACTCTATCTTCCGCATCGACCACTTCCTCGGAAAGGAGGCGATTATGAATATCCTTTATTTCCGTTTTGCCAACTCCTTCCTGGAACCGATCTGGAACCGCAACTACGTGGCCAGTGTTCAGGTAACCCTCTCCGAGGACTTCGGCGTTGAGGAGCGCGGAGCGTTTTACGAAACCGCTGGCTGTCTGCGTGACGTGGTCCAGAACCACCTGTTCCAGATCGTCGCCCTGTTAGCCATGGAACCGCCAGCGACCAGGCACTTTGGGGCCGTACACATCGAGAAGGCCAAGGTCTTCCAAGCCATGCGTCCTCTGACGCCCGACGACCTGGTGCGTGGTCAGTACACTGGCTATCGGAAGGAAAAGGACGTTGCGAAGAAGTCCGATGTCGAGACTTTCTGTGCGCTACGCCTCTTTATCGACTCATGGCGCTGGCAGGGAGTGCCGTTTTATCTGCGCTCCGGTAAGTACTTGGCGGACACCGCGACCGAGGTCCTGGTTGAACTGAAGCGACCGCCGCAGAGGCTATTCGCCGACTCGGCACCGACGACCAGTCGGACAAACTACTTGCGCTTCCGACTCTCTCCCAGCTCGGCCATCGCCCTCGCGGCTCGAGTCAAGCTCGCAGGGAAGGAGTTCGTCGGGGAGCAGCGAGAGCTTTACTTGTTCGAAGAGCGTGCCGGAGAGGAAGCGCCTTATGAGAGGCTTTTGAGCGACGCTATTGTGGGCGATGGGGCTCTTTTTACCCGTGAAGACGCAGTTGAGTCCGCTTGGGAGGTGGTCGATCCAGTACTGAAAGTCCATCCCCAGGCTCTTCCCTACAAGCGGGGCAGTTGGGGACCCAAAGAGGCCGATGCGATCATCAGCTCCGGCGAAGGCTGGCACAACCCCAGACCAAACGAGACCTCCAAGGAATGAACTCGGCACCACCGTGTTTGACGAGCGGTTTGAAGTGCGTGTTTGATGCGGTCTGCGCTGCTAGCATGATAGGTAGTCGAAAGTGAGCGGGCGTTGAAAATCGAAGAATACGCGTTAATTGGAGACTGTGAGACCACCGCCTTGGTTGGCCGCAACGGGTCGATTGACTGGCTCTGTTGGCCCCACTTCTCTTCCGCGTCCTGCTTTGCCAGACTTCTAGGATCAGAGGAAAGTGGCTTCTGGTGTGTGGCACCAAAAGACGAGATTGTTCGATCCAGTCGCAAGTACGAGGCGCACTCACTGATCCTTGAAACCACGCATGAAACGAAAGATGGAATCGTGCAGGTTGTGGACTTCATGCCTCTCCGCGGGAAGCATTCTCACCTGATCCGGGTTGTGAAGGGAGTTCGAGGCGAGGTTGCCATGCGCAGCGAGTTGGCGCTGCGATTTTGCTATGGTGAAGCCGTGCCCTGGGTGACTCGCACGGAGGGGGGCATCCGGGCGGTAGCAGGGCCTGATTCGGTCACGTTGGATACCACGGCACCTCTCGTAGGAGAGGACCTGAAGACGGTGAGCGAGTTCTCGGTCCGCGAAGGTGAGTTGGTCTCATTCACCCTCACCTACGGCACCTATGGCGATTACCGCGAACACTCTCCGAGGGAACTAGTAGATGTCGACTTGGCTTATCGGCAAACTCTAAGTTTCTGGCAGGACTGGACTTCGAAATGTACTTATAAGGGACGTTATCGCGAACTGGTCGAGCGTTCGCTGATCACCCTAAAGGCGCTCACCTTCCGTCCGACAGGCGGCGTTATAGCAGCGCCGACCACATCTCTTCCGGAGGACATCGGGGGCGTGCGCAATTGGGACTATCGTTACTGCTGGCTGCGGGACGCGACCTTTACGCTTCTCGCTCTTATGAACGGCGGCTACTACGACGAGGCGCAGGACTGGATGCAATGGCTCCGTCGAACTGTTGCGGGGAGTCCGGATAGGGTGCAGATCATGTACGGAATCGCCGGGGAACGGATGTTGTCCGAGCGGGAGATTAAATCGCTTCCAGGATACGAAGACTCGTCTCCTGTCCGCACAGGCAACGCCGCTTCAGAGCAGTTTCAGCTTGATCTTTACGGCGAAGTACTGGATGCATTTTTCTGTGCCTATGGCAAGGTTGAACATGTTAGCGCCAAAGACTTCGCTTTGCTGCAATTGCTTGTGGAGCACCTCGAGACCATTTGGGAAAAACCAGACGATGGCATTTGGGAGGTCCGTGGTGGTCCACAGCACTTCACATATTCAAAGGTTATGGCTTGGGTAGCATTAGATCGAGCCATCAAAATTGCGGAGAGCAGCAAATTGGACGCGCCCGTCGAACGTTGGAAGAAGGCGCGAGGCGTCATACACAAGCAGGTTTGCGAGAAGGCATTTAACAAGCGGTTGAACAGCTTCGTGCAGCACTATGGTTCTCAACAACTGGACGCCTCTGTGCTGTTGATGGCCATGGTCGGATTCCTTCCTCCAGAAGACCCCCGCATTCGCGGTACCGTTGAAGCAATTGAGAGGCACCTGACCCAGGATGGGTTGGTGATGCGCTACAACACCTCTACAACAGAGGACGGCTTGCCCGGGAGTGAGGGCAAGTTCCTGGCCTGTAGCTTCTGGCTCGTAAGCAATCTGAAGCTCATCGGCCGCGAGGCAGACGCCCTGCGGTTGTTTGAGAGGTTGCTATATCTTGCAAACGACGTAGGACTGCTCTCCGAAGAATACGACACCCAGCGTAAACGTCTTGTAGGCAACTTCCCGCAGGCCCTCTCTCACATCGCGCTCATCGGTGTCGCGTATCACCTCGCGGAATCGGAAAAGTTACAGCGACACACGGCAAGCCGCGTCGTGAATCGTGAAGCCTAGCTGAGGCTCTATTGCGACAGGCCAATTCTCTACTCTGGTCTATTACCGACCAAGAGGGAAACCGCAGACAATTCCGCGCCATCGATGCTGCCTGCTCAGAGGAACCGGACAAATTTGATCATCAAGTCCAAACAATCCGCCCGCTCAGCGCCCAAGAATCGAGCGCCGGCCCTCAAGACCCAATGAACAATTGATTGGCAAGCCAGAGAGGATACGAAGTCTACTCAGAGTGTCTGTATTTAGAATTCAGGCAAAATTCCCAGAACTCTGATTCCAATTCGGGGTTAGTATGGATGCGGGAGTTGATGATGAGGACGGTTTCCCGAGTTAGCGCATTGACGCTGCTAGCGATGCTTGGGGTGCTCCTCGTCTTCTTTTGTCCGGCCAGTTCCGGTCCATTCAGTGTGACAAACGGACCTGCTACCGCGTTTCGCGCTCTGGCCGCTGCACACGCACTGTTTGCTGCAATGAGTGCGGCCTTGTTGGTGGCTTCTGCGCGGTGCGTTCTCCGTCTTGAGTCCCTCGCGCGCGCCACCGTCAAAGAGAGTTACGATCCTGAACTGTTTGCTCTCCGCTGCTAGACTTCCACCTCTCCGTTTCCCCGAATCTAAATTGTAAATTCCAGCTTCCCCTGAGGAGGAGTGTATGAATGCACGTTTCCTGCGGTTCGCAGGTCTATTGTTCGTCCTGTTCGCGATCCTAATGCTCGGCGCCTGCCATAAGAAATCAGTTCCTGCTCCGACAACGCCACCACCTCCACCGGCGAAACCAACTGCGACGTTATCTGTGTCGCCAACGAATGTGCAGCAAGGCCAATCCGTGCAATTAACTTGGGGCACGCAGAACGCCACTGATGTGAGCATCGAGCCTCTTGGAGCAGTCGCTCTCACGGGGACTCGAAGCTTTGTCCCTTCGGAATCGAGGACCTACACGCTGACGGCTAAAGGCCCGGGAGGTACTGTTCAGGATACTGCGCGGGTGACCGTCACAGTTCCCCCGCCGCCAGTTGTGGCACCCGCGGGTCCGTCCGACCAGGAGCTATTCCAAAGGAACATGAAGGATATCTACTTCAACTATGACCGTTACGATGTGAGAGCAGAGGATGCCCCTTCACTCAAGGCGGATGCGGACTTCCTGACAGCGCACCCGAGCTACAAAATCGTAATCTCCGGTCATTGTGATGAGCGCGGTTCGGAGGATTACAACGTGGCTCTCGGATCGAACCGTGCTGATGGGGTTCGTGACCAACTCGTAAAGCTCGGAATTGCTCGCGACCGTATCAAGACCATCAGCTACGGCAAGGAGAAACCCTTCTGTACTGAACAGAATGAGACGTGCTGGCAGCAGAATCGCCGCGCACACTTCTCACTCGACAAGTAACAAAGAGGGACGAAGGAGCGGTCCTTTCCCCTAGGACCGCCCCGCATATTTCCTTTGTAGGTAACTCAACGAGAGCGCTGCGGAACCGCCAGAACGCAGTTGCTAGCAAGCTAATGAAACGTTGTCTGTGGGTATTCGTTCTGGACACGATAATCTACTGAACGGAGACAAATACAAATGGAGCGCGCAATTCACCATCATCAACCTGGCCAATCACTACGCGCTGTACAACTTCCTCTCCACCTTTAGCGGAACGCACTACGTGACTCCGCGGAACTATCCGGCTCAGCTAGGTTTCCACTTCTAGACCTAATCTCCTTCTGAGGGGCTCCGGCGTACATCATGCGGAGCTCCGTTCGTTTGTACAGTGATAGACTGCTTCCCATCCGTCTACTTGAGATATGCGATGATCACCGTTTCCAAAGAGGACTATCTGAAGGCGATTGCCGAAGCCCAAGCAGAAGGCGAAACGGTAATCTCTGCCACGCTTGCCCATTGGCTCGGAGTGACCCGCCCTGCCGTGACTGCGGCCTTGAAGCGCCTGAAAAAAGATGGCCTGGTGGCGATTAAGAGCGATGGCCGTGTTCAACTAACCTCTCATGGGCGGCAGGTTGCAGAGCAAACCATTTTTCGCCATCACCTCATTGAGCGCATGCTTTCCGAGATATTTGATATGCCGTGGTATGAAATCCACGAGGAAGCAGAACGTCTGGAGCATGCCGTTTCGCCGGCATTTGAAAAGAAACTTGTGGAGAAGCTGGGCAACAATGACATCTGTCCTCATGGGAACAGCCTCGCCCTGAGGAGCCCTGCCGACCGGCGGAAGAAGGGCCAGTACCTGCTTAGCGAAGCGGAGGGAGGCTCTCAGTGCCGGGTCGTCGGCGTTTACGAGCGGGACCGCAGACTATTGGACTTCTTCGAAGCCGAAGGAATCCGTCCGGGTGCTCGCTTGGCAGTCCTGAGCAGTAACTACGATGGCACGCTCTCTATTTCTGTCGGGAAGAGAATGACTCGGCTGGGCGCTGCTGCGGCCGAGAAGGTTTGGGCCGAGAAAGCATAATTATCTGCAACGTGTTAACTATAGTTAACATCTGATTATGTACAAGGCTATTCAGGCGAGGGAGTAGTCTGTCCGCACTCGGCGGCCAGCGGAGTATGTCATGAGACTGCCTGCACTAAACCGTCTGCAATGCGACTCCTCGATACTCTCGTCGCGGAGCGCGATTCTTGTCGTGCTGGTCATTTTCACCCTTCTCCCAAGGACGGTTTTCGCTCAGGGTGAAACTACCAGCGCCATCGTTGGCCAGGTGACCGACGGGACTGGCGCGGTTGTTCCCGGAGCCGGCATCACGATCACGAATCAGGAGAATGGGCTAAAGCGTAGTGCAAAGACCGATGACTCGGGCCGCTTCAACTTCCCCCAGTTGAAGCCAGGCGCTTACGCAGTCAAGGTGGAAGCTCAAGGTTTCCGGACGAAGCAGGAAAACGTAGTGTCGGGTCTGGGCCAAAAACAAACGGTTAACTTCACTCTGAAAGTGGCCCAATCAGATCAGTCGGTTGAGGTGACCAGCGAAGCGCAGCTGATCAACACTGCAACGGCCAATACCACCACCACTTTGAACACAAGAGCACTGGAAGACCTGCCGAACCCCGGTGGCGACCTGACGTATCCCTTGCAATTTGCCGCAGGAGCCCTCATCAATACCGCAGGCAGCGGCAATGATTTCGTAGGAGGAACCAACGGATATGGCAACGTGGAATTCAATGGGCTGCCTGCGCTCTCCAATGGCTACATCGTGGACGGTCTGGAAACAAACGATCCGCTCACCAACCTGAACAGCGGCCTTGCAACCAACCTTGTTCTCGGAATGAATTCGATTTCAGAAGTGACAGTGAACACGCTTTCCTATTCGGTGGATCAGGGGCGGTATGGTGCTTCGCAGGTCAACTACGTCACCAAGTCCGGCACGAACAAATTCCATGGCAATCTCTACGAGCTGTGGAACGGCTCGATCTTGAATGCCTCGAACTACTTCCTGAGTGATACGCCAGGCCTTCACAAGCCGCGCTCAACGGTGAATCATTTTGGCGGCAGCGTCGGCGGGCCGATCCTGCACGACAAACTCTTCTTCTTCTTCGATAGTGAATGGGTAAGGATTGCCCTGCCTATCTTCACGACAGCCACCCTTCCCAGCGCTCCTTTTCAGCAGTACGTTCTGAAACAGCTTTCCTCGTCGTCGTCGCCGCAGTATTCGTTCTATAAGAATATGTTTTCGCTGTATGGAAAAACCGCCGGGACGCCTCTTGCTGTGCTCGGATGTCCTCTAAGCGCCAATGGCACTCTGACCTCAGGCAATGACGGAGACGGTTGCGCAAATCGCCGCGGCGTCTCCCACTCCAGTGATGACAGCGAACAAGTACAGACAGTCCGCATCGACTACAACATCAACGCAAGTAATACCGCCTGGTTTCGCTTTCAATCTGATACCGGCTTGCAGGCCGCCTATACTGATCCTATCAACCCGCTGTTCGACGCAGTCTCTTCCCAACCGCTGTATTCATTCGCAGCGGGGTACACGCATGTGTTCTCCCAGAACGTCGTGAACTACTTCAATCCCGCGTTCTCCTGGTACGAGAGCCTGTTCGCTCCAAGCAATTTTCAGCAGACCCTCGCTGCCTTTCCGATTGTTTTGCAAGGCAGCGGGGCTAATGCACCATTCACGACTATCGGCGGCCTCGACAACACATGGGTTCAAGGAAGACGAGCCAGCCGCTTTTTCATCAATGACAATCTTGCCTGGAGCCACGGCGCGCATGAGTTCAGGTTCGGCACGAATACCCGGATCTTTCGCCTCAACGACTATGATTTTGGGGAGGGTACGGTTCCCACGGTTTCCTACACAACCCTGCCGCAGTTCATTAATGGAGTGGCATCCACAGCAACGCAGACCTTTCCGACGTCGGCGAACGAACCATTTAACTTTCTCAACTTAGACTTCTACGCGCAGGACACGTGGAGGGTGACCTCGAAGCTTACATGGACCATCGGTATCAGGGACACGTACAACTCCAATCCGCTGAATCCGCATCAGCAGATTGGCCGTCTCAGCGGCTCTTTCGATTCGATATCCCATGATGTCAATCAGCCCCTGAACGCGGTGATCCAGACTCATCTCAGCAATCTGTTCTCATCCACCCCCGTCGCCATTCTTCAGCCGCGAACGGCGATTGCGTGGCAGTTCGAACCGAATACTGTGCTGCGGAGCGGCTTCGGAATCTTTAGCGACATCATGCCAGGCAGTATCGCCGATTTGGTCGGCACTAATCCGCCTTACGTCAAAACCTTTCAGGGTGGCTTACTCGGCTCAGTCGGCAAGGCCGGATCGCCCGGCTGCGACCCGGTATCCGGCTGCACAGCAATCGCTCCAGGTGTGCAGAACAGCGCAATCGGTGCGACCGTAACTGCCAATTCGAACTTCGGCGCGGGATTTTCCAGCGGCGCAACCGGCCTTCCTCCGGTGTCGATTACAGCTGTGCCCAGCGGCGAGCTTCACGCTCCGTACTTCATGGAATGGAGCCTCGGCCTTGAGCATCAGTTCGGAACGAGTGCCAGTGTGAAGGCGCAGTACGTTGGCACTCGGGCCGTCAACCAGCCCTATCTGACCCAGGTGAATGGTTACCAGACGGTGTGTCCGGAATGCTTTGCGCCGTTTCCTTACTTGCAGCCAACAGATCCGCGGTTCGCGGCGGTGACCCAGTTCTCAACCGGCGCGAATAGCCACTATCACGGTCTCCAACTGACGGCGATGAAACGTCTGGGGCATGGTTTGCAGGGGCAGATCAACTACACGTGGAGCCGGTGCATGGATGAAGTTTCCAACGGCGGATTTCTGCAATTCTCGGCGGGCGGCATTCTCTCGCCGCTGCCCGGAAGCCTTCATCGCGATTACGGTCCGTGTGACTATGACATTCGCAGCAACTTGAACGCACAGTACGTGTACCAGCTGCCGGTCAAGGTCCGCAGCCAATGGCTCGGGCACATCGTGAACGATTGGCAAGTATCGGGGACACTGTTCTGGCACAGCGGCGTTCCGTTCTCCGTGCTTAGCACGCCATATTCGGCAAACGGGAACGGCATAGTGCAGGGCAGCGGGCCTCAATTCGCAAGCCTCGTGCCTGGAGCCGATCCCTACTGCCGCCATTGCAATCTCGCATCCACCCAGCCTGGCACGGTGCAATGGCTGAATCCCGATGCGTTTGCATCGGCGGTGGATCCCAGTACGGGCGCCTGCGTTGGGGGAGATAGTGCGCCAAACTGCCAGTTTGGCAACTCGGGCAGGAATCAGTTCCGCGGGCCTGGCTTTGTCTGGTCTGACATGTACCTTACGAAACGAATTCCTCTTGGCGACAAGTTGACCATGCGAGTGGAGGGCCAGTTCTTCAACATCTTCAATCATCCCAACTTCGGACTGCCCAGCATGGTGCTGGCTGGCGTTCCGGGCAAACCATCAACGCAGACAGGATTCGGAGCGCTGACGTACACTACCTCGCCGCCGACTGGGCTGCTTGGCGTAGGCTTGGGTGGCGATAATAGTCCAAGGATGATTGCGTTTCAGGCTAGGCTGGAATTCTAGTGAGGAGAGCAACCATGAGCCGACGGTTTATCGCCCTTGCCGCAGCAATTCTCATCGCAGCACCGGTTGCCATTCTCTCCGGTCAGGAGACGTCCACCTCCGGAGAGAACAAAGTGCAGGTCAAGAAGGTTCCAGCTCCTTATACGCGAGCCTCATCCGGCAAGGATATGTACATGGCGTACTGTGCCTCATGTCACGGCAAAGACGGTAAAGGTAACGGTCCGGCAGCATCTGCCCTGAAGTCCGTCCCGACAGACTTGACCCGGCTTGCGGCAAACAACGGAGGCAGGTTCCCAGAGAATCACGTAACACAGACGATCAAAGGCGATTTCGGCACGCCGAGTCACGGCTCCAGTGACATGCCAGTCTGGGGTTCGATCTTTGCGTCGATGGGAACGACGAGCGATGGTTCGATGCAATTGCGTATTCGCAATCTGACCAAGTACATCGAATCACTACAACAGCAAGATCGGCCCCAATATTGACATTGGGAGCAAGCAAGCGGGACTTGGCACAAAGCGATTCCGGGTGTGCAGTGGGCTTAACCGGATAGTCCGGGCTTCAGCGCTTCATGCCAGCGGTCCCGAAACCGGCTTGTGGGAAGCTATGATCCTGGGCGGATGGTCACCCATTCGCCTAGGGAATCAATTTGTTTGTCGCCTCGCACATGATTCTGTTGCGCCACTTGCTGAACGAAAATTCAGAATTCAAGCGGCCAGATATACATCACACCAGCCAACGCAGGGGAGCGGCCCGAGCAGGTTGGAGTTGGGGTTACTTCCCGAGTGCCGACACAGCTCACTCAGGAGTGGATCAATCACACAGGCGTTCGGCACATTCAGAGCTTACGCGGTGGGCGCTCTGCGTCGAACGAGGCAGTCGTCGCAGGTCTCCCATTAGGGATGTGTTTTCTGGAAGTTCACTTGCACGTCTTTGCCTACGACACAGACCTGATCCGCGGCGAAGTTTCGCAATCTCAGTTGTAACTTTTCTCCCTTCACCAAGTCACATCGGCGTAGCACGACGCACACCACGGCACGCAAACCAAACAAAACCAGAGTTGACAAAAGGGGAAAACATTGAAAACGAATTTGTTTCGCACCGGCGGAATGCTGGTGATGCTCTTCCTGTCGGTCGTATCGGCGACCGCGATGACTCACGAACACAGTACATTCGTGATCACCAGTACAAACAATGCGAGCGGCAATGCAGTGTTAGTGTTCGAACTGGAGGATGCGGGAACGCCCTCCCTGTCGTTTGTAAAGACGTTGCCAACAGGAGGTATGGGTGGCGCGGCTGGAAACGCAGGGGCCGTGCAGTTCTCTGATGGTTTTGGCGCGGTCGTAAATTACGGATCCAACAGCGTCACTGAGTTGCAGCGGGATGGCAACTCTATCGGAGTTGTGGGGACGTTTGGGCTGGCTCCAAAGTGTGTAAATCCAGTTTCCGTCGCCCTCACAGATGCTCACGCCTTTGTTGTGGGAGCCAATTGTGCGGAAAGCCATGCCTGGCCGTCAGGAATCCTTGATGGGAGCGTGGTTGCCATTCCCGATACCTCGGCGGGACAGATCGTAACCGGCATGAGCTGGTCCGCAGTTACTCTGAAATCGGGATCAGTCCTTCGATTGCTGTTAAGCGAGAGAGGAGGGCTCGACGGAAGCAGCGCGGCAGTGACACTGCCGGACGACGCAAACAATACTCCTCTAGGAGCTGCGTTTTGGGGAGACACTCTGGGATTCAATCCAGCCCACAGTTCGTATAGCTTCACTCTCGTGAATAAGAATATGGATGTTTTCCCTGTGCTTGGACCACAACCGGCATACCCCGTAAACGCTCCGTGCTGGCTTGCAAAGGGAGCAGGTAACGTGTGGTATGCGGGCAATAGCCCAGGCCATGCCATCTCAATATTTTTCAGTGACGGACAAGGCGGAACATTTTACAAGTCGGTGCCTTTGCCGGGAGTGCCGACTGATATAACCGTTTCTCCGGATGGCAAGTGGCTTGCCGTTATCTATACCGCGGCGGACGGCAGCGGTGGACGCATCGCCGTTTTCGCAATTGACACTTACGGCGATCTGTCGCTCGCAGCGACTTCAAATCCGACCGGTGTTGCCTCGTTCAATGGTGTGGCAATCAGCCAATAGTGTTCACTCTGACTTCCCTTTCACGGCGGCCTTTGGCCGCCGCGGTTTTTCGCCGCTTTTGTCCGGAAGCTTCGGGCATTAACCTTGGGATCAGTCCCGGTAACGCCGTTGTATCCGCCGAACCCAATGGGTCCCAGGACGACCCCAACGGTTTGTCTGTATGTGGAGTCTCCACCTATTTTTTCAGCTCCGCCGCGATCTGTACGAACTGGTCCAGCGCTGCCTGAAGATCCTCAGCGATCTCCGCGGCGATTACATCCGGATCTGGCAGGTTTGCGGAATCCTCCAGGCTGTCGTCCTTCAGCCAGAAGATGTCCAGGCTCACTTTGTCACGCTTGATCAAATCGTCATAGGCGAAGACGTGGAAGCGCTCACTCTCCTTACGCTTGTGCCGGTTCTCCGGTTTGTAACAGGCGATGAAGTCGCCGAGGTCGGCGCGCTTCAACGAGTTCATCTTCAGCGTGAAGTGCTGGTTCGTCCGGAAATCGTAAATCCTCAGCTTCGATGTCCACGGCTTTTCGCTCGCCGGCTTGCGGTCGAAGAAGAGAACATTTGCCTTCACGCCCTGGGCATAGAAGATGCCGGTTGGCAGCCGCAGCAGCGTGTGAACATCGCACTCGTGCAGCAGCTTCTTGCGAATCGTCTCACCCGCGCCGCCTTCAAAGAGCACGTTGTCAGGAAGCACCACTGCGGCTCGCCCATGAATCGTCAGGCAGTTCTTTACGTGCTGGAGGAAGTTGAGCTGCTTGTTGCTGGTCGAAGCCCAGAAGTCATCCCGCACCACGATCAGGCTTTCTTTACTCTCTTCGCCCTCTTCGTTGATCACCGTGATGCTCGACTTCTTTCCAAACGGCGGATTCGTCAGGACCATGTCGTATGCCGTCGAAGGCTTCTGATTCAAGCTGTCGCCCACCGTGATTGGGCATTCATCGCCGCCAGCCGCGCCGTCGCGTCCACAATCTCCGTGCCGCTCAGCGTCTCTTGCTTCAACAGCTTTTTCTGCGCCTTATCCAACTGGTAGTTCTTCGGGTCGCTCAGGTACGCGTGCGCCGCCAGCGGCGACCGGTGTCGACTTCCGCAGCTTCCGCACGATGCACGCCAGTCTGATGCGTCGCTATGGTGCGCGCTTGGGAGTGACCCGTGACAACATGGGACACGCGGGCAGCACAGGGAGCATCACGCTCGATGTCTATTCGAAGACTTGGTGGGATGAACGGGTGGATGCGGTGACGAGAATTGTCGAAGCCGTGTTCGCAGAACCGGAAGAGAAGGAGAAGAAGATCGCCACTCCGTTGAAGGCCCTTCCCAACGGCGGAACTGGTGTTGAATGGGAACCCTTTTGGGCACCCCAGGGTGTGAAACCCGACCAGAATTCAATGTAAGTTGTTGAATTTAATGGTCGGGGAGAGAGGATTTGAACCTCCGACCCCCTGGTCCCGAAACAACAACGGATGTGCTAAGTTGTTGATCCGCTTAGGCCGGTACTGCGTGATGTTAGGTCCAAATACATGGTTTTCGGCAGCCAATGGACCCAAGTTGGACCCAAATTCTGATCCCCTGTTTTGCTGAAAAGGGATTCACTTCGAACTCCGAGTGAAGCCGGGAAATGGACCACTCAGCCCCCCTGGCCAGGTTAGACCGCGAGAGCCTCTTTGCGGCGGGCGGTCGATGCGGCACGGGGTTTCCTGCGGCGCGACGCCGCTTCCATCGGGCGCACTGCAATGCTGGTTTCAAGGTGCAGGCGATCCGCATAGCGCAGCAGCTTTTCGATGCTCACCTGTGAGATTCTTCCCTTCAGCAGGTTGCTCACAGACGGCTGGTACTCATCCAACAGCTCCACCAATTGCGCCTGCGTGAACCCTTC
>Ga0181537_10000156_pt1 | contig 62017 bp, 60 predicted proteins | sample PEATcosm2014_Bin_39_FD_119765 | JGI IMG/M metagenome (GOLD analysis project Ga0181537, IMG submission 119765) | Peatland microbial communities from MTU Mesocosm Facility, Houghton, MI, USA - PEATcosm2014_Bin23_10_metaG | ecosystem: Environmental > Terrestrial > Soil > Wetlands > Peat | place...
CGACCGCGTCGTCGTGGCCGTTGCCAAAAACGACTCCAAGCACCCGCTGTTCACGCTGGCCGAACGGCTGGCGCTGGTGAAGGCCGCCATCCGCCATTTGCCGCATGTCGAGGCCGACAGTTTCAACTGCCTGCTCATCGAATACGTCGAGCGCCAGAAGGCGCAGGCGGTGGTGCGCGGGCTGCGCGCCGTCTCGGACTTTGAATTTGAATTCCAGCTCGCGTTGATGAACCGCAAACTGAACGACCAATTCGAGACCATCTTCATGATGCCGAAGGACACCTATACCTTTTTAAGCTCGCGCATGGTGAAGGAAATCGCGGCGCTGGGCGGTGACGTCAGTTCGTTTGTGCCGCCGCACGTGAAAACCGCCCTGATAAAGAAACTGAAGCCGCGGAAAAAGGTTTGAGCTTTGAATTTTAGTTGAACGGTTTCGGCGGTTTGAAACTCGAATTCAAATTATGCTTTCGATCAATCTACGCCATCTCGAAGCGCACGAAATCCGTCTGGAAGGCAAACTGGCCGCCGCCGATCTGGATTTCGACCTGCACGACGAGATGATTCGCGCGGAACAGCCGCTGCGCCACAATTTGACCGTTGAAAAATTGGATGATGCGCTGCTCGTGACCGGCTCGTTGGAGCTGATCTTGGACTGCAAGTGCGTCCGCTGCCTGAAATCGTTCAAGCACAGGCTGGTTTTGGAGGATTGGGCGTGCCATTTGCCGCTGGCGGGCGTGGAAAAGGCGGCCGTGAACAACGATTGCGTGGACTTGACTCCGTTTGTGCGAGAGGATATGCTCATCGAGTTTCCGCAGCATCCCCTGTGCAAACCGGATTGCGGCGGATTGAAAAAAAACCAGGCCCGAAAAACCGGCGGCAAGGACAAATCAGAGTCCGCCGCCTGGGCTGAGCTGGACAAACTGAAACTGTGATTTGAATTATGGGTGTTCCTAAACGCAAACCGTCAACGAGCCGGCAGAAAATGCGCCGCGCTTACAACAGCGTGCTGAAACTGCCGCAGCTGGGCAAATGCCCGCAATGCGGCGAGCCGGCCATTCCGCACCGGGTCTGCCCGGCATGCGGCTTTTACAAGGGCCGACAGGTCCTGACCGTCACGGCGGGCGCATAGAATAATTTTTAGTTTTTAATTTTGAATTTTAAGTTGAAGAAACAAACCCCGTTTGTTTGTTGACTAAAAACTAAAAGTTAAAAATTCAAAACTTTCCATGCGAATTGCAGTGGATGTCATGGGCGGCGATCATGGTTGTGGTGTTGTCATTGCCGGCGTCAAAAAGGCATTGGAGGACAACAAAAACATCACCGCCCTCTTTCTGGTTGGCCAGAAGGACGAAATCCACGCCGCGCTGCCCCCTCGCGGCTTTCGCGACCACCGCGTGCGCGTCGTTCACGCCAGCGAAGTCGTGGAGATGGACGACAAACCCGCCAGCGCGCTCCGCAAGAAACGCGACAGTTCCATCGCCCGCGCCGCGGAACTGGTCAGCGAAGGCAAGGCTGACGCCTTGGTTTCGCTTGGCAACACCGGCGGCCTGTTCGCGGCGGCCACGTTCAAGGTCGGGCGTATTCCCGGCGTGGATCGCGGTTGCATCGCCACGGTCATCCCGCGGCAGGGAAATGAATTTGTGCTGCTCGACGCGGGCGCGAACATCGAATGCAAGCCGCTGCACCTCGCCCAGTTCGCGGTGATGGGCAGTGTTTATTCCCGTGAAGTGCTGGGCCGCAAGCGGCCTCGCGTCGGCATATTGAGCATCGGCACGGAGGATTGCAAAGGCAACGAGCTGACGCTCGAAGCCTTCAAGCTCTGCAAAAAGCTGGATTTGAATTTCATCGGCAACGTCGAGGGGCACGATTTGTTCAAGGACCGCGTGGACGTGGTCGTCTGTGACGGCTTTGTCGGCAACATTGTTTTGAAAACCGCCGAGAGCCTTGCCGTCGCGATGTTTTCGATGCTCAAGCGCGAATTGATGCACAGCGCCCAGCGGCAGATCGGCGCGTTCCTTGCCAAAGGCGCGTTTCATACCATTCGCAAGCGCATGGATCCGGAAGTTTATGGCGGCGCGCCGCTGCTCGGCTTCAACGGGCTTGTGTTCAAGGCGCACGCTTCGGCACATGAGCGCGCCATCGCCAGCGCGCTGCGCGTGACCGCCGAGGCCGTGCAGCACCACGTCAACGACATCATTGCGCGCGAAATCGAACGGGCGAATAAGGCATTAAACGGCGGTGACGATTCCAATTGCGCTATTTCCACATGAGCCCAAAATTTAAAAACCCGCGCGCCAAATTTAACTTTCAAGGCCGCACCTGCTCCATCACCGGCGTCGGCTCGTATGTGCCGGAGAAGGTCTTGACCAACGCCGCCCTGGAAAAACTGGTGGATACATCCGACGAATGGATCACCACGCGCACCGGCATCAAGGAACGGCGCATGGCCGCGAAGGATGAATTCACCTCCGACATGGCGGCAAAGGCCGCCCAGCGCGCGATGAAAATGGCCGGCGTCACCGCCAGCCAGGTTGATTTGATCATCGTCGCCACCATCACGCCGGACATGCCGTTTCCGGCGACCGCGTGCTTTGTCCAGCAGAAAATCGGCGCGAAACGCGCGGCGGCATTCGATCTGGAGGCCGCGTGTTCCGGTTTCATTTACGGCCTGGAAATCGGCCAGCAGTTCATCATGTCGCGCACCTACGACACCGTGCTGGTCATCGGCGCAGAAAAACTTTCGGCCATCACCGACTGGAAGGATCGCAACACCTGCGTGCTGTTCGGCGATGGCGCGGGCGCGGCAGTGTTGCAAAACCGGGAAAATTCGCACGGCCTGCTGACGGCGGTGATGGGAGCCGACGGCGGCAAGGCGAACCTGCTGTTCATGCCCGCCGGCGGCAGCCGCTGTCCGGCCTCAAAAGATTCGGTGGATGGGCGACTGCATTTTCTGCACATGAGCGGCAAGGAAACCTTCAAAAACGCCGTGCAGGCGATGTGCTCGGCCGCGCAGGAAGTCCTGCGCCGGTGCGAACTGGACATCACCCGCATCAAGTGCGTCATCCCCCATCAGGCCAACCGCCGCATTATTGACGCGGTCGGCGAGCGCCTCGGCGCGACACCGGATCAGATGTTCATCAACGTGAACCGCTACGGCAACACCTCGGCGGCATCGGTGGCCATCGCGCTGGACGAGGCGGTCACGTCCGGGAAAATCCAGCGCGGCGACCTGCTCCTGCTCATCGTTTTCGGCGCCGGTCTGACGTGGGGCGCGGCCGTCATTGAGTGGTAAAACTGATGTAATAAATGCTTTTGGCTAATTTGACGGATTCCAACAACGTGCTAGTGTGATTCGATTTTATGAGTGCAAAAAAATACGTCGGTGGCGGTTCATTTGAACAACCAGTGACGGTTGAAGCGCGGCAGGCCAGCCTGGAGCTGTCTGCCGATACCGTTGTCATCCATAAAAGCGGAATCGAGTTCCGCAGTCCCACGCCATTCAATCCGTGGGCGGAAATGACCGTGGCGCTGCAACCGCCGGGTGATGGCGGCAAGCTGCACTGCCACGGCGTGGTCATCGCCTGCTCCGGCAGCAAGCACGCCGGCTACCACATCTCGATGGTTTTCACCAGCCTTACGAAGCAGGTGCAAACGCGCCTGAATTCGATGGCGCGCTCGGATTTGGGCGTCGGTTGAGTGCAAGATTTTCATCGTTTTTGGCAATATTTGCATAACCTCCGTGGTTGCCACGGAGGTTGTTTTTTTGCATCCTCAAGGGCTGAAATCTTTTTAGATAAAATTTATGAAAATCCTGCTCACGACCACCTCCTTTCAAGACACGCCAGGCGCGCACCACGATTTGCTCGCCAAGACCGGCTGGGAAATCATCCGCGCCCGCGGCCCGCTCAATGAAGCCGACACCCTCGCGCTCGTCGGCGACGTGGACGGCTACATCTGCGGCGATGACGCCATCACGCGCAAGGTGCTGGAAAAGGCGCGCCCGAAGCTCAAAGTCATCAGCAAATACGGCATCGGCGTGGACAAGATTGACGTGAAGTCCTGCACCGAATTCGGCATCCCGCTGCTCTTCACGCCCGGCGTGAATCACACGACCGTCGCCGAGCATAATTTCCTTTTGCTGCTCGCGCTGGAGAAAAATTTTCTGTTTCACACGGATTCCACGCGCTCCGGCGGCTGGAAACGCAAGACCGGCCACGAGCTTCTGGAAAAAACCATCGGCATCGTCGGGTTGGGTCGCATCGGAAAGGAAGTCGCGATTCGCGCCCGCGCGTTCGGCATGAATGTGATTGGCTTCGACGTTTATTGGGATGAAAAATTTGCCAAGGATTACAGCGTGAAGCGCGCGTCAAGTCTCGACGAAATTTTTGCCGCCTGCGACTACATCTCGCTGCACACGAATCTGAACCCGGAGACGCGCGGCATGATCAATGCCGCGGCGTTCGCCAAAATGAAGAAAGGCGTATTGATTTTGAACTGCGCCCGCGGCGAAGTGGTGAACACCAACGACATGGTTGCGGCATTGAAATCTGGTCAGCTTGGAGGTTATGGCACCGACGTTTTGGACCAGGAACCGCCGGCAGCTGACCATCCGCTGCTCAAATTGCCGAATGTCATCTGCACGCCGCATGTGGCGTCGCGCACTTACGAAAGCGTGGTGCGGCAGGCGACGACCTCCGTGAAAAATCTCATCCTTGCAATGAATGGTGAGAAGCCCATCGCGCAGGTCAATCCCGAAGTGCCGGTGAAGAAAGTGGTTTAATCGAAAATTCTATTTTCTTCGGTTAAATCGATGATAAACGGCTATTAAATTTTATGCCTGACACCTATTTCGTTGTTCCCAAAGAAAAACACGACGCGCTTGTGAAGAAGGCGTATCTCAAACGAGGTTACGACGCAGCGGAAGCCGCCGCCGGTGCGCGGTTCTGCTCCAGCGCTTCGTATTACGGCATCCGCACGCACAACGCCATCAAGGCGCTGCACCTCGACGAATTGTTCGGTAGCAAGGTCGGCCGCTGGAAGCCCGGCGCGAAAATCGAGAAGCTGCCGTCGCGCTTCGCCGCCGCCGAAATCTGGAACGCGCACTTCAAGCTCGGCCAGGCCGTGGCTTACGAGGCGATGGACACCTGCATGAAGCTCGCCGACAAATTCGGCGTGGGCATGGTGAGCGTGGACAACGCGACGCATTATCTCTGGGGCGGCGGCTACGTGATGGACGCCGCGCTCAAGGGCTACCTCGCCTACACGAACTGCACGTCGGCCACTTCCGAAGTCGTGCCGTTCGGCGGCAAGACGCCGACGATGGGCACCAACCCACATTCGTGGGCGTTTCCGACGCAGAATGCGATTGGTTTTCCAATCGTGATTGACTGGGCGACTTCGACCGTGGCGATGGGTCGCGTGCAGGTGATGAAACGCGAAGGCAAACAGCTCCCGCCCGGCTGCGCGGTGGATGCCGAAGGCAAGGAAACGACCGACCCGAACAAGGCCGTCGCGCTGCTTCCGTTCGGGCAGCACAAAGGCTACGGTCTCGGTTTGATTGACGAACTTTACGCGGGCTTCATCGGCGGCGGGCTGCCGCAAATCCGTGGCACCTCGCTCGGCGACGCGCAGGAAAAGCGTGCCTCGACATTTTTCTTCCAGGTCATTCATCCCGATGCGCTCAAGGGCAACGATTACGCCAAGGGCCGCACGCAGGCGCAAAACGTCAAGGCGGTCATCGCCGACATTCTCGGCCACGGCAACGAGAAATGCCTGCTGCCCGGCCAGCCGGAGGCGCGAAACGGCGAGCTTTCCAAAAAACACAGCGGCCTGCTGTTCACCAAGACGGAGATCGAGGAGCTGAATCATCTCGCCAAGGAAGTCGGCGAAACGCCGTGGAACCTGGCCGATTTCAAGACAGCGACGGTTTAATTTCACGAAATCCAACTGACAAAAATCAACGACAGAAAATTATGGCAATTCAACTTCGAGACAAATCATCCTGCAAATACGACCAAATTTCACTCGGCGAAATCATGCTGCGGCTCGATCCCGGCGAAGGCCGCATCCGCACCGCGCGGCATTTCACGGCGTGGGAAGGCGGCGGCGAATACAACACCTCGCGCGGCCTGCGCAAATGTTTCCGGCAGAAAACCGCCACCTGCACCGCGCTGGTGGACAACGAAGTCGGCCACCTCATCGAGGATTTCATCATGCAGGGCGGCGTGGACACAGATTTCATTTTGTGGCGTCCCGACGACGGCATCGGTCGCAGCATCCGCAACGGCCTGAATTTCACCGAACGCGGCTTCGGCGTTCGCGGCGCGGTGGGCGTGCCGGACCGTGGCAATTCCGCCGCATCGCAACTCAAGCCCGGCGATTTTGACTGGGAAAACATTTTCGGCAAGCTCGGCTCGCGCTGGTTCCACACCGGCGGTATTTTCGCCGCGCTGTCCGAAACGACGGCGGCGTTGACGATTGACGCGGTGAAGGCCGCGAAAAAGCACGGCACGATTGTCAGTTACGATTTGAACTACCGCCCGTCGCTCTGGAAATCCATCGGTGGCCTCAAGAAGGCGCAGGAGGTCAACCGCGAGATCGCCAAATACGTGGACGTGATGATCGGCAACGAGGAGGATTTCACCGCCAGCCTCGGCTTCGAGGTCAAGGGCGCGGACCACAACTTGAGCAAGATCGAGACGGACGCGTTCAAGGCGATGATCGAAACGGCGGTGAAGGAGTTCAAAAACTTCAAGGTGGCCGCGACGACGCTGCGCCGCGTCATCACCGCGACGAAGAACGATTGGAGCGCGATTCTCTGGCACGACGGGAAATTTCACGAGAGCCGGAAATATCCGGAGCTGGAAATTCTGGACCGCGTCGGCGGCGGAGACAGTTTCGCCAGCGGCCTGCAATTCGGTTTCCTCGAATTCAACGACGCGCAGAAGGCCGTGGATTACGGCGCGGCGCACGGTGCGCTCGCCTCGACCACGCCCGGTGACACGAGCATGGCCACTCGCAAGGAAGTCGAGAAGACCATGGGTGGCGGCAGCGCCCGGGTGCAGCGGTGAACGCGCAGCGCAGGCGGCTAGTCCGCGAATTGACATAATGCGAACGCGCGGGCAAGCTGCCCGCGCTCCGAATCATATTTATGAAGACACCAGCGGCATTGTTCTCTCTCCAAGGCAAAGTGGCGGTCGTCATTGGTGGCACGGGCGTGCTGTGCGGCGAGATGGCTGAAGGCATGGCCGCGGCGGGGGCGACGATTGCGCTGGTGGGCCGCGACGCCGCCAAGGCGCAATTACGGCTCGACAGCATCGCCAAGGTCGGCGGCAAGGCGGAATTTTTCCCGTGCGACACCACGTCCAAGGCCGGCCTGCAAAAGCTGCTGACTGACGTGCTCACCAAGTTGGGCCGCGTGGACATTTTGGTGAACGGTGCCGGTGTGAATTCGCCGACGCCGTTCTTCGACATCACCGAGGAGGAGTTTGACAAAATCATCACGGTGAATCTGAAAGGGTTGATCCTCGCGTGCCAGATTTTTGGCAAGCACATGGTCGGGCAAAAATCAGGAAGCATCATCAACGTCGGTTCGGCCTCGGGGTTGTTGCCGCTGTCGCGCGTGTTCACCTACTCGGCGTCGAAGGCGGCGATTCACAACCTCTCGAAAAACCTCGCGCGAGAATGGGGAACTTCCGGCGTGCGCGTGAACATTCTGGTCCCCGGATTTTTCCCGGCGGAACAGAACCGGAAAATCCTCAACCCCGAACGCGTCGCGCAAATCATGGGCAAGACGCCGATGAAACGCTTTGGCGAAGCGGATGAGCTGGTGGGCGCGACATTGCTGCTGGCGTCGGACGCGGGCAGCTTTATCACCGGCGCGGAAATCGTGGTGGATGGCGGCTTCAACGCGATGGGGATTTGATTTATGAAATTCTGCGACAAAGACTTCCTGCTGTCGAATGGCGTGGCACGCGAACTTTATCACGGCACAGCGTCGAAACAACCGATCATTGATTACCACTGCCACCTTTCGCCGAAGGATTTGGCGGAGAACCGGAATTTTGCAAACGTCCACGAACCGTGGCTGGGCGGCGACCATTACAAATGGCGCGCGATGCGGGCGAACGGCGTGCCAGAGAAATTGATCACCGGCAACGAAACCGCCGCGCGCGACAAATTCCAGGCGTGGGCTAAAACCGTCCCGAAGACCCTGCGCAATCCGCTGTTCCACTGGACGCATCTTGAATTACAGCGGTATTTCGGCATCGAAAAACTCCTCGAAGAAAGCACCGCGCAGGAAATCTGGGACGAAACGAGCCGCCTGCTCGCGCAGCCGGGCTATTCCGTGCGCGGACTCGTGGAGCGCATGAACGTGAAGGTGATTTGCACCACGGACGATCCCGCCGACAATCTCGAATACCACAAGGCCATCAAGAAATCCGGCTGGAAGGTCAAGGTGTTCCCGGCGTTCCGGCCCGACAACGCGCTGCGCGTGAACCAGCCGGAGCGATTCAAAAAATGGGTGAAAGCCTTGAGCGACGCGGCGGGGACCAGCGCGACCACGTTCAAGGGATTTCTCAAGGCGCTGAAGCAGCAGCACGATTTCTTCCACGCCAACGGCAGCCGGCTTTCCGACCACGGCATGAACCAGATGCCGGCGCTGGATTGCACGGAGGCGAAGGCCGGGGCGATTTTCTCGGCGGCGCTCAAGGGCAAGGCGGCTTCGCTGGAGGACGCGGACCGGTTCGCGTCGTTTATGATGGAATTTTTCGGCGTGCTGGACGCGGACAAGGGCTGGGTGAACCAACTTCACCTCGGCGCGTTGCGTGACCCGAATGCGCGAATGGCCGCCAAACTCGGCGCGGACACCGGCAGCGACACGATTGGCGATTTCAAGCAGGGCAATTCGCTGGCGCGCTACTTGGATCGGCTCGACCGCAACGGCAAATTGGGCAAGACCATCATTTACAACTTGAATCCGGCGGACACGTATCTGTTCGCGGGAATGCCGGGCAGTTTTCAGGACGGCTCGGTGGCCGGCAAATTGCAATACGGCGCGGCGTGGTGGTTCCTCGATCAGGAAAACGGCATCCGCGCACAACTCGACGCGCTTTCCGATTTGGGCCTCTTGAGCCGGTTCGTCGGAATGCTGACCGATTCTCGCTCGCTGCTGTCGTATCCACGCCACGAGTATTTCCGTCGCATCCTGTGCGACACGCTCGGTGGCGACGTTGAAAGCGGCCGTCTGCCAGACCGCCGTGAATGGCTGGCGGAACTGGTTGAAGATGTTTGTTACCGGAACGCGAAGAATTACTTTCCGTTTCCGGTTTGATTGATCTGCAAAGAATCAGCCCGTTGCAGCAATTGGCTTCAACGGGCTTTTGATTTTTGACCGGAAGTTTTACAAATCCGTGATCGGTTCGTGTCGCGGAACAAGTGCTTTCATTATTCCCCAAGCGATCAGGTAGCTCAACGCGCAGACGATGAACATGACGAGATAGGCAGTCTGTGGGTTATCCTTGAAGGCATCGGTCAGGCCGCCGGCGAGCTGCTGGACCACCACACCGCCGAGACCGCCGGCCATTGCGCCAATGCCAGTGACCGAGCCGACGGTTTTTTTCGGGAACATGTCGGAAACGGTTGTGAACAGGTTGGCCGACCAGGCTTGATGCGCGGCGGCGCCGATGCAAATCGTTGCAATGGCCAGCACGGCGGCCCATTTTCCAAATACGCTGACATTGCCGAAATACTGCGTGGACAGGACAATCAGCGGCGCCAGGGCGATGAGGAACATCGCCAGCATGCGGGCCTTGTAAACCGCCATGCCCTTTTTGATGAGCGTCATGGGAATGCTGCCGCCATAAACGCTGCCCACGATGGCGACGCCATACACGATAAACGTCGGCAGCATGACCTGCTCATGAGTCATGCCAAATTGCTTGTTCAGATAATCCGGCAGCCAGAAAAGATAAAACCACCAGATGCCGTCGGTGAGAAATTTTCCCCAGAAAAACGACCAGGTCTGCCGATAACCAAGCAATCCAGGACTGCCTTTGACACCGAATTTATTCGAATCAGAATTGCCTTTGAAAAATCCCAGAACGATGAGCGATATCAAGGTTCCAACCGCCGGCACGAGATTGATCAGAACCAGCCAGCCGGTTTTGCCGAGGTCGTGCCAGCGTTTGATTTGAAGGGCGACGCATACCCATCCCACGACCAGCAGCCACGCGATGCGGAATGACAGAAAATAAGGATTAGCATTTGGGACGAAGAATACGCTTTGGATGATATGATGGATGCCTTCTCCGGGAGCATAAAGATGCGCGCCGTGCGTCGCGATCAGGCTGGTCATCAAATAAACGAACAGGGTCAAAATGCCGATGAGAATCATCATCCCCCAAAATGCGGCGCGCGGAATCCGGCCGGCGAAGGTAAACAGTTTTCCGATGGTCCCGTTGGCTGACTTTTCCCCGCTTTGAACTTCATCCTTGTCGCTGTGGATGTAATCAAATTCAGCCTTCGAAAGCCGTTTTTGACGGGCCGGGATTTCGTAGAGCCAGAACCAGAAAATGAGCCAGAGAAATCCCGCCGCGCCGGTGATTATGAAGGCCATTTTCCATCCGCGTTCCTCGCCAAAATAGACCATGCACCACGGAACAAAGAGTGCGGCCACCATCGCGCCGAAATTTGAGCCGCTGTTGAAAATGCCCGTGGCCAGGGCGCGTTCTCGTTTGGGAAACCACTCGGCGACGGTCTTGATGGAGGCGGGGAAATTTCCGCCCTCGCCGACGGCAAATGCGCTGCGCACCAGTATGTGCATCGTCACCAGCCGGCCCACGAAGGCGTTGGCGATGCCGAACACCGACCAGAGGATGAGCGAGAGCGCCAGTCCGATTTTCGTCCCGATTTTGTCAATGACCCAGCCGGCGATGATGGTCATGCCGGCATAAAACGCGGTGAAAAAGGAGGTCAAATTCGCAAAGTCCGTGTTCGACCAGCCGAAACCGCCCGCATCCTGCGACCGGCAAAAAAATTCCTTCAAATAGCTGATGACCTGCCGGTCCATGTAATTGAAAGTGGTGGCAAAAAAAAGCAGCCCGCAAATGATCCAGCGATAGTTGCTCGAAGCGGGCCTGCTTTGGCTCGGGGAATACATGATTTGAAAACAATGCCGAAAAAAAAGCACTGGTTCAAGCGTTGAAATCCAACTTTACAATCCGGGCGCATTCTGCGACGCTGCCGGCATGAACTTGAAGAAATTTTTACCGATGTTGCCGGTGCTGCTGTTGACGGGTTGTTCCACGACGTTCACGCGGTTGACGCCGTTGGAACAGCCGCGAAACGCGAACAACCTCTACCCCGTTGAAGTCCAGTTCAACTCCACGCAGCAGTCGCTGCGCATGGACAGCCTCAAGCCGTATGTGCTGGTGAACGGCAATTTGTATCCGCTGCGCGCCGAGGAACTGGTGCAGAACCGCTGGGAGGGTTTCGTGCCGGTGCCGCCGGGGGTCAACACGGTCGGCTTCCGCTTCAAGTTCGACTATCTCTACAACAATTTTAACACGCCGCCCAAGCCCAATAGCGCCTGGTCGCCGCAGTATCAACTGAAGATTGTTGACCAGTAAGCGCGGTCAATGCCGGGGCCGGAGCAGGATGGCCTTTCTGTCCGTGCCGTCCACCTCGACGCTGTTCGTCTCCACGTCCGGGTCTTCCCGCAACGCCTGATGCACAATGCGCCGGTCAAATGCGTTGAGCGGTTCCAGTTCCACAGCATCGCCCCAGCGGCGAACCTTGTCGGCGGCATCCTTCGCCCGTTTCACAAGCGCCTCGCGCGCCTGCGCGCGGTAGCCGCCCACGTCCACCATCGCCTTGGGCGCGCTGGCGTCCTGCTGGAACAGAAGCCGGTTGGTGATGTATTGCAGGTCGGCCAGCGTCTGGCCCTGGCGGCCAATCAGCCTGCCGGCTTCCTCGGTTTTCACATCGAGCAAAAAGCCATCCTCCAGTTTGTGTTCCTCCACGGTGACGGCGAAGCCGAGTGACGTGAGGATTTTTTCCAGGATTTCTTTGGGTTGCGCGGGCATGGTTGGTTGAGGGTTGAAGGTTGACGGCCAAAAAATCGCCGGCGGTTATTTTTTTGATTTTGACGCCGGCGTCAATGCTGGATTCGTCGCCGGCCCCGCCGCCGGATCTTTCAGATTTTTTGTCAGCTTGGTTTGCAAAACGCCCAACAGCGTGCTCACCGTCATATAAAGCGCGAGGCCGGACGAGTAATTGTAAAGGAACAGGATGAAAATCGCCGGCAGATAGCGCATGATCTTCTGTTGCGCCGGGTCCATGCCCGGTGATGGCGGCTGTAGGTGCGATTGCCACAACATCGCGCCACCCATCAGCAGCGGCAGCAGGTTGAACGGGAAGTTGATTCCCGGAATCATGAACAGCGTGTCTGGTTTGGACAAATCCGCCGCCCACAAGAAATGCGCCCCGCGCAGTTCGATCGCGCTGCGCAGCATTGTGTAAAAGCCGATGAACACCGGCATTTGAATAGCCATCGGCAGACAGCCGCCCATCGGGCTGACCTTGTGCTTGCGGTAAAGCTCCCATTGTTTTTGCGTGAATTTCTGCGCGTCGTCCTTGTATTTTTCCTTGAGCGCCTTCACTTCCGGCGCCAGCGCCTGCATCCGCTTCATCGAGCGCGTACTCGCCGCCATCAACGGCCAGAATATGCCGCGCAGCAGGAGCGTGATCAAAACAATCACCCAGCCGTAACCGAGCCGCGTCACGTCGTGCAGCCAGTTCATGATCAGCAGCAGCGGCTTCGCGCAAAATCCGAAAAATCCGCCAAAGCCCATCACGTCGTCCGCGCGGTTTTGAAATTCCGCGCCGATGTCCGCCAGCGTCCGATATTCCTTCGGCCCGGCATAGATGACGAATTGCCGCACGATGTTGGAATTTGCCGACAGCGTCTGCGCCGGATAAACCAGCGCCGTCTGGACGCCCTGCGGCAGCGGCGTGCCCGGCGCCAGTTCCACGTTCGAAAATGCCGGCAACGTCACCGGCCGCGCGACGATCTGCCCCGCCGGCTGCTTCGGCATGGCCAGCAGCGCGAAAAATTGATTTCCCGCCGATGCCCAGACGACATTGTTTGCGCCCGCCCAATATTCGGTTTTGGGCGTCCGGGGAAAGAAACCCAAGGTGTTCGTGCTCGGGTTGAAATAGGAGAGCCGGACTGTCGCGCTCTTCGTGCCGTCGAACCACATATCGCCGCCGTAGATGTAAAAATAGCTGTCGTCCACGTCCATCGGCGTCGCCGTGCCCACGACCCATTCCTGTGCCGGCAACACGAGCGGCTGATCCGACGTGTTCTTCAGACTCACGCTGGCGTTGACCAGATAATTCGAACTCAAACTAAATTCCTTCGTCAGCCGCAGGCCGTCCGGCAGCAGTTTTTCAGCGCGAACACCGTCGCCTGTCAGCGACAGCGTGAACGCACCATCGCCAATCAGATTGGTGTCGCCCAGCAGCGCCAGCACCGGCACGGCGGCACCTGTGTTCAATGAAGCCACCGCGTCGCTGGGCGTTTTGGTTCTCGTCCAGCGCGCGGAAATCGTCTCGGGATAATCCAGCAGCTCCACCAGCTTCAACCCGCCGCCACGCGACGTGAACGTGTAGCGCGCCCGGCCATTCGTGAGCATGAGGGTCTGCTCCGGCGCGTTCGTGCCGAAAACATAAGCCGGCGCAATCGAAGCCATCGGCGCGGCGGTTGTGCCGGTGGCAGTGGCGGGCGTGGCGGCGACTTTGTTGGTCGCGGCAAACTGCGCCTGTTGCTGCTGCCATTGCGCCGCCTGCTTTTGCGACTCGACCAGCCAGACGACAAAGAGCACGGCGCAAAGCGAAACAACGATGATTCCTGTTCTGTCCATGTGAAATTAAATTCCGAATTCCGAATTCCGAATTCCGAATTCTTTTTTCGGAACCGGGTCGTGGCCGCAACTGCCCCACGGATGACAGCGGCAAATCCGCTTCGCCGCCAGCGCGCCACCTGCCAGCGCGCCATGCTCCTGAACCGCGTCCAGCGCGTATTGCGAGCACGTCGGCGTGAAACGGCAGCCGCCCGCCGGGCCGAACAAAAACACCTGTGCCGGCGAAACCGTCCAGCGATAAACGCGGATGACGAAAATCAAAATGATCTGGAACGGGTTCACGGTTTAATTTTTAAGCAGACCCGCGCGGTTCAGCGCGGTGAGAAAATCCTTCTCCACGTCGGCGAGTTTTTTACCGGCGATGGAATTGCGCGCGACCAGGACCAGTTCAACGGGCTGGGATAATTCATGCTGGTGTTGGCGAAAGGTTTCGCGGAGCAGCCGCCGCGCGCGGCTCCGTTCCACCGCGCCGCCGATTTTTTTGCTCGTGACCACGCCGAGTTTGGGCGACGCGCCGTCGGGCAGCTTGTTCCAATTGGCGATGAGGCAGCCCTGCGCGAGCCGTTCGCCCTGCTGCCGGACGCGAGCAAAATCGCGGCTTTGCGCGAGCCGCGAGGCGCGGCCCAGTCGCTGGCGATTCGGCGGTTCGGCGCGCATGGCCGGATCAGACGGGCGTCAGGCGTTTGCGTCCTTCGCGGCGGCGGTTGCGCAGCGTGGCGCGGCCGCCCTTGGTGGATTTGCGGGCAAGAAACCCGTGTTGCCGCTTGCGGCGCATTTTCTTCGGTTGATACTGGCGTTTCATAAATTCAAATTCCGTTTGCGCCTCCAGCGCAAAACGAGCAGCAGAGCATAGCAATCAAAGGGTGAGTGTCAAGAAGTGCCGTTGCCATGAAGTTTATACCAGCATGACCGAACTTCGTGCTAAATCCGGCCTTGTAAAGCCCGCAGTCGCGGCAAATTAGGGCACTGGCCGGTGTCAGGAAAACGGCTTGGGCGCAACGAGGCTCCCGGCTTTAACTGGCAACAAGCGGGATGGCCCGCTTGGCGAGGATGGCATCCACGATTTTCTTGGCCAGCGCGGGTTTTTCAACCATCGCCTTTTGCGCGGCGTCCTTGCCTTGACCGATGAGTTCGCCCTCGAATTGAATCCAAGCGCCTTTTTTGTCCACAACACCGTGCGCGATTCCCACTTCGAGAATGCTGCCTTCCTTGTTGATGCCGTGGTTGTAGATGATGTCGAACTCGGCCTCGGCAAACGGCGGCGCCACCTTGTTCTTCACCACCTTCACGCGGACATGATTGCCGGTGGCGTTACCCGCGTCGTCCTTGAGCGTGTCCTTGCGGCGGATGTCGAGGCGGACGCTGGCGTAAAATTTCAGCGCCTTGCCGCCGGGCGTGGTTTCGGGATTGCCGAACATCACGCCCACTTTTTCGCGCAACTGGTTCGTGAAAATGCAGGTCGTCTTCGACTTGCCCAAAATCGCCGTGAGCTTGCGGAGCGCCTGGCTCATCAACCGCGCCTGCATGCCCATCGTGGCCATGCCCATCTCGCCTTCAAGCTCGGCCTTCGGCACCAGCGCGGCAACGGAATCAATCACGACGACATCCAGCGCGTTCGACCGCGCGAGTGTTTCGCAAATTGTCAGCGCCTCTTCGCCGGAATCCGGTTGCGAGACGAGCAAATCATCGAGATTCACGCCGAGTTTTTTTGCGTAGCCAGGGTCGAGCGCATGCTCGGCGTCAATGAACGCAGCCAGTCCGCCGGTTTTCTGCGCGTTGGCGATGACGTGGAGCATGAGCGTGGTTTTGCCTGACGATTCCGGCCCGAAAATTTCGATGACGCGGCCGCGCGGAATGCCCCCGACGCCCAGCGCCAGGTCCAGCGCGAGCGAACCAGTCGGGATCACCTCAATTTTGACCAGCGCCCGCGCGTCGCCGAGGCGCATGATGCTGCCTTCGCCGTAGCTTTTGGTGATGGATGAGATGGCGGCTTCGAGTTCACGGGCATGTGACGCGGTGGCTTTTGTTTCAGTGGCGTTTTTTTCGGCAGTTTTTGGCGGCATAAAATTTGAAGTTGATTGTTGAACTTTCTGGAAGTGACGTTAATGAATCGGCGCGGAATAGTCAAACGCCGGCTGGTGCTGAATTAAGATTTACCGCGCGCCGGTTTCTGGTTTAATGTCCGGCACCGCAGCGGAAGGGTGGCTGAGTGGTTGAAGGCACCTGACTCGAAATCAGGCTTAGGAGCAATCCTAACGTGGGTTCGAATCCCACCCCTTCCGCCAGCTCGATTTCTTGGGAAATCGAGAGATTTCGGGTGAAAATGGGGCTGAAAACCGCCAGTTGATGATATCTTCAGCAGAATAGGCGACGGCGTAAACGCGTTGCTCCGCCTCCTCATTCCAATCTACCAGCGTGCCGGCACGACCGACGTTGATGATTTCGGTGACAAGCTTTTTGGTGAACGCGGACAGCGTTGTCCCAAGCATGTCGGCATCCTCGACGAATTCAGTGAGGGCAGCGCCGACCTCGGATTTTTGTTCCGGCAATTTGAAAGTCGGATCGCGACGAAAGATAAGACCGACAAAACCATCGGACATGCGGGCAGAGGCGTTGAAGAATGAAGCGCGATTTTTGTAGGCGAGATATTCCTTGTCGTCCTGACAGTCGAGGCGCGGCAGATATTTTTCAGCAGCGGATTTGACGGCATCCTCACCGGCGAAGACGTCGCGCGCCCGTTGCCATGCAACGATGTTGGCGTCGTAATCGGCGTGTGTCGAATCAACCGGCATCGGGCCGACTCTAGCACCGGATTTTTTCTGGCCTTGGCTGGAATATACGTTGCCTGAACCTGCCTGACAGGAGACGCCGTTTGCCTGACACCAGACTACAATTTTTTACATCAAAATTATTTGACGATTTTCCGTTTCGGTTGCTTGACAGACTGAAAAAGAAATCGGCCCGCCGACCGTCATCAGCGAGCCGCAGCATTCGGAATCGGGAATGCGCGTCAGGTCGCTTCCACCAATTCAATCCGCACCGCTTTGCCCAACGCCCGCGCCACGCGCGAGACGGTGGACAATCTGACGTCTTCGGCATGGTTCTCCAGCCGCGAAATCGCCGACTTCTTTGTCTTGGTGATCCGCGCCAGTTTTTCCTGCGTCACACCCGCTTGCTCGCGGGCTTCACGCAGCATCAGGCCAATCTTGAACTCTTCGTAGCCCGCCTCAAAATCTTTGGCGAACGTCTTGTCGGTGCGTTTGCGCCGCTCGATGTAATTTTCCACGTCGTTTTTCATATTCATTTCTTTCGGCTCAAATAATCCCGCTTGCGTTGTTCCGCCAGCGCCATCTCACGTTCCGGTGTTTTTTGCGTTTTCTTCGCAAATCCATTCGTCAGGATGATCAGTCGTCCGGCATCCCAAAACCCCAGCAGCCGGAAGGCATCGCCGCCAAACTCCGCCCGCACTTCCCATAAATCATCCCGCCCTTCCAGTTTTTTGAAATACTGTTGCGGCACGCGCGGCAGTTCTTGCACGGCGCGTAACATCCACAATACCTTTTGCACCTGCTTCGCGTTCAGCGAATCAAGAAACTCTTCCACCGGACATGCCCCGGCAGCCGTCCGGTAATATTGGACTTCCAACATCGGGACAGGTTAACCTATTTGTGAACTTCTGTCAACCCGGCGGCCAGATGGGTATCTCTGTGATCTTGGCTGCCGGCAATTATCGCGCTCATCTTGATGACCGGCAACGCCATCTGGAAGCGTGTTGACGTGCCTTGACTTTTTCAGGATGGAGATTTTTGGTGTTTCAAAACTGCCGCCGCGACGGTGGAGACGCTCTGAAGAATCTGCCGCGCGGTTTCGGGATCGGGAATCTTGAGGCCGTAGGTTTTGTCCAGGGCGACAACCAGTTGGAGGGCGTCCACCGAATCCAAACCAACGCTGCCGGGGCCGAACAAAGGCTGATCATCGCCAATCTCTTCGGGGCTGATTTGGAGCATGAGGTTTTCGATCATCAGCCGCCTGATGTCCTGCTTGATCGTCGTTATGTTATCCATTACAAAATGCCAAAAATCACTCTGGATGGAAAATCCTGCACCATCGCGGGCTTCAGCGCAAGCCGGGAAAGCTGTCCGGCGAGTGCGCGCCGGTTCGATGCCGTGTCAGCCGGGATGTATGTCTTTCGGCTTTTCCACCAATGGCGCGAGTCTTTTTTCAACCCTATCCATGTCCGTCAATCCTTGGGGCTGGGTTGAATCAGCTGACGGCGTTGTTCGTTCTGCCTGTGGATGGGAACGTTCTGGAGTCTTCGGAGCGTCGGGATAAGCACGCCGCATCAAAAATCCGCCGCCTAGGAGCCACCAGGCAACGACAAGATTAAATGCAATGGGCAGAATCGCGTTGACGATATCGCTCCTGTCAGCGTTCTCGATTGTTTCCAGGTTCAGCAGCGGCGACACGGCTGACAGGCTGAGATAGAGGAAGTAAACACCCAAAATCCGGACCGCCAAGCCGAATATTTCTCTTGGTTTCATGGTGCATTCATTCCGCGAACGAGAGTCTAAATGGCGCCGCCGGCTTGTTCAAGCGCTTTGCCTCATTGTGAGCGGGCAAGGGATGCAGGAGCATGGCAGCCGGATTATGTAAAAAACTGATTCCAACAATTAACAGCCTTCGCGAACCCCGATTTTGGTTTTAGACACGTCTGGTCGTATCAGTTAAAGATTGTGCATGCTTTTTGGTGTGAGCTTTAACGGATTGGGCCGCCTTTGCAGAAAGGCGCGCTGGTCCGGCGTTTTCTTTCTTCTGGCCTTTCAAGCCTGCCCTTCGACGGGCTTCGCGCTCCCCTCGCGGCTGGTTATAGCTCTGGATGGAATTGCTTACCGCGACTTGAAGGACTTGCAAGCAGGGGTCACCTGCACGAATGCTTGGGAGAGCGTGCTTCACCGCCAGGCGTTCGGCTCCGATGAGGGCTACTTCCCGGTCAGCCGCATGGTCTCGACGTTTCCGTCCACGAGCGACGTCGCCTGGACCGATGTTTTCGGGAATCGCCCGCTGCCCGGCTATCAACGCACGTTTTTTAGCACGGCGGCAAATTCGGAAATCATCGAGAATGGCGTCACCACAACCGTGGAGCACGAAAATCAGATGGACTGGCAGGTGCAGAATGGTTTCACCCGGGCAATGGGCTATCTGCATCCGGTCCATACATTCAATTACGAGACGCGCGAACTGGTCAAAAACTTTTTTGCCGCCAGCCAGTCAGACGGCAATTACTATGTCTATCTACGCGCCTCGGACGACGCCCAGCACATGGAGCGCGACATTCTTGACCTGCTCTGCCAGCTTGACCGGCAACTTCAGGAAATGCGCGACCGCTACAAGGCACAGACGGGCCGGGACCTTCAAATCTTGATCCTTTCCGACCATGGCCACAATCACGCCGGTCCAGGTCGGCGTGTCGAGGTCCGGTCCTTTCTGGAAAAGGCCGGATACCGGGCCGCTCAATCCATTGTGAATCCAAAGGACGTCGTTCTGCCCACCGGTGGGATCGAGACCTGGGTGGAGATTCACAACTTGCCCGGCGAAACCGAAACGCTCGCAAAGCTCCTTACGCACCTGCCAGGCGTGGACGTGTTGGCGGCCAGGATGCCGGAACAGGCCAATCGCTTTCTGGTGATGAATTCCAAAAGTGAACGGGCGGTTCTTGAGTGGCGCCCGGCTGACAACACCTTTCGCTATTCAACTGAAGAAGGCGACCCGCTCAACTATCAACCGGTGGCCGAGACGCTCGTCAGTAACCACCAGATGGATGCCGATGGTTTTGCCACCGCCGACGCTTGGATGGCGGCGACCTTGACGAATCACTATCCCCTGGCACTGGAACGAATCGTCCGTGGTCTGACGCGGGTCACCCTCAATCCCGCGACCATTCTCATCAGTCTGGACAACCATTACGTCAATGACGACTGGCTGGTTCAAAAAGGCAGCCAACTGGTGACCTGCGGAAGCACCCACGGCGGATTGGACGACATCAATTCGGACGGCATTCTGTTGAGCAATTTCAAAGCCACCGTGGACAGTTCAAGCGGCCGCGTAGCCGGGCTGTTCGATGATTTTCCAGGACTGCGTGATTATCGTTCGGAGGAAAACGGCGCCGAATGGGTCACCAGAAAGGAACAAGCCCTGACGCGGATTGCTCGCGTCCCCTTTGACCGGGATTACAAGCTGCTGCCTGACAATGGAGTCTTTCTGCGGGTCTGGTCGCCGCAGCTTTCGCACTTGGGCAGCAACGCTCCGGTCGAGGTGACAATCAGGCAAATGCCGCGATTTTCAGACGCGCAAATCCAACGAGGCGCTCAAAAACCATTGAATGAACCCGGACTGCATTTGACCTTCAGCCTCCCGCTGGCCTTCCGGGATAAACGCCCTTGCGAACGGGTTTATGAGTGCCCGCCAGATCTGATTCTCAAACCGCAGACGGAGTATCAGATTTCTGGAGTCGTGCGGGACCCGGGTAAAGACCTCCAGATCTTTGAATTCACATTTTATGCCGATAACCACGGCCGGCCGGCGGCCTTTTAAAAAATCTCACGGCGTGCTGGCCGCAAATTTTTCCCCGAATTGGGCGCAGACCATTTGCGCCACGTAGCGGCCCGCCAGCGCCGCCGATGGCAAACCGCCGCCCGCCACCACCCAGTGGCCGGCCATGTAGAAATTTTTCAGCTGTGGCAGCGTGTAAGGAATGCGCCGGCCGAGGATGCGCGGTGTCGGCAGCCAGCCTTCGTAACTGCCCTGCCAGTTGCCGGTGTAACGCACAAACGTGGTGGGTGTCGCAATGTCGGAGCGCTCGATATTCTCCGCCAGTCCCGGAAATCGTTGGTCGAGCACGGCAGCGACTTCCTGAACGATTCTTTTCTTTTCCGCCCGGTAACGCTGCGGATCATTTTTTTTCAGGTCCGTCCAAAACTCAAAACGGGTCTGCAACCTGACCGTCATGACGGTGGTGCCTTCCGGGCAAAGTTGCGATTCGGCCCTGAATGTCTCGACTTCCAAACGATGGTATTGCGTCTGGTCGTCCACCCGGAGCGGCTGGCGCAGCGGCAGGTTCAGCGTGTGCGGCGCGTCCGGGAAAGTTTTCTTAATCCCCAGCGAAACCTGGATGATGGCCGGAAACGGTTTGCACTGCTCGTAAAGGTAGCGGATTTTTTTATCCACAAACTTGCCGTCCAGCATTTTGAAAATCGTCGTGTGCCCGTCTGCGCAGGAAACCACCGTGGCCGCCGGCACGAACGTTCCGTCCGCGCATTGCACGCCGACGGCGCGGTTGCTTTCAACCTTCACCGAAGCCGCCTTGGTCTTATATCGCACCGTTCCGCCGAGTTTGATGTAGCGGTCGGCGATGGACATCGCAAAATCCCACGAGCCACCCGCGACAAAGCCGGTGTTGTTCCGCGTCCGGAACGCCAGCAGCATTACCAGCACCAGGGCCGACATGTCCTCGTTGCCAACGATGATTTGCAGCGCCTCGCGGAGGGTCTTGTTTTTGTAGCGGGCGACGTAAGTGGTGATCGGGAGATTTTTATACCGGAAAATGGTGGGCACCATCGGCAGATAACGCAGGCCCAGTTTCATCTTCTCGAAATGCGTCATCAGTTCCAGCGCGTTTTCCAGCGGCGGTTCCAGCGGCGCGCAACGGCGTGCATCCCGCACCAGCTTGTCAATCAGCGCGCTGTCTTCCGGCGCGATGCGCTTGAATTCGCCCGCCAGCTTGTCCAAATCCGTCGGCACGGTGAGCGTTTGGCCGTCGGCCCATTCAATTCGGAGCATTTCGTCGTGGATGAAAACCTTGCGTCCGGCGATGGCACCCAGTTCCGTCCAGATTTGGTGAAAGGCAGACGGCGGCTGCGCGCCAATCAACCAGCGGAGGCAGCCGTCAAACACATACGGGCCGCGGTGCCAGGCCGTGCAGAGTCCGCCCGGCAACAGGCTCGCCTCCAGAATTTCCGTCTGGATGCCGTTCATCTGGAGATAGCAGCCGCACGAAAGCCCGGCGATGCCGCTGCCGATGATAATGACTTTCCTGGGCGCTGGCCCGGCGACCGGTTCTTGCAACGGCGGCGCGGCAGAATTTTTTCCTTCAACTGGCATCGCATCGGTGGTCATCGCGAAAAATTTATTCGGTGTCGCGGTTGAAGCCGATGCGCCGTTTCGGCGGTTCAGGCGGCGGCGCAAGAAGCGGTTGCAATTTCGTCCAGATGGTGCCATTTTCGCTCAAGGCGGTTGGCCGGTAGGCCGCTCCCCGATGCCGTTTGGAACTGGTCGCAAATTGCGACCGGTTCGGTATAACACCCTCTGTGTGTGGAAGTTGCAAAGTTGAAGTCACAACTTGTGACTTCAAGTTGCGCCACTCCTGCGCGGTCAGTTGAAATATGAAATCCTCTGGAAAACGGTTGGTGTTGCGCTTGACCTGTTCGTTGAGCCGTTTCGTCGGCACGTCATACAGTTCCGCCAAATCCGCATCGAGAATTACCTTCTGGTTGCGGATGTTCAAAATCAGCGACTCGATTGGCTTCTTCGCTTTCATAAGATCCCGCCATCCACCTTGATGACAGAGCCGGTGACGTAACTGGCCTCGGCGCTAGCCAAAAAATGAACCGCCGCCGCGACCTCCTCCGGCCGGCCAAACCGGCGCATGGGAATCCGCATCTGCGCGGCTTTGCGTTCGTCGCCGGCCAGTTGCGCCAGCGCTTCCGTTTCCACGAAACCGGGGCAAACGGCGTTGACCGTGATGCCGATGCGCGCCACTTCCTTCGCCAGCGACTGGGTCAGCGCCACCATGCCGGCCTTGGCTGCCGCGTAATTCGCCTGTCCCGCCGGCGCGAGCAGCGCGCTTAACGACGACACGTTGACAATCCGCCCGGCGCGCTGGCTGATCATCGTGGGCAGCACCGCTTGGCAGCCGTGGAAAACGCCGTCGAGATTTGCCGCCAGCACCCGCCGCCATGAATCCGGCGGCATCGTGGCGAGCAACGCATCTTCGTGGCTGCCCGCGTTGTTGACCAGCACGTCAAGGCGCTGATGACGCGCCAAAATTTCCTTTGCCGCTGACTGCCATGATTCGGGCGAGGTAACATCCAGCGCGACGCAGTAAGAGCGGCCAGGGTTCTCCTGCGCGAGTTTGTCGGCGTGTTCGCGGTTGGCGCGGACGCCGAGCCAGACAACATTGTCGGGCGATTCCTGAAGAAAGGTGCGGGCGATGGCCTGGCCCAAACAGCCATTCGCGCCGGTGATCAAAATGACCCGCAAGCTCATGGACGGATGTTGCCCGTCGGGGCGGCGGCGGACAAATCAAAATCCGCGCGCACGAACCGCGCGCCGATGGTCTGCTGGTTGGAACCAACCAGACTCACGCTGGCTGCCGTGAATCTTTTCTCCGCCACGGCGTCGCACGCGGCGACACATTGCCACGCGGCGGCGGCCATCAGACCTTCCCCCAAAATCATTTTCGGGCTGACCCGCGGACCGGTCCAATCGCGCCACGCGGCTCGTTCCGCCGCGTCCGCGCGCGGGCTGTTGCCGATGCCGTCGCACAAAAGTTCATGCGAAGAACATTTACCGAGTTGATTGCGCATGACTTGTGCGGCTTGTGTCCGATCAAGCCGTTCACAATAGGTGTGCGCGTCGGTGATGGCGGCCAGCTCGACCCCGGCGGATAATTTCGGCTCGCGGCACAAACACAACGCGCCCGCGCCGGCGGCGGCGATGGCCGGGCGGTTCAGAATTCGAAGTGCGTCGGCGGTAATCCAGTTGGTTTCCTCCGCGCCGATGACGAGGCACGCGTCCACGCGATTTTCTTCCAGCCACTGTGCCCCGAGTGAGACGCCCTGCAACAATGCGGACGGATCGCCGACCAGCGAATAAGCGAGCACGACATTTTCCAGCAGCGCGGCGACATGGCTCGCGGGCGCGGCATAAACCGTTTCGGGAAAAACCAGAGGACTGGCCGTGGCCGGATTCTTCAACGTCTCGTCGTAAAACCGGCATGAGTATTGCACGCAGCCGGATTGCAGACAGACGACGATGCCCAGCCGGGAATTTTTCGCGGTGGGATTGGCGCGCAGCGCAGCCACGGCTTCAAGCGCGGCGGCGGCGGCGTAATGCGTGATCGGACTCGTGCGGCGCAAGCGCGGATGCGCCAGAAATTCCGGTCGTGTGGCGGGATTCGGCACCAGCCGCGCGCGAAGCGATTTCTCCCAGCCGGGTCGCGGCAAAGTTTGCAACGGCAGCGGATCGTTTTTTTCCAGCGCGTTGCGCAACACGGCGACGTTCCAGCCTGCGGGCGAAACCGCGCCGATTCCAGCGACGAAAATCCGGTTCATGCCCACCTCCTGAAAATCAAGGCCGCGTTCACGCCGCCAAAACCGAAAGAGTTGGACAAGACAACATTTACCCGCGCGTCCTGCGGTTTTTGCACAATCGGAAATTTGCAGGCCGGGTCGGGCGTTTCAAATTCGATTTCAGGCGGCAGCCATTGTTCACGCAACGTCATCAGGCAAACGACCGCCTCGACAGCGCCTGCGCCACCGAGCAGATGGCCGATGCTGGCTTTCGTGGAACTGACCGGCAGCGTGGCGGCGCGTAGGCCCGCCCATTCGCTGATGGCGAACGCTTCGGAACTGTCGTTGAGAACGGTGCCGGTGCCATGCGCGTTGATGTAACCAATATCCTCCGGGGCAACACCGGCGACTGCGCAGGCCTGCTTCATCACGGTCAAGGTGGTATTGCCCTGCGGATGCGGCTGGGTCAGATGATGCTGGTCAATTGCCGTGCCGTAGCCGATGAGTTCGCCCAAAATTTCCACGCCACGCCGCCGCGCGCTTTCCAGCGTTTCAAGATTTACAACCGCCGCGCCTTCGCCCAGCGCGAGTCCATCACGCCGCGCGTCGAATGGACGGCAAATCGTGGGAGAGAGCGCCTGCAAGGAATCGAAGCCGGAAAAAACAAGTTCGCCGAGCGCGTCGTAGCCGCCGGCGATCACGCGTTCGGTTTGGCCGCTGCGAATCAAATCCCACGCGTGGCCGATGGCGTTGGCACCGGAGGCGCAGGCGTTAGAGATGATGGTGATTGGCCCGCTGGAACCGAGGGCATCGAGAAGCACTCGCGTCTGGACCTGCGGCTGGTAATAAACCGCGCGGGTGGCCTGCTGGCGCTGCCGTGACGGTTGTTGCACCGCCTGCCGGTAATACGCTTCGCCGAGCAACATGCCGCCTGCCGTTGTGCCAAGAACTAACGGTAGATTTTCGGCGGCTTCCCAGCCGGCCTGCCGCCACGCTTCCAGCGCGGCCAGCACGAGTATTTTGCCGGCGCGGTCAAGGCGGGCAAACTGTCGGCGGTTGAGCCGCGTAGTTGGAAAATTTTTCGGCAGGTCCACTTCCGCCGCGATTTTCACGCGCTGGCGGCTGACATCGAAAAGCGAAACCGGTCGGAATGCCCGGCGCCCGGCACGGAAACCTTCCGCGTTCGGTTTCCAGCCGATTCCTAATGCCGTGACGATGCCCGCGCCCGTGATGACCACCCTCGGCGTCGCCTGGGGTGTAGTTGAGGCCGGAAAGAGCATGATGGTTTGATGACGGTGAAATGTGGCTGCGCGAGCTTGAAGGCGGGTGATGTAACAACACTCGCCGGTCAGACCTTGCGCTTACAGCGTAACTCGCATCGTTAAGTTCAAAACCGAAGTATAATCCCGTGCAAGCGGCAGGCAACGGAAAATCCGCTGGCAATTTTTTCTGGTGTGCAGAATTTTGCCTCGATTCCCGGCGATATTACGCCCAAGCTCCGCCGATGTTTGCGGTGAAGACATGCACGGCGGTGATACCCTGTTTCAACGAGGGTGCGACCGTCGCGCCACTGGTCACGGCGGCACGCCAATATCTTCCCTTGGTTTTTGTCGTGGACGACGGCTCGACCGATGACACATCGAACTTGGCCACCGGGTCGGGCGCGGTGGTGGTTCGTCACCGGCAAAATTTTGGCAAGGGCGCCGCTCTGCGGACGGGTTTGTCGCAGGCGCTGAAACAGGGGTTCGGATGGGCTTTGACTTTGGATGGCGATGGCCAGCACGCGCCGGAGGATTTGCCGGTGTTGCTTCGGTGCGCCGAGCGAACCGGTGCGTTGCTCGTGATTGGCAACCGCATGGATGACGCGCGGGAAATTCCCTGGATCCGCCGGCAGGTGAACCGGTGGATGAGCCGCAAACTGTCGCGGCTTGCTGGCAGACATTTGCCGGACACGCAATGCGGTTTGCGGCTCATTCACTTGGAAACCTGGGCGGCACTGTCTCTCAAGACGGAACACTTCGAGATCGAGTCCGAAATGTTGATGGCATTCCTTGCAGCGGGGCGGCGGGTGGAGTTCGTTCCAATCCGCGTCATTCGCGGCAGCCGAAGCAGTCACATTCATCCAGTGACTGATTCGATACGCTGGTTGAGATGGCGGCGGAATTTCGGTCGGCCTTCAGGATTGCGCGGGCCGATGGGTTCAGCCATTCACGAAAACCTGTCGGCTGCCGTCCAAACGCAAGCGCCTCGCTAGGAAATCACGTTGGACAGCCGCGCTGGCTTACTTGTTTGGATTCCAGACGTATTTTCCGCTGGCGTCAATGTAGCCGAATTTCCCGCCCACCTTGACGCGCGCCAAGCCGCCGGCGAAGGGCGCGGCTTCATCGAATTGCGGGTTGATGACAATCTTGCCGCTCGGATCCACGAATCCCCAATGTCCCGACTGGCGCACCGCCGCCAGCCCCTCGGAAAATGCGGCGGCATCATCAAACTGCGAATTGATTACAAATTTCCCGGTGGGGTCAATGTAACCCCAATGCTTCCCCTGCCTGACCGGCGCCAGGCCTTTGACAAAGATGCCCGCGTCGTCGAACTGCGGATTGATGGTGATTTTCCCGGTCTTGTCAACGAACCCCCATTTGCCGCCCGACCTGACTGCCGCCAGCGCTTCGGAAAATGGCAGCGCCCGCTCAAACTGCGGATTGATGGCCAGTGTTCCGCCAGTGTCGGTGTAGCCGAAATGACCGCCCATTTTGATCACTGCAAGTCCCTCGGAAAAAGCGCCGGCCTCGTCAAATTGCGGGTTGATGACTATTTTCCCGGCCTTGTCAATGAAACCCCACTTGCCCATTTTGACCGCCGCCAGCCCGCCGGAAAATTCCCCCGCGTCGTCAAACTGCAAGTTGATGACGTATTTGCCAGACGCGTCAATGTAGCCGCAGCGACCGCCGCCTCCGTGCCACGGGCTCCACGGGCGCGGGTCATCAAACGGGCCGGGACCACCGCCGCCAAGCCGGACCATCGCCAGGCCTTCGCAAAAAACGTCGGCTTGGTCGAACTGTGGATTGATCACGACCTTGCCGTCGGTGTCAATGAACCCCCACTTGCCCATCTTTGCCGGTGCCAGCCCCTCGGTAAAAAACCCCGCGCGGTCAAATTGCGGATTGATCACGGTCTCGCCGGATTTGTTCACAAATCCCCAGCGGCCGCCGACAACCACGGGATAAAGGGTTGATGCGGCCGTGCAAATGGATGCCGCGCCCAATGTTGCCACGGTGAACAGCATGTAGAACCAGGATTTTTTCATAATATGATTTGAGGAATTTTTCTTCTCGCAGGGGCTTCAGCCTCCATTCTACGCTGAACCCGGCGGTTGATCAGATTCTATTTTGCGGCGCTTGCGAGTCAAGCGGTGAATTCAACCCGCGGCCCGACATTTTGGATCTGCCCGCTTGGCTGGCTGGTTTGGAAACGGAGTTTAATGGCTTGCATTAGCAGCCTAAATGACCAATCTTCCTTCTAGGCGAAGCCTGAAAAAAGTTTTCGACCCATGAGAAGTTCAATCCAAACAGTCGGCATCATCGGCAGCGGGCCGTCCGGCGCGACGCTCGCGTCGCTGCTGGTGATGAAGGGTCTGGACGTGACCATTTTCGACGATGGCCGCAGGCCGGATTTAATCGTCGGCGAGTCGCTCATTCCGGCGATTGTGCCCGTGCTGCGCAAGCTTGGCCTGGAAGAACGAGCGGCGGCCATCTGCCAGCACAAGCCGGGTGTTACGTTCACACTGGATGCGAACGAAAAGATTGAGTTTTGTTTTCAATCACTGGCCGGCACGGTCATGCCGACCTACGCCTACAACGCCCCGCGTCCGGCGTTTGACAATTTGTTTGACCAGCGCGCCGATGAACTTGGCGCGAAACGCGTCCGCTCGCGGGCGAAAATCGAGCGTGTGGGTCAGGATGGTTTGCAGTTGGCGGCGGAAACCCTCGAGCGGGCGCCGTGGCTTCAGGGAAAGCAGCCGGATTTGATTGTTGATTCCACTGGCCGCACCCGGCTCTTCGCGCACGCGATGGAAATTCCCGCCGAAGTCGGTCCGCGCAAGGACGTGTCCTACTTCGCCCATTATGAAGGCTTCGAGGAAAATCAGCCGCGCGGACAGGTTATCATCGGCCGGCTGGCGGCTGGCTGGAGCTGGCGCATTCCGTTGCCGGGACGCCTCTCCGTCGGCGTGGTGATGAACAAGGACGCCGCCACGCAACTCGGTGCGACGCCCGAGGAACGGCTCGAGGCCGTCATCAGCCGCGATCCCGTCCTCGCCGCCGCCGGAAAAAATCGCCGCCGGATTACCGGGGTCGTCACTTACACCAACTACCAACTGATTTCCGCGCGCGGCTGCGGACCGGGCTGGGCGATGACCGGCGACGCGTTTGGTTTTGTGGACCCGATGCTTTCGCCGGGCATGCATCTGGCGCTGCACTCGGCGGAATTGCTTTCCGAAAATCTGGACAACCTGGCCGCATATTCGCGCGAAATGCGCAAGCTCATCCGCGCCTGGATGGGGCTGATTGAATACTTTTACGATGGCCGGATTTTTTCGATGTATCAGAGCGGCATGATGTTTGAACGGACATTTCCCGGCCGGATTACCGACGCGCTCCATGTGTTTTTCAACGGCAAGGTCGCCTGCATGGCCGCGGGCGCGACCACCGCATCGCGGTTCGGCCACGGCATGTTGGAAATCATGTCACGCCCCGCCGGCTGGGTCACCAATCCGGCGAAGCTGGCGATCCGCTGAAGTTTTTCCGCAATTCCTCATTAGCTGGCGCGTCTGCTCGCGGCGCGATATATTCCGCCCATGTTTATCACCGGCCTCGGCACGGCCACGCCGCCGAAGCGCTATAGCCAGGAGGAATGTTGGACGGCGCTGAAAGCCTCCGCGCGGCTCCGGGAATTGAACCCCCGCTCGAAGGCCATTTTGAAAAAAGTGCTGACGGGCGACAGCGGCATTGCCACGCGCCACCTCGCGCTCGACCGGCTGGACCACGCCTTCGACCTGACGCCGGACGCGCTGCACGCGCGGTTCATTGAAAATGCGCCGGCGCTCGCTACACAGGCGGCGAAACGTGCGCTTGCCGATGCTAAAACCAGTTCACGTGAAATTGACGCCGTCCTCATCAGCACCTGCACCGGCTATTTGTGTCCCGGTCTGACCAGTTACACCAGCGAACGGCTGGGCCTGCGCCCGGACTTGCTGGCGCTTGATCTGGTGGGGCAGGGTTGTGGCGCGGCGCTGCCGAATTTGCAGACGGCCCAGTCGCTGGTGGCTTCCGGCAACTACGGGCGCGTCCTATCCATCTGCGTCGAGGTTTGCAGCGCCGCGTTTTATCTGGATGACGATGCTGGCGTTTTGATCAGTGCCTGCCTGTTCGGCGACGGCGCGGGAGCAGCGGTGCTTTCGGCCAGCGCAAACGGCGGTCGGCGCGTGAAATGGAAGAGCGGCGGTTCGCTCCTGAAACCGGCCGACCGCGACCTGCTGCGGTTCGAGCAGAAGAACGGAATGCTCCGCAACATCCTCACGCCGGACGTGCCCACGCTGGCCGCGCAACATTGCGAAACTGTTTTTGCCAACACGATTGCCCGTGACGATGTGGCGCGGTCGCAAATCAGCGGCTGGATTTTTCACACCGGCGGACGCGACGTGTTGCTGGCGCTGCGCAAAAAATTCAAGTTGTCCGGCCACGACGTGCGCCGGAGCGCGGCTGTGCTGCGCGAATACGGAAACATGAGCAGCCCGTCGGTTTTATTTGTCCTGCAGGCGGCGCTGGCGGACAGCGCGCCGGGCGGCCTCTGGTGGATGTCGTCGTTTGGCGCGGGCTTCAGTTGCCACGGCGCGCTGCTGGAAGTGGAATAAATTTAACCGGCCATGGAACGCAATGTCCTTCCCGAACTGCTGGACGAATTGCCGCCGCAGGATCAATCCGCCCTGCGCTCGCGCCGCGATCTCCGGCGGCTCAACGCCTGGATGCGGCATCCGCAAATCATGGCCAATGTCCTGCAAGAAAATTTGCCGGGCGCGGCGCAAATTGTCGAACTGGGCGCGGGCGACGGCCATTTCCTTTTAAGTGTAGCCGAGCGTTTGCAGGGGAAATTTTCTGTGACAACGGCGACACTTGTGGACCGGCTGGATGTGCTGGATCCGCAAACGCGCAAGCAATTCAACCGCCTCGGCTGGGATGTCCGCGCGGAAATCGCCGAAGCCTCCGAATGGCTGCGGAAAACTTCGCCCCAACCGGCGCAGGCAATCATCAGCAATTTGTTTTTTCACCAATTTCAAACGGAACAACTCGCCGGATTGCTCCGGCTTGCGGCAAATTCGTCGGGCTTGGTCGTCGCGCTCGAACCGCGCCGTTCCTGGTTGCCGCGGTTGTGCGGACGTTTGCTGTGGGTGATTGGTTGCGGGCCGGTCACGCGCCACGACGCCGGCATCAGCATCCGCGCCGGATTCGCCGGCGGCGAACTTTCGGCGCTCTGGCCGGACAGGAAAAATTGGGAACTGGTCGAACGTCCCACCGGCTTGTTCAGCCATTTGTTCATCGCGCGCCGGAAGGATTGAAAAATGCCGCCGCAAAAATCCATCACCGTCGTTGGCGGCGGGCTGGCGGGATTGACCTTGGGCATCGGCCTGCGGCAGCGCGGAGTGCCGGTAAAAATTTTTGAAGCGGGCAATTATCCGCGTCACCGCGTCTGCGGCGAATTCATCAGCGGCAACGGGCAGGCGGTTCTCGCGCGGCTCGGTTTGCGCGCGCGGTTTGATCAGGCAGGGGCCGTTCAAGCCCGCACGGCCATGTTTGTTTGCGGCGCAAACCGTTCACCTGTCCGTCAATTAGCCACGCCCGCACTTTGCCTGTCGCGTCACGCGATGGACGCGCTGCTGGCCGAATCATTTCAACGGCTCGGCGGCGAACTGCTCGTGAACGCGCGCTGGACTCCCGGCGAAAATTCCAAAGGCCTCGTCTATGCCGCCGGCCGGCGCACGCAACCGGCGGAAAAATCGCCGCGCTGGTTCGGCGTCAAGGCGCACGTGCCGCGCGCCAGTTCCGTGAATCTCGAAGCGGATTTGGAAATGCACCTCTCGCCGGACGGTTACATCGGCGTCAACCGCATCAACGGCGGCGAGTTGAACGTGTGCGGACTTTTTCGCGCGCGCGAGGGAACGCGCCGTCCGGAATCAAAACCCGACTGGCTGCGCGGCGAAACCGGCTCGTTGCTGCGCGAGCGGCTGGGCGCGGCGGATTTTGCGCCGGACTCATTCTGCTCCGTCGCGGGGCTGCAATTGAAACCGCAGCGCGCGTCGGCGAAAAAAGAATGTTGCATCGGCGACGCCTTGACGATGACGCCGCCGGTCACCGGCAACGGCATGTCCATGGCCTTCGAGTCGGCAGAGATGGCCGTCGAACCGCTGGTTGCCTACAGCCAGGGCAAATTGGACTGGCCACAAGCGCAACAGCAAATTGCCCGCTGCTGCGACGCAGCCTTTGCGCGGCGGCTGGCGTGGGCGCGGCGGCTGCAGTGGCTGATGATTTCGCCCGCGCTGCAAGGCCGGCTGGGTTCAATGTTGCTCCGCTCCGACTGCCTTTGGCGGTTGATGTTCACGCGAACGCGGTAGTTTCAAGGATAAGAAATTTACGCGCGGGCGGAAACAAAACCACGGTTCAGATTAAAATCGGACTTGCAAAGGAAACCAACGATGGCTTATTACATGTAAAACAGATGCTTTACGAACGCTGGCAGAAGGTGGTCCAGGAAAAACGAAATGAGATTGCGTTGCGCGATCTGGCTTCCGGACGGTGCTGGACGTTTTCGCAACTGAATAACGAAGCGGAGGTTCTGACGCCGGGAAATCAGGGGATGATTTATCCGCAAGGCAATTCCCCCGAATTTATCATCGCCGTTTTGCGCGCGTGGCGTGTGCGCGCTGTGGTCTGTCCGCTCGAAGCGCATCATCAACCGATGGCGATTTCTCCGCCGCTGCCGCCCTGTTGCCATCTCAAGACCACGCCGGCCAGCACCGGCGTCCCTCGCGCTGTGGCGTTCACGGAGGAACAACTCGCCGCCGACGCCGACAACATCGTTGCCACGATGGGACTGCGACCCGACTGGCCGAATCTCGGCGTGATTTCGCTGGCTTACTCCTACGGATTTTCGAGCCTCGTGTTGCCGCTGCTCCTGCACGGCATTCCGCTGTATCTGGTGCCGTCGCCGCTGCCGGTGGCGTTACGGTGCGCGGCGCATGCCCACTGGAATCTCACCGTTGCCGCCGTTCCCGCGCTGTGGCACGCGTGGCACAAGGCCGGCGCGATCCTGCTCAATGTGCGTCTGGCCATTTCCGCCGGCGCGCCATTGCCGCTCACGCTGGAGCGCGCCGTCTTCGATGACCACGACGTAAAAATCCATAATTTTTACGGCTCCACCGAATGCGGCGGCATCGCCTACGACGCGACCATGACGCCGCGCACAAATGAATCCTCCGTTGGCCGTCCCCTGAAAAATGTGAACGTGGAGATCGGCGGGAACGGGGCGCTGGTGGTCCGCAGCCGTGCGGTCGGCGAGACTTATTGGCCGGAGCCGGAGCCGGCTCTGGGCGGCGGAATTTTCCACACCTGCGACCTGGCCGAAATCAACGATGGCGAAATTTGCCTGCGCGGCCGCACCGACGACCATATCAACGTGGCCGGGCGCAAAGTGTCGCCGACCATCATCGAGCAGGCGTTGCGCGAGCATGAGGCCGTCGCCGAATGCGTCGTCTTTGGCGTGCCCAGCGGCAACGTGGACAGGATGGACCTCATTGTGGCGTGCGTCGCGGCGGACCGGCCCAGCACCAAGGACGAACTGAAACAGTTCCTGCTCCAGAAACTTCCGGGCTGGCAGGTGCCGCGTGAGTGGTGGTTTGTGGAAGCCATCAGCAGCAACGGCACCGGCAAACCGGCCCGTGCCAAATGGCGGCGGGACTTCCTCGAAAACCGCGCGAAACAGAGCGTGGCGGCTTGACGAATTTTATTTCCCTCCGTGGCGGACTTTGCCGCTGGTGGTGGTTTTAATTTCCGCGACGATTTCCAGCGTGGCCGGCACTTTCTGGCTCGACAGCCGTTTGCGGCAAAACGCGATGATGTCTTCGCTCGTGGTTTGTTGGCCGGGTCGCAATTGCACTTCGGCGTGTATCGCCTCGCCCATTTGCGGATGCGGGCAGGCGAAAACGCGCGAGCGCAACACCGCCGGATGATGATCGAGCACGGCGGCGACTTCCTCGGGAAAAACCTTGTGGCCGGCGACGTGAATCACGGAAGAGGTGCGTCCGTCCAGCACGATGCGCCCGCCGTTGTCGCGGTGCGCGAGATCGCCGGTGAGAAACCAGCCGTCGTGCAACACTTCGACGCGCGATCGGGGCGGATTCAGGTAGCCGGAAAACATTCCGGGACCGCGCAAGGCAAGCTGGCCGGTTTCGCCTTCCGCGAGCGGCTGCATTTTGCCGTCCACGATTTTCGCCTCGAAACCGGCCACGGGCCGGCCAATCGCTTCGGGATGTTCCACGGCTTCGGTGATGTTCTGAATCGGCAAACCGACTTCGATGATGCCGTAGCCTTGCGACACCGGGACTTTGTATTTCGCGAGAAAATCCAGCGCGGACTGCGGATGCAATTTGGCGGAAACGGACATCACGCGCTTGAGCGACGGCGGCAGCGCGCGACCGGACTGGTCGCTGTTCATCATACGCACGTGCATCGGCGTGATGTAAAGAAACGTGGCCGCATGTTTTGCGGCGGTCTCCAAAAGGCTGCCGGCTAGATAATCGGCGCTGACAATCACCGTCGAGCCGATCTCCAAATACAAAATGATGGAGACGTAAAAATGATAAGCCATCGGCAGCACCCAGAGAATTTTGTCGTCGCTGGTCAGACCAAGGCCGGCATTGGCGGCGCGCGTTCGCTCCAACACGTCGCGATGCGTAAGCACGACGCCCTTGGCTGCGCCGGTGGTGCCGGAGGTGAAACGCACGAACGCGGCATCGGCGATTCCCGGGGCGAGCGGCGGCTGGGAATTGTCGAGGCGCGTGAAGCGCAGACCATTGGCGCCGGGATTTTCCAGCGCGACGGTTTTGCCCGGTTGCGCCGTGCCGCTGCCATCATCGAGAATCGCGCACAACGGCGCGGTCGCCAGCATGTCTGACAACTCATCCGGTTTCATTTGGTGGTGGATCGGCATGATCACCGCGCCGCAGCCAAGCGCCGCCAGCGCGCCGATGACGAATGCGCGTCCGTTGCGCGCCCGCACGCCGACGCCCTGACCTTCGCGCACGCCGAGCCGATCAAGTTGGACGCGCAACGCTTCGACTTCGCGCCAAAGCGACTGGTAATCGAGCGGCCCGCCGGCATCAATGATGGCCGTGCGATCAGGCCACTGACGGGCGGATTTGGCAAGCGTGTCGAAAACGCTCATATTCATCCCAAAATTCTTGATCTTAATCTTTTTCTCAATTTGAACCTTCCCCACCAGCTCGATACTCAACAGTTTCCTCATGCAGCCGGTCTGGCGAGTTGCTCCGAATCAGTCCGACGAGCAGGGAAACAATATCCTTCAACAACAATTTGCCCGCGTCCGATTCCACTTCGGAAAGCAGTTTTTTGATGAAGATAAGATCGAGGCAGCCGGCACATTCTAGGGCCGAGCCTCGGGCGATGTCAAAAAATTTGCACCGGTCGGCTGGCGTAAACCGGCCATTGCCTTCGGGGATATTCAGAACGATCGAAGTTCGCGCCCGATCAAGCTGGTTTTGAACGGCAGCAGATTTGGGAAGACGCACTAAAACTGGTTCGGCCCATTCAGCAAACGCGAGCGCCTTTTTGTAGGCATCAAGTTTTTCGTGATCGAAATAAATTTTCATGGCTGAATCGGGGTTTGATTACGATTAAGAACAAGATTAAGAGTAAGAAAACCCGCTTCCAATCCAATCCAATTCGTAATCGTAATCTTTGTCTTAATCCTGCTCTTTCATCTGTTTCCGAACAAGCGTGACAGCGTTATCCAGCGAACGGCCTGTCGCTTGAAAAGCCGCAGCCGTTCCCGCCGCCCAGCCGGTCGCCAGCGCGGTTCCGATGACACGCGCGGAAGTCATCGCGCCGTTGGTTGCGGAAAGACAGCGGCCAGCAACGAAAACATTCTCCAATTCCACGGGACGCAGGCAGCCAAGCGGGATGTCGTAAAAATCGCGCTCGGCAAAATAAGTCATTTCCGGTTTCGGACTGGTTGTCCAGCGTTCCATCGGCCAGCAGCCCCGCGCAATGCCCAGCGGCGATTTTTGCGTGTTCAAAACTTCCTCATCGGTCAGTCGCGCGCGACCGAGAATGCGGCGACCGGAGCGGACACCGAGTTGCGGCGCGACGGAAGCGAGACGCGCGTTCCGAAAGGCGGCAACCTGTTGTGTCAGAAAACGCGCGAGCGGTTCCAGCAAACCGCGGGCTTCGCGTTCCCAATCCGTGACTTGTTGCCAAAGCGCGCGGTCGGAATTGGCGGGAAGCAAACTGAATTTGAAGGCGAATCGGCCATTAGCGCCGGTGCCGGGGATCAGCGACAACCGTTCGCAGAGCGCGGGCAACGCGCCGCTCTGAACGGCCACGCGCAATTCGCGGCGCACTTCAAGCAGGCCGCGTTCGGCCAGGCCGGGATCAACATTTTCCAAAACAAAAACCAGCGCGGGCGCTTGATCGGTCGCACCGTTTTCCGAGGCTGCGCCGGCCAGCGCGGCGGCGGTGGCTTCGCCGGTGCAATCCACCACCGCCTTCGGGGAAAAATTCAGCGGCTCGTTCCAAGCCAGGGCGCGAACCAGATTTATCCGCGAATTTTCAGCCCACGCTTCCGCCATGGTGGCGTGAAGAATTACCCGAACATTTCCAGATTCTCCGACAATCGCATCCGCCACACGGGAAAAGTCCGGCGGAAAATACGGCAGCACCCAAAGACCTCGGTCCACGCGCAGTGGTTTTGTGTCGGCGGCCTGTTGCAAGCGCGCGGCAAATTCATTTGCAAATCCGCCGGCGACCGGCGTGGCTTGCGCGCCGGTTGTGTCCTGCAAATACAAACCGCAGATGGTGCCGACCTGTGCCGTGGTGGCGAGACCACCGAGAAAACCGTAGCGTTCCAGCAACATCACTTTTGCTCCGGCACGCCCGGCTGCCGTCGCTGCCGCAATACCAGCGGCGCCGCCGCCGATGACCAGCACGTCGCAAGTTAGAGTCGTGGTGCTCATGCGCGTCGGGTTTTAATTTTCCTGTTTCCGCATCCACCGGCCGTAGCTGCGGATGTATTTCCACTGCGGCCGGACGTTCAACGCGACAGTCACTTTCTGACCGAAGCGCGTCACGAACCGTTTCCAGTCCACCGGCGATTGCCACGACGCGTCTCGCCGCGCGATGCGGTCCAGTTTGATTTCGGTGTCCTCGGCCATCGCGGACGACAGATAATACGTTGGCTCAAACAGGTCGCGGTCCGCAGCCACCTGTCCTTCTTGAATGGCCGTTTCCGCCATCGGCGTGTTTTCAAAAACGCGGATGCCGATGGTGGCGAAGACCGCGTTGGCCGGCGCGCAATCGTTCAGAAAGTTTTGTGTGTCCTCCACATCCTTCCAGGTTTCGGTCGGCCCGCCGAAAAGCATAAAATTTGCAAACGGCAAGCCAGCGCCATGCGCCGCTTGCAGAGCGATGCGCGTTTCTTTTTGTCTGAACGGCTTGGCCATCGCTTCAAACATCTTTTCGCTGGCGACATCGAGACCAAATTCCACGCCGGAACAGCCCGCCCCCGCCATGGCGCGCGCAAGTTCTTCGTCAAAACCGACCGGGTTACAAAAGGCGTTCCAGCGGACGGGCAGCCTGCGGCGGGACAGCTCCTGACAGACCGCCAGCGCGTGTTTCCGGGGATCGTTGAACACACTGTCCACGAAAAAGAAATCCCGCACCTTCGACTCACGATAGACTTTCTCGACCTCCTCAACCACCGCTTCCGGCGGACGCAACCGGTAGCGCCGGCCTTCGAGTTGCGGGTAGATGCAGTAGGTGCATTTGAACGGGCAGCCGCGCTTGGTTTGCACGCCCACAAATCCGCCGCCGCGCAAATATCGCGAATAGCGGCACAAGTCATGGGCCGGCGACGGCAATTCACCGAGCCGGTCAATGGCCTTGGTGGCGACAGCAGTGGCAGACGCGGAATTTTTTTGCGCGGTGATGACGCCGTCAATGCCTTCAAGCGATTGCCCTTTCTCCAATCGCGCCAGGACTTCCACAAACGCGCGCTCGCCTTCGCCCATCACGCCGCAGTCGGCGTTCAACCGGCGCATCCAGCCTTGCGACGAAACCGAGAAACCGGAGCCGCCGAGAATCAGCGGGCCGCTGAAACACTGCCGCACGATGTCCGCGAATTCGCGCACGTCGTCAAAATAGGAGCGCGGCGCGAAGAACCAGCAGTTGTCGAGATTGCGGATGCCAAAGGCAACGGCTTGGAAATCATTTTTGGCGAGCGTGGTTCGCAAAGCCAGTTGCGGATTGCGCTCCGCACCCATGTCCAGAAACGCCACGTCATGCCCGCCTGCCCGTGCCGCGCCGGCCACGCACAACGCGCCCAGCGGGGCGACCGGATACGGCGACCGTTCGCGGTTGGTGGCCACCAGCAAGACTTTCATGCCGGTTCCTCGAGCAAGGCCTGGCGTACGCCGCGTTCCATGCCGTCCACTTCCGCGGGATTCATGCAATCGTCCACCCAGGAAATCTGCGCGGAAAGGCGGCTGCCGAATTTCAAAAACACAATCATCAATCCCGGCGGACGCCACGCCGGCACGAGGTGCGTGACCTCCAAGATTTTCCCGCCCCAAAGATCCTTCATCCCGGCGCAGGTTTCGCCCGAATCCGAAAAACTGAACGTGGAGAATTTGCCGCGCGTCGGCTTTCCGAGATGATGGACGTAAAACCCGAGCGGCAACGGCTTGAACATGTCCAGCGCGGCCATGCAGGATTCGGGAAACTTGTCGCGGATCTGGTTGGTCATCTGCCGGCTCAATTCACCGAGGATGTCGGTGATGCGCCCGGCAAATTTGGGTTCGATGCGGTAAAAAAGAATTGAAAGATGATTTGAAAAAATCGGGCCGTTCGCGCCGCGCTTGCGCGTGTCGTGCGGCACGGGAATCAGGTAAGCGCCGTCCTTGTTGCCGCGCTGAACGGCGATGGCGTGCAAGGCGCGGAGGGACGCCGCGAGATAAAAATGGCTGCGCCGGAAAGCACAGTTGAATTGCTGGCAGCGCGCGTCAATGCGGGCCGTTTCCTCCCCGGTGAAATAAATGACGCGGTAATTGTTACGGCACGAAGCGGGGCGCGGGCCGGGCGGCAGGAGGCTGAACAGCGGTTCGGCACCGGATTCGTTGAGCCACTCCACCGAACCGCGCGCCTGTTTCACGTTGGGCCACCAGCCGGACAAGCCCCAGCCGAGTTGTTTGGGGTTGATGAAATTCTGGACGCCGGGCGTGGTCTTCGCCGTTTCGTCTCCGTTGAGATGGTTCAACAGAAAATCCAGGCCGCGCGCGTCGAGGCAGGTGTGGTTCCAGGAAAGAAAAAGGTGGCTGGTGCCGTCCGCGTGGCGCATCACGTCGAAGGCCAGTCCCGGTCCGCTGCTTGCGTGCAATTCCCGGCCGGCGACAACTTTGGGCAGCAACCACGGCTGGTCCGCGACGTCATTTTGCTCGCCGTGCTCGAAAAGAATGTCCTTTGGCTCTGCCGTCGCGCGCCAGAACGGTGGAAACAGCATCGGCACCGGCCGGAAAATTTTCGCCCGCGCGAGCCAGTCCATGATGGGCGACGCGGCGATGCGCCGGCGCAGCCGTTTCACGTCGAAGCCGTTTCCCAATTTGATGACCGCGCAGCAGACGTTGCCCGGCAGACCGGCCTGCCGCATCCGGCAATCCTGCCCGTGCATGAAATAATCGCCGGGGGCCAGGCGGATTTGACGGGGCAGGTCGGGCATAATCAACAAACCAGCCGGAAGTTCACGCCGGCGGTTTTCCGCTTTGCGCCAGCTCGGCGATGCAGTTGGCCAGCGAGGACATGGAAGCCAGATTTTCGCCGGTCAGATGGGAATCCGGCACGCGGACGCCGAGCACGCGCTCGCAAAAAAGCACCAGTTCCACCAGCGCAAACGAATCAATGCCGGCCTGTGACAATGGGCTGTTCTCGTCAAATTCCACGCCCTCGGCCACGAAGTTGGTTCGCGCAAACTCGCAAAGCTTCGCGGCGATGATCTTGGGATCCGTCTCTGGAATCATTGCCGGGTCCGGTCGGTGGCGGGGTGGCGGTTGATGGCGACCGCAAGAACAGTGGCCGCCGGCGAAGAAGCCAATGGGTATTTGAACCCAGCCATTTCAGAAGGGCCGAAACGCTGATTATCGTGAACAGTCATTTTATGAGTATGACCCGGAACGAAATGAGGTCAAGCGTGGAAGCTTCCCCGGCGGTGCCTTGATCTTAATCGCCAGCGTAATTTTAATCCGCTGTCAAACAGGATTGCGAATAAGAGCTTGGTTGGTTGCGGCATAATAATCTTGTCCGGCATCCAGCCCCCGAACATGCTTTGGCGAATGGCAGAACTCGTTCAAGAGCAGGTTGCAACTCCCGCCGGTCCGTCCAAGGCGAAGGTGATTGTCATTAAAATCATCGCCCTGACCGCGATCAGCCTCGGGCTTGTTTTTGCCCAAGGCTGGGCGTCGCCGCGCTATTACCAGCCCGATTACGTCGCCGGTTTCCCCACGGGTTTGTTGGAGGGCGCGCTCATGCCGGCGGCGTTGCCGGGATTGGTGGGAGGGAATGATCTGCCGATTTATGCGCCCAACAATTTAGGACGCCCCTACAAAATCGGTTATATTGTGGGACTCAATGCCTGCGGCACCCTTTTCTTTGGCATTGCCTTTTGGCAACCGCGAAGGCGGCGCAAATCGTAAATTAATAGGGCCAGCCGCAGAAAATTTCCATGACGCTCAACTTGCCGCCGCCCCAGTAAATGCTCGGCGCGAAGGTGAACATCCGCCGATTTTTTTCATAGACCAGTTTGACCGGATGCGCGGGGATGTTCGGGTCGTAGGCCGTGAATTCGATTTGCTGCTCCGATTCGGTGAAGCCATACAACACGATGCCGTGATTGATGGTGATGCGCGGAAACCGGAACAGATGCGCGAGCGCCACGCCGCGCTTTTGCAGCGAGCGTTTCAATTTCTCCGCCATTTTTTCCTGGAACCTGCCCGACACGCGAAAAATCATGCGCCAGTGGCTCCGCAGAAAATAGGATTCCCACGCCGCGCCGCATTCCGCCTTGAGCAGCCCCTCGTGCGTCTGGCTGAACGAACGCAAACCGTCGAAACCGGGAACGACGATGCGTTCCGAATCTGCGCACGCCCGGCGCGGGTTGCGTGAAACGATTTCGCGGATGAGTTTCCGGCAAGTCGGCACGTCTGCCGGCGGCAGTTCTGGCGCGAAGCGGGCGTAATCAAAAAACAGCCGCGTCGCGCGCACCAGCACGAAGCACCGGTGATAATATGTCGGCGGCGGATCAGCTTTGTAAGTCGTCATCGCGCCGGTGACCGGATCGAAGCGGTATTTCCACACCAGCTCGTGCGCGAAGGCGAAGGTGTCGCGCTCAAATTGAAAACGGCGGGCAGAATTTTCCGTTGAGGCCGTCATGGATTTTTCACCGGGCCGTCGCCGCTCAAGGCCAGTTCCGCCGACAAGACTTTTGTTTCCGCGATGAACGCGGAAACCTGCGCCTGAATCAAAGAACCCAGGCAGCCGGTGATGACCGCCTCGATGCGCAGTGTTTCACCGGGCCGGGCCGAGTCAAAAATTTTGACGGCGCGCAATGCGGTCAGCTTCAAGCGCGGCCAGCGCGGATTGGCTGGATCTTCCTGTGCGACCATGCCGGCCACTTGCGCGGCGGCTTCCACCAGCAGCACACCGGGCAGAATCGGTTCGCCCGGCAGATGGCCGCGCAGATAATATTCGTCGCCGCGAACTTTGTATTCGCCCACGCCGCGCACACCGGGCGTGAGGCTCACCATCCGGTCCACGAACCGGAATTCCGGCCCGTGCGGCAGCGACCGCATGGCCAGTTGCAAAATTTCCGGCGAGGCGCTCATTGCTTCAAAGGCTCCGTCACGGTGTAATCCGGCGGCACATCGGCCTCAAACAATTTCGGATCCAGCGGCTGGTTCACGACGACGTTGGTGAAATCGTTATGCAGCTTCGAGCCGTCGGCGAATTTCATTTCCGTGGCGGCGATCATGAAATCATTGGTGTGAAAGCCAATCATCACCTGGCCGATCATTTTGCGCGCGGCTTCGCTGCGCGGCTGAAGGGTCATCTGCAAAATGGAATTGGTCAGCGCCGCCGACACCAGGCGGAAGTGTTCTTCCATTGACGCGCGGTCGCGCGGGAGGCTGGCGTCCATCAGCGCCAGCGCGTCCTTCATCGGGCCGGTCGGCACGGCGTCGAGCGGGTATTTTTCCGCGCGCTTGAGACGCGGATAAACGATGAGCAGTTGGTCCGGCCGGCGCAGCACAATGGTTTGCGCCGGCTGGCCGAGTTCCCAGCGGAATTCGCCCGGTTTCACCCAGACTTTGCCCGGCGATACCAGCGGCTGGTTCAAGACCGTGAGCGTCCGTGTCTGTGTGAAATCGCCCGACCAGCTTTGCAGGTTGGTCTGCACTTCAAACCAGTGGTTGAACTGCGCATCGTAATCGGAGGCGGAAGCAGCCGAGATGGCCAGACAACAGGCAGCCGCGGCAAGCAACGCTTTCTTAATCTTAATCATACTCTTCATCTTAATCCTTTTCATTGCGGTGTGGAGATTAAGAGCAGGATTAAGATTATGAACAGACGCTATTGACGCGGCCAGATGGGAGTGAATTGATACCATTGGTCTATATTTTTGCGAATCTCCGGCTCGAATGCACGCAGGATTTGCTGCGTCAATTCGCGGCGCGCCTCGCGATTGCCCAAAGCCTTGCGGTCATAGACAAATTCCGGCAGCACCTTCACCGCGTAACCATCGGGCCGGCGGAGAATCGTCACGCCCACCAACGCGCAGCCGGACGCGCGCGCCAGTTCCGCCGCCGCGAGCGACGCCTCGAACGGCTGGCCGAAAAATTCCACCGGCACGCCACCACGCTCCGGCGGCCGGTCCAGCGACACCGCCAGATCCGCGCTGGCTTGCAATTGCTTGATGACTTCCACGAACGCAAAACCGTCGTCGCCAATGATCCGTGTGTCCACGCCGTAGCGCGCCCGCGCCGCCTTGCGCAAATCCGTCAGGCCGTCGTCGGGTTCGGCTTGCGACAGTATCGTCAGCCGGATGCCAAGCTGGTTGAGAAGCTGTCCGCCATGCTCCCAGTTTCCGAGGTGCAGCGTGATGAACAGCGTGCCGTGTCCGCGCCGCCGCGCAGCCTTGATGATTTCCAATTCCGCCTCGTTGACCAGCCAGTTGCGGACAACCTCGCCGCCTTCGACGCGCCACAAATCAATCAGCTTGGCGGCGAAATTCCGGTGCGCGGCGCGAGCGGCTTTTTCCGCGGCGGATTTGTCGCCGGCGAACACCGGAAGAAAATTTTGGACGACGACTTCGCAACGCTGACGCTGAAGCAACCAATAAATGTCAGCCAGCGTGGCTGCGATTTTTTTCAGGAGTGCGGCTGGAAGAAATCGCGCGCAAGCAAGTCCGAGCCGCCACAGGCCGCCGCGATAAATTGCCGGTTGCGCGCCGTTTGTTTTCTTGCCACTTGCCACCCGGCACTTGTCACCACGGAACAAACTCCACCACGCCGGCAGCAGGAAAATTGAAATCAGCGCGTTCGCGCCGATGCCGACGGCGCACACTCTTCCCAGACTGGCCATGCCGAGATTGCTGGAAAACGCAAGCGAACCGAATCCGGCCACCGCCGTGCCGCCGCACAACATCAGCGCTCGCCCGACGGAACGACGCACGGCAACGAGGTCGCCGCCGTGCCGGCGCAGCGCAAGCTGGATGAAAATCGTATAGTCCACCCCCGTGCCGAGCATCAGCGGCAGCGCCATCAGGTTCATCAAATTCCAGGTCCAGCCGGCCAGCGCCATCACGGCCAGCAGGCACACGCCGCTCAAACCCAGCACGGCGATGCCCAGCAAAATTTCTGTCGCGCGGCGAAACGCGAACCAGAGCGAGAGCAGCACCAGCGCGACCATTGGCACAACCAGTTCCCACATTTTCGATTGCACCCGTTTCAGCGTGGCGCTGCCGAGCAATTCCCAGCCGGAAAGCAGCGCGTGGTTTTGCGCCAGTTGTTTGGACAAGGCCATTAACGCGGATTCGTCCACTTTGTTCGTGGCGGGATAAACCAAGCCCATCACGAGGCATTCATCCGGCGTGCGCGCGACAAACCGCTTCAGCAGCCACTGGCTCACCTGATTTGTCGGCCAGATCAAACTCCTGCTTTCCCCGGCGCGCGCCCAGGTTCGCACCAATTCCGCCGTCAGCGCGAAGGCGTTCGTGTTGAAACCCGCACTCGACAACGCGTCGCGGAGCAGCGGGCCTTTTTCACCGAGGATCGCAGCCGTGGCGCGATTGGCTGCTTGATTTTCGCCGCGCGGCCAAAGCGTGTCCGGCAGCAGATATTTTTCAATGAGATGATTGGCTGCCGCGCTGTTCAACAACACTTCGGCATTGGTGAGCCGTTGAAAAACCTCGGCTTCGTCGCGGCCCGGAACAATCAGCCACAGCGGTTGCGGCGGCAGGCCCAGTTCCACGGTCATTTCATCCAGCGTCGTCTGCGCTTCGCCGTGGGCTGGTTGAAGGGCGTTCCCGCTGCGGTCCAATCCCGGCCGATGAAAAACCAGCACCGCAGAGGCACAAAAGAAAATCAAACCGGTTGCGACGAATGCCGTCCGCGAAATTTTCCCCGCCGCCGCAGTTTCCGCCACCGCCGGTTCCTGCGGCGCGACGAAATAATTCCACCAGCGGAACGGCGCTTGGTTGGGACGCGGTTTCCGGCGTTCGGGAAACAGCGGCGGCAGATAAATCATCACCATCACCAGCGCCGACAGCGCGATGCCGATGGCGACGAGCGAGCCGAGTTGGCCGAGTCCGGGAAGTCCGCCCAAATTCAGAACGAGAAACGCGCTCATCGTGGTGATGGCCGCCCACAAAATACTCGGCGCAATCGCCCGGCGGATTTCCGGCACGGTCATTTGCGGATGCGCGAGCGCCTCCTGGTAATGAACGACTGCATAATCCACCGCCAAGCCGAGCAGGACGGCGGCGAAACCCAAGGCCACCACGCTGATGGTGCCCAGCACCAACCCGCCCAACGCCAGCGTGGCAAACAAGATCAGGCCCAGCAGCGCGAGCAGCCACAACATCGGTTTCCAGCGCCGATGCGTCAGCCAGAAGAGCAGGGCGATGACGCTGGAAGTGATGCCAACGGAATGGCTCATGTCATGTTGCATGCTCGTCGCGATTTCTTCCACGAAAACCGGACGACCGGTGTAGCGAATCGTGACGTCTTTCCAATCCTCTTTCGCCGGCCCGGATTGCAATTCAGCGACAACCGCGTGGATGGACTTCAGCCAATCTTCGCACGAGCGGTAGTTGGCCAAATCCACGGCGGATTGCAGATACAGCACGCGGAATTTCTCATCGGCGGAAGCGAACATCTGGTTGCCTTGATCCATGGAGATGCCGCTGATGTTGGTCAACGCCGGCATGGTCAGCAGATTGAACGGGTCGAACGAGCGCCGCGCCAAATCCATTGGCGACATCGAGGTGGCGAGCAATTCGCGCGTCTCATCGAGCGCGGGCTTGAGCTGGTAGGGAGCGAGCCGGTTGGTCAGCCCGGCAAAATCTGCGGGCGGCTGGTTGAACCACAACCAGCCGAGCAGTTCGCCGAGTTGGTCGGGCGATTCCATCCACGGCGGCTGCCATGTCACCTCGGCGACGAGATTGGTTTCCTGCCGCAACCGCGCCGCGAGTTCACCGGCCAGTTTTTCAGCGGTATCGGAATCGGGCGCGCGGAGCGTGACAATCAGTTCGCGCGCGTTGGTGAAGTGCTGCTGGTAAAGTTTCAGGCCTTGAACCGTCGGCTCATCCGGCGGGAGCAGGTCGAGAACATCCATGTCAAAGCGCAGCCGCCACAGACCGAGGCCGACCGCGACGATAAGCAGCGCCCACCACCAGCGTTTCAGGAATGAACTCACGGCGACAGGAAGCCTTCCACGGTTTCGCCGGTGCGGGAATTTTCCAGCCGCCAGCCGCCGCCCGGTTTGCGCTCGAAATGGAAATTCACCGGCACAGGTTTTCCTTCGAGCGCGTCTGGCAGGTAAAGCCAGCTAAAGCGCGCCGGCGCCGGTTTGTTTCCGCTGAAGCTCATTTGCTGTTGCGAAAATGTTATCAGCCAGCGGTTCGTCGTTGTCTGCGCGGAAAGGATGGCCATCGGCGTTTTGTCGAATTGAATCAGGCAGCGTCCAGCATCATCGCTGGCCAGCACGAGGTCGCCGCCGAATTCCGGCAGGCCGCTCTTGGGACGCCAAAGCGCCTGTCCCTGCTGGACGTGCCAGCCGGGGCCCGTGGCGGTGAATAAATTTTCGGTGGCGGTCTGGCATCCGCATAGAAACACGAGGCCGGCCAGCAACACTGGCCACAGAAACGGACGGGGCGGATGACCTGCGAATAACTGCATGCAACAGCGGCTATTGTTGTGGAAGCTTGATGGTTGTCAACGCTTCACCGCAATGGGATTCGGGATGCAACATTTACGGGTGCTCCTCCGGTTCCAGAATTGACGTGTGTCAACGGTCTGTGCTGTTACTCCATGATCCGCAGACAGCAGATTGTCGCCGCTCCCGGCGGAATTGCCGCGCCTGTCAAATCCGTGCTCAAGGCGCGGACACGCCTCGATAGAATCGTTGCCTGTATAAATTCGCGTTGGATTCGATGAACAGCCACGACGCGGGATTGGTCGCGATTGAAATCCAATTGGACGCGGCCAGATTGGTGACCGCTTGCACCACGTAATTCGATCCCGCCGTGCCCGCGAGCGTGAACCGGAACTGATTATTCGTGAAGACAGGCTGCAAAAGCGACGGAGCCGCCGCGGGCGGATTTGTCGTCGCCACGGCAATCTGGTAGAGATGCACGCCATAACCGGCGAAGCTGTCCTGGAACTGGCCGCCGGTGACGGCAATTTGACGGCCTTCTCCCAACACCGTGGCCGTGCCGCCGGGGACGCCCACCAGGTTGAAAGTGGCGGTGGTGCTGTTGCTTCGCATGGCCGCGGCAAAAATATAGGTGGCTCCCCCGTGCTGCTTGACCATGAAATCCACGGGCACGTTCATGTTGCTGGACGAAACCTGGACCGCGTTGCTCACATTGGCGCTGTTGAGCACCGGCGCCAAAGCCTCCACCTGGAAGTTGATGTTGCTGGCCGCCGAGACCAGCGCCGGATAATTAAAGATGCCGTCCTCCCTGAATGTTGGCGAAAATTGGTGGACAAAGTAAATGAACCCCTGCGAGCCGTGAATGAGGGACATCCAGACTTCCGCCTCGACTTGCGCGCCGGTGGGCGGCGTGCCGCCGTTGATGGACGAGCCTTCCACAAAGTGCCAGAGAATCTTCTGGTTACCCGACCAGAATTTCAGATTGTCAACTCCCTGGGGGATCAACTCCAGTTCGCCGCCATAATAGGCCACGGGATAGATGTCAAACGAGAGGATGTCGCCGCCCGGGCTGGCCTGCACATAGTAATTGGTGTCTCCAGTGCAGTCGCCCCGGCCACCCCAGTTGATGTCCGAAACACCCCTGCCGAAGTTGAGAAACACCGGGCGGGAAGCGTTATTGGCCTTGATGGCATTGTAAGCGGCCACCACCGTGGCGGGGGAAATACAGGGATTGTAGCCGCCGCTGCCATTCGGCTGGGCATCGTCGGGTTCGTCCATTTGATCCCATCCCCGGATGATCGAGTTGCCCGCGCCCGTGAGGCCCACGGAATTTTGGGTGGGAACCAGCGGCATTTGGGACGCCGCCATTGAACTCAAACTGCCCTGGTCGAGGCTCCCGAAGAAACCGATATACATGTTGATCCCGATGTTCGTGTATTCGGCGACATTCGGAGGGCTCTGCAGCCAGACGCCGATGGGAAAGAAATTCGGATTATTGGAGGGCGAGGGACCGTTGGGCCAGGCGGCGTAGTTGGCGGCGGCAACGGAAGCCGTCGGCGCGGTCAAAAGCAGGACCAAACCGATGAATATCGAACCTTGAGTGTGGCGCACCCCATCAAGCCGATTGGTTGATTGCATGGATCCTGGCGGAGTCGCAACAAAGTTGCCAGGTCCGCTGGCAAACGAACAATTCACGGACAACGATAACACTCAACCTGCGGAGTGCAAACGTCCCACGAAATATATTCCTTGTCCGCATCAGATGGGGGAGCAGGCGGCCGGAGACCGGATGAGGTGCGGAAGGATTAAGGGTGAGGCGAGGGCGAGCCGTTGCCAGAATAAAAATGACCTTGTTAAGTTTAAGAGACGACCTTTGAAAATAACAACGGCCTTCTCAAGCTTAAGAAACGACTCTGGAAAATAAAAACGACCCTCTTAAGCTTAAGAGATGAACTTTGAAAATAAAAACGGCTTCCTAAACGTTAAGAAATGGCGTTGGAAAATGAAAACGACCTTCCTAACCTTAAGAGACGACATTTGAAAATAAAAATGACCATCCAGACGTGTATTTGGCCAAAAACGCGGTTTTTTTTGACCCCTTGGACGCGAAAAGGCAGGTTCAGCCTGCCGGGATGCCCGGAAAGGTGGGGCGAGGCCACCGACGAGCCGGGCTTGGCGCATCAAAGCGTGGCGATGTCGGCTCGCGGGGACGCTCGCCCCGCCAAACATGCGGCGCGTCGGAAAAAACTTGCAGGAGACGACGTGAGGAGTCTCATTCTGATGGCGAAGGAAATAACGAGTCTCATCACCTCGACTCCTTCATTTGGAAAGTGGCGTGCCGGGGACGGAGACGAAGGCACAGCGCGAGCGAGATATTTCCCCCCCCCCCGCCCCGCAATACGGCGGGCAGGAAGCGGGGGGATGGAGAATTATTGCAGACGAACTTCGATGGGCTCTGATTTGGGATCGGCGCCGTAATAATCGGCCGACTGCATTCCGTCCTTGGAAATGACCAGGCTATAGAGCCGGTTGTCCGGCAACGGCGGAAGCGAAAATTGCCCGTCGGATTCCGTCGTGGTGGCAACTTCATTCGCAAGGTCCTCGTCCGACTGCCCGATGCGCGTATTAAACTTGCGCGCCGACACCGCTTCCACCCTGGCGCCGGCAATGGGTTTGCCGTCCACCGTTCGGACCACGCCTTTGATGGCGGCCAGTTGCCCCGTTCGCCTTCGCAGATCAGGAAACGGACTGGCTGGCATATTTACCGTATTGATCAGGCGGTCCGCGCCGGTCGGCCCGATGGTGATGCCGGCAAAAAACGGCCCGACATTGTCCACGACCTTTTCAACGGACAGGGTAAGCACCTTCTTGTGCGGGTTTGGATTCTTCAACATGACATGGAAAAGGCGGGGGAACCGGTCAACCGCCGCAGGGTCGGAGTTCTGGCCAACCCAGGCAACGCTGGCATTGGTGTCGCGCAGAGCGCGCTCGGAACTATGCCATCGCCCGGTCCAGTTGCGGACTTGCTGTCCATATTTCAGCGACAATGTTGCCTTGGAGCCGTCGCTATAGACCAATGTGATGCGGGTCACTTCCGCGTCTTCATCCGTGCTGCCGTCCACCGCGGTCAATAAATGCAATTCTTCAAATCCGCTGTTCACAGGGATGCCGGTTATACTGTCCGGCGCATTGACATGGCCTTGACCGCCCGGCCGGGCGGAACCGGAAAGCTGGATGACACCATCCACCTGAAACGGCACGCCATCAAAAACTTGGAGGCCTTTCGGCAAGAGCCACGGGGCATCAATATCATCGAACGCGGAAGCATTGGTGAACATAATGAGGTTCAACGGCTGGAAGGTGTCAGGGATGGCGGCTCTTTCCGGAGGTTTGCAGCCTGAAACCGCCATCAGCACAACCGCAGCGAGAAGCGGTAAAAACGGCCGGAGGAAATTCGATTTCATAAATTACGGATGTGGATCGAATTGAAATCCAGCGGCCCGATTTAATCAAGGATTGTTTTATCCCCCTGATTTAGATCCCATCGGCGTCCCTTTGAAAATTCGCGAAACAAAAAAATCGGCCTGTGGTCTTCACTGGACAATGGGCTGGTTGTAATTGACACCCGAAATCGTTGAATGCAAAGTCACGGCATGATTTCCCCAAATGGAACAGCGCGAATTACGAAGTGCGGTTCATCGTTTTGAAAAGAATTAACTGGCATTGAACATACATTTCTATTTCCGGCGATTGTTCGCCGCGCTGCTTGTTTTGTTTGCAGTCGCGTCTCTCCACGCCGCAACAGTGTCAGAATGGAAGTTTCAATTCGGCGCCGAAAAGGCCGCTTCCGGTTACACTCTGGTTCCGCCGACTCTCCAGTATTCCAAGGAAACCGGCTATGGCTTCGAGCCGGGCGCGGATTTAACGAACGTGACTGGAAAAGCGTTCGTCGCGCTGCACCGTGGCGCGGTCACCAGCTCCCAGCCGTTCTTTTTTTCGGTCGCCGTGCCGGAGGGCAATTACCGCGTGGCCGTCACCCTCGGCGACCCCAAGGCGGACGCGGTCACCACGGTGAAGGCGGAATCGCGCCGGCTGATGCTCGAACGCATCCGCACTGCGGCGGGAAAATTTGAGACGCGCACCTTCATGGTCAATGTCCGGAGTCCGAAGATTTCCACCGGCGGCGAGGTCAATCTCGACAGCCGCGAAATGAATCTCACCACGCATGAGGCGATTTCCCGTGATTGGGACGACAAGCTCACGTTGGAATTCAGCGATTCGGATCCGGCTCTGGCCGCGCTCAAAATCGAGAAGGTGGACGATGCCATCACGCTGTTTTTGTGCGGCGATTCCACCGTCACCGACCAGCCCGGAGGGCCAATCACCAGTTGGGGACAGATGGTCACGCGCTGGTTCAAGCCGAAGGTAGCCGTCGCGAACCACGCGGAGTCCGGCGAAACGCTCAAGGGTTTTCTGAAGGAGCGCCGATGGGACAAGGTGCTGGATTCCGTCCGGCCCGGCGATTATGTCATCATCGAGTTCGGCTGCAACGATTCCAAGAAGAGCGGGCCGCAAAATATTTATCCCGGCCAGGATTTTTCGGAAACCTACGTTGGCGCCGACACTGCCTACAAGGAATTGCTCAAACGCTTCGCCGCGGACGTGCAGAAAAAGGGCGCGTTTCCCATCATCGTTTCGCCATCGGCCCGGCGGCAGGACGCGGCGAAACCGGGTTCGCTCCAAGCCTACGCGGACGCCGCGATGGCGGCGGCGAAGGAAATCGGCGTGCCGTCCATTGACTTGAATTCGATGGGCGTGGACATCAACGACGCGCTCGGCGCGGACGGCCTCAAGCAATTCAATGATCAGACTCACCACGTCGCGTATGGCGCCTATCTCCAGGCGAAATGCATCGTCTTCGGAATCAAACAGGCCAGACTGCCGCTCGCAAAATTCATCGTGAGCGACTTCCGCAATTTCGACCCGGAACATCCCAAACCGTTGCCGGGCAGCTTTGATCTTCCGCCTGATTCGAGGTCTGGCGACAGAGGTCGCGCCACGCGCGCCGGTGCGCCCGCCACCGCACCGCAGTGATTGTAAAATCGGAAAGACTTCCCGCGCCGGTTAAACATTTTGTCAATCGCGCCCGCACCCGCTAGACTTCGCTTCTAAATGAGACGCAAGCCATCGCTCCTCGTCATATTCCTGTCGGTCTTTATTGACCTGATTGGTTTCGGCATCGTGCTGCCGCTGCTGCCCGGTTATGCGGAAGATAATTTCCGTCCCGATTTCAGCGCCAAGGGTCTCATCATCGGCGGCATCATCGCGTCGTTTTCCGCCATGCAGTTTCTCTTCGCACCAGCGTGGGGCAGGCTTTCCGACCGCATTGGCCGTCGCCCGGTCATGCTCGTCAGCAACCTTGGCGCGGCCGGATCCTACGCGCTCTTCGCCGTCGCGTCCGGCATGAACGGCACAACCGGCCTGGTCTGGATTCTCATTTCGCGCGTCTTCGCCGGCATCTGCGGCGCGAACCTGTCCGTCGCCTCCGCCTACATCGCGGACATCACGCCGCCGGAAAAACGTTCCGCGCGCATGGGCCTCATCGGCATGGCGTTCGGGCTGGGTTTCATTTTCGGCCCGGCCATCGGCGCGTTCAGCGTGGAGATTTTCGGGCGCACCGGGCCGGGATGGGTCGCGTCCGGTTTCTGCGCCGCTAATTTCATCCTCGGCTGGTTCATCCTCGGCGAAAGCCGCAAGCCGGGTTCCGAGCACGTCGCCGCACGCCCCAAATTTGCCCAATGGGGACACGCGCTGCGCCAGCCCCGGCTCGGTTTGCTCATCGGTATTTTCTTTCTGGCCACGTTTTGCTTCACCTGCTTCGAATCAACCTTCCCGCTGCTGGCCAAACACGAGTTTGGCTTCGGCGAAAAAGGGATAAACCACCGCGTCGGCTATTTCTTCACCTACGCCGGCGTCATCGCGGCGCTGGTGCAGGGCGTCATCGGCCGGCTTGTGAAAAAATTCGGCGAACAGAAGTTGATTTTCATCAGCATGATTATTTTTGCGGCCGGCCTGACCGGGCTGCCGTTCGTCACACATCTGCCGGGAATTTTGATTGTGCTGGCGCTGCTGGCCATCGGCTCCGGACTGAACCGCCCGCCGGTGTTCGGTTTGATTTCGCTGAACTCCCCGTCAAACGAGCAGGGAGCGAACCTCGGCGTCGCCCAAAGTTTCGGCGCGCTGGCCCGCATGATCAGCCCGATCTTCGCCAGCACATTGTTTTTTGTGAAGCCGTCCCTGCCTTACGTCATCTGCGGTGGCATCGCGCTGCTGACCGGCCTGTTCGCGTGGCAATATCTTTGCCGTCCAAATCCCGCACCCGCCACCGTCGTTGAAAATAATCGGGCGGCGGATTGACTGCTTCACACCCGGCATTCGCAGAACAATCCGCCGCCCATCCGTTCACACGAACGAAAACTTATTGCTGGCCCGGAGGCGGGCCGGAAGGCGTGTTGCCGTCGCCACCACCGGGCGGAGGGCCGGGCGGCATGTTGTTGTCATCGGCGCCGGGATTTCCACCAGCGTTATTGTCTGGACCGCCGTGGCGTTGCGGGCGCGGCCCGATGTATTCATCCGGCGTCAACCTGCCGTCGCCCCTTTTGTCCAGCGATTTCAGGGCGGCGGGCGCGTTGGCGATTTCATTCGCGTCAATCACGCCGTCGCCGTTGGCGTCGAGCGCCTTGATGATCAGCGGCAGCGGCGGACGCGGCGCGTCTTTGGGCGCGTCCGGCGGCAGCGGAGGCAGGTATTCATCAGCGGTCAACTGTCCATCGCCATTCTTGTCCAACGTCAGCAGTTCGGCGCTGGCGTTGGCGATTTCATTGGAATCAATGATGCCGTCGTGGTTCACGTCGAGCGCCTGCACGATTGGCAACGGTGGCGGACGATGTCGTCCGGGGCCTCCCGGTCCACCCGGTCCATCCGGTCCGCCGGGCGGTCCATCGCTGTTGTCTTGGGCGCTGACGAGGAATGCCGACGCACCGAGCGCCAGCGCCGTCAGCATGATTTTCATGTTCGTTTTCATTTGTTGCTCTCTTTCTTTTTTTGCCGGTGTGAATCTTTACGCCGCCAACTTACGCGAGCGAACCTTAAGAAAGCGTGAAGTTGAAAAATATGTTTGGTTTTTTTGGAAATTATTCCCGTCCGGCGCCTTAATCTTCCCTTAAGGTTGCGCCTGCGAGAGTGACGGCAGGATGCGGTTGTGTTAAACCAACCGCGATCACGGCTAACATGAGAATCCTGATTGTCGAAGATGAACCTGACCTGCTCCGCAGCCTCGCCCAGGCGCTGCGGGAGGAAGGCTACGCTGTGGACACCGCCAACAACGGCGAGGACGGACTCTTCAATGCCGAGGGTTGCGACTACGATGCCATCGTGCTGGATGTGATGCTGCCCAAATTGGATGGCTGGGAGATTCTCAAGCGGCTGCGCAAAACAAAAAAGACCCCCGTGCTGATGCTCACCGCCCGCGACCAGTCCCGCGACCGCGTGCGCGGCCTCGACACCGGCGCGGATGATTACGTCGTCAAGCCGTTTGATTTGTCGGAATTGTTCGCCCGGCTCCGCGCGCTCATCCGCCGCAGCGCGAACAAAACCACGAACGTCATCGAAATCGGTGACGTGAAAATTGAAACCGCTGCGCGAAATGTTTCGCTCCAGGAAAGGCCGGTTGAATTGACGGCCCGCGAATACGCGCTGGTGGAATTTCTTGCGCTGCATCGTGGCGAAGTCGTTACGCGCACCCAGCTTTACGAGCATCTGTTCGACGAGAACGAAAGTTCGCTTTCCAACCTGCTCGACGTCCACGTCTCCAACGTCCGCAAAAAACTCGGCGCGGAATTTATCGTCACCCGGCGAGGCCACGGCTATTGCATCGAATGAAGATTCCAAAGTCCATCAAATGGCGGCTGCAAATCTGGTATGGCCTGATTCTCGTGATCGTGCTCGCGGGCTTCGGCGTCACGGCATATCAGCTCGAGCGCGGACGGCTATTCGGACGCATTGATAATGAACTGCATCGGCGGGTTGGAATACTGGCCAATGCGCTTCATCGTCCGCCACCTCGCGCGCTGGGAGGAAACGAACAACCTTTTGATCGTCCACCACCCGGCCAGTTTCCCGACGATGGTCCGCCAGGACAAAATCTGCGCCCGCCGCTTGAATTCCATTTGCCGCCGGAAGCCGCAGGGCTATTTGACACAAACGACCCGAATAGTTTTTATTTTGCGATCGTTTCATTTCGCGCTGATGCCAAAGCAAAAGAAATTGCCCGTTCAACCAACTTTCCAAATCCACCTTTCAATATTTCTATCGCCACTGAATCAGCCAGGGCAATCAATGCCTTCTCACAGCTACCCGTGAAACTGACCGCGCCAACGGTGCAGATCATTGGTAATTATCGGGAGATCGACAGTTTGCTGCCGTCGGGTGAAATGATTTACGTTGGCTGCTCCATCGCGCCGGAATTGAAGGAGCTTCGGCGCACAGCCCTAAATCTGACTGCGGTGGGCAGTTTGGTTCTGCTTATCGGCCTTGCAGGCGGCTGGTGGTTGGTTTCACGCGCTATTCGTTCAATTGAAAACATAAGTGCCGCCGCCGTGAAAATTTCCGCCGGCGATTTGTCGCAGCGAATCAATGTCGCTGAAACTGAAAGTGAACTGGGCAAGCTCGCTTCCGTTCTCAATTCCACCTTTGCGCGGCTCGACGCCGCGTTCGCGCAGCAGAAGCAATTCGCCTCCGACGCCGCGCACGAATTGCGGACGCCCGTTTCCGTCATTTTGACGCAAACACAAACGGCGCTGAACCGCGAACGCACCGTGCCGGAATATCGCGAAACCGTCGAGGCCTGCCAGCGTGCGGCGCAGCGGATGCGCAAATTGATCGGTGCGCTGCTCGAACTCGCGCGGCTCGATGCCGGTCAGGAACAGATGAAACGGATGAAATTCGATTTGTCCCAGACCACGCGCAGTTGCGTCGAATTGATACAGCCCATCGCCGACGAACACGGCATTAAAATTCGCTGCGAATTGCCTTCGCTTGAATGTGTCGGCGATTCGGAACGCATCGCGCAGGTCATCACAAATCTCCTGACCAACGCGATTCAATTCAACAAGCCGGACGGCGAAATCCGGGTCGCGGCGCAAATGCGTGATGGAACGGCCATTCTTGCCGTGAGCGACACCGGTTTGGGAATTCCGGCGGAGGATTTGCCGCACGTTTTCAAACGGTTCTATCGCGGAGACAAATCGCGGACGGGTGGCAACACGGGTTTGGGGCTGGCGATATCCAGGGCGATTGTCGAGGCGCACGGCGGCTCTATTGAAGTTTCCAGCGGGGAAGATGCCGGAACCACTTTTACTGTCCGGCTGCCGGCAGCCTGAAGTTCAGCGCAAAAACATTTCCGCTGCCGAATCGGCGAAGCGCAGACCTTGGGATGTGAGTTGGAAGCGGTTTGCGTCGCGCGAAGCCCAGCCGCGTCCGGCCAATTGGTCCATTTCCGCGGGCCATTCGCGCCGCAAATCGAAATCGGTCACGCGTTGAAACTCCTCGAACGCCCAGCCCGCATTCATCCGCAAACCGAACGCCGCAGTTTCGCCGGCTCGCTTGAGCGGCGGCAGTTCCTCGGTGGATTCGATGGCGCGCTTTCCATTTTCCAACTGCTCGCAATAAAGCTGCGTGTTTGACCAGTTTTTTGTGCGAATGCCGCGCACATAACCTGTCGCGCTTGGGCCAAGCCCGTAAAATGAACCGCCGCGCCAGTAATTCACATTGTGTTTGCAGGCAAGTGACGGGATTTTTTCGCCGCTCAACGCGCCTCTGGCAAAATTGGCGATTTCGTATTGGTGAAATCCGGTGCCAGTGGCGCGCGAAACCAATTCGTCATACATCTCGCACGCCAGATTTTCGTCCACGTCGAATTCGCCGGCTTTCATCTGGGCGAATAGCGGCGTGTCGTCCTCGTAAATCACCTCATAACTGGAAAGATGCTCGCTTTGCATCGCGATTGCTTCATTCAGCGTGTCGCGCCAGATTTCCATCGTCTGCGTCGGGATCCCGAACATCAAATCGAGATTGAGATTTCCAAAACTGGCACGCCGCAAGATGTCGAACGACTTGAAAACCATCTCACGCGAGTGGATGCGGCCCAGACGATCCAGCAATTTTTCGTCAAGCGACTGGACGCCCATGGAAATCCGGTTCACGCCGAAGTCGCGAAACAATTTTGCCTTGTCGGGCGAGACGGTGGCCGGATTGCATTCAACGGTGAATTCTTCCGCGCCAAGCAGATTCAGTTTTTCCATTGCGCGCAGGATTTGTTCCCATTGCCGGAGATTCAGCAGCGACGGCGTTCCGCCGCCGAAGAAGATGGTCTTGGGCATGAGGTCCGGCGCGACCATTTCCAGCTCGCGGACAAGCGCGGCAACGTAGCGGTTCACCAGTTCGCCGGACGACGCCTCGGAATAGAAGGCGCAATACACGCATTTCTGCGCGCAGAATGGAACGTGGATGTAAAGACTTGCGACACGAGTCGCGCTGGAATCCATCATGGGATAAAAATAGCGCGCGCGTTCCTTGCTGGCGAACGAAAAACTTCCGCGCTCGCGGGGCGTTTGAATACCGGCGTGTTACGCCGGGTTCGCACGCTGGACGTTTTGCGCCTTCAAGCCCTTGTCGCTGGTGACGACATCGAAGGAGACGGGATCGCCTTCATTCAGGGTTTTGTATCCCGGGCCGATGATGGACGAGTGATGCACGAATACGTCCTGGCCGGAATCCTGGGCGATGAACCCGAACCCTTTTCGGTTGTCAAACCACTTCACTTTGCCGCTTGCCATAATGACTCCTGACTTTCGGGCATGCTCCAAAGGAAAAACGGACGCAACTGAAAATCAGTTGTGCCCGCAAATCAATTTCGGAAACGGCTCATGCGTGAATCCGACGCGCAGGATAAACGGATATTATGTCACATGTCAAGCAAAATTACGCACGCCTTTTCATTCGATATGCAACGCCTGATTCAGCAGTTCCGGTAGATGATTGGTAATGGCCGCCTCGCTCACGGCCAGTTCAGCCCCGGCTTTTTGCGCAGCTTGGATCGCCGAATTTGCGCCTTCAGCGGCAAACGCAATGACCGGTATATGATCCGTGGCGTCGTCGGCTTTGAGAGCCGCGATGGCACCGCAAACGGCGTCGCCGCCCGCCAGGTCCACAATCGCAAGCAGCGGTTTTTCGTCCCGCGCGCAGAGTTGGAAAGCCGCCGGGTCGTTGACGGTTTGGACGCGGTAATTCAAATCCTGCAGCTTGTTCACCAATTGGCTGCCAGGCATCAGCTTCTCATAACAAACGAGCGCAAGCGGTTGCGTCATGCTCACAGCATGAGGCGTGACCGTGAAAAAGGCAAAAGGTTTTGGCTGGTTTGGCGTCGCAAATTTATTACAAACCTTTGGCACGTCGCTGGCGGCCAGCAGCGGGCGCACTTGGCAAGAAAAGTGTTGCGCTTTACACTCCTATCTCGCAATCCATCCGCCGCCGACCACCAGATCATCCTGATAAAAAACCGCCGCCTGGCCGGGCGTGATGGCGCGCTGCGGCGTGTGTAGTTTTACACGGACGGAATTATTTTCCAGCGGCGTCAACGTCGCAGACGTGCCGGGATGGTTGTAACGAATCTTTGCCGTCACTTCGATTGGCTCGGTTAATTTTTCAAACGGATGCCAGTTGCAGCGATCGGCGGTGAACTCATCGCGGTCGAGCGCGGAATCGTCGCCGACAACCACGCGATTGTTTTCCGCATCCAGTTCCACGACATAAACCGGCTTGGGCGTGGTGATGCCAAGCCCCTTGCGCTGGCCGATGGTGTAAAAAGCAATGCCGTCGTGCTGACCAAGGACATGTCCGTGCAAATCCACGATATCGCCGTGCGTTTTTTGCACGAGGTTTGCCTGCTGAAGAAAGCCGCCGTAATTGTTGTCCGGCACGAAGCAAATTTCCATGCTCTCCTCCTTATCGGCAGTCTTGAGCTGGCAATTTCGCGCCACTTCGCGCGTGTCGCTCTTGGTCTTTTCGCCAAGCGGGAAAATCGCGCGTGCAAGCTGGTCCTGCCGCAGCGAGAACAGAAAATAACTTTGGTCTTTCCGCAAATCGTGTCCGCGCTTGAGCAGATGACGCGAACCGTCAGCACTTTTCTCCACGCGCGCAAAATGTCCCGTCGCAATAAAATCCGCTCCCAGTTGGTCTGCCCGGTCAATGAGCCGGCCGAACTTTAAATTCTGGTTGCACATCACGCACGGATTCGGTGTGCGGCCGGCCTTGTATTCGTCGGCGAAGTATTGGATGACGTGCTTCTGGAATTCCGCCGCCTCGTCAATCAGGTAATACGGGATGTCCAGCTTGTGGCAGACGGAGCGCGCGTCGGTGACGGCCTGCGGGCCGCAGCATTTGTCCTCCGCGCGGTTCACGCAATCCTGCGGCCAGAGTTTCAGCGTGATGCCGATGACCTCGTAGCCCTGCTCGATCAAAAGCGCCGCCGTGGCGGAGGAATCAACTCCCCCGCTCATGCCGCAGACCACGCGCTGACACTTTTGCGACTTCACAAGGGGAAAATATAGCACGGGCCGACAGGGTGTAAATTATGTTCGCAGGGTTGAAGCAAAACCACCGGACGAAATCATTTTCATCCGGCGGTTCGGCTTGATCGTTTTTTTGCTTAGCGCTTGTAGTGGCAGAGATAGGCCACGTCAGCCAACGCTTCGACTTCGAACTTCACGTTCGGCGGCACGACGAAAAACTGGCCCTTGTCGTGGCTTTTCCAGTCGCCGTTGGGCAATTTGGCCTTGAGCGTGCCGGACACGATATGCATGTGTTCCTCGCAACCGGTGCCGAAGCTGTATTTGCCGGGTTCAATCACGCCGACCGTGGCTGGGCCGTCGGGCGTGCTGACGGCGAGGCTTTGAACTTTGCCTTCAAAATATGAATTGTGTTTCATGCGCCATTAAATGCCGGTTCCCGGCGGCGTTGACAACACAAACCGCACTCCAGCTGTTGAAAACAAAACTAAAACCGGAGTTCAACCACGGAAGAACAGATGAGAAACAATTTCGACGCAGAGGCGCGGAGAACGCAAAGGGTCGCAGAGTTTGATTAAAATTATTTACTTCTCCGCGTCCTCTGCGCCTCTGCGTTTATCTTGCAGTCTGAAAATCCGTATCAATCCGTGGTCAAGATCGCGGTGTAAATCGAGGAATGGCGCGTGAAACTTGAAAACATTTATTGCGAAACGGCCAAAATTGAGTAAAAAATAAGCGAACGACCGGCGTCAGTCGCCGAAGCAATGACCAGAAACAAAGAGCTGAAACAAAATCCCGGCGGGGTGCGGACAGCGCCGCCGCCCAAGCAGGGGCTTTACGACCCGCAATTCGAGCACGATTCCTGCGGCGTGGGCTTCGTCGTCCACATGAAGGGACGCAAGTCCCACCAGTTGGTGACGGATGCGTTGCAAATCCTCGTGAACCTCGACCACCGCGGCGCTTGCGGTTGCGAGGCGAACACCGGCGATGGTGCCGGCATCCTCATGCAGACGCCGCACGAATTCCTGGCGGCGGCGACGGAGAAGCTTGGCTTCAAGCTGCCGGCACCGGGTCAATACGGCACCGGCATGTTGTTCATGCCGAAAAATCCCGCCGAACGCGAAGCGGTCAAGGCCGCGCTCGCCAAAATCATTTCCGGCGAAGGCCAGACGCTGCTCGGCTGGCGCGACATCCCCACGGACAATTCATCGCTCGGCAAAACGGCCGTGGCCGCCGAGCCGCACATGATGCAGGTGTTCATCGGGCGCAATCCGGCGTTGAAGGATGTCCCGGCGTTTGAACGCAAGCTTTACGTCATCCGCAAGCTGGCGGAGCAGCAAATCCGCTACGGCGGGAAGATTTCCGGCGGCAAATGGTTTTACGTTTCCAGCCTGTCGAGCCGCACGGTCATTTACAAGGGCATGTTGATGCCGGAGCAGGTCGGAAAATATTTTGCCGATTTGCGCGATCCGGCCATGACCACCGCGCTGGCGCTGGTGCATTCGCGGTTTTCCACGAACACGTTTCCGAGCTGGGATCGGTCGCATCCCTACCGGTTCATCGCGCACAACGGCGAAATCAACACGCTGCGCGGCAACATCAACTGGATGCACGCGGCGCAGGCGAACTTTGTCTCGGAACTTTTCGGCGACGACGTCAAGAAGCTGATTCCGGTCATCAACACCGACGGCAGTGACTCGGCGATGTTCGACAACGCAGTGGAACTGCTCGTCATGGCGGGACGCGAACTGCCGCACGCGATGATGATGATGATTCCCGAGCCTTGGGAAAATCACGAGAGCATGTCGCCGGAAAAGCACGCGTTTTACGAGTATCATTCCTGCCTCATGGAGCCGTGGGACGGCCCGGCGTCCATCGCGTTCACCGATGGCATCCGCATCGGCGCGTGCCTGGATCGCAACGGCCTGCGTCCGTCGCGTTATTACGTCACGAAGGACGACATGGTCATCATGGCGTCGGAGGCCGGCGTGCTGCAGGTGGAGCCGGAGCGGATTTTGCAAAAAGGCCGGTTGCAGCCGGGCCGGATGTTTTTGGTGGACACCGAACTCGGCCGCATCGTCGCGGACGAGGAATTAAAAAATAAATTTGCGAAGGCGCATCCGTATCAGGAGTGGCTCGACCAATATCATGTGCTGCTGGAAAACCTGCCGGAGCCGCCGGAGAACACACAGTTCACCCACCACACAGTGTTGCAGCAGCAGCAGGCGTTCGGTTACACGTTCGAGGATTTGCGGTTCATCCTCGGGCCGATGGCGAACGACGGCGTGCAGCCGCTCGGTTCGATGGGCACGGACACACCGCTGGCGGTGCTGTCGAACAAGCCGCAGTTGCTTTACAATTATTTCAAGCAGCTTTTCGCGCAGGTCACGAACCCGCCGATTGACCCGATCCGCGAGGAAATCATCACCTCGACCGAGACGATGGTCGGCTCGCGCGGCGGCCTGCTGAATTCCAAGCCCGAAAGCTGCTCGCTCATCAAGCTGAAGCAGCCGATCCTCACGAACGAGGAATTGGACAAACTCCGGCAGATCAACCGCCCCGGCTTCAAGGCCGCGACGCTGCCGATTTTGTTCCCGGCGACGGACGGCGCGAAAGGATTGGAAGTCGCGTTGGAAAAATTATTCGTCGCCGCCGACGAAGCCATCGCCGGAGGCGTGAACATCCTGATTCTCTCCGACCGCGGCGTTGGCGTGCAGAACGCACCGATTCCCGCGTTGCTGGCGGTTGCCGGTTTGCATCATCATTTGATTCGCAAAGGCACGCGCGGTCGCGTCGGACTCGTGCTGGAATCCGGCGAGCCGCGCGAGGTGCATCATTTCGCGCTGCTCATCGGTTACGGTTGCAGCGCCATCAATCCGTATCTCGCCTTCGAATCGCTTGACGAAATGATTCGCGAGGGCTTGCTGGTCAACCTCGACCACAAGACCGCCATCAAGAAATTCATCAAAGCCGCCATCAAGGGCGTGGTGAAGACGATGGCCAAGATGGGCATTTCGACCGTGCAAAGTTATCGCGGCGCGCAAATCTTCGAGGCGGTCGGTCTCAACAGCGCGGTCGTGAACAAATATTTCACCTGGACGCCGTCGCGGATTCAAGGCGTCGGCCTCGACGTGATTGCCGGGGAAGCGCTCGCGCGCCATCGCCATGCGTTTCCGGATCGTCCGGTCAACGGCGTGCTCGATGCCGGCGGCCAATATCAATGGCGCGACGGCGGCGAGTATCATCTGTTCAATCCGCAGACGATTCACAAGCTGCAAATCGGCTGCCGTCTCGGCAGCTACAAAATTTTCAAGGAATACGCCGAGCTGATCAACAATCAGGCGGCGAACCTTTGCACG
>Ga0181537_10000157_pt1 | contig 61621 bp, 60 predicted proteins | sample PEATcosm2014_Bin_39_FD_119765 | JGI IMG/M metagenome (GOLD analysis project Ga0181537, IMG submission 119765) | Peatland microbial communities from MTU Mesocosm Facility, Houghton, MI, USA - PEATcosm2014_Bin23_10_metaG | ecosystem: Environmental > Terrestrial > Soil > Wetlands > Peat | place...
ATCTTGGCCTCGACGAGGAAGAAACGATCACCGGATATGTAGCCGCACTGAACCAGTTCAACAGTCAACAGTGGGACGTGGAAAAGCCAGCCCCACAGCCCTCGGCGCCTGAACCCAGTCCCGCTCAGCCCAGTTCCGGTCAACCCGGTTCTGGTCAAGGCAGTTCTGGTCAATCTGTTTCTGGTCAGCCCGGTCCAGGCAAATTCATTTCCAGCGAGCCCCCGGAACGCCAGCACATAGGCGAGCAGAGGAATGATCCCAGACTTAGATCCACCGACTCACGACCAAGCGAGCCGCAAGACATCGAATTGCCCGACCTGCAACTGCCCAAAGCCGAGCACGTCCGCCCCAGGCGGAGGATGGCAGTCCACTCCGACCTCGACGGTTCCCGGTGGAGACTCCCCGCTTTAGTCGTACTGTTGATCGTCGCCGGCGCCTTCTGGTGGAGTCACTCCCGCAACGCCCGCGCCAATAGCGCCAGCCCGGCCTCCGCCAATCCAGCTCCCGCCCGTCCGGCTCCCGTCAGTTCAGGTCCCGCCAGTCGTTCCCCCTCATCAGCAAAGACCGCCTTAATCTCGCCTGCCAGCGCATCTGCCGGCAGTAATGACGGCGCTAAAACCGCGGCCACGTCCTCGCACATCTCATCTCCTGTAACTCCCTCCGGCAAGGCCGGAGCGCATCCCGGCTCGCCGTCCGCTTCTGCCCAGGCGTCCGCAAACGCGAGCGCAGCCAATACCTCAGTCGCAAAAGAAGCAGCACAACCGGAGGCGGCCCCCTCCACCTCTCCGCCCGCACCGAAGCCAGTCGCCAATCTCACCTTGGTGATTCGTGCTTCAGAAACTTCCTGGATCGCCGTGACGGCGGACGGCCAGCCCGCAGTCCACGAAACTCTCATCGCCCCCGCCCACACCTCGGTCCGAGCCTCTCGGGAAATCGTAGTCCGAGCCGGAAACGCCGCCGGCATAACCTTCGCCCTGAACGGCCAGGAGTTCCCTTCCCAAGGCGCCGAAGGCGAAGTGAAAACCCTGATCTTCGACAGCACTGGCCTGCGCCTTGGTGCAACTCCAGCCACATCCCCCGTTCCCGCCGACCCGACCCATTAACGCCTCAGGGCCTGTTCTCGGTTCTCGGTTCTCAGTTCTCGGGTCTCAGTTCTCGGTTTCCAGTTTCCGGTTCCAGTCTCGAGTCTCCAATCTCAGGCTTATCGCGAGAATAGGAAGATCAGGGAACGTTGGCTCCTTCGGAATCGGAGGCCACTGCTCGAAACCAGAAACTTGGAACTGTGAATCGGTGCAGTCGGCCAGAGCTGGAGTCCGCAGCCGCGTCGCCTCATCCACTCAACCTCCCATCCCTTCCACCCAGCCCGCCAATTCCGCTATTAGATTCAATCAGTTGCCGTTGGCGTTAAAACCGTTGCGCGGGGGAAACTCGTCTGGTAGCCTGTTGGTAGGGCCATCCCTCGATGCTATAGCCCTTTTGCGACCGCGTAGATATCCGCAGGTCCCGCCCGAGATAAAGTCCAGAACCTGGCTTAACCATAGCCGCAAGGAGACGTACAACTTGGCAGCAAACCGCTATTTATTCACTTCCGAATCGGTGACGGAAGGCCATCCCGATAAGATCGCCGACCAGATTTCCGACGCAATCCTCGACGCCTGCCTCAGCGAAGATAACTTCAGCCGCGTCGCCTGCGAAACTCTCACCGCAACCGGCCTGGTCGTCATCGCCGGCGAAATCACCACCAAGGCTTATGTCGATTTCCAAAGCGTAGTCCGGGGCACAGTCGGCGCCATCGGCTATGACAACGCCGTCTACGGCTTCGATTGCAACACTTGCGCCGTGATCTCCAGCATCAACAAGCAATCCGGCGACATCGCAATGGGCGTAGACACCGGCGGCGCCGGCGACCAGGGAATGATGTTTGGCTATGCCTGCAACGAGAACGAGGAGCTGATGCCCACCCCCATCTCGCTGGCGCACAAGCTCACCATGCGGCTCTCGCAGGTGCGCAAGAACGGAACACTTGCCTTCCTTCGTCCCGATGGAAAATCCCAGGTCACAGTGGAATATGACGCTAAAGGCAAAGTGCTGCGCATCGACGCGGTCGTCATTTCGACGCAGCATTCCGAGACGATTGCGAACGACGAATTACGCGCCGGAATTCTGAAACATGTGATTCAGGCCGTGCTGCCGGCGCATCTTCTCGACGAAGACACCAAGTACCACATCAATCCCACGGGACGCTTCGTCATCGGCGGCCCCATGGGCGATACCGGACTGACCGGACGCAAGATTATCGTCGACACCTACGGCGGCATGGGCCGCCACGGCGGCGGCGCCTTCAGCGGCAAGGATCCGACGAAGGTGGACCGCTCGGCTGCCTACATGGCGCGGCACATTGCGAAAAACGTCGTCGCGGCGAAACTGGCCGACCGCTGCGAAGTGCAGCTGGCTTACGCGATCGGTGTGGCCGATCCGGTAAGCGTGCTGGTAGAAACGTTTGGCACAGCCAAAGTTGATCCCACGATTATTCCGGACCTGGTGCGAGCACACTTCAAGCTGACTCCGCGCGGGATCATCGATTCACTGAACCTGCGGCGGCCGATTTACAAGAAGACCGCATCGTACGGACACTTCGGGCGCAGCGACGCCGACTTCACCTGGGAAGCAACCGATAAAGCGGCCAAACTGGCCAGCGATGCGGGGGTGGGTCAGCCGGCAGCGGCGAGGAAGTAGGGCGATCGGCTTCAGCGATCGGGCTTGAGCAAAATCCCCACTTCTCGCAAAGAACGCGAGAAATGGGGCACCCGGGTTCGATTCACCGCCTACGCCGGTCTGAGAAGAATTTTCTTAGATGCGTTCACCAAAGTGCCATCTTGCGCAGGCCGAAAGGCGCATGACCAAACGAGCACTTCGGGCCCCGGAGTTTGTGTATTCTGCAAGAGTGGTGAAGCAAGTAATTTCAACATTCTTATTGCCACCGTCATCATTCTGATAACCAGCTGGGAATCAGAATTCAGGTAACTAAAATTTTCCCGCGCATGAAGCGCCACCGAGGAGAAGCATGTCAACAGCCGCGCAAGTCCATGGCGACATCAAGAACGTCGAACTGGCCGATTTAGGTAAGAAACGCATCGAGTGGGCGAACCAGTCCATGAAGGTGCTGCAGATTATCCGCAAAGAATTCATCAAGAACCAGCCACTGAAGGGCATCCGGGTTTCCGCCTGCCTGCACGTCACGGCCGAAACCGCGAACCTGGCGATCTGCCTGCGCGATGGCGGCGCGGACGTGGTGCTGTGCGCCTCGAATCCGCTGTCTACTCAGGATGATGTGGCCGCCAGCCTGGTGCGCGATTCCAACATTCCCGTGTTCGCCATCAAGGGCGAAGACAACGACACTTATTACAACCACATTCTCGCCGCGATCGACCACAAGCCGCACATCACCATGGATGATGGCGCCGACCTGGTCACCATCCTGCACACCAAGCGCACCGACGCGCTCGACGGCGTGATTGGCGGCACGGAAGAAACCACCACCGGCGTGATCCGGCTGCGTGCGATGGCGAAGGAAGGCGTGTTGAAGTTCCCCATCATCGCGGTGAATGACGCTGACACCAAGCACCTGTTCGACAACCGTTACGGCACCGGTCAGTCCACGATCGACGGCATTATCCGCGCCACGAATTTCCTGCTCGCCGGGTCGAAGTTCGTGGTCGCCGGCTACGGCTGGTGTGGCCGCGGACTGGCCAGCCGCGCCCGCGGTGCGGGAGCGGAAGTGATCGTCACCGAGATCGATCCTACAAAAGCCCTCGAAGCCGTGATGGACGGCTTCCGCGTGATGTCGATGACCGAAGCGTCCAAATTAGGCGACGTGTTCTGCACTGTGACCGGCAACAAGAGCGTGCTCACCAAAGAACACTTCGAGCTGATGAAAGATGGCGCGATCATTTCCAACTCCGGTCACTTCAACGTGGAAATCGATATTCCCGCGCTCGAGAAAATGTCGTCATCGAAGCGCACCACGCGCACCTTCGTCGACGAATATTCGTTAAAAGACGGACGCAAGATCAATCTGTTGGGCGAAGGCCGTCTGATCAACCTGGCCGCAGCGGAAGGCCATCCCGCCTCGGTGATGGATATGTCCTTCGCCGACCAGGCGCTCTCCGTCGAGCACATGGTAAAGAACCACAAGAAGCTGGAAAAGACGGTCTACAAAGTTCCCGACGAACTCGACAAACGCGTAGCCAAGCTGAAGTTGGAGTCAATCGGAATTAAAATCGACCGCCTCACGCCCGAGCAGGAAGAGTATCTGGCCGGTTGGAGCGAAGGAACGTAGTTCGCAGCAATCAGCAGTCAACAATCAGCCTAGAAGCACAAGCGGGTGCCCCATCCTAGTCGCGTTCTCTGCGACTAGGATGGGGATTTTGATTTTAGAGTGCCCCATTTCTCGCATCTCTTGCGAGAGTGGGGGAGGGCAGAGAATTGTGGCGCGCAAAATTCCCCGTGTCTCGCAAAAGCAGCAAGACATGGGGCACCCGTTCGGATCAGTCGATCGTGTCAGTCGATCGTGGATGGACTGAGTCGGGGCGGCTTTTTAAAGGCCGCCCCGTTTCTGCGTTCGTGGGGGGTGGGGCAACTTGTGCCGAAATTCTTTGTGCAGCAAAGGCTGCCGCTACGTGCTAGTAGCGGCCTTGCTGAATCCAGAGGCGGACTTGCTCTTCGACGGAGAAACGTCCGGCGACGGGACGGGCGAATCGGGACTCGAGCGAAAAGGCGTGCGCTTCGAGCGGCACGGTGAAATGAAATTTCGTATTGGCGAAGCAGCGCACGAAGAGGTCGACGTAACGATCGAGGCCCAACACCTGGAACTGCACAGCATGGACGAGTCCGTGAAACAGCGCGCGCTCCGTGATGCTATCGTTGAAGACGATGACGTCGAGGAATGTCAGCGAATCCATGTGCGTGATTTGCGGCAGGTTGTCGAAGCCCAGAGCCTTCGCCTTTTCGTAAAACGCCGGAGCGGGCATGCGCGCGCCCTTGAGCTCGGCGACGCGAATCTGGTCGAGCAGAGTGGCGGAGAAATAGGGACCCATGACCGCCCTTTGGTGAGCGCTGAGCGGAGCCGCGACCGCAGCGTAGTGTTCACGCTGCTCGCGCAAGTAAGAAGAAACGCACTTGGCGGCCTCGGCGAGCTGCGGCTCGGTGAGCTGAGGCGGAGCCGCGGGCTTCGGGGCCGGCATGCGGCGCTTCAGGCCGGAATAATATTCGTTCAGGGCGCCGGCGGCTTCGACCGATTTGCGCAGGAGTTCGGGCTCGCCGAAACGCGCCACATCGTCCTGCGAAAAACGGAGACGGAGCTGATGGGTGGCGCAATGGGCGCTGATGAGCTCGAGCTGGGCTTGCCGCAGCTCGGAATTCAATTGAAGGATGGCAACTCTATCATCTGGGTTCTCCCAGGAATACATCGCAACACTCCTGCATCGAACGGCATTAGATTCGGGGAGGGGCCGGGGATCCGCACATTTCAACAACCGGGATCCGAAATACTCTTTACAGCGTAATGATTACATCGTAAACGCTAACGAACACAATTACCGAACAGCCTTCGACCTCATGTGCGGGAAAAAAACCCGGCCAACACGCCGCGGGGACAACCCACCGGCGGCACCAAACCTGACATCAGAGGATGTAAAGCAGAGTAGGGCGCTTGTGCTAGATTATTTATACAGTGTTACGTCTACGCTGTCAATAGAATAATTGACGGGGGAATTACATGCCACGGCATCCGGATCCCGATCTTGAAGGACGCATTCTAGCCGCCGCCAGCAAGCTGTGGAGCAAGGGCGGCGAACAGGCTCTTACCATGCGCGCCGTAGCCGAAGCTGCGGGAACCAACACGCCAGCGCTCTACCGGCGGTTTAAAGACCGGAACGACATTCTGCGCGCGCTGGTTCAGCGCATGCAGGCGGAGATCACGGCTCTGGCGGAAGCCTCGCGGACGCCGGAAGAGATATGCGAGCGCTATGTGGACTACGGCTTGAGCCATCCGCATGAATATGAGTTGTTCTATCAACACGAATATGAACTCTTGCGCCCGTCGCGCGCCGGGCGGGCTTTGAACCGCGAGACTCGGCCCGCACTGGACGCGGTGAGACGAAAGCTGGCCGAGAAGCTGGGCGGCGTCCCCCACGACCACACCCGCCTGGCCTTGGCGCTGTGGATGCTGGCACACGGAGCGGCGATGCTCCTGATTGGCAAGTCATTGCGTGACTTCGAGCCCGGAGTGCGCGGTGTTCTCAGTGCGGCGGTGGCAGCATTGCTACGCGAGAGCAAGAGTTTATCTCGCAGGTAACGCGTTCATATCCGAGTTCCCACCCCTTCGGCCTCGCTCAGTGCAGGCTCTAGCGCACAGAACGCGCTAGGATGGGCCACCCGATTCTTCCTTTGCTCGTTGCAGCAGTGCGCGCGCCTGCGCGAGGTGATTGCTCAGGTCTTGCTTTTCCTCCCACACGCGATGGGGATTCGGGAGCAGGCTGGCAAGTTGCGGCGGCAGGTCGTGGAGTTCGGCCATGGTTGGTGCTTTGGACGCGCTGAGACCGGCTACGTAGAGCGAAATTGTCCGGGTGAGGGCAGCGGAAGCTTGCGGGTCGTTGGAATAACGCAGGCGCAGGGCTTCCAGATCGCGTCTCGCCGCAGATGGCCAATCGAGAGCGTCGGCGCCGAGGTGTGCGACTGCCTTTTGCAGCACCGATCGCTGCGCTGTGGACAACTCTCCGGTGTGCAAAACAAACGCGATCGCTCTCAGATGCGTGACGAGGAGGCTTTTGGCTGCAAGCGTAGCGAAAAGCGATCCTCCGTTGGCGACGTCTTGTGAGAAACGCAGTCCTGCTTTGATCGCGCTCACGGCGGCGGCTTTGTCTCCAGCGATCATCAAATGAAAAGCGTAGAGGACGTTGAGGCGGCCGAGAGCCAAGGCGTTTCGAGCGTAGTCGACGGGCGTGTCTTCGCCGATGTAATCCAGTCCCCAATCACAGTTGGGCAGCGCCGCGCCGCGAGCTAGGGTTTCTAGAGCTGGCTTGTTTTTCTCGACCAGGTCTTTGTACTGAGAATCGTCGTAGGGGACAGGGCCGTCCAGGATGCCGTTGAGTTTTTTCGCTTCCGCGTCGGTGATGGCGTAATCCTGCATTTGAGCAAATGCGGCGTAGTAGCGCAGTGCGGCGTTGTCGCCGAGGCTCAGCTTTTGCTGGGCAAAGGCTGCGCCGACCAATAGAGGCACGACCATGAGCAGAGTTGGAATCGAGCTGCGGACTTCGCGGATGGATGCGGTTCCAACTTCGGCTACGCGTGAAGTTTTCATAATTTTATTTTCTCCTTGCTGAGTTCGGCGAGGGCACTGTGTTTGTCTGCAGGCAACGGCGCGGGCTTCGGGGGAAAGGCAATCCGGTCGAGTGCATCCTTGAATGACGGCGCCCTGGCGAGCAGAGCGTTGGCGCTGCCGATGGTCAGAGATTGGGGATTGGCCAGCTGGCCCGCAGTCGCAGTGTTTTCCACGGGGGGCGCGATGCGGCTGGGTGGGGTGTGAAAGGTAAGGACGGCGACTGCAACGACGGTTGCTGCGACTGCGGCCCAGGCTGCGAGCACTAACCAACGTCGGGGTGCGTGGACGGGGCTATCGACGGGAAGCGGTTGCGGAGCCACGGGACGAAATTGCCTCAGATGAGCTTCGAATTTCTTGTCGATCGGCGGGTCGTTGACCGGTTGATCGGCGATCCGCAGATCGTCGATGCCCTCGTGATCCGAACGTTCGCCGTTCAGACGTTCGTCGTTCATGCGTTCATCCTCGGGAATTGGCACAGGGATTCTCCTCGTCATTCGGGGCTGGAAGCATGGTCTCGCGCAACTTGGCGAGGGCATAGCGGTAGCGGGAGGCGGCGGTGTTTGCACTGATTTCCAAGAGATCGGCGATCTGAGCAAAGGTGAGGTCGCCCCAGATATGCAGGACGATGACCGCTCGCTGATCGTCGGGCAGAATGGCTAGGGCGTGGCGAAGGTTATGTTCGGCGGCATAGTCGCGGTCCGGCGGGGCGAACCATGCTGCGTTGAATCGGGCAGAGTCCGGGTCGAGGGGCGTGTGTCGATTTAGAACCTTGGCTTCGTTCAGCACGGCATTGCGCACGCAAGCGAACAGGTAGGCTTTTTTGTCGAGGGCGTGGCGCAGGTTGCCGTCCTCGATCAGTTTGAGGAAGACCTGGTGCAGCGCATCCTGAGCCCGACTGCGTTCGCCGGTGATGGCCGTGGCGAAAAGCAGCAGGCCCGCGCCGTGCCGGCGGTAGAGCGACTCGATCTCCGTGGCGTCGTTGCGGTCGGGGTGCACGATTCGGTCTCGATGATAGGACAATCGAGCAGGCGGGATTTGTCTAGAAGTTCCGAAGAAGCTGCAGAAAAGTTTAGAAGCCGTCAGCCGCGGCCAAGGCAAACTCTTTCGCAGCGCTGAAAGCGGTGCGCCACCCAAGACCGAATGTAAGGCAGACCATGAGCAAACCGCACCGCCCGGTAACCTGCGGGAGGTTACCACTGGAAGCTCCGGGCGAAAGACTTTCGCAGCCGTCCTCGCATTTCCTGCTCCAGCTTGGTCAACTGGCGATTCACAGCCTGTGATCCGACTGAAAATAGGGAACTTATTGCGGGAACTCTGGATGCACTAGCGGAGTCTATGTCTTCAGACGTTACCGCGTCTGGTCGTTATCGTCAGTAAGTAGCCAAGAGTGAAATATAGGGACGTTGAGGGGTGGGAAATCCTATAATTGAGGGAACGCCGGAGGATTATGGCGGGAGCAACCACCTTGGGAAATTTGGCGAGTCCGATCGCGGCGCAGACACAGACGCAGGAAGCGGCCGTGGTCGCCGAGTTGAAGGCTGGTTCGGAACAAGCCTACGCCTGGCTGATTGGAGAATTTCAGCAGCCTGTGTATGGGCTGATCTACCGGATTGTGGGCGATCCTTCGGACGCGGCTGAAACCGCGCAGGAAGTTTTCCTCAAAGTGTTTCGCGGGATGAAACAGTTTCATGGGCAGTCCAGCCTGAAGACCTGGATCTATCGCATTGCGTTGCATGAAGCGGCCAACCGGAGACGGTGGTGGTTCCGGCACAAGGCGCAGGAAACTTCGATTGAGCCGGCGCATTCGGACTGCATGGCGGAAGGGGCGATATCCCAGCAGATGCAGGTGGCGCTGACTGATCACGCGGAGTCTCCTTTCGACAATGTGGCGCATCACGAAGTGCAGCGCCGAGTGGAAGAGGAATTGAGAAAAGTTCCGGAACCCTACCGGACGACGCTGGTGCTGCGCGATCTGGAAGAAATGTCGTATGAGGAGATTGCCGAGGTGCTGGAGATTTCGCTGGGCACGGTGAAATCGCGCTTGACGCGCGGGCGAGACGCGCTGAAGCAGCGGCTGACGCCTTACATCCGGCAGGTGGGAGCGGAAATGGGATTGACGGCTCCGCGAGACAGGGCTCCGCGGGACAAGAGTGCAGAGCCGGGGCCGCGGGTTTCTGGTGGGGGTAGAAGGGTTGAGGTGATGCGATGAGTGCACGAGAAATGCGGTGCACGGAGGCGAAGGAGCTGTTTTCGCCGTACCTGGATGGAGCGGTCACGGGGCGGCAGATGCTGGGAGTGGAACGGCATTTGACGGCCTGCGCGGGCTGCCAACAGGAATACCAGCTTTTGCGCGAGACGCAGCGCATGCTGGTGAGCGTGGGAAGGCCGAAGACTCCGGAAGATCTGGGATTGAAGTTGCGGCTGGCGATTTCGCGGGAAGCGGCGCATGCACGGCGGCCGCTGCAGGGTCCGCTGGTGCGGCTGGAGAATGCGCTGAATGCGTTCATGGTTCCGGCGGCGGCAGGATTTTTGACCTCGCTGGTGATTTTCGGGGTGGTGATGGCGTTCTTTTATGTGCCGAACCTGCGGGCAGATAATCAAGACGTGCCACTGGTGATGGTGAACCAGGCGCCGGAGTTGCAGCAGAGTTCGTTCGGGATGAATCCGATCAATGACGATTCGCTGGTGATTGAAGCCTACATCGACGCTAACGGGCGGGTGCAGGATTATCGCATTCTGTCTGATCCCGATAATTCGAAAGAGTTGGCGCCGCAGCAGAAGAGCATGCTGATTGATTTTATGACCTTCACCACGTTCCGTCCGGCACTGTCGATGGGCAAACCGACGGCGGGGCGAGCGGTGCTCTCGTTTTCAAAGATCAGCGTAAAAGGATAGGGCCAGGCTATACTCTGGCTTGAGCGAAGCCGACGGGACCGTCCGGCTCTCGGCGATCAAAATCAAGAATCAAAAGCGGCGGACATGAGTGTCCGCCGAAAACTTGCTCGATCAGAACGCGTGGGCGAGTCGCCCGCGCGAGGGGTGAACGGCGAGCCCCGGGCCGAGAGATACGCAAGTTGCGCCGCAAGCAAAAGAAGCGCAGGTCGAGTTTTCCGCACAGTTCCTGTTCGCGGAGCCAGAGTTCGGTAATCAGGTAAGCGCTGAGCAGGAAGAAAAGCGTCATCTCCGAACCTACCGGCCGAAGCCGCGCTCGCAATCAACCTGCTGTAGCGGACGCCGCGCGCCGCAAAATGGGCGCGTTGCCGCCCCGCTCGTGTGAAAAATGAAAATGGCAAAGAAAGCAACGAAACCAAGGCAATCCAGTTCAGGGCGATAGAAACGTTCGCGCCGGACACCTTCATCGTTGCGGACTCCCGACGTGGCAGGTAGGGCGATGGACATTTTTAAGTGTTTGAGATTTCTAGCATCGCTTGTTCGCCAGCAGCTCTTCAATACACCTCCAATTCCGCGCAGGGATCATTGACTTGCCCATTTATACAGCCGTAAGATTCGCGCGTGTGATAGGGCGGTCCAACTTGCAGTACCCGCCCGAAAAACAGGACGAGGCCTAATGAAGAAGACGACCCGTATTGCCTTCTTAGTACTGACCGTTGCTCTTCACAATCTTTGCTTAGCGCAGTCATCTGCCCGGCCGGCGAAGAAGCATCTGTTAGTCATTGGAGAAGAAAAAGGATACCGGCACGAAGCGTTTTCCCATGCGATGGCTACGATTGAGCGGTTGGGAACCGAGTGCGGGTTGTGGGAGACTACACTTCGCACCGACACCGAAGTTCTTACCAAGAAGAAGCTGGAGTATAACGCCAAGAATCTGAACGATTTCGACGCTGTGCTTTTCTACACCGGGGGCAACCTGGAAATGGACGGGCAGCAGAAGGTCGACTTTATCTCGTTCATCCACGATGATGGCAAGGGATTTATCGGAGTGCACAGTGCGGCTATTACTTTTGTCGACTGGCCGGAATACGGAGACATGATCGGCGGGTATTACGACGAGCATCCGTGGCTAACTTTCGATGCGCCGATTATTGTGGAGGACCCGAGTTTTCCGGGAATGCAGCAATGGCCGCGTTCGTTTGTGCTCCGCGACGAGATCTATCAGATGAGAAATTATTCGCGGAGCAAAGTAAGGGTGCTGATGCGTCTCGACGTGAGCAAGCTCGACATGAAGAATAAGAACGTCCACCGCACCGACGGCGACTTCGCGGTGACCTGGGCGAAGACGTATGGCAAGGGACGCGTTTATTACACGACGCTGGGCCACGTGGAAGAGAATTGGGACAAGCCGGAATTTCAGCAGATGATTACAAAGGCCATCGCGTGGGCCATGGGTCTGGAGAATGCGGATCTAACCTCGCGTCCGCTGCCGCGACCTGATGCTGGGACGGCAAAACCGTGAACCACAAAGGGCACAAAGGTTCACGAAGGGATTCGTTCGTGGATGTTTCCTACGTGTAGCTTGGCGGCCTTTGTGGTTCATGAAATCAGCGCCTGAAGAGAGCAAAATGCCGATAATTTCGATCACGCGAAGAAACTTTGCGAAGACGCTTGCAGCTGCTCTGGCCGCGACGGCAGTTCCCTTACGGGCTTCGACCTCGCTCAACGTTGGAATTGGCACCTACAGCTATCACAATCTTTCGATGGACGCGATGATCGTGCAGTTGAACGCTCTCGGGGTTCGGGAAATCGAAATGTCCCGCGGTGAGTTCATGCTGATGAACCATCCCCCCGAGGATCTGTTTCGTTCAGCACGGGCCAAGTTTGATCTTGCCGGAATACGCTGCGTTTCCTATTACACCGCGACCCTCAAAGAGGATGCGGATCTCGAAAACGCCGTTCGCTTTGCCAGGATCCTGGGCAGCAGCAATGTCACGGGCGACGCGACTGGCGGCATCCTGAATCGAATTGACCAGCGCTTCACGCAAGAAAAGTTGACCTTCGGAATCCATAACCATTACTTCAAAGGTCAGAAATTTGCATATGAGAGTCCTGATGACGTTCTAAACGCCCTGAAGGGACTTTCCAACACTGTGGGCGCCACCGCAGATGTAGGACACTTCGCATCGTGCGGGCACGATCCGGTTCAGGCAATTCGCAAATTGGCGCCGCGTTTGAAACTCGTTCACCTCAAAGACATTCAGGCCGTGGATGGAGAAGTGAATGTGCTGCTCGGAAAAGGGATCTCAAAAATTCCTGACGTGATGCAGGAACTGCATCGGCAGAACTTCGCCCGACTCGTGGCCGTGGAATACGAAAAAGAAGGCGACGTGAACGAGGACATGCGGCAGGACATGGAATTCGCACGCAAACTGGCCTAGCTCATCAGTTGCTGGCAACAGACGCTTTGTCGGCCGACTTCGCAGCCTTCTTCTCCGGGATCAAGTCCTTGGGCGCCACTTTGGCGTCATAGACGAGATTGAAGAAGCCGACCATCATTTCGTCCCAACTCTGCTGACCCCAAATCACGGTTTTCGTGGGATCCGGATTCTCCGGATTATCCGGCGAGTTGTCGAAATGCGCGGTGCACTCAATCTTCGTGCCCTTCGGCAAAACAATCGGCTCTTCCAGGTTGTACCAGAGCTGCCAGTGCCAGTTGTACGCGGGCACGCGCAAGAGTGTCCGCGTCTCGCCGTTGGGAAACACCAGCCGGTACTCGAAATCTTTCCCCCGCGTATGCATGTGAGGATGCAGGGCAGCCAACGTCACTTCGTGGGCCACTTCAAACGAGGCATCCACGCGATAATTCGGATCGCCGGGAGGAATCTTGAACGTTCCGTTCACCGCGGAAAGAGTTTGCACTCGGTCTTTCGGCACCTCTTTCGCCAGGACCAATCCGAGTTTGGTGCGGTCCATCACCGGCTTTCCGTTCGGCGTGTAATGCACTTCGAATACGATGTCTGACCCGGCCTTGATCAACTTTCCCTGGCCCGGCTGCAGGATTTCCGCAGGCTGCCCCGGCGCATAGCCGACCAGGAAATCGCTGGGCAGCGCGCTGGTGTCGGCTTTCCCGTCTTTCTCCGGCGGAGCTTCAAAGAACACTCCGGGCTTCTGATCCTTGAAATAAGTCGACCCGGGTTCGCGAACATACGCGATGATGTGGTGCACCACGGCCCGCTCCGTCGGACGCACTTCGGCAGCCTGCACCCACGTGTCTTTGGTGAAGCCGGTGGGTACGATCGTGTACTGGTATTCCACCATGCCCGACTCGGGCACAGGAAACTCCTTCGGGAGTTGAAAAACTACGTCTGGCTTAGGAATGCCCCAACCTTCGGTGAAGTTGAGCGGAGCCGGCATGTCCTTGATGTCGCCTTTGGGCGCGCCCGCTGTAACCCACGCCACGATCGTTTTAATGTCCTCATTGGAGAGCGCGCGACTATTGGCGAAATGTCCGTATTGCGGATCGGCGTACCAAGGCGGCATGATTTTATGCTGCACCGCCAGCTTGATCGCGCCCGCCCAGGGATGCACATCTTCATACGTCAGCATGGAGAACGGTCCCGCTTCGCCCGGCCGGTGACAACTCTGACAGTTTTTCTGCAGGATCGGAGCAACGTCCTTTGTAAACGTCACGCCCATGCTATTGCTCATCTGTCCAAACACTGACGCCGCGAAACAAAACGTAAATCCGAGCGAGAGCACGATCCGTTTCATGAAGGTTTTTTCCTCGCCGCTATTTTACAGAAGAATTGGCACAAGTTCACGATTGATGAGGGAACTGCGCCAAGGGGATCTCGCTGGACTTGTGGGGGCGGAGTACGAGAGTGACGAAAGTGCCGGGAAAAGCCCCGACACCGCTAGTTGCGGCAAGAGCCTGCGGCTCTTGGCTCCGAAAATGGCCCCGACTATACGCTCGAATCTCTTTCACGGCAATACCGGTTTTCATACCGGTTTTCATCCGGTTTCATCTCACAGGAAGAAAGTACCGAGAGCGTCTAATAGAAAGGTCGGGTAACCGCCGATGAGAGTGTCCAGCGGCAAATGACCTCGGAGGAGCGCGAGATGCTGCTTCGGCTTTTGAAGCTAGTCGCGGAATGTGACTTCTGAAGATGGTTCTCCTGGGCCCCAAACGGGGTTTGACCCTCTGGCGGGAAGCCCTTAAACTTGATTGTGTTCCGCTATCATGCGGGCGGCTGTCGTGCCACGGATTAGCTCGACGGCTGCATGCCGTAGCCATCCTGGGAGGATTTTCCTGAGTTTACGGGTTCGAGGGCCGATTCTGGCGGCTTTGTTCGGGCTGCTGGCGCCGTTATGCGCGGGGCAGGGGAATTCTCCCATTACTCTCGACACCACCAACGAAACTCTGTTCGCCGTTCTCACTGCAGTGAACGCCTGCGGGTTCGACGATGGTTTGTCGATTTCCGATCCCGTGCGGCTCGAGATCCGGACCGAGGTCGAGAAAAATCTGAAGTCGTCGGATGATGCGCAGGCTACCGCCAACGCAATGTGCGACTTCTACCAGTCCACCCGGGGCAATGGCGCGGCCCACGACCTGTCGCAGTACGTTTCGTTGGCGCTTTATCTGCACGGGCCGCCGAATTTTCTTCCCAAGGTGAAGGAAGACGAAATGCCTCCGGATGCGAGTCCGATCGCGGGTTTCGGGGCGCTCCTGGAAAAGTTCTACGAGAAGGCAGGGCTGCACGCCATCTGGGATCGGCACAAGAACAACTATGCGGCGGTCGCCCGCCGCTATCACGAGCCGCTGGCCAAGATGGTGTTCGATACCGAGATCTACCTGAAGCTCCAATCCGGGGGATATCTGGGGCGCGACTTCACCGTCTTCCTGGATTTCATGGGCGATCCCAGCCAGACCAACGCTCGCAACTACGGAACGGACTACGACGTGGTGGTGTTCCCGGCGTCGGACTCGGCGGCAGGCTCGCCGCAGGGCTCACTGCTGAAAATGAATGAGATCCGGCATACCTTTCTGCATTACCTGATGGATCCGCTCGCGGAAAAGCATCCCATCGCGATCAAGCGACTGGAGCCGCTGCTGCAGTCGGTAAAGCGCGCGCCGCTCGAGGAAGGCTTCCGTACGGATATTTCTCTGCTTGTGACCGAATGCCTGGTGCGGGCCATCGAGATTCGCACCACCGGCTCCAAAGAGACCGCGGAAGCGATGCGGGCGCAGGCAGTGGACGAAGCGGTGCGGCAGGGTTACGTTCTGACCAAATATTTCTACACCGCGCTGGTGGCGTTCGAGAAAGATCCCGCGGGCATTCGCAGCGCCTATTCCGATATCCTTGATGCCGTTGATTTAAGAAAAGAGGAGAAAGAGGCGGCGGCGGTAGACTTTGCCAAATCCGCATCGCCGGAACTGCTGCAACTTTCGCGGCTGCAAGACCGCCAGATGCTGATGAATGCAGAGAAGCGGCTGGCAGCGGGCGATACCAAAGGCGCTCGCGAACTGGCGCAGCAGGCGATAGACAAGAAAATCGGCGATCAGGGACGGGCTTTGTTCATCCTGGCGGAAGTGGCGGTGGCCAATAAAGACATGCCGACCGCGTTGGATAACTTCCACAAAGCCATCGCAGAAGCCAAGGAGCCCCGGGTCATTGCCTGGTCCCACGTTTACCTGGGAAGGATTCTGGATTTGAAAGATGACCGCTCTGCGGCCGTGATCGAGTATCAGGCCGCGTTGACCGCGGGCGGACAGTTGCCTGAGATCAAGGCGGCGGCGGAACGAGGGTTGGCACGCGCCTATGAGCCTCCGGCAGCAAAACCTCAGTAGGCAAGCTTCGATTCCGGTTACAATGCCGGGTTACGGTGCGGGGCAGTGCGCGGCGACCTGGGTTGAGATTCCAGATGTTCGAAGGCATAGGAGAACGCATGAAGCGAGCAGCGATGATAGTTGCGGTGTTGGGGATATCGGCCTGCGGTCTGGGGCAAGACGCGAGCAAACCAGCGCAAGGTCAAACGACGCCGGCCACCGGGCAGACGGCCCCCGCAACCGGGCAGGCGGCTGCAGCCCCGCAGGGCAAGCGTCCACCTCAGGCCAAAACGAAAGAAGAGTACGACGCTTACAATGCCGCCAAGGCGTTGCCCGACGCTCCGGCTCGGGAAAAAGCGGCCGACGATTTCGCCAAGAAGTTTCCCGACAGCGAATTGCGCATGGTTCTTTACGAAGCGGCGATGAACTCATATCAGCAAGCCAACAACGCCGACAAAATGATGGAAATGGCGCGCAAGGTCCTCGGCTACGACCCCGACCAACCGGAGGCGCTGGTAGGCGTGGCCCAGGTGCTGGCGGAACGAACCCACGATACGGACCTTGACCGAGACCAGCGAATTGACGAGGCCAAGAAAGACGCGCAACGTGCCCTGGCCACGGTGGACACGGACATTCCGACGGCGGGCCTGCCGCCCGACCAGGTCGCGCTCTATAAGGCGTTTCTGAAATCGGAAGCGTACTCCATCATCGGTGCAATCGAATACAACGCCAAGGCGTGGACCGATGCGGAAGCGGACCTGCGCAAATCCATTGACGCGTTTCCGCAGCAGGTGGATCCGGTTGCGGTGCTGCGGCTTTCGTTGGCGCTGGATCAGCAGAATAAATATGCGGAGGCCCTCAAGTACGCGAACCAGGCCGTCGATTTAACGAAGGACGGCACCCCAGCAGGAAAAGCCGCGCGCGACGAAAAAGACCGGCTGACCCGGCTCAACAGTGGCACGGCGCCGGGACAGAATCCAGCGCCGAAATAGGGTTTCGCAATGCTGCCCTGATTGTTGGCGAACCGGTGTTGGATGACCCCAGGCCCTGTATTGGACCCAGCATGAAAGAACGGGAAATCACCGCGCTGGAAGCGGCTTTGAACTACCACTTTCACCGGCGGGCGGTGGTGGAGCAGGCTCTCACCCATAGTTCCCAGGCGCGCGAACAGGAATCCCAACAGGCCGGCGAAAGCAAGTACAAGGTCAGCGATAACGAACAACTGGAGTTTCTGGGCGATGCCGTGCTCTCCTTGATTACCAGCGAAGAGCTTTTTCAGCGCCTTCCCCATTTTCGCGAAGGCGAACTTTCCAAGCTGCGCGCGCATCTAGTAAGCGAGCGGCATCTCATCCAGGTGGCGCAGCAGTTGGAACTCGGCGACTATCTGCGATTGGGCCGAGGAGAAGAAAAAAGCGGCGGCCGGGGAAAAACGGCGCTGCTGGTGGACGCGCTCGAGGCCATCCTGGCGGCAATTTATCTGGATGGCGGGCTGGATGCCGCCCGGGAGTTCGTTCTGCGCGAGATTGTGGCTCCGGAACTGGAACGCATGGCGCTAACAGGCGGCGCGCTCCCGGTTACGGATTTCAAGTCTGCGCTCCAGGAAGCGCTGCAGGGCCTGGGCTTGCCCCAGCCTTCCTATGTTCTGGTGGAGGAAGCCGGGCCGCAGCACCGCAAGACGTTTACCGTGGAAGTCCGTCTGAACATGAAGGATGGCAAACTCCAGGGAGAGTTCGTGGGCCGAGCGCAGGGTTCGACCAAGAAAACCGCCGAACAGGATGCGGCGCGGCAACTACTCACCTACCTGGCTTCCCGATCGAAGCCTGCTGTTCGTAAGGTGCAAGTAGAAGCGGCGGAGAAATAGAGTTCATGGATTCTGCAGACGACCAAATCGCGCCAACCGGCACCGCTCCTGCGCCGGACGAATCTGCGCCCGCCCCTATGAAGCCCGTGGGCACGGATTCCGGCATCAAAACCGAAACTGCCGGCGAGACTGCCACGGTCGACCACCCCGTCTTCGACCAAACCATTCCCCGGCGGCCCATTGCGACCGGCCACGAGCCCCACCACGATCTGGTGAGAACACTGGGAACGGACATGATCGGTTCGGTGCAATCCCTGCTGGGCACGGTAGTAATCGCAGTCTTCGTCATCACGTTCATCGTGCAGGCATTCCAGATTCCTTCAGAATCCATGATGGATACCCTGCTAGTAGGAGATTATCTTTTAGTAAATAAACTCTGCTATGGCGAGCGCGGTGCCGACAATTATTTTGTGCCTTATCAGAAGATCGAGCGCGGTGACATTGTTGTGTTTCACTACCCGGTCGATCCCAAGCAGCATTTCGTAAAGCGTGTGATCGGCATACCGGGAGACAAACTCCGGTTGGTGAACAAGCAGGTGTTTATCAACGGCGTAGCGCTGAACGAACCCTACGTCCGGTTCTTACCCTCGAACGATTTGTTCCGGGACAACTTTCCCCGGCTCGATCTTTCCGTAGTCCTACCGGGTGGCGGAAAGTGGTGGCTGGAGATGCGAAAGCTGGTGGAAGATGGCCAGCTGATTGTGCCGGACGGGCATTACTTCGTGATGGGAGACAATCGCGACGACAGCGAAGACAGCCGCTATTGGGGATTTGTGCCGCGCGAGAATATCATCGGAAGGCCGCTGTTGATTTATTGGTCGATACGAACCTGGGACGGGGATCCGGCATCTTCTTTGAGCGGCAAGCTCTACCACATCGCGTATGCTCTGACGCATGTGTTTCAGATCACGCGCTGGAATCGGACCCTGCGGCTGGTACACTAGACTGGTCTGAGCGCAAGATTTTTTTGCGCTGGCAGACTCTCGGAACGATCATCTTGGCGAAAAAAGATAACATTGCGGAGCGCGTCGACGAACCGAAGCTGAGGAAGACTCCGGCGGAGTTAACTTCAAGAGACGACGAAACCGAGCCCGTCGAGGAACAGAAACCGAAAGAAACGGCAGTGGAGTTTCTGTCTTCGCTCGCAGCCGTCCTGGTCACCGGACTCTTCATCATCACATTCGTGATGCAGGCGTTTGAGATTCCTTCAAGCTCGATGGAAAACACTCTGCTAATCGGCGACCACGTATTCGTAAACCGGATACAGTTCGCGCCCAAGAGTTCGTGGGTAAGTCCGCTGCTTCCCTATCGCGACATCCGCCGCGGAGACATTGTCGTGTTTCTGCACCCTGACCCGGCCGAGTCTGGAATGTATGTAGTGAAGCGCATCATGGGCATTCCAGGGGACCGAATTCACCTGCGCAATGGAGTGGTTTTCCGCAACGGCGTAGAGTTAAAGGACGAGCCCTACGTCAACTACAGTGCAGATTTCGTGCCGAATGCGTATCGCGACAATTTTCCCGCAGTGCCCCCCTCCGAGACCTACAACGTCTCTCCCGGGTGGGAAGAAGAGCTGCCAACGCACATCCAGGACGGCGATCTTGTAGTGCCTCCGGATCACTATTTCGCCATGGGCGATCATCGCGACGTCAGCCTCGACAGCCGCTTCTGGGGCTTCATTCCAAAGGAAAACGTGATTGGACGCCCCATGTTTATATACTGGTCGTTCGAAACGCCGGACCGGCAATATCTGAAAACCGGCTGGGGTGATCGACTGCTGTTTCTCAGCAAAGTCGTGATTCACTTCTTCGACGAAACGCGTTGGCATCGCACTCTACGAGTGGTAAGGTGAAGTTCTTCTCTTCCAGACGCCGCATCGCCGTTGCGGCAGCGCTGCTATTGACGTTGTTTCTGCTGCATCCAGGAGCATCTCGGCTGAAATCGCGCATTGCCGCGTCGATCAGCGCGGGCCTGGCGCGTCCGGTAGAAATTGGGTCAGTGCATCTGCGGCTGCTGCCGCGTCCCGGCTTCGACCTCGAAAATCTTGTAGTTTACGACGATCCAGCTTTTGGCCAGGAACCTATGCTGCGCGCCCCCGAAGTCACCGCCAACCTGCGACTGACTTCCCTGCTCAGAGGCCGCCTGGAGATTGCCCGTCTGGACCTGAACGAGCCCAGCCTAAATCTGGTGCACGGCGACAGCGGACGCTGGAACCTGGAGGCCCTGCTGGAGCGCACTTCTCACGTGCCTCTCGCGCCCACCGCAAAAACAAAGTCGGAGGCGCGGCCCGCTTTCCCTTACATTCAAGTGAGTTCGGGGCGGATCAATTTTAAGATCGGACAGGAAAAAAAGCCCTACGCCCTGATCAATGCCGACTTCGCGCTGTGGCAGGAATCGGAAAATACCTGGGGGATACGCCTGAAGGCCGAACCTTTCCGCGCCGATGTGAACTTGAACGACACTGGCATTTTGCGAGTGAACGGAACCTGGCAGCGTGCCGTGAGCCTGCGCGAGACTCCGTTGCAATTCATCGTGGAATGGGATCGTCCGCAGCTGGGGCAACTCACGAAATTTCTGAGCGGCGAAGATAAGGGCTGGCGCGGAGCCGTTCAGCTGGGGATGACGTTGACGGGAACTCCAACCAATCTGCGGCTCAGCGGCGACGCTTCGGTTCGAGATTTTCGCCGCTACGATATTTCGAATGGCCAGGCGCTTACCCTCGCGGCGCAATGTGACGGAAGATACAGTTCCCTCGATCATGTGGTGCACGAAGTTTTTTGTCGTCTCCCGGTCGGAAACGGCCAGCTCATGTTGAAAGGTGACGTGGGCCTGCCGGCGAGCCATCGCTACGATCTGGTGCTGAATGCGGAGGATGTGCCCGCCAGCGCGCTGTTAGCCCTCGCGCTGCACGCCAAGAAACATTTGCCCGAGGATCTGGAGGCAAACGGAGAACTGCGCTGCAGCCTGACGATGAAAAGGAATGGACCGTCCGGCGGAGCGCCCGAATTCTCGGGGAGTGGCGAGATCATCGACCTTCACCTGGCCTCGCCGGGCAGCAATGCGGAATTGGACGCGGCCAGTATTCCTTTGAAGTTCATCGCAGGCGAACCGGCTGAGCGTGGGCTGGCGAGAAGCCGGCTGGCGAGAACCCTTGGGCTCGCGGGAAACAAGGCGCCAGGCATGCAGTTCGGCCCGTTTCCGCTCGCGAGCGCGAGCGGCGCATCCCCCGTTGCGCGAGGCTGGATCGGACTCTCCGGCTATCGCATTGGCTTGCTTGGGGAAGCCGAAGTCGCGCGGACGCTGCGGACCGCCAGGCTGTTTGGATTGCCAGCGCTCGCGACGACGGCGGATGGCCAGGCCCAGATCGACTTGCAGATCGCAGGAACGTGGCAGGGCTCAATGGCAGGCACGCGCGCAGGCTTTCCCAACCTCTCCCAACCGCAAGTGACTGGAACGGCCAAGCTGCGCAGCGTGCGCGTCGACGTGCGCGGAGCCAATGAACCGATCGAGATTTCCTCCGCCAACCTGCAGCTATTGCCCGACAAAGTGCGCGTAACGAAATTGGCTGCGAACGCCGCTCACGCGCTCTGGACGGGGTCGCTGGAATTGCCGCGCGGCTGCGGGACGCCCGGCGCCTGCACCGTCAGCTTTGATCTGACCACAAACCAGCTGAATTTGAGTGAAGTGGCGCAATGGGTAAGTCCGCGGGTGCGGCCGCGGCCATGGTATCGGCTGTCGGCCAATGATCAAACGGGACAGACAGGACAAACGGGACCAACATTTTTCACAACCCTGCACGCCGAGGGCAGCATCACGGCGAACCGCCTGGAGTTGCGTAGTGCTGCCGCGAATCAACTTTCCGCGAATCATGTTTCCGCCGACGTGTCGCTCGATGCCGGGAAGCTCAAACTCTCCGACCTGCGCGGAGAATTTCTCGGCGGAAAGCACCGCGGCGACTGGCAGGTGGATTTCAGCGCGAAGCCTGCCGTCTATACCGGCAGCGGCACCGTAACCGGAATCGCTCTTCGACAACTTGCCAGCGCCATGCAAGACGAATGGATTGGGGGGACGGCAAGCGGAAACTATGAGATCGCCGCATCGGGGTCCGCTTCTTCCGACTTCTGGAACTCTGCGGAGGGAATCGTGCAGTTCGACGTGCGCGATGGCGAGATCCCGCATCTGCTGTTGGTAAACGATGGGGATCCACTCAAGATCGATCGCCTGCAAGGCCGCGCGCATTTGCAGGAAGGCAAGATTGAGATTAAAGAAGCCAGGCTGGACTCTCCAGCCGGGAAATTTCAGGTGAGCGGCACGGCCTGGTTAACCCGTGAACTCGACCTTAAATTCGTCAGCAAGCCTGATGCGGTCGGCGGCGCGAAGACCTATGCGGTCGGAGGGACGCTTGCGGAACCGCATGTGACGCAGGTCTCCACCCCTGAGACGCAGGCGCGCCTGAAATAACAGTGAGCCACAGCCTCCTCGGAAGTTGCGAAAAAACTCACCAAGGCGTGCAGTACCATGGACGAGCGGCGCTTCCGCCAAAAATCCGCGCGGGCTTCAGCCCCGTGGTCGCACTTTGCGTCAACAGCGAGTTTTACGCAGCTTCCTAGGGCTGATATCCCGGACCGCGCAGAACTTTTCCCGGAAACGCACCCGTCATCTTTCCTTGCTCAATCACCGGCGCGCCGTTCACCAGTACATATTCCATCCCTTCGGAAAGCTGATTGGGATTGTCGAACGTTGCCAGGTCGCGCACAGTTGCCGGATCGAACACCACCACGTCGGCCCACATCCCCGTCTTGAGCACACCACGATCGGTCAGTCGCAAACGCTGCGCGGGCAGCGCGGAAAACTTGCGGATCGCATCTTCCAGAGTGAGCGCCTTTTCTTCGCGGACATACTTTCGCAGAATGCGCGGGAACGTGCCATAAGCGCGAGGATGCAGGTGCTCCTGGCCCAGGATTCCGTCGGGAGATGTGCCGGAAGAATCGTTGTCGATCGCGACCCATGGCTGTTGCAGCGCGAGAGTCACGTCGGGTTGCGACATGCCGAACACCGCGACGTCCGCGAAAGGATCTTCGATAAGAAAGTCGAAGAGCGCGTCCATGGGATCTTTATTCCAGAGCTTCGCAATCTCTGAAAGCCGCTTGCCTTGCAGCGGCACTAGCTTAGGATTCTGCGCGACGCCGATCATGACTGCCTCGGGGCCAGGAATCTCCTGCCATTCGTTGTCCCAGTCTTTCGACGGCGTGAGCAGATCTTTGCGGATGCGCTCGCGCGTTGTTGGATCTTTCAGTCGCTCCACTAGTTTGGCCGAACCACCTTCATGTGCCCATGCAGGAATGAACGCCGAAAAATCGTTGTACCACGCGGTGTAAGCATAAGTATCGGCCGTAACATCAGCGCCCGCGGCGCGAGCCGCATTGATCTTGGCGACAACCTCGGGCATGCGTCCCCAATTATTTTTCCCGGCAACTTTAATGTGCCAGATCTCCACCGGGACGCGGGCCTCGCGGCCGATGCGCAGAGCTTCGTCGATGGAGTCGAGCACCGAATCGCTTTCGTTGCGCATGTGCGTCGAGTAGATGCCGCCGAATTTTCCGGCTTCGGTGGCGAGCGCGATCAGCTCCTCTGTCTTGGCATAAGGCGCAGGAGCATATTCGAGCGCCGTGGAAACGCCGACCGCGCCGTCTTTCATGGCGTCGCGCACTAGGCCCTTCATCTGTTCGAGCTGTTCAACAGTGGGCTGCTTGTTTTCTTCTCCGAGCACGATTGTGCGCACGGTTGTCGCGCCCACGTAACTCGCAAGGTTGATGCCCATGCCCTGTTTTTCCAGCCGCGCAAAATATTGGCGGAAGGTCCGCCAGTCAGGCGTGATTTTGTAGTGGTCATAACCGGAGCGTCCACTCTGGATGAGCGCATCAGTGAGCGGCGCAATAGAATCGCCTTCGCCCGTGATCTCAGTCGTTATGCCCTGATAAATTTTCGAGGGAAGACGCGGGTCGACCAGAATCGTCATCTCCGATTGTCCGAGCAGGTCGATGAAACCAGGCGCGACCACTTTGCCGGCCGCGTCAATCGTGCGCTTGCGGGGCGCGGCTAGGAGATTGCCGATGGCCGCGATTCTTCCGTCCCGGATGCCGACGTCGCCCGAATACCAGGGCGAGCCGGTCCCGTCGATGATGTGACCGTTGGTGATGACGAGGTCGAAGTCGGCTGATTGTGCCGGCGTTTGTGCCATCACCAAGCGAGGGCTTGCGAGCAGAATCAGCAGCAGCACCACAAGATGCAGTTTGAAATCAGATTTCATTTTTGCCTCTCTTTAGTCCCAAGTCCCACATCGGCCACACATCAATTTCCGACGGCTACCTTCTTCCGTCGGCAGGCCGCGCCCAGCGCGATCCATATTCCTAGCGCCAGCCATTCATAAACCGTAAAGTGCCCGGGCACGAGCGGGACAACTTTCATCAGCAGCATCGCTACTCCCACGAGCAACCCAAACCCGGCGATGCCGCGCTCCCCCCATGAAAGTTCAATGCGATTCGACTTAGCTTCCGCCCGTGCCAGATAAAGGCAGGCCAAACAGGTTGCCGACCATCCGATCACGCACGCGACCGAGCCGACCTCAGTAATCGGCACCAGGATGGCATCTCCGAGTAGCATGCAGGCCGCCGTGGCAACTCCCACACACAGCACGGCAATCGAAGGCGTCTGATGCCGGGGATGAATCCGGCCCGCGTCGGCATCGATCAAACCGCGCCGCCCCAGAGCGAACACGAGACGGCTGGCCGCGACGAAATTTCCGTTGAAGCACTTGAACAGCGACAATAAAGCGGCCGCAAGAATGATGTTGACGATCCAGCGCGACCCTACCGCCTGCTGAAAAGCCACGGCCGTCATAAATTTTTCACCGATCAACGAGTGCCACGGAGCGACGAACCCCACCGCAGCAACGATGCACGTATAAAAAAGAATGCCGACGAAAATAGCCATCCAGATGGCGCGAAAGAAACTTCGGCCGCGGAAATCGGGGTTCGCCTCTTCCGCCGCTTTGCTCACCGATTCAAATCCGGTCATGAAATACGGAACAATCTGGATCACCAGCAAAATCGAAATGAACGGACCGTGCGGAAACAGCGGCGGAAAGTTGCGCGGCGATCCGCGGCTCACTCCGATGGCGACAAACACGGTGAAAAGTGCAAGCGTCCCGAAGCTGGTCCAGTTCTGAAAAGTGGCGCTGAGGCGGATGCCGCGGTAATTCAGCACCGTGAGCAGCGCAGTGAGCGCAAGTCCGATGAGCACGTGCGGAAGGTAAACCGGGCGTCCGGCCACTCGATAGAGTTCCAGCGAATCAAGCCGCGGAAAAATGTAACCGGCAATGCGACCCACCGCCACGGCCTCCCACGGGCAGACAATGAAGTAGGCGAGCATCATCATCCAACCAGTCGCGAAGCTGATGTCGCGCGAAAACGCCGCCGAAGTGTAGGCCACTTCGCCCGCGGCATCGGGCATGGCCATCACCAGCTTGCCATAGACCCAGCCGATGGGCAGCAGCGCCGCGCCCCCGATGGCGAAGCCCAACAGCGCGCCCATGGAACCGCCGCGCCCGAGCCAGTCGTCCATCACCACCAGCCAGCCCACGCCCACCATGGTGCCCCAGCCTAACGTGAAGTAATCGGTGACGCGCAGTTTGCGGGCAAGAGTGTTCACGAATCCTGGAATGTTTTCGTTCGCTGGCCGGGAAAGCGGTGATTATAAAGCATGCGGCGGGAGTGGCGCAGTTTGGTCTCGTCGTCTCGAACAAGCGCTCTTTGTGCCGTGAGGAGCCCACCCTGAGAGTTTTGTGACTTTCTTGAATTTTTCGACGATTTTGTCGTCGTAACTGTTTTGTTTGCAGCATCGATTCTTGGCAACTTCGAAAAAGTCACAAACTCTGAGCGAAGTCGAAGGGAATCTGGGCGAGCCGCGCGTTGCGTCGCGGTTTTTGCGACGCAATCATTGCGCGTTCGGCGAACTTCCTCATCAGGCTGCGCCGCTACCCAGGGGTGATTCAGGTTTCTGGACGCGGGTTTCCGCGTGTTAATATCGAATGAGCTCTGCGTGATACCTCGACCTCTGAACATCGTGCGTCAACGTGCGCATTTGAACATTAGACATGTGAACATAAGAATTGGTCCTCTGGTGGTGCGGCTGTTTCTTTCTTCTGGTCCCGTCAAAGGCAAATGACATCTTCTCCCAAATCGCGGGGACGCGTGCTCAGTGGCATGCGCCCGACCGGAAAGCTGCATCTCGGTAACTACGTTGGCGCGCTCGACAACTGGGTACGCATGCAGGACGAATACCAATGCTTTTTTATGGTCGCCGACTGGCACGCTCTTACGACCGACTATGCTGACACCTCCGGCATACGAGAGAATTCGCTCGACGTCGTGCTCGACTTTCTGGCGGCGGGACTCGATCCTGAAAAATCGGTGATCTTCGTACAGTCGCACGTGCCGGCGCATGCCGAACTGCATCTGCTGTTTTCCATGATTACTCCGCTGGGCTGGCTGGAGCGGGTCCCGTCGTATAAGGAGCAGCAGGAAAACATCAAGGGCAAAGACTTGGGAATGTACGGATTCCTGGGTTATCCCTGTTTGCAGGCCGCAGATATTTTGATCTACAAGGCTGATGTCGTGCCCGTCGGCGAAGATCAGGTCGCGCACGTGGAACTGACGCGAGAAATCGCGCGGCGGTTCAACAACTTCTACGGAAAATCTGGAGACGTTTTTCCCGAACCCAAAGCGCTGCTCACTCCTGCGGCGAAGTTGCCGGGAACCGACGGCCGCAAAATGTCGAAGTCGTACGGTAACACGATCCTGCTCACCGATCCGGAAGCGGTGGTGCGGCAAAAGTTGAAGACCATGGTCACCGATCCGGCGAGAGTGCGGCGCTCGGACCCGGGAAACCCCGACGTGTGTCCAGTGGGCGATCTGCACAAGATTTTCAGCAGCAAAGATACGATGGCCAAAGTAAACGAGGGCTGCCGGTCGGCTGGCATCGGATGCATCGAATGCAAAGGCTGGGCCGCCGACTCTCTAGTAAAACTGCTGGACCCCATGCAGGCGCGGCGCCGCAGATTTGAGGAGAATCCGGGCCTCGCCTGGGATATTCTTGAGGACGGCACAGAGCGGGCGCGCAAGGCCGCGGGTGAAACGATGAACGAGGTGCGGGCCGCCATGGGAATGTCGCTGGAACGCGGACTGGGCAAGGCTTCTACTTAGATGACGGAAGGAATCAAATTCGTGACGGTTACGGATCAACCAGGCGAGCCTGCTTCTCCCGCTATCATTGCTGCGGCAGGTGCTCCGGGAAAACCATCAGCTTCGCTGAGTATCGATCGAAAAAAAGAACAAAGCGATTCCCCGTTCTCGGTTGCCGTCACCGACGTCTACGACGGCCCGCTCGACTTGCTGCTCGACCTGATCCGCAAGCAGGACATCGACATATATGACATCCCCATCGCGCGCATCACGGCGCAATATCTGGCCTATGTGGAAAAGATTCGCGAACTGGACGTAAACGTCGCAGCGGATTTCATCTACATGGCGTCGGTGCTGATTCATATCAAATCGAAGATGCTGCTGCCGCGCGATCCGCTCGCCGTCGCCGGAGAAGAAGAAGATCCGCGCACCGAACTGGTGAACCGCCTGCTGGAGCACGAGAAGTTCAAGTCGGCGGCGCAAATGCTTTTGCAGAAACAGCAGATCGAAGACGCGGTGCTGTCGAATCCGTCCTTGAAAGAATTCATCGAGGCGGAAGGCACGGAGCCCGAAATCGCCGCCGATGTGATCGACCTCGTCAAGACGTTTCAGCAGGTGCTGGAGCGGGTACGCACCCGCCCCATGATCAACGTCGACGAAGAAACCGTCACGGTGGGCCAGATGATCGACTACCTGCGCCGCCGGCTCTCTCTGGAAAATCGTCCCATCCGCCTGAAACAGCTGCTGATGCGCGTGCCCTCGCGGCATGCCCTAGTGTGTATGTTCCTGGCGTTGCTCGAGATGGTGCGCTTGCAGGCGATCCAGGTACGGCAAGAGCGCCTCTTCGGCGAGATTGCAGTCCGGAGGCACGTCGGCTTCGAAGCGATCATGAACGAGCAAGCCGCGGTTCGCGACGATTGGAGATGAAAAACAGTGGCTGGTGATTATTGGCTAGTTCCAGCGCCAACGCTTTTACTATCCGCTAACCACCAGCAACTAGCCCCTATGAGTTTAAAAGCCCAACTCGAAGCCATCATCTACGCTGCGGAAACTCCCATCACGCTCGAACAGATGGTCGAACTCGTGAAGGAGTCTGTCACCGCCGCGGGCGCGGCCGACGAAGCCGAGGCCAAATCGCGCGTGCGCTCCCGTCTGGAAGAGCTGGTCGCCGAATACGGCGGCCCCGACCACGGCATCGAAATTCGCCAGGTCGCCGGCGGATACCGCATGTCCACCAAGCCCGAGCAACACGAAGTCGTGCGCGCCTTCGCAAAGAGCCTGAAGCCGCCGATCCGGCTCTCCCTGCCCGCGCTCGAAACGCTCGCCGTCATTGCCTACAAGCAGCCGGTCACCGTGCCCGAGATCAGCGACATTCGCGGCGTCGATTCCGGCGGCGTGATCAGCACGCTGCTCGATCGGAAACTCATCACCACCGCCGGTCGCAAGCAGGTAATCGGACGTCCGATCCTCTACAAGACCACCAAAGAATTCCTGATGCGCTTCGGCCTGAAAGACGTCAGCGAGCTGCCCAGCATGGAAGAGTTCGAAAAATTAGTTGCGGAATCTTTTCAGGCAGAATTAATTCCCGCGGAGAATGCGGCCGCTGAAAATAAGAATGCCAGCGAAGCTGTCAGCTCCGCCGCGCACTTGGAGCATGACGCGCCCGACGAGAACAATGAGGTATCTCAGCGCGCGTCTGCGCGGGAAGATGCCGACCCAGCCGAGCCTCGAGAGATCGAAAAATCTGCGGCCCTGCGGGAAGATTAACCATCGCGATGATTATCTTCGCCCACCGAAAGCCGTCCTAAATCATGCCCGTTGAACGCCTGCAAAAAATCATCGCCGCCGCCGGAGTCGCCTCGCGACGCAAGGCCGAGCAATTAATCTCCGCGGGCCTGGTCCAGGTAAACGGGCAGACCGTCAGCGAACTCGGCAGCAAGGCCGACCCCGAGACCGACCACATCCGCGTGAACGGCAAGCTTCTCCACGGAGCCCAGCGCCACATCTATCTTCTGCTCAACAAGCCCAAGGGATACGTCACCACGATGAGCGATCCCGAAAAGCGCCCCACCGTGATGGACCTCATGCACGGCGTGAAGGGACGCGTCTATCCCGTGGGCCGCCTCGACTATGCCAGCGAGGGTCTGCTGCTGATGACCAACGACGGCGAACTCGCGCACAGCCTGATGAAAGCCGCCTCGCACGTGCCAAAAACCTACGTCGTGAAAGTCGCAGGCACGCCCAAAGAAGAAGCGATTGCAAAACTGCGAGCTGGTGTCAACATCGCCACCGACGACGGCAAGCGCGTGAAGACCGGCCCGGCCCTGGTTCGCATCGTGAAAGAAGCCACCAACCCCTGGTATGAGATCACGCTGGTGGAAGGCCGCAACCGTCAGATCCGCCGCATGTTCGAAGTGGTGGGCCATCACGTGGAGAAGATCAAGCGCGTCCGTTATGGCCCGCTTACACTCGACGTCCCGCCCGGCAAATTTCGCTCTCTCACGCTGAAAGAAGTGGAACGCTTGAAAGCAGTCTCCACCGCAAAGGCTGGAAGCGCGAAGGCTGGAAGCGCGAAGCGCACGCCACAAAACGCGCGAACCTGATACGCCGACACGAGTTGCGGACGCTTGAGTTGCGAGAAACCTGATGTGCCGAGAAGATGACTCGATTCTCTGATCTCCTGTCACCGGGAGCGCGCGAACTCACCCGCTCCTCACCTCCGCGACCGCGCGTGCAACCGGATCGACAGTCGCAGCCCTGCCTCATCCGGCTCGATTCCAACGAAAATCCTCTCGGCCCGTCTCCGCTCGCGATCGCCGCCATTCGCTCCGCACTCGCAAATACAAACTTATACCCTGACGACGACTGCGGCGAATTGCGCGGCCAACTGGCCGCACACAACAATCTTTCGGTGGAACAAACAATAGTCGCTGCCGGCTCAACCGGATTGCTGAGCCTCCTGTGTCAGACGCTGCTTGCTCCCGGTCTCAACGCCGTGACCAGCGAGCGTTCTTTCGTGGTCTACTCGCAGATTGTCCGCGCCACCGGAGCGCACTTGATTGAGGCCCCGATGTGCGAAGACACCTTCGACCTCGCGGCCATTCTCGACGCGATCACTGCAGACACGCGCCTGATTTTCCTGGCGAATCCCAACAACCCAACAGGAACAATGTTGCCGGCATCGGAGGTAGAGGAATTTCTGGGGCAAGTTCCCGACCACGTCGTCGTGGCGCTCGACGAAGCCTATTACGAGTATGCGGCACACTTCGCCGCATTGCGCGGCGTTGTGTATTCGCGCTCGCTGGACTACGTGCGGCAAAGCGCCGCGGTGGTGGTGCTGCGTACGTTTTCGAAAGTGCACGGGCTGGCCGGCCTGCGCGTGGGATATGGATTCGGCCCAGCCGAATTGCTGACCTATTGCGCTCAAATGCGCAACATATATTCTGTAGCTTCGTTAGCAGAGACCGCAGCACTGGCCGCAATCGGCGATCATCATCACATCGATCGCACCCTGCAGCTCAACGCCGATCAGGCGCAGGTGCTGACCAAGGGCTTGTCCGACCTGGGCTATCGCGTGGTTCCCACGTGGACAAATTTTATTTATTGCGATGTCGGCCAAGACGCTCTCGACTTCGCGACCCGTCTGCAAACAGAAGGTGTGGTTATTCGTCCGCTCGGCCCCTGGGGCGCGTCGCGTAGCGTCCGCGTGAGTATTGGCACGGCTGTACAGAATCAGTTTTTTCTCCGAAACGCTCCGCAAAGTACGCGCGTAGAAAAGCGACGCTAAACTAAAGCCCCACCACCGCCATGCGCGCAGCCCCATACAAACCTGCATCACTTCCCAACAACGCACGCGTGACAATCGTCTTCTTCCCCCCGCGCACCGGAACCTGCGCGGCCCCTTGAGCGTCTACTCTTTCGGGCTCAGTCACAGCGTAGACCAGTGCCCGCTCCCGCAGCTCGTCGAACATAGCGGGAGCAAACGCATCCCACGCGCTGGAGACACCGCCGCCGATCACATACATTTCCAGATTCAGCCCGTTGACCATCCCCGCCAGCAGCATGCCCAGCGACTTGCCGAAGCGGTGAAAAATTCGGCGCGCGTCTTCGTCACCCTGGAGCGCAAGATTGTAAACCGACTTCGCACCGAACTCCGCATCCGCGCGCGCAGCTTTCGCCAAGCCCGGCGCGGCGCCGCTGGCAATGGCCTCACGCGCCATGCGGACAACAGCTGTGGCCGAGGCATAGCGCTCAGAGCATCCGTGGCTGCCGCATCCGCAAGGCACGCCTTCCGGTTCGATCGGCACGTGTCCAAACTCGCCCGCCATGCCGTTCATACCATGAAATATTTTCCCGTTGAGCATGATCGCGCCGCCAATGCCGGTACCCAGCGTTAGCATCGCCATGTTCGCGACGTCGCGCGCCGCGCCCAGCCACTGCTCCCCCAGCGCCGCCATGTTGCCATCGTTATCGAGAAAGAACTGCGCTCCCAGTCGCCGCTCGATTTCCTCGCGCACCGGGTATCCTGACCAGCCGGCAAGGTTTGCCGATTTGCGCACCGTTCCCGCCTCCAGATCAAGAACCCCGGGAATTCCGGCGCCCACCCCCAGAAACGATCCGCCGCTGCGATATTTTCCCGAGAGACGAACGATCGCATCGCACATTTCACTGACCACGTGATCGGGCCCCGAAGCCAGATTGGTTCCAAGCGTGATTTTCTCCAGCATCCGGCCGTCAATACTGACGGCCGCAATGCGCAGGTTCGTCCCGCCGAGGTCGACTGCAATGGAAAAATCAGACATGGCTGAGAAAGACTATCAGAACCGCCGCAGTTCAATCATTGTTGATTTCAGGTTTCAGGTTTCAGATTGAGAACCTCAAACCCTACGTTCTTCAATCTGCAATCAAATCTGAAATCAACAATCGTTTCTTCACTTCTGGCACTTCGGACAATAATGGCTGCTGCGACCGCCAAGCACAACTCGCTTCACCGGAGTCTTGCAAACCAAACAAGGCTCGCCTTCGCGCCCATACACGCGGTGCTGCAACTGGAAGAAACCTTCTTCGCCATCGGCGTCCACGTAGTCGGAAATCGACGATCCACCCAGCGCAATCGCCTCGCGCAAAACCTCCTTCACCGCGAGGAAGAGCCTGTGCAACCCTTCATTAGTAATGGTGGACACACGGCGCCGCGGCCGAATCCCGGCGCGAAACAGAGACTCGTCCGCGTAGATGTTTCCCACACCCCGCAGCAATTTCTGATTCAGCAGCGCGCTCTTGATAGGCGTCTTCCGCCCGCGGAAGAGCGCCACAAAGTCTTTCAGCTCGACATCCAGCGGTTCGAAACCCCCGGCGTCGAAGCTCGCATGCGCAACGCTCAGCCGCCCGAACCGACGGGGATCAACAAACCGCAATTCCCTTCCCGACTCCAATCTGATAATGGCGTGTGTATGCTTCGCCACGTCTTCCTGCGGCTGGCATATCTGCAAGCGCCCGCTCATTCCGAGGTGAACAATCCAGAGCGCTCCGCGTGCAGAGCGCACACGACTCCGTTCCAGGTCAAAAACAATGTGCTTCCCCATGCGCCGCACACCAGCGATCCGGCTGTGCTCAAGCGTGGCAACGATCTCCCCAGCGGGAGACTTCAACGGTTCCGGTTTCTCGCCCAGCCACACCGACTGCACCACATCGCCGGTGATTCGCTTGGCCAGTCCTTGGGCAATGGTTTCGACTTCAGGAAGTTCAGGCATTCAGAACACAAGTTTACCGTAGTGACGAACGAATGCCATTTCGTGGTGAGCAGAAGCTTACACAGTTTTTGACCGCAAATCAGCGCCCCAACGGCGTGCCCAGTTCGGGCAGCGTGGATGAAGCAGAGTCCTTCAGATATTCCGCCTCCAGCGCCGCGTAGTCGCGAAACGGATTGTAGTCCGCGTTCATAAAGGTATGTGCCGCCAGCATTGCCAGGTATTCGTGCCGCAGGAAATACTTGAGGCTTTGCAGCAGAAAATAATTGCCGGTGAGAAAATCGTAGATTTCCTTTTTCTCGGCAGCCGCCTGCGAGATATAGTCCAGCGTCAGGGGTCGCTGGGCCTGAGACATGTAGATGTTCTCAATCTGGTGCGCCAGAACCTCCTCGCTGGTTATGGTGAACGATGAATAGTCGGTGCGATAGTCAACATTCATGGGCTGGAACTTGTTGTATGAGTACCGGTACGCGTGCACCAGTTCGTGGAGCAGCGTGTCGTCCCCGAGCTTAGGATTGAAGAGAATTACCGTGTCGCCCGAACCAGATCCTCGAGCAACGCTCCCATCCTTTTGTATGTCATAGTTCAGCGGGCCCGTCAGCGCGCAATTGCATTGCTTCAGTTCCTTGTCAGATTTTGGAACGATCCAGACCGTAGTGTTCTTATTGATCAGCCCCAGCACCATTCGCCCCACCGGGTTGCCCTCGATCTTTCGCAGGCAATTGCATACCGTCTGCTCGTACTCATTGAGTTCCTGCTTGAAAAGATTATTTTCAATCGTCGAATCCGACGACCGATTGACCTTGATGTCAAGCTGTCTTTCCTCCTCGTATCGCCCCGCTCGATGAAAGTCGTCTTCCTGATGTTGGTAGCGCAACCGAGTATGCAGGTTGTAATTCACCATGATTGGATATGCCCCAAACTTCCGCATTGTGCCCTCCCAACGATTAGCCTTTTAGAATCTCTTTCTAATCTTCACTACCGCAAGACACTAATTGAATCGATCATCGAGCCGAGAGAAACCTGAATATCCTAGCTCCCCCGGGGAACCAATACGAAGAGGATCGAACGTCGAACGCTTCTGGCCTCTAAACAAGAAATCGGAAACGCCGGGGAAAAGACGACACGAGCGCGAACATTTCTTTGTAGTTAATCGACCGGGGTCGCGAGCGGGAAGCCCCCACTTTCGTGTTCTTGCCGACCTCAAACGAACCGAGTCGCGATTTTCGAAGAGCCTGCCCTGAGCTTGCCGAAGGGGTGGGTACCGCGGACGACGGTATCAACTGACCTTGCGTCCATGTGGCTGAGAGAGGCGGGCGGTCGTCTTGTTCTTGCTGACATCAACTGACCGAGGCTGCCCCGGTCTTCGCGGTTTTCGAAGGGCCGGGGATTTCGGCTGCCGACCGCCGGAGCGTTTGACTTGGCTTCTTGGGGGGGGAGCCGCACACGCCGAGTCTGCTTCTCAGTGGTGCAGCATCGGTGTTTCTGTGCCGCGATGATGCCGCGCCAGTCCATCGCGCGGGAAGCAGCCCAGGACTGTAGTGCGGCAATATCCCGTTCTTCGCCTGAGGAACGGGCACGCTCGGGACGGCGTCAGAGATCAAAAGACGGGCGCCGAGTATCTGAGAGACTTAGTCCTTCAGCGGCACCGCGGCGCTGCCGTCGCGGCAGAACGTAGCTACTCGTTCCAGGTCGCCCGTGGCACTGGGAACGATCATGACCGGGCCGTAGCAATAGATAGCATGTCCGGTCGCAGCCAGATACCACTTCCCGCCTTTTGTGCGCTGAGTAATGTGGCTGGCAGGTTGGCGCGGGGCTTGCGGTGGCGCCAGTTTAGGGACTGGCAAACTCAACAACAAGGCTAGGGTCAGTGCCTTCATATGTTCCAACTCCAGGGTCGAACTTCACAGAACCAACTTAGAACCAAACTACTTAGAACCAGACTTCAATTTCCACAGAACCAAAAGCCGAACCTTAAATGGTTCTCAAGGCTCGCCGCTCATCAGCCAAATCGGCAGACGGACGAGACGGAGCCTGAAACTGCGGCTCCGGCATTTTCGCGCCGCGATTCTTAACGCGGCCGCGTGGCGCTACCTGGGTTGACGGGGTCTTGCTCGACTGCACTCGGGCCGACGGAATCTGGGTCGACGGGGTACGAGTGTCAGGAACCTGCGCCTGGGTCGACGGGGGCTGCTTCGACTGAACCTGCTTCGACTGATTGTGGCTGGGTGGCACTTGCGCGGCGAGAGCATGCTGCGTATCGACGACGGCGCTGTCCTGTAGGGTGCGGCTTCGTACGGCCGCCAGTTCTTCGCTGTCGTGGTAAAGCTCGTGAATCAGGGCGCGCTGCGATTCGATCGTCCGGCCTTGCTCGATGATCAGCATCGTCATGAGCCCGTAGGAGATAAGGAACAACACGACGAGCACGGGAAGCATATTGTGCTTCTTGCGCTGGACGGGAACCGCCGGAATGACGGTGGCAGGAGCAGTAGCAGTGATAGCAGCGTTACCGAACAAAGTGGTCAAGTGGCACCCCAATCAGTCCCGCTGTGACAGCAGGGTTACAGGAGAAATTGCAGCTTGCGCACCATTAGCACGACTCAAGCTAAATCGCTGATAAAGAACGGCTTACGTATGACTTGAATGCTCTCCCCAAAGGGAGAATGTGCAATCTCATGCACATATTGAGCAACGCGGATTGGTTTCCGAGCGGTCGCCTCTCTTTTGGGAGGGCCTTGCGAGGTCGAAAGCTGTGCTGGCGCGGCTTCCGACTTGATCACGCTGCGCACCCTAGTGTCTACCGCTTTTCACTTCACGACCATCAGCATTTTGGCGATCGTAGCCAGCTGCATGTTCGAAGTTCCCTCGTAAATCTTGCCGATTTTTGCGTCGCGCCAGTACTTTTCGACCGGATAGTCCTTGGTAAACCCATAGCCACCATAGACTTCAATGGCTAACGAGGTCACACGTTCAGCCACCTGCGACGCAAAAAGCTTGGTCATGGCCGCTTCTTTCACGAAATTCACGCCCGCATCTTTCATGCGCGCCGCGTTGTAGACCATCAGCCGCGCGGCCTCGATCTCGGTGGCCATCTGCGCGATCTGGAATTGGATGCCCTGGAATTCGGCGATGACCTTGCCGAACTGCTTGCGCTCCTGCGCGTACTTGCACGCGAACTCCCACGCGCCGCGGGCCAGGCCGATCATCTGCGCGCCGATTCCGATGCGGCCTTCGTTGAGCGTCTCAATGGCGATCTTGTATCCCTTGCCGGGTTCGCCCAGCACGTTGCTCGTGGGCACGCGGCAGTCTTCCAGAATCAGTTCGCAGGTTGAGGAGGCGCGGATGCCCAGCTTGTCTTCCTTCTTGCCGACCGCGAATCCAGGGAAAGTTTTTTCGACCAGGAATGCGGTGATGCCTTTGTATCCGGCGCCGGGATCGATGGTGGCGAACAGGACGAACAGTCCCGCTTCTTTGCTGTTGGTGATCCACAGCTTGCGGCCGTTCAGCACGTAGTCGCTGCCTTTGAGTTCGGCTCGCGTCTGCAGCGCGAACGCGTCGGAGCCGGAACCGGCTTCGCTCAGCGCATAGGCTCCGACGAACTCGGTAGCCATCTTCGGCAGGTAGCGCTTCTTCTGCTCTTCGTTGCCCCACCGCAGCAACGCGTTGTTGACCAGCGTGTTCTGCACGTCGACGATCACACCCGCGGAAGCGTCTACGCGCGACAACTCTTCCACGGCCAGGATCGCTTCGAAAAACTTCGCGCCGCCGCCTCCGTATTGTTCGGGAATCTCAATTCCCATCAGGCCGAGCTGGAAGAATTCGTGAATGAGGTCTTTGTCGAAGATTCCCTTCTCGTCCATCTCTTTCACCAGGGGACGGATTTTCTCGTCGGCAAAGTGGTGGATGTTGTCGCGGAAGAGAATCTCGTCTTCGGAGAGCGTGGTCAGAGGAGCGGGAACGGAAGCTTGCAGCGTGGCTTCGGGCATGGCAAGACCCTTCAATCGTCGGGATGGTGAACTGGTGATTTTAGCACTGCTGCCCTGGGTGGGCTCGGAGGGCGGGTAGCCCAGGTAGCCCAGGGTAGCCCAGCCCTTGCCTGTTTGCTTACGCCACCCCACCTGAGGGTGCCCCGCCCTTGCGCATTTTGCAAGGGTGGGAATCCCGACTGCGAGCGCCCCTTGGGATTTTGACTTTCGTGCGTGCGAAAAACCGGACTTGATATCGTCCCCCCGAGCCCCCAAGCCCGCTTACTCGGGCTTCTGAAATAGTCCGCCGACGGCGGGGTGGCCCAGGCTTTCTATGAGCGCCACCACGAACGAGGGCGCCCCATCCTTGCGTTAGTTTGCCAGGGTGGGAATCGCCGACTTTTATCTAGGGCGTTAGATTTCGGGGTCGAGGTCCGCGTGACCTTTTTCGTCACGCTGAGCATTTTGCGAGAGTCCAGGAAAGCTCGGCCGTAAACCCCATCGGGACAAGCCCTTCGACGTCCGTGGGGCCCACTCGTCGAAAAGCGCGACGAGCGGGGCAGCCTCATGTTGGCGCTGCATGGATAGCCAGCTCCTGTAGTTACGACAAGATTGTTCTCGCTAGACGCTCAGCGAGCCGCGGAAGCCGCGGGCGGCGTAGTAGGATTCTGCGCCGTTGTGATAGACAAACACGGTGTCGAAGCGGCAATCACCGAAGAGCGCGCCGCCGAGGTCTCTGATCCTAGAAGGGGTGTGCAGCCAGCTCGAGGTTTTTGTGTCGAACTCTCCGAGGGTTTGCAACTTCCGATATTGTTCTTCGGTTAAGAGCTCGATGCCCATGGCCGCGGCCGCATCCAGTGCGTTATCTTTCGGCTTATTTTCTTTCCTGGATTGCAGCGCTTCACGGTCGTAGCAAAAACTTCTGCGGGCTTTCGGACTTTCCGCCGAACAGTCGCAAAAAATATACTCGCCCGTTTTCTTGTTGTGATCAACAACGTCCGGTTCACCGCCAGTTTGTTCCATCTGACTCAGTGACCACAGTTTTTCAGCATTCGCATCCAGCCGGGCTTCGACTTTGGCCCATTCCAGACCTGGATGGCGGTTCATGTTTTTCTCAAAGCGTACTTTTAATGTTTTGAGTAACTGTTCGCGTTGTTCTCGTGTCAGTTCGTTCTTATTACTCTTCGATGGTTTGTGCATAGTTTTGGCATTCCTCAATTCACGATTTTTGGGGCGCCTGAGGCGGCCAGTTAGGGGCTTTCACGCCGAACTGTGTGGCGTACTCGGCGTTTAGGCGCTGCCAGCCCGGGAACTTCGTGGCATCGCCACCAGCGACGCGGCCGATGGGAGTTCCGCTGAGAAGGTGATCCAGAACATCGAAAGAAATGTGCCACCCAGCAGCACCCATGGAGATGAAGCGGCGATCAATCTTTGCCCACAGCGTGAGGCGCGTGCCAGTGCCAGAGGCCTCGAGTTCCCAACGCGTGTCGCCATACTCAAGGGCCCTGAGAGCTTCGACTCGTGTCACTTTTGTTTCGATCGGCGTGGGGTTTCCCACCCAGGTAAGCTTCACTGTTCCAACCGCACCCAGGCTCCCATCGGTCACAAAGGGAGCCCACTCGCGCAGCTGCGCCGGGTCGATAAGCGCCTGCCAGACTTTTTCCGGCGAGTGGCGCAGTTCTCGGACGAGAATGAGCGTCCACTTGTCTCCGTCTTCTTTTAGTACCCTCGCCAGGCTGGCGGGACCGGGTTCGTATAGCTCTGGTTCGGTCATTTTCTTTCTCCCAGTCTTCTTTTCCTAGTCTTGTTGTCCCAGTCTTAATAACGTGTTCCGCGTCCGCGTCGAACTCAGATCAAGTTGAGCACGGTCCGGACAGCATCAGGCACAACCACCTGGAGTAGGGCGGGAATCACAATCCGCGCAACCGGATACACGAACACCACCACAGCGACGGCCAGCGCCCAGGTGTTGGCCGAGAGGTGGCGTTCGAGAGCATCCACGCGAGCGGACCAGAGCCGGCACAACTGCACGGCACTGGCCGCATCCGGTTTGTAGTGTTCGTGATCGTTCATCTTCTCCTCCCGCTTGACTTCTCCTGCTTGACTTCTCCTGCTTGATGCGCGTGCTACCAGCGCTTCAGCTGGGTTAGCTGAATCAGGTTGCCGCAGGTGTCGTTCAACATCGCGATGGTCGAGCCGGGGACGTCGGTGGGAGGCATGGTGAACACGCCGCCGCGCACCTTGATCCGCTCGTGGTCGGCCTTGACGTCCTCGGTGAAGAACATGGCTGCGGGCTGGTTCTGTTGAAAGATCGCCTGCTGATACGTTTTGGCCGCAGGGTGATTGTTCAGCGCCAGCTGCAACTCGGTGCCGTCCGGGTCCTCGGGCGAGGCCACGGTCAGCCAGCGATAGGGGCCATTACTGAAATCGGCTTTCTTGGTAAAGCCCAGTACCTCGGTATAGAAGTGCAGGGCTTTTTCCTGGTCGTCAACGTATAAGCTCATCACTTTGATTTTCATTTCGTTTCTCCTTTATCTCGTTCGCGGTATGGGCCGCATCGTCTTCTTGCCTGTCTCTTTTTTCTTTGCCGCGTCTTTTGTTGGGGCGTTTTTCTTGGGTGGTGCTGATCCACGTGGAGTTCGATTCATGCGGTCCTGGTCCTGATCCATGCGGTTGAGGTGGCGTTCGAGAGCATCGATGTGAGCGGACCAGAACCGGCGGAACTGAGCCAACCAGGTGTCCATCTGCTGAAATGGTTCAGGTTTCAGCCGGTAGAGACGGCGCTGGGCGTCCACGGTGGACTCCACGAAGCCAGCGTCGCGCAGGACCCGCAGGTGCTTGGAGACGGTCGGCTGCGTCATATGTAGCTGACGCTCGATCTCTCCCACCGACTGTTGGGACGAGGCCAGGAGGCTGAGTATGGCCCGTCGGTTCGGCTCCGCGATGATTTCGAATACGGATTCCACCCTCTTTACATACTCCGTTGGGCATATACTTGTCAAGGTATATTGTAAAATCTTCTTTGGGTGAGCAACTGGACAGTGCCGGAGATGAATTTCCTGGATAGAAAAAACCAAAAAAACACTTCTCGCAAAGGACGCGAGAAATGGGGCACTCACAATCTAGCTTATTACGGTTCGCGCTGACGGTTGTAGGGGCAAAGCTGGATTGCTTAGCTGCTGCGCTTGTAGACCAACTTCAGGGCGTCGGATTGCAGGATGCGCTGGATCTGGGTGCGGGCGTGGATGGACCACGGGCCGGCGGTGTCGAGTTTGACGTAGGCTTGCCAGTGTTTGAGGGCCTTGCGCGGCTCGCGCAGTTTTTCGAAAGCCAAGGCCAGATTGTAATGCGCGTCGGCGTAGGTGGGAGCCAACTGCAAGGCAGTCTTGTAGGTCTGGATGGCTTCGTGCACGCGTCCGGTTTCATCGAGGACGTTGCCGAGGTCGAAGTACGCCAGGGCATAGCGCGGATCGGCTTCGAGGGCGGAGCGGTAGTGTTTTTCCGCAAGGTTGAAATCTTGGCGGTTGTAGTAGAGCGTGCCCAGATTGATGTGTGCGGCGGCATGCATCGGCTCGATATCGAGCACGCGCTGGTAGGCGGCGATGGCTTCGGTTTGCGTGTTGGGATCTTCTTCGAGCGCGATGCCGCGGGCAAACCAGCTGGCGGCTTCGTCTTCGCGGGGATGGGGATCGGATCTTCGGAGGGGCGTACTGGTGATAATTTTTTCGCGGGTGGAGAAGTCCATTACAAACTGGCCGGCGATGGGCTCGAGCAGTTTGCCTTCGTGACGAAAAGCTACGCGGTGATTGTTGGTGGAAGACACGCCGGATTCCTGCAGAGGATTTTCCACACCGGCGACGCGCTTGCGCATGGCTTCGAGCGACTGGCGGATGACTGCCGGACGCACGCTCATGGCGCAGAGGTCGCGCACTTTCTTGATTTCGAGGAGGTCGGAAAATGAATAGGCCGCGGAAGACGCTACCAGGCCGGCTCGCTCCCAGTTCGCCAACTGGCGCGGGCTGATGTGAAGAATTCTGAGTAGATCGGTTCGGCTATACACGGTGTCCTGCAACGTCCTTGCGATGCAGCTGCGGAGCGCAGGGACGCTCCGCGTAATTATCCGCAAATCGCACGGCGAACGCAACCTTGATCCTGTTGGTAAACTGTGGAGAACCTGGTTGATTCACATGCAGCGGAAATGGTGCAAGTCCGCGTGGGGCCCAAATCGGGGCGCTTCCTTGGCTTAATTTTCGGCGCGAAACGTAAGAGCTTTTAACCGCTTCTAAGCACGCAACGAAAGGCGCGGGGCTTCTCTTTGCGATTAAAGCGCCGGTTACACCGTTACGACTGCTTTTTGGTACTCCTCGTAGGTGCCTTTGAAGTCGGTGACCTTGTGGTCGGTTTCGAAGTGCCAGATGCGGGTGGCCACTTCGTCGATCAAGTCGTGATCGTGGGTCACGAGAAAAACTGTTCCCTGGTAACGCTGCAGGGAGATGTTCAACGCGTTGATGGCTTCGAGATCCAAGTGATTCGTGGGTTCGTCGAGCACGAGGACGTTGGGCTTTTGCAGCATGAGCTTGCAGAAGAGGATCCGCGCGGCCTCACCGCCGGAGAGCACGCTGGTGGATTTGGTGGCTTCCTCGCGGGCGAAAAGCATCTGGCCGAGCAATCCGCGAATTTCTTCGCTGACGGCTTGCGGGGCCCACTGATGGAGCCAGTCCAGCACGGTCATGCCGCCTTCGATAAGGCTGCGGTGATCCTGGGCGAAATACCCGATGGAAGCTTCGTGTCCCCAGATCACTTTGCCGGCGTCGACAAACGGGCCCGCGTAGCCGCTGACTTTGCGTAGTTCGGCTTCGGGCGTGGTAGGAGAATTCGCCAGCAACGCGTTTATTAGCGTGGTCTTCCCTGCTCCGTTGCGGCCCATCAGCGCGATTTTTTCGCCGCGGATGATGCTGGCGGTGAAGTCGCGAATGACTTTTTTGTCGTCGTAGGCCTTGGCGAGATGTTCGACTTCGAGAATGTGCTTGCCCGACGGACGCTTCTGTTCGAACTTGATGAAGGGACGCTGGATGTTCGAGCGGGCCAGTTCAGTCACTTGCAGGCGTTCCACTTCTTTGCGCCGCGATTGCACCTGGCTTGAGCGCGTGCCGGCGGCGAACCGCGCGATGAATTCGTTTAATTGAGAAATCTTTTTTTCACGTTGCGCATTGGCTGATTCGATCTGCGAACGAACCTGCGTTTTGGCCACCACCATGTCGTCATAGCTGCCGGTGTAGGTGATGATGGTCTCGTAATCGATGTCGGCGATGTGGGTGCAAATGCTGTTCAGGAAATGGCGGTCGTGCGAGATCGCGATCACTACGCCGTCATAGACATTGAGAAATCCCTGGAGCCAGTGGATGGAATCCAGGTCGAGGTTGTTCGTGGGCTCGTCGAGCAGCAGGGCCTGGGGATGGCCGAACAGCGCCTGCGCCAGCAGCACGCGGACTTTTTGTCCGCCTTGCAGCTCGCTCATCTTACGGGAGTGCAGTTCGTCGGGGATGTCCAGACCTTGGAGCAAAATTGCGGCATCGCTTTCAGCGGTGTAGCCGTCTTCTTCGCCGACAATGCCTTCGAGTTCGCCTAGCTTCATGCCGTCTTCGTCGGTCATGTCGTGCTTGGCGTAGATGGCATCGCGTTCCTGGATCGCAGCCCAAAGGCGTTTGTTGCCCATGATGACGGCGTCGATCACGCCGAAGGCGTCGAAGGCGAATTGATCCTGACTCAGAACGCCAAGCTTCCGCGGACGCACGACTGTGCCCTTTTGCGGCTCGAGTTCGCCGCTGAGCAGCTTCATGAATGTGGACTTGCCCGAGCCGTTAGGTCCGGTGAGGCCATAACGTTTGCCCGGCGTAAACGCCGTGGAGACTTCTTCAAACAGTATTTTGGCGCCGTAGCGCATGGACACATTGCTGACTGAAAGCATGATTTCTGGTTTCTCTTCTTCTGGCTTCTACGATTTTTGGCTTCTACAGGGAAGCTCAGGACCTGCGGGGAATTTCCGTCAAAACGGTACGCAGCTGGTGCTATTAGAATATCACGCACGGCCTCCGGCGGCCGACGGTACCCCTTGCATTCGCCTTAGAACTCGAAGTATCCCGCCGTTCGGCGCGAACCGCCGTCAGTGCCCGTGGCCGGGAGCAAACCCACCACGCCCCGCAGATTCTCCCACGCGGCCTCGTTCAATGCTGGGTCTGCGCTGACCAGGTCGCGGATCATTTGCCACGCGGCGATGTTGAGTGCGCCTTCTGGCGGAGGGCCCAGAGCCAGCGAGACTGAGCACTGCGGGCAGAAACAGATGCGTTGTGCCGACGACTTTTGCCGCGGCCTGACTCCGACCGTCTGCGCAAACATGTACATGGCGACAGATTTCTGTCCTGCTTCGATCTCGCGGTTGCAGCGCAGACAGCAAAGATTTTCCAAAAGGTTGCCCCTGCGGCCAAGTACGGCCGAAAATCGATAGTGTCTCCCCGCCCCGCTGTGGCACAAGTATGAAGAAGGATTCCTGAAGTCAAATTGGGCGCGGTCATTAGCAGCGATCCCGAAAATCCCTGATCGTGTGGACCCGAGCGAACCCCCAGAGGCTGAAGCCCGAATTCCGAGCGCTTGGGCGGCACGGCTGGAAGGCCGTGCCCTTCCCGAAATGAGACGACTTCTGGACGCCGCGCTACAAAAGAGTCCGTTCTCGGACGCGACGCGGGGAACCAAGTTGTGTTCTAGCCAGAAGCGGCGGCCTTGGTGCACCCTGCTGAAATGCGCGCTGCGGAATCCCATTTGCTGAATGTCCGGTCCTTGAACCAGAAGCCCACCAGAACCTCCGCACCGGCAGCGAAGTTCTTTCAACTATCAGAGTTACGGCGCCTGCAGAGATCGGAACAAGTGGCAGCCGTCTGCTACCGCATACGCGGGAAGGCGATTGAGTTCTTATTAGTCCAGACCCGCGGAGGGCGCTGGATTTTCCCCAAAGGCAGCGCGGAGCCGGGATTAAGTCACGCTCAGGCGGCGGCACTCGAAGCGTATGAAGAAGCCGGAGTTCATGGCCGCATCGAAGAAGCTTCGTTTGCGCGCTACGTTCGACGCAGGCGCGGAGAGCCGGCCGAAAGGGGTGAGGTCGAATTCACGGTCAAAACCTATCTGTGTGAGGTACTTTGGCTCGACCCGCCGCAAGAGCTGGATCGGCGTCCCACGTGGTTTTGCGCCGAGAAGGCGATGCGTCGCTTGCGAGACGACCGCGCCCCACACTACGGAACCGAACTAGTTCGTATCGTTGAGAGCGCTGTTAAACGCATCCAGAGGGTGCACCCTGGAACCAGTACGTTTATCGATTCCGCGCAGGTTGTCTCCTCGCAAAAGGTGCAGTTCATCGACAGCGGCGCGCCGGCGAACGCGAGACGCAAAATGAAGCGCGCCTGAGCGACGGCCACGTCCGCGTCTGTTGATTGAGTCGGGCCACCTCGCGGCGCCGCTGGCGACCCGGAATAAAACCTTATTTCTGCGCGGCTGGTCGGGCGGTGGCTTCGATCAACTGTTGCACTGGTGCAGCCACCATGAGCAACACGTCTGCTTGCCGCTTTTTCGCAGTGTCAACTATCGCTAGCTGCTGCGTTTTCCATGACTCCGGGATGGGTTGGGATTTGTCGAGATAGTCGAGAGCTTGCAGGCCGGCGGCGCCCAGGGCGGAAAGGCTCGCCGAGAGAGGTGTGACTTCCTGCAGCAGAAACTCGCGGTCGAGCAGGGGGTGGAGTTTGGCGTCGTTGTCGCGCCAGGTGGTGAGACAGGCTCTGAGCTGCGCTTCGGTGGCCTGGTCTTTGTTGCCGCTTTGCACAAAGGTCTGCACGAGGTTGCTGAAATTTCGTGCTACGTCGCTCTCGGGATAGGCGGCATCGATCATGCGATTGAGGGGCGCGTGGAAATCGATGGGGCCTTTCGCATCGTCCCAGCGGTCGTAGTCTTTGACGGGCTCGACTACGCCGGCTAAGACGCGCAGGGCAGAAATATCTTCCGAGCCTGCCATCCGCTGCAGCATGTGCGTGCGCGCCGATCGGTGAGTGAGACCCAACCACTCGAGCTGAAGGCTGACGGCGTTGAGTCTGATATACATCGAATCGACATCGGTGATCTGCTGCGGAGACCACAGGCGCTCGGCGATCGCTGCGCCGCGCGGCCAGATGTGCGAATCGATGTTTTCGGGAGTGACCCACTCAGCCCACTGGCAGGCTTCGCCGCCGAGAATGCGCTTCTGTTCTTCGGGATTCAGACTCGCGGCCTCCCCGCTCATGGGATCGACTGCGTAGTGCCGCGACGCCGGCCACATCAGATCAAGATAGTATCCGAACGAAAGCAGGCCACTGTAGCCTTGTTTGGCGGCCTCGGCCAGTGACTTCTGTCCGCGCCAGGATTGCACCGTGATGGTTTTCGGCAAATCGGGATGCAGGATCTCGTCCCAGCCGATCATCGTTTTGTGATTCTTGGCCACGATCTTCTGCAGGCGTTGATTAAAGTACGCTTGCAGATCCTGATTGTTTTTCATGTTGTGGGAATGCATGAAGGCCTGGATTTTCGGATTGGCGTCCCACTGCTTGCCGTCGACTTCGTCACCGCCAATGTGAAAATAGACGTCGGGAAAGAGCGCGGCCATTTCGGCAACGAATTTTTCCAGGAATTTGTACGTCGACTCCTGCGTGGGATCCATGATGGGATCGATGCCGTCGCCCTCGAGCGTGTAGGGGCCCGTCCCGCTGGATAACTCGGGGTAGCCGAGGAACCAGGAGCGGCTGTGTCCGGGGATGTCGAACTCGGGCATCACGCGGATGCCGCGGTCGTGGGCGTAGGCGATGAACTCGCGGATTTCATCCTGCGTGTAGTACATGCCATCGGAGCCCATGCCGGTGAGTTTGGGAAATTTCTTGCTCTCGACGCGGAATCCTTGATCGTCAGAGAGGTGCCAGTGCATGACGTTCAACTTCACTGCTGCCATGGCATCGAGGTTGCGCTTGAGCACGTCGATGGGGATGAAGTGACGGCTGACGTCGAACATCAGGCCGCGCCACGGGAAGCGTGGCTGGTCTTTGATGGTGACAGCGGGAGCGGAAAATCCGGTGGCGGAGGGTTGAACCAATTGCAGGAAAGTCTGGAGTCCGTGCAGAATGCCCAGCGGAGTTGGAGCGGTGAGTTTCGCTCCGGAGTCGGTGACGGTCAGCTCGTAGGATTCATCTTCTCCGAGCTTTTGGACTTGCTCGCGGCCGTGATCGACGTGAATTTGCAGGGCCGCATTCGTGGCGCCAGCTTTGGGGCGGAACGGGATTCCGGTCTGCTTTGAAAGGTGAGCCTGAAAGCTTCGCACGCCACTGTCCAGGGAAGCATCGTGAAAGCCTGTAACAACGACTGAAAAAGATTGGTCGATGAGCAACTGCCCGGCACCGGACTGGACGGTGGCGGGCAGGGGCATCAGGTTGAGCTGCGGCTGGGATTGGGCAGAGACTAAGGGCGAAAGAAAAGACATCACGATTAGAACAGCCCATCCTTGCAGAATTCTCACGAGATCACCTCGGACTGTATTTCACGGCCAATCTTGCGCGCCGTGGTAGATGCGCATTATTTTTACTGTCTGATCTTGGATTCTGTAAACAACAATGTAGGGAAGGCCGCGGAAAACCAGTTCGCGAGTGCCTTCGATCCGTCCCTTGCGACCTCGGCGTGGAAAGCTTCTAAGGCTGCCGCAGCCATCGTACAGGGACTCAGCAACATCCGCAGCACATTCCTGTGGCGACACTGCTAATGGCCGCCGCCGAGTTCGCGGACGATTGCGCCTACGAACTGTTTGGCGTCGCCGAAGAGCATGAGAGTGCGGTCGAAGTAGTAGAGCGGGTTGTCGATTCCGGCGAAACCGGGGCTCATGCCGCGTTTGATGACCATGACGGTGTGGGCCTTGTCGACGTCGAGGATCGGCATGCCGAAGATGGGGCTGGATTGGTCGGTGCGCGCGGCGGGGTTGGTGACGTCGTTGGCGCCGATGACGAGGGCGACGTCGGTTTGCGGGAAGTCGCCGTTGATCTCGTCCATTTCGATGAGGCGATCGTAGGGAATGTCGGCTTCGGCGAGCAGGACGTTCATGTGGCCGGGCATGCGTCCAGCGACGGGATGGATGGCGAAGCGGACTTCGACGCCCTTTTTGGTGAGCACGTCGTAGAGTTCGCGAACTTTGTGCTGCGCTTGCGCGACGGCCATGCCGTAGCCGGGAACGATGACAACTTTATTCGCGGCGGCAAGGATCGCGGCGGCTTCTTCGGGAGTGGCGCTGCGAACGGGCTTGGCTTCTGCGCCTCCGGCGGCGGAGGCCTGCACCTGGCCGAAGGCTCCGAACAGGACGTTGGTGAAGGAACGGTTCATCGCCTTCGACATGATGACGGACAGGATGAGGCCGGAAGATCCATCGAGCGCGCCGGCAATGATGAGCAGTTTGTTGTCCAGGACGAATCCCATGGCGGCGGCGGAAAGACCGGCATAGGAATTCAAGAGGGAGATAACCGTCGGCATATCAGCGCCGCCGATGGGGATGACGAGAAGCACGCCGAAGATCAGAGAAACACCAACGATCAGAGGGAAAAACTGTTTCGCCTCCGGATGCAACACCAGATAAACGGCGCTGCCGACCGCGACGAGGAACAGCAAGAGGTTGACGAGATTCTGACCTTTGTACGTGATCGGACGCTGGGGAAGGATCTCCTGTAGTTTTCCTGCGGCCATCAGACTGCCGGTGAAAGTCAGGCCACCGAGGATGACCTCCATGGAGAGCACCGACATCATGAACTTGGGAACATTCGGGGTGCGCAGGTAAAACTCAGCGGTGCCGACCAGCGTGACGCACAGCGCGCCGAAAGCGTGGCTCAGAGCGGTCCGCTGCGGGACGGCTGTCATTTGCACCATGCCGAGAGGAACGCCGATGCCACTGCCGAGCACGAGCGCGATGACGATCCACTTGTAGTCGACGATGCCGTGGTGGAGCAGAGTGCCGGCGACGGCCAGCAGCATGCCGATCTCTCCGGCCCAGATGCCGTGGCGGGCGGTAGTGGGCGAACTCATCCACTTCAGCGACAGGATGAACAGCGCGCTGGCGACGAGGTAGATGACTTCGATTGCGGTTTGGCTTGCGGCGAACTCGGTCATGTTTACTTTGGTCAGTCTTGCTTCGAGTCAGTTTGCTTTACATCAGCTTCGTCTCGAATCGGCTATTTCTTTACCGGACGGCTGGTCTTGAACATTTTGAGCATGCGGTCGGTGATGAGAAATCCTCCGACCACGTTGCTGGTGGCGGCGACGATCGCGATGACTCCCAGGACGGTCGCGAAGGTGCTCTTCTTTTCGCCGACCAGGACGATCGCGCCGACTACGGCGATGGCATCGAGAGCGTTGGTCAGCGACATCAGCGGAGTGTGCAGCAACGGCGAGACGTGACGGATGACTTCGAACCCGATGAATGCCGCCAGCATGAAGACGAAGAGTGCGTCGATTAGATTGGAACCCATATTTCACCTCAGTTGCCAGTTGCCAGTGGTCAGTTACCAATTCCTGGTTGCGATCTCTGCATAACCGCGGCCTTTGTCTATCCGCCTGCTGGAGCTAATGTCGGCAGCTTGAAAAATTCTCGAACGCGCGCGTTTACCACTTCTCCGCCCTGCGTGACCATGGTCTCGCGGACGATTTCATCTTGCGTGTTTAGTTGCAGTTTGCCGTCTTTCATCAGGTAAGTCAGAAATGTTGTGACGTTGCGGGCATACATCTGGCTGGCGTGATACGGGACGCTGCTGGCCAGATTGATTGCGCCGATGATCGAAACGCCGTGTTCTTTGACGGTTTTTCCCGTACGCGTGAGTTCGCAGTTTCCGCCCCGTTCGGAGGCGAGGTCGACGATCACGGAGCCAGGGGCCATGCCTTTGACCATGTCTGCGGTGATGAGCACCGGCGATTTCTTGCCCGGAATCACGGCGGCGGTGATGACGACGTCACTCTCGGCGACTACCCGAGTGAGAAGTTCGCGCTGGCGGGCGTAGAAAGTTTCGTCCTGGGCGGTGCCGTAGCCGCGGGCGTCCTGCGCGTTCTGGGCTTCGATAGGGAGTTCGACGAAGCGTCCACCGAGGCTCTGGACCTGTTCTTTGGCGGCAGGGCGCATGTCGTAGGCAGAAGAAACCGCGCCCAGGCGGCGGGCGGTGGCGATGGCTTGCAAGCCGGCAACGCCGGCACCGATGACGAAGACGCGTGCTGGCGTGATGGTGCCGGCAGCCGTGGTCATCATGGGAAAGATTCGCAGCGAAGTCTCGGCCGCGAGCAGGACAGCTTTGTAACCGCAGATTGTGCCCATGGAGGAAAGGACATCCATGCTCTGGGCGCGGGTGGTGCGCGGCATCAGTTCGACTGAGAAGGAGGTGACCCCGGCTTGCGCGATTTCCTGCACGATTTCAGCCGAGCCCATGGGCCGCAGGAATCCGATGAGAGCCTGGCCGCGGCGGAGGAGCGGAAGATCAGCCTTCCCCGTAACATCGTTGGAGCCGTAGCAAAGGACTTGCACGATGATGTCCGAAGCGCTGAATACGGCGGCGCGATCGGGCAGAATCTTGGCGCCTTTTTCGACATAGAGAGCGTCTGGATAGCCGGCGGCTTCCCCGGCACCTGATTCGATTACGACTTCCAGCCCCGCTTTGGCGAGATTCGGAATCACCACAGGAACCAAAGCCACACGACGCTCGCCCGGATAACTTTCTTTTGGCACTCCAACAATCACGCGACTTTGATCCTTTCGATTGAGAAACACTAACAGATCAGCAAAGACCTGAGAAGATGGAGGCGAAATCGATTTGACCACTAAGGACACTAACGAGTACGAAGGAAACCTTTCCGGGTTGTTTTGGAAATGTAGTGCGGGGATGTTAAGTTAACGACTCAGCGCGACGACTCAGATCAGCCCAGCGAGCGACCCACGTGACTTCTGAACTCCGAGAATGGCTAAACCTCATCATCCGGTGGTTCCACGTGTTCGCGGGAATTATGTGGGTCGGGCAGACTTATTACTTCACGTGGCTCGATGGACAATTCGGAAAGCTGGGGAAGGAAGCGAAACCAGGAGCGCCCTCGCAAGTTTGGATGGTGCACAGCGGCGGCTTCTACACGGTAGAAAAGAAGAGTTCCCTGAGCGTGGGAGCAGAACAGGTGCGGTGGTTCCGGTGGGAAGCGCTGATGACTTGGTTGAGCGGCGTCGCGCTGCTTTACTTAGTCTATTACTCGAGCAGCGGACTGATTGACCCGGACGTTGCGGATATTTCTCAGGGACGCGGGATCGCCATTGGCCTTGCCGTTCTAGCTGGGGGATGGCTGATTTACGATCTGGCGATGAGGTCGCCGCTGGGTAAATCGGAAGCTGGATTCGCGGTATTTGCCGTGATCATGATCGCTGCCGTCTCGTGGGGATTGCTTCATGTATTCAGCGGGCGGGCTGCCTACATTCACGTGGGCGCGATGATGGGGACAATCATGACGTTGAACGTATGGATGCGGATTCTTCCGGCGCAACGCAAGATGATCGCAGCCGCCGCGGCTGGCGATAAGTTTGACGCATCGCTGGGCGCTCAGGCCAAACTACGATCGAAGCAGAACACGTTCATGGCCGTGCCGGTGGTCTTCATTATGATCAGCAATCATTTTCCGGTGGCGACGTACGGGAATACGCATAATTGGGCGGTGCTGGTCGCGCTGGTTGCGGGCGGGTTCGTGGCTGCGGCGATTATCCGCAAGGCTTGAGGTTTCTGGCGGCGATAACTGGTTGCGACCAACACATGAGTGAACTCGACTACGCTGCGATGCTGGTGGTGGCGATTGCCGAAGCGCGTAAGGGGCTGGCGGAAGGAGGAATCCCGATTGGCGCTGCGATTTTCGACGCGAGTGCGAAACTGATTGGCGCCGGGCACAACCGGCGAGTGCAGAACGGCGATCCTTCATTGCACGGCGAAACCGATGCGTTCCGCAACGCGGGACGGCAACGCAGCTATCGCAAGTTGATCATGGTCACGACTCTCGCGCCGTGCTGGTACTGCAGTGGACTGGTGCGGCAGTTTGGCTTTGGCACGCTGGTAGTCGGTGAAAGCCGAAATTTTTTGGGCGGGCTCGATTGGCTCCGCTCACTGGGCGTGCGTGTGGTGGATCTCGATTCCAAAGAGTGCGCGGATCTGCTGGGTGTCTACATTCGTGCCAATCCCGAAGTGTGGCACGAGGACATCGGAGAAGAGTAGGCGGATATGAAATTGGACAAGCCGTTATTGAAGTCGCTGCCGAAGGTGCTATTGCACGAGCACCTGGACGGCGTGGTTCGTCCGAAAACGGTTATCGATCTAGCACGCGAGGCGAAATACACGGAGCTTCCCACTGAAGATCCGAACGCGCTGGCAGAATGGTTTTTCCGGGGTGCGAACCAGGGAAGTCTGGCCAAGTATCTCGAAGGTTTTGCTCACACGATCGCGGTAATGCAAACGGAAGAAGCGCTGGAACGCGTGGCTTACGAACAGGCCGAGGATCTCAGCCAGGATGGCGTCGTTTACTTTGAGACCCGGTTCGCGCCGCTATTCCATATCCGCAAGGGGTTGACCCACCAACAGATTGTTTCCGCCGTGCTGAAAGGATTGGAACGCGGACGCAAGGATTTTGGAGTGCGATCGGGACTGATTATTTGCGCCATGCGCAACATGAATGTGTCGCTCGAAATGGCGGAACTCGCGGTTGATTTTCGCGAGCGTGGGGTGGTGGGCTTCGATCTTGCGGGAGAAGAAGGTGGCTATCCTCCCAAGAAACATGTGGAAGCTTTTCACTACATTCAGCGGGAGAACTTCAACATTACGGTGCACGCGGGCGAGGGATACGGAAAGGAATCGATCTGGCAGGCGATTCAGTATTGCGGGGCGCACCGCATTGGACACGGAACAAGGCTGATTGATGACATTGCGGTGAAGGATGGGAAGGCAGTGAACCTGGGCGACCTGGCACAGTACGTTCTCGACAAACGAATTCCGCTGGAGATTTGCCTGCTGAGCAATGTACATACCGGCGCGACGCCGAGCCTGGCGGATCATCCTTTCAAGATTCTGTATCAGGAGAAATTTCGCGTGACCCTAAATACGGATAACCGGCTCATGAGCCGCACCTCGATGACGCAGGAATTCGAAGCAGCCGCGGAGACGTTTGGCCTGACGATGGATGATTTCGAGAAAATCACAATCAATGCCATGAAGAGCGCTTTTCTGCCGTACGATCAGCGGATTGAATTCATCTACTCGATTATCAAGCCCGGCTATGCTGGTATCCGTAAGTCGGCGGGACGGCTGAGCTAGACGCAGCTATAGGTCGAGACGTCATGCGCAATTTCCTTACCGGGTTCGTTCTCGGATTTGTTTTTCTCGTGTGTGTTTCGGGTCTGCTATGTGCGCAGACCGCGACACAGACCTCGCCGATTCACGTCAAGGTTGTGGTGGTCACCATGTTCGAGCGCGGCGAAGACACTGGCGACGCACCCGGGGAATTTCAGCTTTGGGTGGAACGCGAGCATCTCGACCAGATTCTTCCGCTGCCTTCCGGCTATCACCACGTGCGCATGAACAAAGATGGAGTGCTCGGCATGGTGACGGGAGTGGGGACGGCCAAGGCGGCAGCGTCGGTGATGGCACTGGGCCTTGATCCGCGGTTTGACTTGTCGAAGGCGTACTGGGTCGTCGCTGGTATTGGCGGCGGAGATCCGGCAGATGTCTCGGTTGGGTCGGCGGTTTGGGCGGATCACGTGATTGATGGGGACCTGGCGTTTGAGATTGATGCGCGTCAGATTCCTCAGAATTGGCCAACTGGATACTTGCCCCTGCGTAAAGGCACGCCCTACGAACAACCTGCCAGCGATGTTAATGGCGAAGCGTACACTCTGAATCCGGAGTTGGTGGGCTGGGCGTTTCGCCTGACGCAAGATGTGCCGCTTGCGGATTCCGATTCGTTGCGCAAGTCGCGGGCGCGTTTTGCCGGGTTTCCGAATGCGCTGAAACCGCCGTTCGTGGCCAGGGGCGACACACTTTCGGCGGCTACGTTCTGGCATGGATCGAAGATGGATGAATGGGCGAATGCCTGGACTCGTTACTACACGGGCGGCAAAGGCAATTACATGGTCGCAGCCATGGAGGATTCGGGCACGTTGCAGGCGCTCACGTTCATCAGCCAGGCCGGGCGCGTTGACCTGCGGCGTGTACTGGTGTTGCGCGCGGTGAGCAATTATGATCGCGAAGCGCCGGGCGTGCCGGTGGCGGAGAGTTTGCAGGAGATGGTTTCCGGCAACTACTCGGCTTATCTGCCGGCGCTGGAAGCGGCGGAGACGGTGGGAGACAAGGTGGTGCGAGACATTGTGGAACATTGGGAAGAGCGGGAGTCCACCCTCCCTCATGCGCCGTAGTCGAAGCTGGCGCGCGATATGTCAAGTCGATAAAGCCGCCAAAGTTTCCGCCAGCACGAGAGTTCCTCTTGCGATATCTTCCGGTGATGCGTATTCGTCGGGGCGATGGCTGTATCCGTTGCGGCAGGGAATGAACAGCATGGCGACGGGAGCAATGCGCGACATGAAAAGTGAATCGTGATAGGCGCGGCTGACCATGGGAAGAAAATTAAATTGGTGCTTTCGGCAAGATTCGGAAAGGGCTTCAACGATTTCGGGAGCACTGGCCGCGGGGGCGTCGGCGTTCAGCAACTCAGTGCGGATCGTTACCTGGCGTCCGGCAGAAATCAGTTTGCTGGCTTGCTCCATAGATTGAATGACGGCGTCGCGGCGCTCAAGATCGGTGTCGCGGATGTCGACACTGAGATGAACGCGGCTGGGAATGCTATTGACGGCGCCAGGAAAGACTTCGCAGATTCCAACCGTGGCCACGGTGTCGACCGCGCCGCTGGTGCGCGCGGCAGTTTCGATGGCTAAAATTAATTCAGCCGCTGCGCAAAGGGCGTCACGGCGATCGAGCATCAAAACACCGCCTGCGTGGCCTCCGGCACCTTCAAGAGTAATGCGGAAACTCGCCGGGGCCGCGATCTGCGTGACCAAGCCCAGCGGAATTTTTTTGCGCTCGAGCAAGGGACCTTGCTCGATGTGGAGTTCCACAAACGCCTTGTAGTAGCCGGCCGGTAATTTCACTTGTTCGAGTTCGCCGGGCATCCCTGCTTCGCGGCGAACTTCTTCCACTATCGCGCCGGCCTTGTCCGTTAATTTTCTCGCCGCATCGGGAGAAAGCGTGCCGGCAAGCATGCGGCTTCCCAGGCATCCGATTCCGAAGCGCGTAGGCTCCTCGGCAGTAAAAATCAGCAACTCAATCGAGTGCGTGGGGTGAAATCCCGATCGCTGAAGTGCGCGGATCGCTTCGAGGCCGCCCAGAACTCCGACTACGCCATCATATTTTCCCGCGTTCGGAATCGCATCGATGTGGGAACCGGTGCCGACAACCGGGGCGCTAGGATTCGAACCGTTCCACCGCGCGAAAGTGTTGCCAATCGCATCCTGGCGAAGCGCGAGACCTGCTTCCTCGCAGCGTGATTTCATCCACGCTCGCGCCTTGAGATCTGCGGGGGTGAAAACAATTCGGGTTACGACTGGCGGTTCGGCTTCGGAGATCGAGCCTAAGGCTTCAATTTCGGACACAACGCGATCTTGGTCGACTTCGATGGCGAGGTTCATGGTCGTGTTTCTGAACTACTTTTCTGCAAGCGGATGCCGGTTCCAATCTTTGTAGATGAGATATTTTGCCGGGACTTTGCCGATGGCTCCAAACCATTGCGGACACCATGGGCCCATCCAAATGAAATCCCCGGCGGTCACCGGATACCAGGAGTCGCCGAGCCGGTAAATGCCGCCGCCCTCAAGCATGAGGAGTCCGTGTTCCATGACGTGCATCTCCACCATGCTGAGCGCGGCGCCGGGCTGATAGACCATGGTGTTGACCGCGAAGTCGAACTTCATTTCGTCTGGGAGCAGGCATTTGACCTGCAGGGCGGGATCGTCGTTGAGAGAATGGGAAGGAATCGCGTCTTCGTTGGAAATGATCGGCTGCGGCGGCTTGATCGACGCTAACGCCTCATAGCGTTTTTCAATCACGGCGACGCGGCTGGTTTGCGACGCGGTCACTCGGTGGGCCGAACCTTCGGGTAGATAAGCATAACCGCGCGCGCCGAGTTCGCTTCTTTTGTTTCGACCCTTCAGTTGCACGCTGCCCTCGATTACAAAAATGAAGCGCTGCGCGGAGGTGCTGCCCAGTTCGCCGCCGGCTTCGAATTCTGCGGTGTATTGCGTGAACTTCGCGCCCAGCGCGGAGCCGGCGTGGACGACCGCAGTGCATGCCTTCATCCCGGGCAGGGGTGTACGAACGAAGGTGTCAGCGGTTAACAAGAGGTGGTTCGGCTGCTGCGAGCTTCGAGTGTGGCCAAGATTTTGCACGTCAGGTCCTTTTCAAGAATTCGGATGAGGAAGCCAGACCTCGGAGCAGATGCACGCCGCATTCGATTGCCTTCTCGACGTCTTCAAGGGCAACTGATTCGGCCGGGTCGTGGCTTATGCCGCCGGGCGTCCGCAAGAAGATCATCCCAGCGGGAACTTTTTCGGCAAGGATCATAGCATCGTGACCGGCTCCACTCGCCATGCGATGCGGCTCACATCCGGCCCGGCGGATCGCATCTTCGATATGGTTCACAAGGAATGGATCCATCGCAACGGCCTGCTGGTCCAGCAACACGTTTCGACGAACCGAGAGTCCGCGGCGCAGAGCTATTTCTTGGGATTTGCGAATGAGGTCATCCACGGCGCGGATGCGGACTTCGTTGGAACTGTGACGAACGTCGAGGGTGAGCAGCGCTTCGCCGGCGATGACGTTCGTGGCTCCGGGTTTGGCTTCGATTTTACCGACGGTCGCGACCAGGCCCGGAGAACTCTGCGCCAGACGCTCGACAGCCGAGATCCACTCCGCGGCGGCTGCAATACTGTCGTGGCGAAGATGCATGGGGGTGGTGCCCGCGTGATTGGCGCGGCCGATAAATGTAAACTCCTGCCGGCTTTGTCCGGCGATGGCCTCGACCACACCGAGCGGGAGGTTCAGGGCCTCGAGCACCGGGCCTTGTTCGATATGAAACTCCAGGTATGAGAGCGTGCTCGTAGGCACGAGAGCTTCAGGAATTTTTTCTGGATGCAAGCCGAAATCTTCGATGGCCTGGCGCACGGTGACTCCGCTTGAATCCCGCCGATTCAAAAGCTGCTCGTCGAGCCGGCCGACCAGGGCACGGCTGCCGATAAAGGGCTCGCCGAAGCGAACGCCTTCTTCTTCGGAGAAGCCGACGACTTCGATTCCGAAGGGAAGCTTTTCTCCATCCAACGCGGCAACCAGGGCAACCGCGAGCAGCACGCCGAGAATGCCGTCGAACGCTCCGGCATTCGGAACCGTGTCGAGGTGCGAACCAATCAACAGGCTCGGCGCCGCGGCTTGTGCGCCGGGGTAGAACGCGCGCAGATTCCCAACGGCATCGATGCGGACTTTTGCGCCTAGCGCTTGCAACCACGATGTGATCTCGCGGTGGCACTCGCGCATGGGAGGAGAAAGAAACGTGCGGCGAGTGTTGTCGGAATCTTCACTGTAATGAGCCAGTTGACGGCAGCGTGCGATGGCAAGCTCCGCGCTGGTCTTGAATGGATGCGCGCGCGGCGGCTCCTTGCTTCGTGTTTGCCGCTGGTTCATCGTTGGCTGGTTCATGCTGGCTGGTTCATGCTGGCTGATTCATGCCGAGTAGGTTCAGCTTCCCCGATACGTTGTATATCCGTTTGAACTCAGTAGCAATGGGATGTGGTAGTGTGATTCGCCTTCGCGGACCTGAAACGTAATTTCTACCACCGGGTAGAGACCGTCCAACTTCTGCGCGCTGTAGTAACTCGCCGTCTCGAACAGCAATCGGTAGGGACCCGACGGTAGAGGATGGTCTGGCGGAAGCAGTTGAGCGCATCGGCCGTCTTGATCGGTATACGCGGACGATAGCAGATGCCAGACGCCGGTCGCTTCCTTCCACTCCAGCTTTACGGGAACATGGACCGCGGGCTTGCCACGTGCGATGTCGAGAATGTGAGTCGAGATGCGATTCATGGCCTAAGCCACTTCTTCAGGCGAATCTGGGTGATCAGCCGTTGTTGCTCGGCGGCTTCGCGCAGTTCCGTGGCTGCGTCATTTTGCAGCCGGCGGCGCAGGATCGCGAGCATTTCCGGCCCCGTTTTGCCGGTTGCGCACACGATGAAGATATGCTGAAAGCGCCGCTCGTACTCGCGATTGCCCTCCGCCAGAGCAATCTTAACAGCGTCGGCGGCGGCGGCAACTTTCTGTTGCTCTTGGGCGGGCCATGCCGCGGACTCAGTCGTCGAGGCGTGCGTCACAGATTCGCCGATTCGCGGATGACTGCGAAAGGCGTGCAGCCAGTCGGTTTCGCTCAGGCTATGCCAAATTTCGTCCGAGGCAGCGAGGAGTGCTGCTTCATCTGCCAGTGGGCGGCGGTACGCTAAAGCGGCGGCCCAGGCGCTTGATCCGCAACAGGGCAGAATTTCTTTCTCTGCCTCTTCGTTTGGAAGCCTGTTCCAGCGCGCGAGCGCGTCATTCATCGGGGCTGTCCATCCCACCGTCCGGCTTCGTTGCTTCATCAGCCCCCTGTCCGCCAGCGGCGCGTAGCCGTTCGAGGAATTCTACGATTAAATTGCCGGCCACTGCCGCACGATAGCGCGCCGTCGAACGGATATCGTCAATGGGGCGGATTTCTCTGATGGCCGTTTGCTTCGCCAGAGTCAACAACGCTCGATCGACAACCTTCCCTTGCATAGTCTTTTCCGTCTCGACCAGTCGTAGTGGAACCGGCGCAACGCTTCCCAGAGCGATGCGAACGTCTTCGATTGGTGGATTATTCACGCCATCGCTCGCCAGACGGCCCAGCGCAGCGATGCATACTTTTGAAATCGCCTGCGCATTGCGGGCTCCGACTTTGCGCGCCCAGGAAAAATAGCTCGAGAACTTCCGGGATAGGCAGACGGTTCGAATCAGTTCGTCGGGGCGCAACTGGAGCTTTTTATAACCGGTGTGAAAACCGAGGTACGGCAGCCGGCGTTCACCTCGCGCTGAAGTGAGAATCAACTCCGCTTCGTACGCCAGCAGGGCAGGCAGCGAATCCGCGGCTGGCGAGGCATTGACGATGTTGCCGCCGATGGTGGCGCGGTTCTGATTTGCGATTCCGCCAGTCCATCGCGCTGCACTGGCCAGTAGTGGTAACTCGCTGCGGACCACTTCATGTTTGCGCAGGTCGGTATAGGTGCATCCCGCACCGATATGAATCTCGTTGGGCAGAACCTCGACCTGCCGCAACTCGGGAAGATTCCAGATGCTGAGCAATTTTCGCGAGCTGAGTTTTCCCGCCGCGTATTGCACCATCACATCCGTACCGCCGGCAATCGGGAGCCATCCACCCGGATCTTCGGCAAGCAGAGAGACGGCTGCCTGCAAACTGCCGGGGGCCACGAGATGGTAGTCGGAAGGGTCGCTTCGCATATTGCGGTCTTAATTCGGAGAGCTTATCCGCATATCCTGTCTCGAAATCCTATCCGGATGTTTTATCAAGATGTCCCACGGCGGACTGCCTCTGCCACCGCTTCGAAAATCTGCATGTAGCCGGTGCAGCGGCAAAGATTGCCCGAGAGTCCTTCCTGGATATCTGCGAGCGTGGGCTGAGCCTGCTTGTCGAGCAAATGAACCGCCGCCAGAATCATGCCGGGCGTGCAGATTCCACACTGGGCACCGCCGCATTCGAGAAAGGCCTGCTGGATGCGGCGCGACGATCCCTGCGCGGCGAGCCCCTCGATCGTAACGATTGCGGCGTCTTTGGCTTGCAGAACGGGAACCAGGCAGCTATTCACGAGCGCGCCATCGATCAGCACGGAGCACGATCCGCACTCACCTTCGCCGCAACCTTCTTTCGTGCCGGTCAAGTTGAACTCGTGACGCAGCACGTCGAGCAGCCGTTCCATGGGATAGACGCGAACCATCTTGCGCTCACCGTTGACCTGGAGGGAGAGTTCGCATTTGCCGTCATTTTTTTTTCTCGGCGATTGTGTCATCGGATGCCGCCGGTGAATTGAGGCTCGCCTTGTGCCAATTCCTGAGCGGTGAGCGCCTCGAAGACGTCCTCGGCAAGCAGTGGGATTGAATTGAATGGAATGCCCAGGGCGTCGACGACGGCGTTGACGATGGCGGGCGCTGGACCATCCATGGGAAGCTCGCCGATTCCCTTCGCGCCGAAAGCCCCGTGCAGATTGCCCAACTCTTCGAAGAAGACCCGGATCGGAGGCAAGTCAGCGGACGTGGGCATGAGGTAGTTGGTCATCTGGCCGTTCTGCATGCGTCCGTTTTGCCAGATGACTTTTTCGTACAACGCCAGGCCGATTGCCTGCGCGACCCCGCCCGTGATCTGACCCTCCGCCAATATCGGATGCAGAACTCTACCGACTTCCTGCAGGGCGACGAAGTCGTCCACGGAAACACCGTAGGTGGTTAGATCCACGCTGACTTCCGCGATGTAGACCGCCCATGCGAATGCGGCATAGGCTTCGCCCCGGTATTTAGCATCGTCCCAGAAGACGCCCGCCGGCGCTTCGTAGCGGGCCAGCGAACGGAATGTCCCGTGGGCGGCAACGTAGTTCCGGCAGGCGGCGCGAAATTGTTCGGAGGAATATGAATCGCCCAGAAGGCCGGCGGCTTCGAGCGTTTGCTTGATTCCCAGAGCAGCCGACTGCACTATTTTTCCGACCACCATCACGGTGCGCGACGCGACTGTGGGACCGCTATTCGGCACTGCTTGCGTGTCCGCCGGCGCAACTTCCACATCTTCATATTTCAGACCGAGCGTTTCGGCCACGATCTGCGAGAGCACGGTCTTGGTTCCTTGGCCGAACTCTGTGCTCGAAACCTGAACGCGCACGCTGCCGTCGGCGCATCCCTCAACGGCTACAAGGGAATTCAAGTAGCGCTCGCCGGATCCGGTGAACCCCGCGCCGTGCAGAAAAGTGGCAATGCCCATTCCTTTCTTCTTGGTTGCGACTTCATTCTGCACTTTATTCTGCGCTGTGAATCGCTTCCTCTTGGCTGAGTAGTCCGAAAGTCGCAGCGCGCGATCGAGAAGCTTGTCAAGGTCGATGGGTTCCCGCACTGTTTGATCGGTGGTGGTGGTCTGGCCGGTCTTCAAGAAATTTCGGCGGCGAATCTCGATGGGCGAAATGCCGATGGTTTGCGCGATGCGATCCATGTGCCGCTCCATCGCGAACAGCGACTGCGGCGCTCCGAAGCCGCGAAAAGCCCCGTGCGGCGGGGCATTGGTGGCGACCGCCTTGGCGCGGATACGGATGCTCGGCCAATAGTAAGCGCCGCCCGCGTGAATGGTGCCACGCGAAAGCACGACGGATGACAAGGTCGCGTACGCCCCGCCGTCAATCGTAAAGTCAATTTCGCCGCCGAGAATCTTCCCGTCTTTGTCGAGCGCCGTGCGGTGCCGGGTGCGCGAGGGATGCCGCTTGGTGGTGGCAACCATGTCTTCCATGCGGTCGTAGATAATCTTCACCGGCCTTCCAGACTTCATAGCCAGCAACGCGGCGTGCCCGGCGATCATCGAGGGATATTCTTCCTTACCGCCGAACGCGCCTCCGGTCTCCATCTGCACGACGCGCACTCTGTCCTCGGGCAGATTGCACAACTTCATCAGAGCCTTATGCACATAGTAGGGGCATTGCAGGGAGCCCCACACGGTTATGCCCTGTGCGGGATCAAACGCCGCGATCATTCCGTTGTTCTCGATATAAAGTTGTTCCTGCGCGCCGGTCGAGTACTCGCCTTCCACGATGAACGCGGCGTCGTTCCAGACCTTGTCTACGTCACCCTTCTCGACCAGGTAGGTTTTGAATGTGTTGTCCGCACCCCAGATGATTTCGGAGCGACGCTCGCTCTCGTCGATTGCGAACACGGCCGGCAGATTTTCGTATTCGATCGAGACTGCGGCAACCGCTTTGGGGAGAACATGACGGTCTGGATGGGCCAGCAACAAAATCGGCTCTTCGGGATGGTTGACGAATTCGCTGGCAAGGCAAGGCTGATCGTCGACGATGAGAGCGATGCAATTCGCGCCGGGGATGTCTTTGGCAGACACGATTACATATTCGTCCCATGCGACTTCCGGACCGAAACTGATCTTCTTGATTTTGCCGCGTGGGACATGGCTGCGAACGGTCGCCCCGTGGAGCATATCGGGCAGAACCATGTCGTCCACGTATTGCGCTTGTCCGGTCACCTTCTCGCGACCTTCCTTGCGTGGAACCGACGTGCCGATAATGTGATCGTTCGCCATGGGAATAGAGCTTCCCCGCAGGCAGATGCGGAGATGGGATAGTGTATGACAGACGAGGACAAACCGGACCGAAGTTTTGGGGGAGACGAGGAAACATAACGACCACGCCCCGAGACGCTAGCGACACCACTCCCGGCCGCGAGGTCCGTAAGGAAAGCCGCCTTCTACGAAAACCGGCGCTCCGCGCAAATACGTTGCTTTC
>Ga0181537_10000159_pt1 | contig 61218 bp, 51 predicted proteins | sample PEATcosm2014_Bin_39_FD_119765 | JGI IMG/M metagenome (GOLD analysis project Ga0181537, IMG submission 119765) | Peatland microbial communities from MTU Mesocosm Facility, Houghton, MI, USA - PEATcosm2014_Bin23_10_metaG | ecosystem: Environmental > Terrestrial > Soil > Wetlands > Peat | place...
ATGACAGTTCCGCGTTGCTTTTCGGGACGTTTTCTCCGCCCGTGGCCCAGCCCTACGACATCGGACTCTACGATGCGCTCGGACGCATGATCGATCTGCATCTCGCGTACACCTTTTAGGGCACCAACACGGCGGCCACCGCGTAGGCCGCCTGCGCATGCCGCATTTCGGTAATGCTTCTTTCCCCGTAACGGGATCGGGTCACATAAGATCCGGATCTTCGATCCCGGTGGAAAGTTCGTTGCCAACGAGCGGCACATAGATGAGTGACCTGCACCGGGACGACTCTCCGGCCGCGTTCAATCTCGAACGGCGCGAGGCCTTGGTACTGGGCATCGCGCTGGGCACCTGGGCGGCGCTGCCGACACTTTCCGCCCAAGCGGCGGTGACTTCCTGGTCGGATGAATCCGCCGATCGTTTCCTGGAGCTCTCCGCAGTTCTGATCCCGCACCGCCTGAACGCGGTCGTGGGAAAGCGCATCGGCGCCGCGATGAATGCATTGCATCCGTCGCTGTCGGAGCAGGTCGAAGAGCTTTTGGCGATCGCGAAAAAGAAGAATGCGCGCGTCGTCGAAGACTTTTTTCCTGATGTGCCGGAAGGACCGCTGAAGGAGAGTGCGCTCGCGATCATTTCCGCGTGGTATTTGGGAGTCGCTTCCCCTGCGCCCGACGCGGAAGTTTTCGCGTTCGAGTACGCGCTGATGTTCCAGCCCACGCGAGACGTCATGACCATTCCCTCCTATGCGATCTCCGGACCCAATGCGTGGTCGGCCGATGCGCCGCCCTTGAGCGACGTGCCCGAGTTCTGACCATGGCAGGCGAACGCAGCGGCGATGGCGGCGCTGATCTCGTCGTTGTGGGAACGGGCGTGGTTGGATGCCTGATTGCGGAACAGGCGTTGGATGCGGGCTTGTCCGTACTGATGCTCGAGGCGGGCCCGCGCGTGGAGCGCTGGCGAATCGTCGAAAACTACCGGAACCTGCCGCCGAGTCTTCGTTTGTTTCATTGGGACGCGCCTTACCCGCCCAAGCCGTGGGCGCCGCATCTCGAGACGCGGCACGACAAGGAAGCGGAAGAGTATTTGCAATTGGAAGGTCCTAACGCCCGTGCCTACCTCCAGGGCTACGTACGCTACGCGGGAGGCGCGACCTGGCACTGGGCCGGCATCTGCTGGCGCCTGACACCGGAAGACATGCGCCTCCAATCGCAGTTCGGCGTCGGTCGCGACTGGCCCTTCGGTTACGACGTAATCGAGCCCTATTACGTGCGCGCCGAATATGCGATGGGCGTGTGCGGTCCTTCGGAGCCCGCGTTGCAATGGCCGCCGAATGCGACACGATCCAAGCCCTACCCGATGGGGCCGATTCCCTTCGGACCCGGCGAGCACCGTTTCACCGAGGTAGCGGCGAAGATCGGAATGCGTAACCTGCCCGCACCGCAGGCTCGCAATAGCGGCATTTCCTACGATGGCCGGCCAGCATGTTGTGGCAATAACAATTGCTTTCCCGTCTGCCCCATCGCCGCCAAGTACGATGCCGCGACTGCACTGCCCAGAATCGAGACGAAGGGCGGCAGGATCCTGGTCAATTCGGTTGCCTATCGCATTGAGACCGATGCGAGGAATTCGATCCAGGCTGTCCATTATTTTGACTCGCAGAAACAATCGCATCGAGTCACGGGCCGCACCTTCGTGATTGCCTGCAACGGCATCGAGACGCCAAAACTGCTTTTACTGTCGAAAGACGATCGAAACGCCAGGGGTTTGGCAAACAGCTCGGATCAGGTCGGCCGCAACATGATGGACCAGCCCAAGCTGATCGCGGACGTGGAAATGCGCGAGCCGCTGTGGACCGGCGTAGGACCGGTACAAAGCAGCAGCATCCTCAATACGACGCAAGGAACATTCCGTGGCCGCCATGCGGGAGCGATGTTCCGGATGGAGAATTTCGCCCGCAGTCCCCTCGGAGCGGCCGCTGCACTGAAGAAGGGCCTGGTCGGAAAGGCATTGGACAGGGAGATCCGGCGCCTTGCTGCATGCACGGCGCGATTGACCGTCGAACATGAGATCCTGCCGCATGCGGAGAATCGACTGACGTTGTCCGCCAAGAGGGATTGGCTCGGACTCAACAAGCCGAATATCCATTACGACGTTGGCGACTACGTGCGCCGAAGCGCAAAGGAATACACCGTACCGCGCCTGCAACGGCTCGCCGTGGCACTGGGTGCGACCAGCTTTGAGCTATCCCCCGAATTTCTCAACAGCGACCACATCATGGGTGGATGCATCATGGGGTCTGATCCGGCGACTTCGGTGGTCGACGCGGATTGTCGATCGCACGATCACGACAATCTTTTCCTTCCCGGTGGCGGCGCCATGCCCAGCGGCACTGCCTCGAACAGCACTCTCACCATGGCGGCTCTCGCGCTGAAGGCGGCCGACGCGATCGTTCGCGACCTCCAGCACACCTGATCGTGGGTCGCATCGAACTTCGCTTGAGTGCGGCCGTGATCCGTCGGTTGAGCTTCGTGGCGGGAATCGCCATTGCCGGCATTGCCGGTGCCGCCGAATCGAGCGAGGAAAGCCGGGAACTCGTCAAACGCGGCGAATATCTGGCGGTTGCCTCCGACTGCACCGCATGTCACAGCGCGCCACATGGAAAACCCTTCGCCGGCGGTCTGGCCATCACGACGCCCATCGGGACGATTTACTCCACCAATATCACGCCCTCGGCCGGCTTCGGCATTGGCGACTATACGGAGGAGGAATTTTCCAAGGCACTGCGGCGAGGGGTCCGGCGCGATGGCGCCCAACTGTATTCCGCGATGCCCTATACGTCCTACGCGAAATTGACCGACGATGACGTTCATGCCCTGTACGCGTTTCTTCTCCACGGGGTCAAGCCAGTCGACGAGCGCCCACCCAGGACCGAACTGCCCTTTCCGTTGAGCATGCGCGCGTCGATGATCGCCTGGAATTTCCTGTTCCTGGACACGAAAGTCTTCACGCCGGATGCGCAGGAATCGGCGCAATGGAATCGAGGTGCCTACCTGACGCTGGGTGCGGCCCATTGCAGTACCTGCCATACGCCGCGCGGCGTCCTGATGCAGGAACAGTCGAGTCGCGCCTTGTCGGGTGCGAGAGTCGGACCCTGGTTTGCCCCGAACATCACATCCGACCTGAAAAGCGGCATCGGCAGCTGGACCAAGGAAGAGCTCGTGGCCTATCTGAGCACGGGACGGATCCTGGGCAAGACGCAGGCGGCGGGCAGCATGGGCGAGGCGGTCGAGCACAGTTTTCAGCACCTCACAAGCTCGGACCTCGATGCCGTCGCTACGTACGTCAAGTCCGTGCCGGCCATTCACGATCCCGTCGATGACGAATCGCGCTTTCATGCTGGGGCGGCGTTTTCTGAAGTGGCGAGCACGCGCGGCCGTGGCGGGACCCACTCCGACAGCGATGCGGTGCCCAATGGAGCGGAGCTGTTCCAGGGAAATTGCGCCTCCTGCCACGCTGTCGAAGGGCAAGGCAGCAAGGACGGCTACTACCCGAGCCTGTTCCATAATTCCGCAACGGGCGCGAAAAATGCCACGAATCTCGTTGCCGCGATCCTGTACGGAGTAGAACGGTCCACGAGCAAGGGACAAGCCTTCATGCCGGGTTTCGGCGGTCATCCGACGGACGCGAACCCTTTGAGCAATCGCGACATCGCGGCCCTGGCGAACTATGTGCTCGTGAACTACGGGTCGGGGAAAGCATCGATCACCGAAGAACAAGTCGCCGAGGGACGCCAGGAGTGGCCCTCTTCCCCGCTGCTTTCGATCGTCCGCGCAGCGATGGCGACTTTGGCACTACTCGTGCTCGTGGGAGTTGTCTTGACGGTCAGGCGGGCGTTTGTGGGCCGATGAAGGTTTCGACGACTTCATAAATGACGGGCTCGAACTGCGCGATCGCAAGCGCCTGTTCCAGAAAAGGCACGGTAGCCGCGCTTTCGCGCACGGCCTGGTAGTCCCTGAGGCTGCGCCACTGCGAGTACACGGTGACCTTCGTGCCATCGAGGCTGCGGTACAGGCGCGAGGAACGGAAACCCGGTGCGTGGGGGATCAGTGTCTGCGCCGATTGGGTGAGGAGCTCGACGAGTTTTTGCTGGTTTTCCGGTGCAACGGTAAACACGTTGATCAACGTGACCGGTTTGGATCCGGACGGTTCGCTTCCCATGTGTCAATCCTCGATGGATTTGACCATGGTACTCGTCATGTCATTCCCATTCGTTCGCGTTTTTCGGCCAATCGGGCCGTTGCACCCGAACCACGCAAAAACGCTGGCCCGTAGGCGCGAGCATGACGACCCACCGTTCCTTGCGTTCATCGACTTTTGCGCCGAGCTTTTCGAGCCTGGCTACCTCGGCCGGGATGTCGTCGGTCTCGATATCGATATGGACGCGACTCTCGTGCCCGACGCGTTGCACCTGGACACTGAGCTCGCCAGGCGGCGTTTCCAGCATCCGGTAGTTGCCGCGGCTTCCCGGATGAGCCATGTCGATCGGTCGCCCAAGGGTCTCGGCCCAGAATCTCGCGGCACCGTCAATATCGTTCGTATTGCAGTCGATCAGCAAACCGTTGATGCGCGAGCGATGCATGGCGTTCTCCCTCAATGGCATGTCGAGGGAGCAATTCTATTGTCCGCTCGCCTCGTCGAAAACGCGCAGGCAATTCCTGCCGCCTGTCTTGGCTTCGTAGAGTGCCGTATCGGCTGCCTGCAGAAGGCTGGTCATGTCCCTGCCATGATCGGGAAAAACCGCAAGTCCCAGGCTGGTGCCAAGCGCAATCTGCCGGCCGCCCGATTCGTAACTCCCCCTCACCGCGTCCAGAAGTCCGTTGGCGCTGTCGATGGCATCGCCGATGTTCCCGATGTCGTTCAGGAGAATCACGAATTCGTCGCCGCCAAAGCGTGCCACGACCCCAGATTCGCGTACGGTCTGCCGCAGTCGGTTGGCAACCTCGCGAAGTATCTGGTCGCCGGTCGCATGGCCGAAGGTGTCGTTGATATGCTTGAAGTGATCCACGTCCAGGAATACAACGCCTAGACCCTGGCCGGCGGCGGTAGCCATGTCGAGTTGGGCGTCGGCGATTTCGCGCCAGCTACGGCGGTTCGCCAATCCTGTCAGGCTGTCGGTTCTCGCCATTTCCAGGATCTTCTCTTCCGCCTTCTTGCGCGCGCGCATGTCACTGACCTGCACGATGAAGCAGACCGGCACGCCTTTGCGCCGGAACAAGGATGCATTGTTCAAGGTCCAGATGCTGTTGCCGGCCGGATCGAGAAACCGCGTTTCGTACTCGACGGCTTGCACCTCGCCGGAAATCAGGCGCGAAAGATGGGAATCCTCGGATACCACGTCTTGCGCGTGCATGAGTTCCGTGCGGGCGAGAGACTGCAATTGGGCCTGGTCGCGCTGCAAAAGTGCGCACAGCGCCGGATTTGCCCGAAGGACGCCTTTCTCGATGGATAGCAAGGCCATGCCGACCGGCGCCAGGTTGAAGGCAGCGCGAAAGCGTTCTTCGCTCAGGCGCATGCCTTCGTATGCCTCGATGCGCTTGCCGACCGTGGTCAATTCGATCAGGGCGCCGAGCAGGTCGCCGCGGCTGTCCTCGATCGGCGCGATCCGGTGTTCGACGGGCGTCGCCGTTCCATCCGGGGAAATAAGGTGTTGGTTCGCGTCCGATATCAGTTGTACACGATCGCGCAAGACGCGGGGCAACTCGAGTTCGATATCCTGGTTCTCGTCGAGACTTTCGATCAACAGCACTTCTTCGAGCTTTCGCCCCTTCGCGAGCCCGCGCCGGATTCCCAAGGTTTCCTCGGCCGAGGAATTCAGGAATTGCACGCATTGGTCCGTATCCACGGCGATGACGGATCCCACCATCGAATCCATCGTTGCAGAGAACCAGCGCTCCGACTCGCGAAGCTTCTTCTCGCCTGCGTGCTTGGAAATAGCCATCTCGATGCCGGCACGGACCTGGTTGGCTTGGAACGGTTTTGTCAGGAATCCGTACGGTGCAGTCGCGGCAGCTCGCTTCACCGTGGACTTGTCGCTGAACGCCGTCAGGAAAATCACGGGCGCGTCGCAAAATGCCTGGAGGCGCTGTGCCACCTCGATACCGTCCAGATCGCCCTTGATGACGACATCCATCAGGATCACGGTCGGCTTGAGCTTGGCGGCGAGGGCGATCGCCTCGTCGCCACTGTCGGCAACTGCGGTGACGCGGTAGTCCATGTGTCGCAACTGCAAGGCGAGGTCCAGCGCGACGATGGCCTCGTCCTCGACAAGCAGGATGCCGCCGGACTGAGCCCAGGAATCGTCGCACCGAGGTGGCGGACCGCCGGCATGTCCACCGGCGGTCGGACCCCCGGCGGCGAATTCGTCTTGCGAAGCGATCATCGATGCGACTCCTGGATTACGTGAGAGCGTTCACGCGGCGCGCGGGGGGTGTGCAATCCTGTTCGCCGGCTAAGGTCGAGCGGGCTGCCCTGACGCCGGCGTCGAGGGAAAAGCGCAGAACGCACTTTGCCCCATGCTCGCCGTTCATCGAAAGCGAGCCGCCAAGCTGCCGCGCCAGGGTTGTCACGAGTTGGAGACCCAAGGAGCCGATGTATCCCGGGTCCGTCCCCGCAAAGCCGACCCCGTCATCCTCGACCGTCAACATGACCATCCGGTTGGCTTCCCCCTGCAGGGTCACCCAGACACTGCCGGTGCGGTTCCCGGGGAAGCCGTGCTTCAAACTGTTGCAAACGAGCTCGTTCAGCAGCAGGCCCAGCGGGATTGCGGAGTCCAATGCAATGGGAATCTGCTCGATGCGCGTCCGGACATGAATGCCACGCGGACTCGCCCCGTAGGCGGCACCGAGCGAACTGCACAGCTCGCGCACGTAGGCGACGACGTCAAGCGTCTCCTTGGTGTCGGAGTTGCACAACTTTTCGTGGACGAGTGCCATGGCACGCACGCGCTCCGCGCTTTGCCGCAGGACTTCACTGGCTGCGCCCGGTGCAAGAAATTGAAGCTGCAGATTGAACAGGCTCGAAATCACCTGCAGGTTGTTCTTGACCCGGTGATAGACCTCCTGCAGCAGGAGTTCCTTCATCTGGATCGCGCTGGTTTGCAGCCGCTCATTGGCTTTGCTGGCGGAGATGTCGATCGCCACGCAGGTGAATCCGCTGATGTTGTTCTCGTTCTTGCGGATCGCGCTGATGGAAACGCAGGCGGGAAATTCCGATCCGTCCTTGCGGGCGTAGGTCCACTCGCGCTGGTCCACGGCACCCGTGCGCGCCTTGTGAAAAAGCGCTTCCTGATTGGGGGCGACGTAAGCGCCCGTTTCCGACGTGAGTCGCGCGGCGTGTTCGAGCAATTCCTCGCGATTGTGGATCGATTGAAAAACGGGCAGGCCCGCAAGCTCCGACGCGTCGTACCCGAGCATGCGCTCGGCTTCGCGGTTCGCACTCGTGATCAAGCCGCGTTCGTCCGTCGAGATGATGCTCACGCCGGCACTTTGCAACACGGCCGCCTGGCGGGCCCGCATTTCGAGCAGCATCCGGTGCGCGGTGATGTCGTGCACGACATTGGAGATGCCAACGAGCTCGCCTTGCGCGTTCCGGATGGGGGATAGCGTTACGGCAACGTCGATGCGAGTGCCATCGCGGCGCACGCGCACGGTTTCGAATTGGCGAAGCACCTCCCCGTTTCGCACTCGTCCCACGAGCACTTTCTCTTCCTCGATGCGATCGGCGGGAAGCAGGATTTTCATGGAAGCGCCGATCACTTGGTGCGTTTCGTAGCCGAACAGCTCGGCCGCCCCGCGATTCCAGGTGACGATCTCCTCGTTCAGCGTCTGGCTGACGATCGCCTCGCCGGAGAATTCGACGATGCCGGCGAGCCGTTCGATCGCTTCGCGCTCCTTCGCCCTGGCCGCAACCGCTTCCCGCTCGGCTTTCTTTCTTTCCGTAACGTCCTCGATATACGCGAGGCTCTGCGGCCGGTCTCCCGCAAGAACCACGCCAGATACCAGGACGTCGATGACCGACCCGTCCTTTCGCATCATCTGGCAGCTCACCTCGCGGCAGTGGCCCGTGCGGAAGAACTCCGGGATCACGGCAGTTCCCGCGCATTCCCGGGAGGGCGGCGTCAGAAACTCGACCGACGCGCGACCCAGCACTTCTTCGCGCCGGTATCCCAGATTGCGCAGCCAGGCGTCGCTGACCGCAAGCAGCTTGCCGTTCGGATCGATCGAATGAAGCATTGCCGGCGTCTGTTCGTACAGCGAACGGTAACGTTCCTCGCTTTGCGCAAGCTCGCGAGTCATGCGCCGGGCAAGCCGTTGCGCTCTTTCGCTCGTGACGAACTGCGTTCTCACGACGGCAAAGATGATCAGGCTGAGAAGCGCGCCGCCGAGGAACACCATTTGGGGCTTTTGCCGGTCAATTGTCGATTCGAACGCATCGGTGGCTATGACGTGCAAGACGAAGTTGCGCCCGAACAGCCGCATCGTTCGGTCGGATGCGCGAGGCGGACGGTTCGCTCCCAGCGCGCTGGGAATGGCGGGCGCCGCATAGAGGAGCGCTTCCATCGCCGCATCGTCCCCCTCGTACAGCTCCACGCGAACTTGCGGCCACTCGTCCCGCAAGATGCCCGGGATCAGGACCTGCGGATCGATCGGGCTGTACACGAAGCCGCGCAGAGCGGCCCGCCGCGATTCGACAGACGTGAGCGGGTCATTTCTCTTGTAGACGGGGATTACCAGCAGCAACACCTTCCGATCAGCGCCCGGTGTCGTTCGCAGGTGAATCCGGTGCGAAAGTGCCGGGCCTCCGGAATCCCGCGCCTGCGCAAGTGTCGAGAGGAGTGCGGGGTCGGATAGCGGGTCGAAGTCGCCTTCGTATGCCTTGGAGGAGACGCGATCGACGCGCGGAGCGTATCCGATGCCCAGCACTCCCGGGAAATTCCGCGTCGGGTCCAGGCTTTGCAGGAAGGAATTCCAGGTTTCGCGCGTCACCTTGTCGGAAGATTCAAATAGCGACGCCGCGCTGCGCAGTTCACCCTCGTACTGGCCGATCCGCGACTGGATGCGCCATTCCACCTGACGCCCCTGCCCTTCGAAGCGCGCCATGATTTCGCGCTTCATATCCAGGCCCACGAGAACCCAGACGACAAGCGTGACGGCAGCGGAGCCAAGCAACGCGGCCCATGGCGCTGAAATTCGCGCCAGCAGAGTTCGGTTCAGGCGCAACGACCGCTCCGTTGCATCCACGGCGAAAGTCAGGCCGACTGCACAGAAGAAGGCGACGAACGTGTCGAGCAAAACGAGCGAGTCCATGATCGCCCGCGTTGCGAATGGGCCGGTTCCGCGCAAAGTTCCCATCACGGCGCACGCCGCGACGATCACGGTGGCAAGCGCCGTGCTGCGGTGACCGCCCAGGAGCGCGAAGGCGGCGAGAAACGGAAAAACCAGGAACACGCCGAGTCGAAAGGCGGGACTGTTGTCGGCAAAAGCAAACAGGCAAATACAGAATCCGGCGAAAACGGCGGTCAGCAGCGAACTTGCCCGCCAAGCGGGGCGTCGCTTGACGGGCAGTTGCGGTCCGAGCCACGCAATTGCCAAGGGCACGACGAGCAAGGCGCCGATCACGTCGCCCAGCCACCAGGTCCAGAGCGACTCGGCATACTTGTCGGCGGGGAGATAGCCGTTGAGTGCAAGAGCGGTAATGCCATTGCCGGCGCTGATGACGCAACTTCCCAGGATGATCAGGAAGAAACAAAAGACCCGCCACAGCGAATCGAGAGGCGCGATCTCCTTGTGAATACCACCGCGCAACAGGTTTGCCGCGACAACGGCCTCGAGGCAGTTGCCGGTGGCCGTCAGGCCCGCGACGCAAGCATCCGTCCATGAGAGCGCGTGATGGATTTCGTGAAGAATCTGGACGTTCGCCGCGAATGCGCCCAAGGCGATGGCGGGCGCGAAGCGAAGTCCATAAATGGCGCAGATACTGATTGCGATGCCGCTCGGCAACCAAAACGGAGAAATATTGGTTCCGGGAATCGCGATGAGCAAGCTCATGCGAGCGGCAATCGCGTAGAGCAACATTGCGAAGGCGCTCACGCCTAGGTCGCGCGTACTCACGTGCATTCGGCGATCGGCTTGACGCCCATTCGTGGATTGCGTCGAACGCGACGAGGTCGGATTCACGGGCGCGCCGCTTCTTGCTCGAGTTCATGACGAAACCCGGGCGAATTGCGCCGGGCGCCCAGACGCCTACCACGTCCTAGACGTGATTTTTCCGCAGCATTCCCTCAAGGCATCGCGGGAAATGTGGGTATTTGGAAATCGCGATTTGCGAGTGTTTGGCCGGCCAATTGAAAGCCTTGGAATTCGCCCTACTTTGCCGCTACGTCGAAGGCGTCGCCGGTCAAGGTGTCGTGAAGAGTCGCATATTTTGTCAGCACGCCCTGGCCGAACCGGGCGAACGCATCGGAGTTTTCGTGCGCCTCGAGCGCGGCTGGCGACGCCCAATCCTCGACGATGTAGAAAGACTGTGGGTCGTCCACGCCGCGGTAGACGTCGTAGCGCAGATTGCCCCGTTCGCGCCGCGACGCGGATGCCATCTCCCGGAACGCCGTGGCGGCCTCGTCAACGTGCTGCTTGGAGAAATGAAACAGCGCGACGTGATGAACCGCTTCGTTGGGAGAGCTTGTCTGCGCGAGCTGCACCGTCAATGCGGCGATCACGGCTATTGCCAGGACGAGCTTTGTCATGGGCGTATTCCTCGCCGACACGGAAAGGGCCGGTACGCCGGAATAGACAACGGGAGGGCCGAAAAGTCGCGGCCCGCGATCGTTCCCTTTGGTTAGCGCTTTTGGCTTGAGTCGCCGTGATGCAAAGTTCGGGCGACGCCAATTCGCGTTACGGACACGAGGTGACGAGGCCGGTCATTTCCACGACCTCGAAGTTCGATCCCGTGACTTCGTGCAATTCCGTGAAGATCGACAGGTTGCCCCAGCGTGAGTCGGTGGTTCCGCTGACATACCAGTCCGATCCGTTGTCCGCGACGATCATTCCATACGTTTGCATCGCACGCAGGATCGTTTGCGATTCCGCACTGAAACTCGATGGTATGACATAGCTCGACTTCAGGCGTACGCGCATGCCCATGGGGGGCAGGTTTGCCGACGTGTTGGCAGATGCCCAATGCTGTGCCGGGGGAACGTAGGCTTCGCGGCTGGATGCGACGGTAAACCGCAGTGCGTGGTGGATCTCACCGGATTCCACTTCTTCATATTTGAGCAGTCCCGGAAAAATCGGCAAGCCAGCGGCGTCGGCGCTGGAAATATCGCATTGCCCCGAGAAAGTCGGCCGCATCACGTTGGACGTCGGATCGAATGCCGCGATCCCCTGCGCCGTCCACGTGCTTCCGGAAACGGCAGCCTCCCAGAGTTCGAAGACTTGCAGGTTGTAGGTATGCCCGCCCGTTGTGTAGTTGCCTGGCGCGCTGCTCACGACTATCAAGTGGTGGTCGCTACCCTGCTCCAACATGGTCGAGACATTCGTCAGAGGCAGAGGCATGGGAAATACGTCGCTTTGACTCGGGTAACCGCCGGCGCTTATGGAAACCGGCACACGTGGCTGCGAACCGTCGACAACCGTGTACGGGATCCCGTAAGGGGAATCCCCGAAATCCATATGCAGGCCGGTACCGTTGCCGATCGATGCAATCAGGTTGGCCGAATTCGGATCCACCGGATATTGCGTCGTGTCGGAGACGTCGGTATTCCACGCATTGGTCTGCGGAAACGGCAGATCGCCGTTCAGATTGCCGAGCGTGCCGTTGGTGGCGTCGGCCAGCGTGGCATAGTGAACCGTCCCTGAGCCGCCACCGCTACCGGACCCAGAGCCCGACCCGGAACCGCTGCCCGACCCGGAACCCGAACCGCTGCCCGACCCGGAGCTACCGGAGCTGGAGCCTGTCGCGCCAGCACTGGAGCTGCCTGATCCGCCTCCGCCGCAGGCGGCGAGAAGGGTCGCAATACTGCAGACCAAAGGCAACCAGGACCCGAAACGCACGGAAGCTGGCTTCGCAATGATCGAACTCGATTTCATTCCAACCCCGCGCAACGCATGAATCGGGACCGCACGGGCCAGCCGCACTTGCCACTTGGCAATCACGACTTGTGCGAAACCCATACGCTCCCGACCACGCATGCTGCACTGGTATGGAACGCTTGCCCATCGGCCAAGCAGACGATCTTGCCTCGGAATAATCCTGAAATTCGCGGTTTGCGTTGGGAGTGGCCCCGTGTTGGGGGCGGCCCGAAATTCGACCCGATCAGGGTTTCTCGTAGGGCGCAATCAAGGCGCTGATTCTCTTGTACAGCTCCGAGGAGAGAAGCGCAGGCGAATCCTCGCGCATCCAGAAATCGTCGACGACGACCTCGCCTTCCCCAATGACCGAAATTCGTACGCAAAGCCGGCCATTTGCGCGATCGCGCGTGATGGCGTTGCCGACTTCCGACGTATCGGTCCAAAGCAGGCGCTCGCCCAGGCACTCGAGGCGGTAATCGCGCTTGAGGCGCTGTACTTCGACCAGAAACAGATTCTTGGTCTGCGCGTCGACGGGCAGTTCGTGATTCTTCATCACGCTGCGCCGCCAGCCGATCTGCCTGGCCGGGTAATGGAAGGTGGCGACGCACCTGCCGCGCTTGTCGACGACGAACTGGCAACGTGCCAGCAAGCGGGCCTCCTCGCCAGGCCGGAAGAATTGAAACTGCCGCGCAGGTTCGGTCATGACTGCAGAAGGAAAATCCGGACGCATGCGCCGTCCGGCGACGGCACAATACTAACGGGTACGGCCGGCCCGCGGTTCACATCGGCAGGTTGAGCTTGCGCAGGAATTCCTCGTAGCGCGGATCACCCGCAAGAACCCGGAAGCTGGGGTCGCCACGAAGCGCAAGCAGTTCTTCATCCTTCTGCGTGAAAGCGCGGTCGAGCCACTGCAGGGCGGCATCGGTATCGTTGCGCGTGGCGTAGGTGCCTGCCAGGTCCGCGGCACCATACGAATTCGCGAGCATCTTGAGCTGGCTCAGCGCCACGTCCGATTCGCCTTTTCGCCCCATTGCGAAGAAAACCTTCGACATTGCGGCAAGCCGGTGGCGAGCATCGCTTTCGCGCTTGGACTCGGCAAGGGCGCCGTCCTGGTCCCCGCTCGCAAGCAGGATCATCGCAAGGTCGTAGTGGGCAGCACGTTCGTTCGGATACAGCTGGAGCAGGCGTTGCAAGGACGCCAGTGCCTTGTCGGAATGACCGCCCCACCATTGCGCGCGCGCCAGATCGCGCTGGATCGCGGCATTGAGCGGATCCAGCGCCAGGGCCGCTTGCAGATCCTGCGCGGCGCTATCGAAGCGCCCGGCGTACAGGCTCATATTGCCGCGTTCCGCCAGAACCTGCGCGTCATGCGCATCGAGGGAATTGGCCCAATCCACTTCCCGTTTGGCCGCGATCCAGTTCCATTCGTATCGCCCATGAATCGTGGCCAGGATGCTATGCGCTTTGGCCAAGCCCGCGTCGAACGAGACCGCATGCTCGGCGGCCGTACGTGCCCGTTCCATACCGGCCTGCTGTTCGACATATCCACGCTCGACCATTGCCAGGTTCACTTCGGCGATGCCCGCTTCGATCGCCGGCGACCTCGGGTCGAGGTCACGCGCCTGGCTGTACAGTTCCGCGGCCTGCTCGTAGCCTGCGCGATCGTCGCGCCGGAACGCTTCGCGCGCGCGCAGGTAAAGGTCGTACGCATTGGCATCCGTGACGCCACGCCGCGTGTGAATGCCATCGAGGCCGACCGGAACCCCGAGTGCCTTTGCCACGCCCGTCGCAACGTCGTCGCGCAACTGGAATGCATTTCCCGGGTCGCGCTCGAAGGTTTCCGTCCACCGTTGCGATCCGTCGCGCGTATCGATCAGCTGCACCGTGACCTGGACGCGATCGCTGCCAGGGCGTACGTTGCCCTCCAGGACATAACGCACGCCCAGCGCAGCACCGATCGATGTCGCATCGACGATACCGCTGCGATATTGCAGGGACGAATCCGGATTGGTAACGGCCAACCGGGGCAGACCAGCCAGCGCTGCCGGCAATCCGTCCGAGAAGCCATTGACCAGGTACGACTGGTCTTTTGCTTCGCCTGCGTCGTTGAACGCAAGCACAGCGATTGAAGTGACAGGCTCCCCGGCGGCCACTGCCGTCGACCCGCCGGCCGCCGGAGCCAGGACCGGCGGCGTGGCCGCGGCTTCTCCTTCCTGCGCTGGAAAAAGCAACTTGCCCAGTAACAGATACCCAATGGCAATCGTGATGGCGATCACGATTGCCCGATTCAATTGCTTTCGAACATGCTTGGCCAGCGATTCGCCTGGACGCACTTTGCCGGTGGGCGTCCAACCCCAAGCGGTCAGTTGCATGCTCCAGGCAAAAAGCATCGTGAGGGGGAAACCCAATACGGCGACCCCGCCGATGACTTTGGTCACCATGGGGGACATATGAAGGTCTCTGAAAAGCGGTGGTGCCACCTCGACGGCCACCCAGCACAGGATGGCGTAGAGAACGCTCATGTGGAATACGTTTCGATCGTAGAGTTCCTCGATCAGACCGCCAGGCGCTGACGGCGCAAGCTCCTCCTCGCCGTCCCCGGGAGAGTGCAAGGGTCTGGGAACATTCCCGTACAGCTCCTTTGGCAGGAGCTCCAGTTCCGCCTTTTCGCCGCTTTGCGACGTCGTCATTCCTTCCTCCAAGCGCCGTATCGAATTCGATCCGCGAGGCCGATTCACGCCGAAAACACACCTTTTCGGTAGGCCAATCAGCCGACTGCAATTCGACCTGAAAAGAAAATGTAAGTAAATGGGGAAGGACCTTCCTGTGCGCCTATCGCAACTCCTTTCGCCGCCACATGACGACTGTCACAAACGCGAGGGCGACCGCGCAAACGCCGATTGGAACGAAAGTGAGTGCGGGAAAACCGCTCAAGTCCCAGGCCGCACCGCTGAGCAAGGCGATCCCGACCGCGCCCGCATAACTGAGCGTGAAGGTACCTGCCGTCGTTCGGGCGACGTCCTCCGGCTTGCACAGGTAACCCGGGAGGGTCAAACCCAGGATCAAGGCTGCGCCATCGGAAAATCCCAGGAAGCCCGCCCACAGGACAACGCCCTCGCCTTGCGCCAGGACCACGCCTGCGACGCAAGCCAAGGACAGGATTCCGGACGCCAGGTAGGGCCAGACGCGGCGCTCCAGCCTGTTCGCCACGGCGAGCAGCAAAAACGATGCCGGCAGCTGACCCAGATTCAACGCCAGCAAGCTCGACGCTATCCATTCGGAGCGGCCTTCGCTGGCAAGAAAGATCGGAAGGAATGCGTTTGCGGAAAAGTAAATGGCATTGATACAACAAAACATGCTCCCGAGGCGCCAAACGAGGCCGGCGCGCCAGTCCGGAAGCCATTTGCGCGGCCGCTCGCCGGCATCCGGTGTTACGTCGGCGCGCGGCGCAAACAACAGCACGGCAATCGCAATTGCCGCGATCGGCACGGACCACGCAACGAGCGTCAGGCGCCAGCTCCCGCCAACCAGGGGCAGCACGAACGGCGTGGTGAGAAGCACGGCCAGGACTTCCGAAATGAGCAATCCATTCGTGTAGACGGCAGTTCCCAAGCCGATCCGATGGGGCAGCCACTGGCGCACGCTCGCGGGCATGATGGGTTGCAGGATCGCCACTCCCGCGGACATGACGACCGTCGTGAGCAGGAGCATCGAGTATCCGGCGCTCGCGCCGCGCAGTGCGGAACCCACTGCAACAAGGGCAAGCCCAGCCACCATCGCGGATCGAACGCCCAGCCGCGCCACGAACAGCGAACCTGCCAGAGACGCAATTGCAAACAGCGCGGGCGGAACACTGCTGAGCAAGCCGACTTCGGTGGCATGCAGGTGCAGGTCATCGCGAATCGTGGCGATGACCGGTGGAACGGCGAGGATCGTCAGGCGCAAGCCATTGCCCGCCAGCCAAAGCAGGATCAAGGCGCGCCAGACGTCTGCTCGCGAATGCCTTGCAATAGCATTTGCGCCGGCGCCGGGAGCATTCATCGCGCGGATTGTACGAATCCGGCACGCGGCGATCCGGTGGCGAGTGGGGTGTACGATCGCACGATGACGACGGGTCATGCTGCACACTCCGGGCACGCGGCGCACAGCCCTCCTCCTGCGCACGGCCTCGCGCTGGAATCGACGCAGGGCGCGCATTCCTGTTGTGCTGTCGATTTGGCGCCGACTCCTGCGGCGGCGCCTGCACATCACCAGCACGGACAAGGCTGGCGGGCGGCAGCCAGCGTCACGCTGCATTGCCTGACCGGGTGTGCCATTGGTGAACTCGTGGGGCTGGCGATCGGCGTCGGGCAAGCCTGGCCCGTGCGTCAGACCATTGCACTGGCCGTCGCGCTTGCGTTCCTGTGTGGGTTCAGCCTGACATTGGCCCCCATGGTCCGGCGCGGATTCGGGCTTGCCGGAGCATTGCGCACGGTATGGCTGGGTGAAGTCATTTCCATCGGCGCGATGGAAATCGTGATGAACATCGTCGACTACGCCATGGGGGGCATGCGTGGCGTCAGCCTGGCCTCACCGTTGTACTGGGAGTCCTTTACGCTCGCCACCGTCGCCGGCTTCCTGGCCGCATGGCCCGTCAATGCATGGATGCTCGGCCGGAACATGCAGCGCTGCCACTGATCGAACTCTTTCCGCCCGGAACCGGAGGAACGAGAAAGCCGTTTTCTCGTGCGCGGGACGTTTGCAGGCGCCTTGGATTCCGCCTGATCCTGGCGACTGCACCCTTCGCGCTTTGCGCCGCTTCGGTGGAGTCCGACCCGGGAATAGGCGCCGCGGACAAACGTGCCCTCGAGCAGGCGCGCGACATGATCGGGATCGATGCCGAGCGTGCTCGCGCGCAGATTACCTCGTTGCGCGAGCGCGCGAGCCAGTCGGGCAATGCGCAGTTGCGCCTGGCCGCCGACGAAATCGACTGTCGCCTGCTTGGCGATACCGATAACGACGCGGCGATCCAGGTCGCCGATGCCGGCCTGCAGGAAACGCAAGCCGATGCTGGCGCGCAAGCCAGCGATGCGCGCGCCCGCCTGCGCGCATGCCGTGCCGGCGCATGGATCGAATCGGGTCGCGTTGCCCAGGGCGAGGCGGAAATCGAGGACATCCTGCGGGAAACCGGTGCCAATCCCGACACGGCGGGGCATGCACTCGCGCTGCTGGAGCGCGGCCTGCATCGTTCGCGGACCGGCTACCTGGATTCCGGCCAGTCGGACCTGCTGGACGCCTGCGCGGCCCTGCAAAGACTCGAACGGCCTCGCGATTCCGAGCTCTGCCTGAGTCACCTCGCCAATCATTTCAAGCGAGTCGGCGACACCGAGGAATCGCTGCGGATCCTCAATCAGCTGGTCGACACGGCACGTGCGCGCGGTGCCCGGATCGACGAAAGCATCTACCTGTTCGGGATCGCGCAGGTCTACCACGAGCACCAGGATTGGACCCAGGCGCTCGACTATTACGAGAGAGCGCAAGCCGCGAGCAAGCAACTGAAGGACCCGGCCGGGATCGCCTATGCGGAAAACGGCATTGCGGCGATCCTCCTGCGTTTCGGCCGGGCTGCCGAGGCCTTGCCACTGCTGCGCGAAGCAAGATCCTTGCTGCGCGACGAGCAGGACCACAAGCAGATCCTGCGCATCGAACTGCGCATCGCGCAAGCGCAAACGCAACTCGGGCAGACATCAAACGCCGCGCGCGACATTGCGACCCTGCGGCAAAAGGTCGTCGATTACCGGGACGACACGATGTATGCGGAGTGGCTGCACGACTATGCCGACAACGAGGCGGCGCTCGGTCACGGCGAGGAGGCATACCGGCTGCTCGACGCCTGGCGCATTGTCGATGCGCGAATGAACGCCCAGCGCGTATCCGAAAACACGGCGCGCCTGCGCATGGAGTTCAATCGCGACAAGGATGCCGCGGAGTTGCGTGCCGCGCGCCAGTTGCAGGACCAGGCCGAACGCTTGAACCGTGTCCGGATCCTGGCACTGTCTCTGGCGCTCGCGCTCATCACGATCGCATTGGGTTTTGCCGTGATCCGCGTACGCCGCGCCCGCCAGGCACATCGATTGTCCTTGACCGATGAACTGACCGGCCTGCCGAACCGGCGCGCGATACTGGCCTACCTGGAGAATTGCGCGCACCAAAGCGCGCGCCAGCGCGCGCACCTGTCGGTGCTGATGATCGATGTGGATCACTTCAAGGAAGTCAACGACAAGCACGGGCATGCCACGGGCGACCAGGTCTTGCTGCATATCACCTCGGTCGCGTCGCGCAGCATGCGCGCCCGGGATCGGATCGGTCGATTGGGTGGCGAGGAATTCCTGGTGGTGCTGCCGGAAACAGGTGCGGGGGAAGCCATCGCGATCGGCGAGCGGATCCGGATGAGCATCGACGCCGCGCCGGCGAAGACCCATTCGGGCGAGCTCCCCGTTACGGTCAGTGTCGGGGTCGCGAGTTCCGTCGCCGGTGTGCCGGCAACCGCGACCTTGATCGAACGCAGCGACGCCGCCCTTTATGCCGCCAAGGCGCAAGGCCGCAATCGCACCATCAGCGAACCGCTCGCCGCTAGCGCGCCAGAAATTCGATCGCCCGGCGCTTGAGGCGGTTGTACGGTGGCAGGAGCTTGTCGGCAATCATGATGCGATTGCGGATGACAGCGCGCTCGTGGCTGAAAGCGAGAAATCCCCAGTACCCATGCGAGTTCCCGATGCCGGAACCGTTGACGCCGCCAAAGGGCACGTTGCCGTGTGCAAACTGGATCAGGCAATGATTGACGCAGGCGCCGCCGGAACTGGTCTGGGCCAGCACGCGCTCCGCGACCGTCGTGTTTGCCGTCCAGACATAGAGCGCCAGCGGCTTCGGGCCTGCATTGATCGCTTCGATCGCCTGCCCGAGCGCGCCATAGGCGATGACGGGCAGGATGGGTCCGAAGATCTCTTCCTGCATGAGTTGCGCATCTGCAGGCACACGCGTCAGGATCGTTGGCGACAGGAAACGGCTGGCACGATCGGCGATGCCGCCCGTCGCGACCTGCGCGCCGGCGGCGACCGCATCGTCCAGCAAACCGGCAAGCCGGTCGAAATGCCGTGGCGACGAGATGCGCGCCAGGTTTTCGTTCGCTTGCTGTTCCTGCACCGAGGCTCCATAGATGCGCGCGAGCCAGGTCTTGCACCGCTGCACGAACGCGTCGTGCACGCTGGCGTCGACGTATACGTGGTCCGGAGCGACGCAGGTTTGCCCGAAATTCATGAATTTCGCGGCAACGGTGATGCGCGCCGCCTGATCCAGGTCCGCGCTGGCATCGACGATGACGGGCGACTTGCCACCCAGTTCCAAGGTGACCGAGCTCAAATGGCGTGCGGCGGCCGCCATGACCAGGCGTCCGACCGCCGGGCTTCCCGTAAAGAACATGTGATCGAACGGCAGATCGAGCAAGCGCTGCGCCACCTGAACATCACCCTCGGCAACGGCAACTTCCTCGAGAGGAAAGGTCCGGGCGACGATGTCGGCGATGATCGACGACTGCGCGGGCGAAATCTCCGAAGGCTTCAGGACTACCGGACAGCCGGCCGCGAGCGCGGAAATCAATGGCGCGAAGCTCAGGACGAACGGATAGTTCCAGGGCGAGAGGATGAGCGCCCTGCCCCGCGGCTGCATCCGCACGCGCGCAGCGGTTCCGAATCCGACAAGCGTGGGTCTTCGATAACGCGGGCGCATCCATTTCGTGGTGTTGCGCATGGCCGTGCGCGCCTCGCCGGCGATTGCGACCATCTCGGTGAGCATCACTTCCGTTGCCGGCCGGTGGAAATCGGCCGCCGCGGCATCGAGCATGCGGGTGCGTTGTGCCTGGATCTCGTGCAGCAAGCGCCGGATCCGATCGACGCGCTCGGACGCTCGCGAGCTGCGCCACGCCAGCGCGGTCGCCTGTTGTGCCTGGAAGACCTCCTGCAGGCGCTCAGCGCGCGCGTTCACGTGCGCTTCTCACGTCCACCTCTCCTGCGCCGGCGGGCCGCGCTTTGCAGGTTCTCGAGGTAACTCGCTGTCATCGTCGAGACGATACGCGAGGCCTCCTGCGCGTCCATCGGTTGCTCATCGAGCAACATTTCAACCGCCGAATACAGGATCTCCACGCTCACGCGACTCGCCAGCACGAGCTCGCTCCAGGGCACGGTGGGAAATGCCTCGCGCAGCAATCCGGCTTGGGCTTGCGTCACTTTTGCGTGCGATTCGAGGCGAACCTGCGTCAGGACGGGCACGGCGCGCAAGGCGCGCGTGATCCACAGGCCCCCCGTCGTCCCACGGGTTACCCGATAGGTATCCAGCACCAGGCCCTGCAGGGCCTGCTGCAGCTTCGCCGGCGTTCCCCCCAGCGCTTGCGCCGTGATCCAGCGCGGAATCAGTTCGTTCTGCCGCTCCATGAGACGACGGGCCAACTCGACCAGCAACGCGTATTTGTTCGGAAAATAGCGATACAGCGCCGGTGGCGAAAGCCCCGCCCGTTCGCAAATCAGGTTGGTCGAGAGGCGATCGACGCCGACATCCGCAAGCGTTTGGGCGGCGACTTCCAGGATCCGCTCGAAAGTTTCCGTGGCTCGTTGCTGCGCCGGCAGCTTCTTCATGGCCAGCACGGGTGCATGCTTGGCTCGTTTTCGCGGCGGTGCTGCGGTGCGGGATTGTGCGGGAGGCATCTTGACCGAATGATAGTCATAACTATATGCTAGTTGCAACTATCTAATTACATCGGGGCTGGGCTTGGGGGTGGAAGAGCTCGTACTCGCAGTCGACCTGGGTACCTCCGGGTGCAAATGCGCGCTCGTGAACCTGCGCGGCGAGGTCCGCGCATGGGCCTTTCGCCCGGTGGCCCTGCACGTCGACGGCGTCGGCGCCGAACAGGACCCGAACGACTGGTGGCAGGCCTTTCTCGGCGCAGCGACGCAAGTGCTGCAGCGAGAGTCGCACGGGCGCCAGGGCGTGCGGGCCGTGTGCTGTTCCACCCAGGGCGAAGGAACCGTCGCCGTGGACCGTTCCGGGGCTGCGCTCGGACGCGCCCTGGTATGGCTCGATATGCGCGGCGCGGCCTCGATCGCGCGCCAGGCGGGTGGATCGCTACTCGATATTGCCGGCTACGCACCGCGCAAGCTCTGGCGTTGGCTGCACCTGACGGGAGGAGTACCGGCTCTCTCCGGCAAGGATCCGGCAGGCCATATGTGCTACCTGCGGGACCGGGATCGTGCGCGCTTCGACGCCGCCTACAAGTTCCTCAATGTTCTGGATTTCCTGAACCTGCGGCTGACCGGGCGGTTTTGCGCGACCGGCGATTCCATTCTCACCTCCTGGGTGACGGACAATCGCGATGCCCGCGCCATCCGCTACGACGCGGGCCTTGTTGCCATGTTGGGCATCGAGCGCGACAAGTTCCCGGAGCTCCTCCGGGGAACGGACATCGTCGGACCGCTTTTGCCCGGCGTTGCGAGCGAACTCGGCTTGCCCGCGACCACTCCCGTGATCGCGGGCGCGATCGACAATTCCGCGGTCGCTGTCGGATCCTGCGCCGTACGCGATGGCGAGACGCACCTGTACCTGGGCACGTCCTCGTGGCTGGGTGCGCACGTCGCAGCCAAGAAGACGGATGTTCTCAACAAGATTGCCGCCGTCCCGTGCGCGGTTCCCGGACGATATCTGGCAATGGCCATGCAATCGGCGGCCGGCGCGAATCTCTCGTTCCTGCGCGACCGCATTCTTTTCCATCACGACGAATTGTTGCGCGACGAGCAGCGGCCGGACGTGTACCAGGTGCTCGATCGCATCGCCGAACGGGTTCCCGCCGGAGCGCGCGGCTTGCTCTACACGCCCTGGTTGTTCGGCGAGCGCACCCCGGTGGAAGACAGGAACCTGCGCGCCGGCCTCCTGAACCTGTCGCTGGAGCATTCGCGCGAGGACATCATTCGGGCATTTCTGGAGGGCGTGGCCTTGAACACGCGCTGGATGCTGGAACCCTTTGCGCGTTTCCTCCCACGCCGCCCTGAGACCATCACCGCGGTCGGCGGAGGGTCCCAATCGGATGTCTGGTGCCAGATCTTCGCGGACGTCACCGGCATCGCGATCGAGCAACCGGAAGATGCGATCCAGGCGAACGCGGTCGGTGCGGCATTCATCGCAGGTGTCGGCATCGGCGCCTTGCACTTCGAGGACCTGCCCGGCTTGCGGCGCGTGCACCGGGTTTATGAGCCGCGCCAGGCCCAGCGCAGCCTCTACGAGGACCGCTTCGCGACATTTCGCGAGGCGCACAAACGCCTTGCGCCGCTGTACCGGCGGATCAATGCACCGCGGGGGGCGCCGGCGTGAGGGCGCAGGCGCAGCGCGAGTCGGTCGTGGACCTTTGCCGGGAGCTGGCGGATCGCGGTTTCCTGGCCGGGACCGGAGGCAACGTCGCGTTGCGCGTGGACGAGCACGACTTCGCGGTGACGCCCTCGGCAACCGACTACTACGCAATGACCGCGCAGGATGTCAGCGTCCTGCGCCTGCGCGACCTGCGTCAAGTGGAGGGCGCACGCGCGCCATCCGTCGAAAGCAGCTTGCATGCGCGGGTGTTGCGGGCACGACCCGATTGCCAATGGAGCGTGCACACGCACCAGCCCGTTGCCAGCGCCTGCACCCTCCTCGGCCGGCCTCTGGACGTGCACGATCCGCATTTGCGCGCCTTGTTGGGTGCGAAGGTTGCGTTTGCCGGCTATGCGCCGTCCGGAACGGCTTGGCTCGCGGGCAAGCTTGCGCGTGTCGTGCAACCGGGAATCAATGCATATCTGCTGCGCAACCATGGCGTGCTGTGCTGTGCTGCGGACGCGCGGACGGCCGTGCGCACGCTCGTTGCGCTGGAGACCGTCGCTGCCCGTTTTCTGCTGGAGCGGATTCGCGCCCGGGCCGCGGGCGATAGCGGGCGGCGCACCTCGCTGATGGAGCTGGCGGCAGCACTGGCACGCGAATCCGGCCGCGGGTCCGCGTTCGAACACGACGGGGAACCGGGGTGGGCATGAAGATCATGGAAGACGCGATTGCCTCGAAGCCGACGGCGCAAGGGACGCCTGCGGCCTGCGGCATTTCGGCTTGGCCCGACACGCGGGAGCTGTACGGACGCTTCAGCGCCCTCGTCAATCAACCGATGCGCAGCTTGCGTCGGGATGCGATGGAAAAGGTGCTGCGCTGGTTCGACGAGCGTTGCGCGCGCTCCAAGGAGATTTTCGAGGAGGCCCAGCGCGTCATCCCGGGCGGGATCCAGCACAATCTTTCGTTCAACTATCCGTTCCCTCTGACGATTACGCGGGCGCAAGGTGCGCATCTTACGGACGTCGACGGCAATCGCTATATCGATTTCCTGCAGGCGGGCGGGCCCACCTTGTTGGGTTCGAATGATCCCGTCGTGCTCGAACAGGTCCGACTCCTGTTGCAGGAATGCGCACCGACGACGGGCTTGCTGCACGAGTACGAGGTCAAGCTGGCGCAGCTCGTCTGCACGGCGATGCCGTCGATCGAAATGCTGCGCCTGCTGGGATCGGGCACGGAAGCCGTCATGGGCGCGATTCGCCTTGCGCGCGCCTACACAAGGCGCAAGTGGATCGTGAAGGTCGGTGGCGCCTATCACGGCTGGAGCGACCAGCTCGTGTACGGCATGCGCCTGCCAGGTACGGGACGGATGGAGGCGACCGGAATTCCGCGCGGGTCGACGGCCAACACCCAGGAATGTGCACCGAACGATCTGGACGCTTTGCGCCGCAAGCTGCAATGGAATCGCGTGCGCGGGGGCACGGCCGCGGTGCTTGTCGAACCGCTCGGGCCGGAGAGCGGTACGCGTCCGGTCGCGCCGGACTACAACCGCCAGGTGCGCGCGCTGTGCGACGAATTCGGGGCCTTGCTCATCTTCGATGAGGTCGTGACGGGATTTCGCGTCGGCCCCGGCGGTGCGCAAGCTTATTTCGGCGTGCGACCCGATCTCACGGTCCTGGGCAAGTGCCTCACCGGTGGCTATCCGATGGCGGGCGCGATCGGCGGGCGGCGCGACATCATGATGCTGCTGGTCGGAGGGATCGGCAGCACGTCCCGCCGCGCATTTGTCGGTGGCACGCTCTCGGCAAACCCGCTCTCCTGCGTCGCCGGCTATTTCGCGGTCCGCGAGGCCCAGGAGCGGGGCGCCGCGGTCGTTGCCGGGCGCGCCGGCGACCGGCTGCGGGCCGGCCTGGATGAAATCATCGCTCGCCTCGGCCTGCCCTACGTCGCCTACAACCTCGGTTCCATCGTGCACTTGCAAACGTCGGGCGTGCTGCTGCTGGATACCAGCAACCTGATCAAGCTGATCCGGCGCAGGAACGAAGCGAAGGCGCGCAAGCACATGATGGAGGAGATGGGTGCGGCGTACACGGCGCACGGGCTCATTACCCTGGCGGGCAGTCGCATCTACACGAGCATGGCCGATACCGATGCCGTGATCGACGAGGCCTTGAACCGCTTCGAAGACGTCTTTCGCCTCGTGTGACCGATCTCATGGACCTCCCCCTCGCCGAAGACCTGAAGCAAGCGCGGGCGCGCCTCGCCCGCCAGGATCTGTTCGAAGTTGCATACGGGCTCCTTTCGGTGCGCATTCCCGCCAGCGGCGACGCCCTTTTTCTTGCATTCGACGCGCCACAAGCGCAGCCGGAATCCGTGGGCGAATCACGGCAAAGTTGCGAAGCGCGCGCCTTGCATGCGCAGATCTATCGCGCGCGTGCCGACGTCGGCTCGATTGCAACGGCCGGAGGCAAATTCACGCGCGCGCTCGCCGATCAGGACGAAAATCTCGCGCCTGTATTCGACGAGCAGGTTCGACATCTCGGGCCGTTCGCGCATTTCGCGCGGGTCGGGTCGCCCGATTCCCTGCGGCTGGCACTGGCGGGCCATGGGAATGTGCTGGCAGGCAAGGGAACCGCGATCGTCCTTGGCGTGAACTGCCGGCGCATGGTTTTCAATGTCGAGCTCCTGGAGAAATGCGCGAAGGCCTTCCTGCTCGCCCGGGCAACGGGGTCGCCAACGTCGACCATCCCGTGGTGGGTGCGGCGCATTGCGCATGGGCGCCTGGTACGCGAGGAAAAGCGCGCCGCCGCTCGTTTTGCGGCGGGACTTCTGCCCGAAGACGCGAAGGCCTATTGATCGGCTTGCCATGACCGCTACCGCCGCCCTCGCCTCTCATCCCGCCTTCACGCGCAAGCAAACGGCGGCTGCGCTCGCGCTCGGTACGGTTGCCCTGCTGATTGCAGGCGTCCAACCGGCGCTTCTGGGCGACCTGGTGGCGCAAGGACGAATTTCCCTCGAGGGCGTCGGTCTCGTGGCAATGGGAGAGATCGTCATGCTCGGCCTGGGTGTGCTGCTGGGCAACGCGGCATTCCCCTTGGATCGGATGCGATCGATCGCACTTGCTGCCGCCTTGGCGGCGGGCGCGATCGACTTCGCAATGGCCCGGCTCGATGGCGATCTCGCCTTTGCACTTGCGCGCGCAGGCGCCGGCCTGTGCGAGGGCATCCTCGTCTGGGTGACGACGTGCGTGATCGTGCGTTCGCCCGGTCCCGATCGTATCGCGGGGATCTTCTTCGTCGTACAGACGCTTGCTCAGGCGGCCGTTGCGGCTTTGCTCGCCTTCGCCGTCATGCCTGCGGGTGGATGGCCGGCCGGATTTGCCTTGCTCGCTGTCCTGACCTGGAGCGCATGCCTGATCGTGCCGGCGCTGCGCCCTGCGCTTGCACCTTTGGCGCAAGGTGAAGCGACCGCAAAGCACGGCGTTCCTTTTTCCGCGGCAATTGCATTGTTCGTCGCGTTCGCGCAGATGGCCGCAATCGGCGCACTTTGGGCTTACCTCGACCCGATCGCGCGCCATGCGGGCCTGGACGCGCAGGAAGCCCAGATGCTGGTTGCGCTGGTGCTTGCCGTGCAAGTGCTCGGGGGCAGCGTGGCTGCGGCGATCGTGGCCAGGACCGTGCCGGCCGCGGCACTGCTCGGTGCATTGATCGTGCTGGTACTGCTGATGCTGGCCATCGCCGGGGGATTCCTTGCGCCGGTGCCGTTCGCGCTCGCCTGTGCGCTCTTCGGCTTCGCGTGGATGTTCTCGATGCCGTTTCACGTGCGCCTGGCATTTCATGCAGATGCCAGCGGCCGCCTGGCGGCCTTCGTGCCGTCGGCACAGTTGTTGGGAGTCGCATTCGGCCCTTTGTTCGCATCGCTGTTCATCGCAGGCGAGGAAAGCGGCCCGGTTCCCTGGATTGGCGCAGGTTTTGCCGTTGCTGCTGCGTTGGCGCTTTGCATTCGAACAAGGGCTGGGCCCATGACAAGAGGGGAGTCGCAATGAAAAACAAGATGTTTCGCATGAGTTGCCTGCCGGCCGCCCTGGCCACAGGTTTCGGGCTTTCGTCGATCGCGGCCGCGGCCGCGGCCGACCCGACACCCGACCAGGCGCCGGAGCCGAAGATGGAGGAGATCGTCGTCACGGCCCAGTCGCGTTCGCAGGCCGAACGCGACGTGCCGATCGCGATGGATGTCGTGACCGACAAGCAGTTGAAGGATCTGGGCGCCGTCAATCTCTCCGACCTCAACGGCTATATGCCGGGATTCACGGTCGATGCTTCGCAGCCGACACAGCCCAATTTCACCGTGCGAGGAATCGGCACGACCGATTTCGGCATCGGCACGGATGCGCCCGTCGGTGTCTACATGGACGGCATCTATACGGGGAAGACCGGCGGATCGCTGATGAACTTCGTGGATGTACAGCGGATCGAAGTGCTCAAAGGACCGCAGGGAACCTTGTTCGGCCGAAACAGCGCAGCCGGCGCGATCTCGATCGTCTCCAACGAACCGGAGCAGGCACTCGACGCGTCGGCGCTCGTGCGTTATGGAAAATATTCGACGATCGAGACGAACGGCGTGCTCAACGTTCCGCTCAGCGATACCACGGCCGTGCGAATTGCGGTTTCCAGTTCCAACAGCCACGGCTGGGCGACCGACCAGACGACCGGCGAGCGCTACGGCGGATCGGGGGACTGGGGCACGCGCGCGTCGTTCAAGTGGTCGCCGTCCGCCGACTCCAAATTGGTCGCGACATGGGAGCACGAATCGCTGGACCAGCCGGCGCGCGCGGTATGGTCCCTGGCCAAGGTTCCGTCCGGCTCGCTTGCACCGAATTCGCCGTTGCTGCCGCCCGTTCCGCCCGAGCCCTCCACCTTCGTCAACCCGCTCGATTCGCCTCTGGTCGACGACGCACCGGACCGGGAAACGCGCCAATTCGACGGCCTGAGCCTGCGCTATGAGAAGACATACTCCAACCTGACGTTTTCATCGATCAGCGCATTTCGGCAGTTCCATTCCTACAACGGCCAGGACAACGACGGCACGGCAAATACGTCGACCTATCTGAACACGATCAACATCGAGGAAAACTACAGCCTCCAGCAGGAATTCAAGGTGCACGCGCACAGCGATCTGCTCGACTGGATTGCGGGTGTCAGTTTCTACCGTGACACCGCGCACCAGGATTCGGTCGTCAATACGACCACGGACACGATCGATACGCTGACGCGCCTGTCGATCCCGGGTCTCATCTATTACGGTGGATTGATTCCCTACGTCAACTCCCAGATCGCCCCGTTTGTGCCGGGCTTTCCGCTGACCTATGGCCTGGGCAACCCCTGGCAGGAGCAGATGGTCAACGGCGTCGTGACCGATTCGTTTTCCCTTTATGGCGATGCGATCTGGCACCTGACATCGACAACCGAGCTCACGACCGGTCTGCGGGCGACGCGCGACCGCAAGGATGTCAGCTGGTTCACGCCGGGCTACTACGCGCCGGCACTGGACGCGGAGTACGTCGCTGCGACGGGTTCCACCTTCGGCGAGCTTTCCGGCGTGAGCAACATCGTCTTTTCCGACGCGGCGAAAACCGCCTCGCAAAAGGTCTCGGCAACGCGCGACTGGTCGGATCTGAGTCCGCGGCTGGTTCTCGACCAGAAGCTCAACCCCGATACGATGGCGTACGCCTCGGTCGCGCGCGGCTTCGAGTCGGGTGGCTACGATGTGTTCAGCCCATTGGCGAGCTTCGAGCCCGAGCACATGGTCAACTACGAGATCGGCGTGAAGTCGGTCCTGCCCTCCCAGCGGGCACGGTTCAACGCGTCGATCTTCCACTACAAATTCACGAACCTGCAGAACATCCAGCTCGTTACGCAGCAAGGTTCCCTGCCCGTCTACGACGTCACGACCAGCGACCAGCACGCAACGGGCCTGGATATCGACGGCAGCTGGGAAGCAATCCGCGGCTTCACCGTCTTCGGTGGCGTCGAATATATGCGCCAGAACTACGGCACGTATTCCGTGCTGGACGGATCGACTGTCGATAACCTGGATGGGCAGCCCGTCGGCACTCCACTTTGGGCGGCCAACTTCGGTGGACACGTGCAATGGCCGCTCGGCTCGGGGCGTGCCGAATTCCTCGTGCAAGGCAACTACACCAGCGCGGTACGTTGCAATGCCCATCTGACCTACAGCTTCGAATGCCTGAACGAAGGCTCGCTGCGCACGGGCAATGCACAGACCAAAGTCGATACGCGCCTGGCCTGGAACTCGCCGGAGCATTTTGGCGTCGCCCTGCTTGTGCGAAATGTCTTCAACCGCCAGTACCTCACGGTTCCGGACGGCGGCGGCGAGTCGGCCTACACGCTCGGCACTCCTTATGCGTCCATCTCGATGCCACGCGTGTACCTGATCGAGTTCAGCGCGAGTCTCTGAGGCATTGCGATGCAGCGGCCTTGGCACGCATCGGCAGCCTTGCTGGCAGCCGTTTTCGTCGCCTCGGCCGCGCAGGAATCTGCGCGGCCGCCGATTGCCCTGAACGCGCGCCAGGAAGCGCTGTTGCTTGCCAATTGCACGCAGTGCCATGCGCGACCCGGTATCGGCGCTCCCTTGATCGGCGACGCGGCGGCGTGGAAGGAACGGCGCTACCAAGGGGAGGACCGTTTGCTCGAGCACGTGGTGCTGGGTGTGCGCGGGATGCCGCCGCTGGGGTATTGCAGTGCCTGCACCGAGGACGATTTTCGTGCGCTGATTCGCTATATGGCGGGCGTGGAGGACAAAAATTGAAGCGCCGCGGCCTGTTGCAGGCGCTTGGCGCAGGCACCGCGCTGGCGGCGTGCTCGCGCGAACCGGACATGCGTGCTCCGGTCGACTACCGCGTGGGGGGACGGGTACCTTGGATCAACTGGGCAGGCAACCAGTCGTGCTGGCCCAGCGAACGAATTGCGCCGCAGGCGGAGACCGAGCTGGTCGAGCGCCTGCGCGCCGCAAAGGGAGTGGTGCGCGCGGTGGGCGCCGGTCATTCCTTTACGGCTGTCGTGCCGACCGACGACACCTTGATCGCGACGGACCTGCTCGCGGGCCTCGCCAGCGTGGACTCGAATACGCTGCAGGCGGAGGTCTGGGCCGGAACGCGGCTCCATGCGATGGGCGACTTGCTCGAGCCCGCGGGCCAGGCGCTGCCCAATATGCCCGACATGAATTACCTGGCCTTGGGAGGCGCCATGGCCAACGCCGCGCACGCAACCGGAGCCGGATTCGGTTCGATGCCATCCTATGTCGCCGGCATCACTCTCGCTACGCCCTCGGGCGAATTGATTTCCTGCGACGTCCGGCGCAACCCGGAATTGTTCCAGGCGGCGCGGGTTTCGCTGGGCGTTCTGGGAATCGTCACGCGCATGCGTCTGCAAAACCAGGCGCCATTTCGCCTGACAGAAACCGATCGCATCGAAAAGACCGAAGATGTCCTGGCGGACCTTGCAAACCGCAAGGCGCGGCATCGTCATTTTGAATTCCTGCCCCTGCCGTACTCGTCGTACAGCATCACCGTGTCAACCGACGTGGCCGTTGCCGGTGATGCCGATCTCGGGGAGGACGATCCGCAGGCCGCGATGAGCCTGCGCAAGGTCTTCGAAGCACTTTCCTGGATTCCTGGCGGACGCGCGCTGTACGACAGGGTCCTGACTACGGTGTTCGGTTCGCAGGCTACGACAGTCCGCACAGGGCGATCGTACGAAGTGTTTCCCCATGTGCGAATCGTGCGCTTCCGGGAAATGGAGTACTCGATTCCCGCCGATGCGGCAGTCGCCTGCGTACGGGAGGTCCTGCAAGCGATCCGCACGCGCAATCTTCCTGTGTGCATGCCACTCGAAGTCCGCTTCATCAGGGCCGACGGCGCCTGGATGTCGATGTTCGAAGGCCGCGACAGTTGCTCGATTTCGGTCCATCAGTATGCGGACCTGGATCACCGGGCTTATTTCGGCGAGATCGAACCGATCTTCTGGAAGTACGAAGGTCGTCCGCACTGGGGCAAACTGCACACGCTCGACGCGCCGCGCCTCGCAAAACTGTACGAACGGCATTGGCGTGACTTCCAGGAAATTCGCGCGAGCGTCGATCCGCAAGGCCGCATGCTCAATCCCTATCTCAAGTCCGTGCTGGGAGCCTGATCATGGTTTCGCGCCGCACCGTCCTACTGGCCGGAACTGCTGCGGCGGCAGTGGCCGTCGTCGCCAAGCCGCGCGACGATGGTGGCCCGTACCCACCCTACTTCGCCCGCTTGAACGAGGATTTGCGGCGCGAGGGCATCGATCGCCCGGTGCTGGTCATCGACCTGGATCGCCTGGACCGCAACGTCGATCGGCTCACCCGCTCCGTGGCCACGGTTCCCGGCCGCACGTACCGCATCGTGGTCAAGTCGCTGCCCAGCGCAGGCCTCGTCGACTATGTGGCAAGTCGCGCCTCGACGCAGGCGCTGATGTGTTTTCATCGCCCTTTTCTCGAGGAAATGGCACGCGTGCGGCCGCAAAGCGACATTCTTCTCGGCAAGCCACTGCCTGTGAGTGCCGTGCAGGTGTTTTACGCGAGCGACCACGGGCGATTCGACGCGGCAAACCAGCTCCAATGGTTGATCGATACGCCTGCCCGCCTGGCGCAATATCAGGCGCTCGCACGGGCACGGGGTTTGCGCCTGCGAGTCAACCTGGAAATCGATGTCGGCCTGCATCGCGGCGGATTTGAGACGCCCGAGGCCCTGGCGCCCGTCTTGCAGACGATTGCGGCGGATCCGGCCCACCTGGCATTTGCCGGCTTCATGGGCTACGACGCACACCTGATGGGCTTGCCCGGGTTTCTCGCAAAGTCGGAACTCCCCAAGGTCAAGGCCCGCTATGGCGCGTTTGTCGAATTCGTGCGTACGCGCTTTTCTTCCCTGGCAGGGATCCGCATGACATGTAACGGCGCCGGCAGCCCGACGTTCCGCCACTATGAAGGTGATCCGCTGCTCAACGATGTTGCCGCCGGCACCTGCCTGATGAAGCCCACGCATTACGACTTGCCGACTTTGGAGGAATTCGAAGCCAGTGCCTTCATTGCAACGCCAGTGCTCAAACGACTGGCGGGCGGGCGTCTGCCCGCGTTGGATTGGACGGCACCACTGATCCGGGCCTGGGATCCCAATCAGGAGCAGACGTATTTTGCGTACAGCGGCAATTGGCTTGCCGAATGCGAGGCGCCGCCAGGACTGCGCCCCCATTTCGCATATACGAGCTCGAACCAGCAGGGATATACCGCGTCCGGCGCCGTACCCGCCCAGGTCGACGACTTCATTTTCTTGCGGCCGCAGCAAAGCGAAGCGGTTTTGCTGCAATTCGGCGACCTCGTCGCCATGCGCAAGGGACGCATCGAGGCACGCTGGCCCGTGATCCCTGTCGGTATCTAACAAGTAACCCTACCCCGCGGAAGCATGACTTTCGTGCTTCCTTTCCTCTTATGCGCTGTGCATAATGCCCCCACATCTTTTCGGGGCAACGGACCATGGCTGCTACGACAGAAAATCGATTTGCACCGCCTGGAGCAAATGTCGCCGATGTCGGGGCGGACGCGTCCGGGTTTGTGCTGGCGTCTCGAGGTTTGCGCTTGGTCGGCGCCATTCTCGACGGCCTAGTCATCGGTGGAGTCTCCTTGGTCATCATCACCCTGCTGTTGGGGCGGAGCATCCTGCACGCCAACCCAGGCGAGAATCCCTTTCGCTACATGATCATGAACATGGTGGTATTTCTCTGCGTATTTCTGGTTGTGCAGGGATATTTGCTCGCCACGCGCGGGCAAACTGTCGCCAAGGCCTTGCTGGGCATGCGCATCGTCGGGCCCGGTGGCGAGAAGGTTTCTGCCGTGCGGGTTATCGGCCTTCGGTACGGCATTGGATGGTTCATCGGCATCGTGCCGCTCGTCGGCGGCATTTACGGCCTCGTCGATGCCTTGATGATCTTTCGCGAATCGCGCCGGTGCATCCACGACAGCATTGCCAATACGATCGTCGTCAAGGCTTAATCGCGAAGCCGCTCCACTAGTCGATGCAACTGGATTCTGCCCGGGCGGTTGAGACGCCCGAAGGCATTGCGTTGACTCTCCGTCCGGCGGGACCGAGCGTCCGGTTCGTCGCCTTCCTCGTCGATCAGCTCATTCGCGGCGCGCTGTTCCTGCTTTGCGCCATGGTGGCAGGCTTCCTGGGAGCGATGGGAGGCGCATTCTTTCTCATTGTGTTCTTCGCGATCGAGTGGATCTACCCGATCGCTTTTGAATTGAGCATGTCGGGAGCGACACCGGGCAAGCGCGTCATGGGGCTCCAGGTCGTCATGGATTCGGGACTTCCCGTCACCCCGGCGGGCTCGATTGCACGCAACCTGCTGCGAACGGCGGATTTCCTGCCCGCCTTCTATGCCCTGGGCGGCGTTTGTGTTTTGCTGCGGCCCGATTTCAAACGACTTGGCGATCTGGCGGCAGGAACCATCGTCGTTCATGCACGCACGGTGAACCTCCACGGCAAGGTGCCCGACGTCGATCCGGTGCGCCCTTCCCGCGCATTGACGCTACCCGAACAAGCCGCGGTGGTCGCCTGGGCGGGCAGGTCCGCGACGCTGACGGGCGAGCGCTTCGACGAGCTCGCGCAACTGGCCCGAAGTGCCGTGCCCGAGGACGTCGTGCGCGATGGGCGCCCGCTCAGTTCGGCCCTGCTTGGCGTTGCCCATTGGATCCTGGGACATCGCGAGGAACGCCGACCATGACACCCTTGGCCTTCGAATTGCTCTACGGCGAGTCGTGGAAGGAGCTTGGTCGCGGCCTCGACAAATGGGAGGGTCGAACGGTCAGATCGAAGGCGAACGACCTGCCGATCCCGAACGCGGACCGATTGGCGCGTCTGTATCGAAGCGCCTGCGAGCAACTCGCGCTGGCGCAGGCGCGTTCCTATCCCATCTGGATGATCGCCCATCTCGAGCAGTTGACCGCGCGCGCGCATCGCTTGATTTATCGGCGCCAGGACTACGGATTCGCTGCGCTGCGCAAGCTGGCGCTCGTCGATATTCCCGAGAGCTTTCGGCGCCACCAACGCTATTTCTGGCTTGCCGTCGTCTTGTTTCTCGCGCCTACCGTTGGCATCGCCTGGGCGACGTGGCGCGATCCGACCTTCGCTCTTCATGTCCTCGATGTCCACCATTTGCAGGAAATGCGCGCGATGTACGACAACTCGGACCAGGCTTTGGGTCCGGGTCGTGGCGCTGCCGGCGATTGGTCGGCATTCGGCTTCTACATCCTGAACAACATCTCCATCGCGTTTCAATGCTTTGCCGGAGGCATCTTCGTTTGCCTGGGCAGCGCGTTCTTCCTGGTCTCCAACGGCGTGTATTCCGGCGCCGTCGCGGGCTACCTGATCGAACAAGGTCTGTCCTTGAATTTCTTTTCCTTCGTCGTGACGCACTCCGCATTCGAATTGACCGCGATTTGCCTTTCCGGCGCCGCAGGCATGCGCCTGGGTCACGCACTCATCGCGCCGGGGCGCCTGCGCCGGCTCGACGCCTTGGGCCTCGCGGCGCGCGAGGCCGTGGTGCTGATCTACGCCGCGTTCGGCTTGCTCCTGATCGCGGCAGCGTTCGAAGCGTTCTGGTCGTCGGCGCGCTGGCTGCCACCGTCATTCAAATTCGGTGCCGGCGCTTGTGCATGGTTACTCGTGGCGACCTATTTCGGCTGGCAGGGACGGCCGACGCAATGGGACTCGAGCGCGGCCGGCGACGAGACCGTGCATGCGCATTGATGCTCTGGTCGTCACCCTGCGGCCGCGCTCCATGTGGGAGGCGGCAGACCTGGGGATTCGCGTCGTACAGGCAAACGCACGGTCGGTCTGGGTGACGATCTGGCCGATGTTCCTCCTCGTGTATGGCCTGGCGTGGGCAACCGGGGAAATTGCATCCTGGTTGCCCACGCTGGTCATTTTCTGGTGCAAGCCGTGGCTGGACCGAAGCGTGTTGTTCGTTCTCGCTCGGGCGGTGTTTGGAGAATCCACGCGTTTTGCGGATCTGTGGCGGGCCCGGGCCAATGTCCTCTGGATTCGCCCATTCGCGACGTTCACGACGCTGCGCATTTCGCCCTGGCGTAGCTTCACTCTTGCGCTCGACCAGCTCGAGGGCCAGCGCGGCGGGGCACTGCGTGCACGGCGTGCCACCGTATTGCGCGGCCAAAGCGGTGCAGCGGCGATGTTGCAATTCGCGTTCGCCAACCTGGAGCTTTTCTTCGTCCTCGGGATCTTGTCGCTCGTGATCTGGTTTGCGCCGGAAGGAAGGCACGGTGAGGCGTTCCACTGGTTCGCCAAGGACTCCTGGTCCATGCTGAAGAATCTCCCGTATTGCGCCGTCGTGCTGTTCCTCGAACCCTTCTTTGTCGGGGCGGGGTTCGCGATGTATCTCAACCGGCGCGTGCAGCTGGAAGCCTGGGATGTCGAGCAGGAATTCCGCCATGTCTTCGCGTAGGTCGATGGTTTGGCGCAATGCCGCCCAAGCGACGAGCCGGACCGTGTTCGCGCTGCTCCTGGCAGGTGTGTGTCTTGCAGCGCTTGGCCAAGCGGACCCGAGTGCGCGGACCCCGAGCCGCGCGCAAGTGCAAGGCCTCATCGACGATCTGCGACGAGATCCCGATTTGCAGACGACGCAGAAAATTCCCTTCCTGCACTGGAAAAAGGTGGAGGCGGCGCAGGCCAAGCCGCTTGATCAAGCCTGGATCACGGCACTGATGCGCTGGCTCGCGAACGCGTCGCGATGGGTGGCCACTGTCTTTCGCTGGGGCGTTTGGCTGTTGGGCGCAGTGCTCGTCGCGCTGCTGATCGTCGGCATCCGCTATTGGATTCGTGAACACGCGGAGCCGTTCCGGCGTCAGGGTGAACTGCCGCCGGACCAGGTGGGGTCCCTCGACGTGCGGCCGGAATCCCTGCCGGATGACATAGGCGCGGAGGCACGCAGCTTGTGGATGCGCGGGGAATTTCGGGGGGCGCTTTCGTTGCTGTACCGGGGCGCCCTGTCGCGCCTCATCCACGAGTTCGCCGTCCCCATTCGTGCCTCCCATACGGAACCGGAATGTCAGCGCCTGGCGTCGCAAACCCTGGCGGAGGATGCCGGCGCGTATTTCGCCCGATTGGTGCGTATCTGGGAGCGCGCAGTCTATGGAGCGCGCCAGGCGGAGCCCTCGACTTTCCTGGGTCTGTGCGATGAATTCGACCGGTATCTCGCCCGCCAATCCCGGCGCGCCAGTGCATCGTGACAAGCGAATCGCGCCGTCGCCTTTGGCTCGCTCTTGTCCTGGTGGCGATCGTCCTGGCTTTCGCCGGAACCATCGCCACGCAGACCGAGTGGCGCGATACCGAAATTCCCCGCGCACTTTCGGGCAAGGCGGCGGAAGACGACTATTACGTACTGGGGCGTGTCCTCGAGAAACTCGGCGCGCACCTCGAGGAGCGCGACACGCTCGAATCGATGCCGCCGCGCGACACGACCCTCGTGATCGAATCGTGGATCTGGAACGCCTTTCCCGAGCAGGACGCGAATTTGCGCGCGTGGGTCGAGGGAGGCGGACACCTGATCGCAGGGTCCTGGGCGATTTCCTGGCCTGAGGCCATGCGCAAGAAGATGCCAAACCTCAGTGCGGCCAATACCTGGATCGGCGTTCAGTACCAAACCCAGACCCAAACGAGAAAGGCGGCACCCGTCCCAAAGAAGAGGGCGACTTCGAAGCCCAACCCGGACGAGAACGGGGATTCCTTGGTGCCCAAACCATTCTGCACCCCGGTCGGCGAACCGCAGTACGGTCCCTGGTATTACCAGGATCATCTCGCGAAGCAAGCCGCAGGCGAAGAAGGCAAGGCGAACTCTTCTTCGCAGGAGGAAGTCGTTCCCGCCGATCGAGGCGATTCCAACGACGACGACGACGACGGCACCATCTCCACCTTTCCGCCGATTGTCGAGCCTCCGGCCGAAAAGCCCGACCCCAGCCTGACAATGACGATGTGCGCAGGCGGTGGCCTGATCGAGGCCAAAGCGCCGCTTTGGGGTATCCACAGCAACCTGGGCACGACCATCCTGCGCGTCGGCGCGGGAGCGGGCGATGTGACGGTCCTTCCGAACCTGCAGATCCTGGAAAACCGAAGCATGCTGCTGGGAGACGACACGGCGATCGCACTCGCGACCCTGCAGCTCCATGGCGGATCGCATGTCTGGGTGGTAGCCGGGAACGTACGCGCGGGAATTCTCGAATGGTTGTGGGGCAACGCCTGGGTCGCGGTCTGCCTGGGCCTGCTCGCGATCGTCCTGTGGCTCTTGCGTGCCACGCGGCGGTTCGGTCCGCTCGTCGCCAGCGCTCCTTCGGGACGCCGTGCCCTTTCCGAACAGATCATCGGAACGGGAATGTACCTGTGGCGCCGCTCGCCCGCTGCTCTGAAAGCCGCACAACTGCGCGCGCTGGAGGAACTGGCGCGCGCGCGCATCATCGGCTACGAGCGCCTGGATCGGGCGGATCGCGTTGCCGCGATCGTGCGCGCAACGGGCGTGGGCGAGGCCTCGCTGCTGCGCGCTTTCACGCCCGACTCGGACTCCGACTGGCGCACCCTTCCGGCCAGGATAGCCAGCCTGGAGGCCGCCAGGCGCGCATTGAAGAAACGCCCGATCCGGGCACTGTCACAACAGGAACTCGAACGAAAGGGATCATGAACATCACCCCCGAGAATCTTGCGCAGACCGGACGCGCATTGCAGGCCTTGCGTGGATCGCTCGCCAAGGCGGTCGTCGGCCAAACCAATGCGATCGACCAGTTGCTGGCGGCATTCATCGCTTCCGGTCACGTCCTGATCGAGGGCGTGCCGGGTTTGGGGAAGACGCTGCTTGCGCGCGCCCTGGCCAAGTCGATGTCCTTGCAGTTCTCGCGAGTGCAATTCACGCCCGATCTCATGCCATCGGACATCACGGGCCATGCGGTACTCGACTTGGATCCACGCAGCGCCGACTCCGCGAGCGTACGTGCCATCCGCATCGTGCGCGGACCCGTATTCACGAACCTGCTCCTGGCCGACGAAGTCAATCGCGCGCCCGCGAAGACGCAAAGCGCCCTCCTGGAAGTCATGCAGGAATACCAGGTAACCCTGGAAGGCCAGACGCACGCGCTGCCACGGCCTTTCCTCGTCATCGCGACCCAGAATCCGATCGACATGGAAGGCACCTACGCCCTTCCCGAGGCTCAACTGGACCGCTTCCTGGTCAAGATCCGCATCGACTATCCGGGCGCGGACGAGGAGCGCGCAGTCGTCGAACGCACGACCACGGACTTGACCGGCGATCAGCTGCCGCTCGATGAGGTCACCGCGCAGGTGGACGGCAACATGGCGCTTGCACTGCAGCAGCTGGTGGCGCACGTGCGGGTCGATGCGAGTGTTGTCGATTACGCGGTGCGCATCACGCGCGCCACGCGCGAGTGGCCCGGACTGGCCAACGGCGCGGGGCCGCGCGGAGCAATCGCCTTGGTCCGCATGGCACGCGCCATCGCCTTGCTCGATGCACGTGACTTCGTGCTGCCGGACGACATCAAGCGGCATGCGCTACCCGTCCTGCGCCATCGTGTCTCGCTCGCTCCGGATGCGCAATTGGAGGGCGCGACGGTCGACGCGCTGCTGGGCGCATTGCTGGATGCACAGCAGGCACCGCGATCCTGAATCCATGAGCGTAATCCCGACCCGTGCTGCGATCGCCGTTTGTGGCGGCGCGTCGCTGCTCGCATGCGGCGCACTGTTGGCCGGTGTCGATTCGTCGCTGGTGATCGCCACGGCCGCCGTGCTCGTCGCAGGCATGGTCGTAGTCGCTGCCACGGATTTCTGGCGGACCCGCCTTGCCCTCAGCGCGCATCCACTCGCCGTCGAGCGCAAGTTCCCACGCGCGCTCGCGCTCGCGGTACGCCAGACCCTCGAGATCACCTTGGTCAATCCCGGGCCGCAGGCCTGGCGCGTGCTGCTTTTCGACGGGGTGGATGGGACGCTCGCATTCGAAGGACTGCCGCGCGCGCTGGAGTTGCCGCCCGAACGCCGGCTGCAAGTGACCTATCCCGTCGTGCCAAGGATGCGGGGCCCGGTGCGTTTCGGCGCAGCCCAGGTGCGCGTGCGATCGCTCTGGCGTTTGTTCGAGATCCAGCAGGCCGTGGGCGCGGGATGCGAACTCAAGGTGTTTCCGAATTTCGCGGCCGTGGCTCGCTACGCGTGGCTTGCCGGCGACCGGCGCCTGCAGCAGATCGGCATCAAGACCTATATACAGCGCGGACCGGGAACCGACTTCAAACAGTTGCGCGAGTACCTGCCCGACGATCCGGTGCGCCACATCGATTGGAAGGCAACCCTGCGCCATTCGCGACCGGTCGTTCGGGAGTTCGAGGACTCCCGCGATCAATGCGTGATCTTCCTGCTCGACTGCGGCAGGCGCATGCGCGCCGACGAAGGGCCTCTCAGCGCGCATGGCAGTCATTTCGACCAGTGCCTGAACGCGATGATGCTGCTCAGCTACGTGGCGCTCAAGGAAGGCGACGAAGTAGGCGCCCTGGCCTTCGGGACGGCGCCCGACGATGTGCGCGAATTCGCGCCCCGCAAGGGTTCGATCACGCTCGACGCCTTGATGGGGCGCTTTTACGACGTGCAGCCGACCACGGCGTACTCGGACTACCAGCAAGTCGCCCGCAAGCTCATGGCCCGGCATCGCAAGCGCGCCTTGGTCGTGATGCTGACGAATTTCCGGGACGAAGACGTCGCCGAGCTCTCCCCTGCGCTGCGCCTGATGCGCACGCGCCACCTCGTCCTCCTGGCAAGCCTGCGCGAGCGGGTGCAGGACGACCTGGCGGCAAGCCCCCTGCGGAACAATGAACAGGTCCTTACCGTGGCTGCAGCGCATCTCTTCGAGCAATCGCGTCGCGATGCGTTTGCCAAGGTCGTCGGGAACGACCCGCTTGCGATCGACGTCGACCCGGCGCACCTGGCGTCGAGCCTGGTCAACCGCTATCACGCCGTAAAGCGCGCGCGTCTTTTGTAACGCTGGTCGACCTTACAAGTCGACTGTCAGGTAGCCGAACAGGACGCGGCCTGGGAACTGCACGAAACCCGGCGTGTAGGCGTAATTCCAGAGCGAGAAATCCGTAAGGTCCTGCACCTGGACGCGCAGCGTCGCGGCGTCGCCATCGATCTTGAACTTGTACCGGGCTCCCAGCGCGTAGAAAACCTGCGGCCCCTCCATGAGCTTGTTATCCAGCGAATCGGGCGAAGTTCCGAACTTGAAGGCGGTGACATCAACCGCGTACGACGGCCAGCGCTGGAATTCATATTCGGCATTGACGATTCCCTGGAAGTGGGGCTGTCCGAATGCGAAGGGCCCCAAGCCTTCCGCGGCCAGGTTGGGCCCCAGCACGCTGACTTCGCCGAACAAGACGCCCGCAGTCAAATGCACGGCCTTGCCGATGCCGCCCGACAGCGAAAGCTCGATTCCGCGGGCACGTTGGATCGCGAGCTCGCGATCGACACCGTTCGTGTCCAGGTTGAAATACGGCTTCTCGATCTCGAATACACCCGAAATGAGCTTGAGGCTCTCGGTCAGCGCATAGCTCGTACCTGCCTCGGCCTGCCATGTGCGGGCGTCCGGCAGGACCATGCCGTGGTTCTTTGCGCCGGTCGGCGCCGATCCGGAATCCTCCAGTCCCTGCGTGGCACCCGCATACGCCGCCAGAGAGTCGCTCAGGCGATACGAAGCTTGCGCGTACCCGCGCAAAGGTTGGTCGGTCAGATGCGATACCGGCAAACCGAAAGGGGCCACCGTCTTGTTGTAGCTCTCGCGTTGCAGGCCGATGGAGAGATCCGCGCCTCCTTTCCACTGCGCTCGATAGGCGAACCCCATGCTCCACAGCTTCGTCAGGTCCGACGTGCGGCCCGTATATTGAAAATCCGGCTGTGGCACCTGCCGTCCCACGCCGACCTGGCCCGGGCCCGCGTCGACCGAATCCTCACCGCCGTAATAAGCCTGCGTATCGCGTCCGCGTGCGAGAAAAATCACGTCGTGGCGCCAGGAATCGATGGTAAAGCGGCCGGTCAGGCGCGCTTCCCCGGAAGTCGACCCGGTGTACTGGTCCGGATACCCGATCACGACATGGTCCGCAAGGCCGGTCGGGCTTGTATTGACGTACAGGTCCGAATAACTGACCGGAACGTCGTAGACAGAACGAAACAAGCCGGTCGCGAGCGCCCAATGCTCGTCGAGTTGCCCGTGCACGATTGCGCCGAAATTCTTCTGGACGTTCTGTTGTTGCGCCCAATTCTGGCCCCAATAAATGTGGCCGATCTGCGGCGGCAGAAAATCGCCCGCGGTAAATACGAAGGGAACTGTCTTTTCTTCCGAGATGCGGGTCCAGTCGAGGATCGCGCGCACGCGCCATCGATCGTTGATGCGCCATTCGGGCACGGCGCCGAAGTTTGCCACGTTGGACGTATATCCCGGATTGTTCGAATACGGCCCGCCGGTCGAAATGTTGTAGGCCGCTCCGATCGGCAACTGCAGGTCTTTGCCTGCGACGGGAAGCACGGCGTCGACGCTCGCGCCTTTGGCGGAGAACGGTCCGGCATTGGCGACGATACTGGCGCTCGGTTTGCCGTCCCCTGTGTGGCGCAGGTCGTAATCGACGATTCCTGTCGGTGCCGGAAACGCATAGCCGATCTCGCTGACGCCGATGCGCACGGCGGAACCTTCGACCACCCGGTTGGATAGACCCCCTTGCTGGTCGAAATACAGTCCGTCGAGGCGTACGTTGCCGGCGATTTGCGGGTTGAAACCACGGATGTTGCCCGGTCCGTACAGGCCGATGCTCTCGAGGCCCAAGGTCAGGCCGAATGCGTCGTCGGCGGCCGCGATGGGGTTGTCGGACGCATGTTGCGCGCGGGCGGTTTGCGTGCAGCCCAGGACCGCGAGCATTGCGGCAAGGACACGAACAGCCGGCGCATTCGCGGTGTCGAACCGCGCGCGAGTTTTCATTCTCTGGAGCCTTCGTCGTTGGCAAAGGTGCGCGCAATATAAGGGGCCGCCCTGCACGAGCCCCGGCCGATGCGACGAAATGCAAAATCGTGGGCATGCATTGCGTCGGGCCGCGACGAAAGGAACTCCACGACGATTCCGGGGACTCAGTCGCCCGATTTGCCGTTTCCTGCCGCGCTCGAGGCCAGGGTCAAGGCCAGCACCCGGGCCGCGAGGCGATCGGCGTGCACCCGCAGTTCCGGCACCGCGGTCGCTTCCCAATATTCGGCACGCAGCATCGGCCCGATGTAAAACAGCCCGGCAGTGGGCGCACCGCTCCGGTCGAGCAATCGATATTGGTCGTCCACCTGAACGCCCAATTCGAGGGGATCGTGGCAAAGCAATCCATCCGCGCAAAGCTGACGTGCAAGCGGCGAAGTCCAGGACTTGACGCGATAGTCGGGACCCATGCAATTGACGACAGCCTTGGCGGCGAGTTCGACCGTCTGGCCGTCCGGGCGTCGCCGCAAGGACAGCACAATCTGCTCCCCATCCCATCGCGCGGCGCCCAGCTGCGCGGCGAGTATCCGCGCCCGGCCCGATTCCAGGAGGCGCGCGAGGCGCATGTGCGCGGAAGGAGCGAGGCGATGCCGATGCACGTCCCAGTATGCGCGAATGCGCTCGAGGAATCGCCTGCGTTGGTCCGGCGCCCATTGCCGCCAGAGTTGCGCAACGTGCGGACGCAGCTCGTTGATCACGTCGCGCCAATCGCCACCGGCCTCGATGCGGCGCCGCATCTCGCGGCGGACGGTGAGTACGCAGGCCCTCGCGTTGCGCAGCGCATGCTCGGCGAGATACTCGGGAAAGCCACTTGGGACCGGGGCCTTGGGCACGATTCGATGCGATCGCGGCAGCAGCCCGTGGCGGGATACCAGAACGACCCAGGTTCGATCGCTGACGCTTGTCACGCGAAACAAGGTGTCGATTGCCGTATGCCCCGAGCCCAACAACACGACGGTGCCGTCCTTGCCGGTCCGTTCGAGTGCCGCGGGGTCCCAGGGATTGGCAACGAGGGGCGCCGCGTCCGGCAGTTGCGCAAGAACATCAGGCGGCCTGGGTGGCGAATGGCCCAGTGCCAATATGACCGCGTCCGCGGGAATCTCTTCGCCGCCCGCCAGCTTGATCAGCCAGGGCGCCTGGCGCGAATCGCGCCGGATCGCGATCGCCTCGCCGGTAAGGCGCTGCACGGGCGCGCGGCTTGCATCACGCGTGTCGTTCAACAGGTCTTCCATGTAGTCGCCGTAAATGCGGCGCGGCAGGAAGCTGCCGGAATTGAAATGCGGATCGATGGACTGGCAATACCGGAGAAAATGACCAGGGTCCGCATCGAGCGCGCTCATGTTGCCGGCAGGTACGTTCAACAGCAGGTTGTCGTCCCACGTCCCGTACGCCAAGCCGCGGCCGAATGTTCCCTTGCGCTCAATCAGGGTGATGCGATCGTTGCGGACTGCGCCCTGGCGCAAAAGCTGCACAGTGGTCAACGCGCCACTGAATCCCCCACCGACGATTGCAATGCGCCGGCTCATCGACTGCGCGCACTCCCGGGCCGTCCTACGAGAGCCTTTTCCCAGTGGCGAACTTCTCCGGGAACAATGCGGAACAGGCTATGCGCATCCGGACGCCGAATCGAGGCAAACTCCCGGTACCGCACAGGGCTGCGGGCGCGCAACTTACGCAACAGGTGATCCCATTCGATCAGGAGTTGCCCTTCCGTTTCCTGCTGCCAGGTGCGCGACCTGGGTCCGGCAATCCTGCCGGCATCAAATTGGTATCCGCGCCGTGCTGCTTCGTCATGCACACCATGCAGGTAGCCTGCGATGGACACTACCGGTTCGCGCTGGGCACGGAACCGCTCGAGTTGGGGATGAAAGCGGTAACCCTGCGTCAGGCCCCTCAATACTTTCTGTGCCAGCAAGGCTTCGCGCCAAAGCGCGACGAGTCCTTGCGGGTCCAGGTATTTCGGGTGGATCGTCCAGATACGCATTCGGCCGCATTACCCGTAAGCTCGGCCTGCGCAGATCATCGGATGCGCCCCGTGCCAATTCGAGAAATTACTCGAGTTTACGAGCGTAATGTATTGTTTCTTCAACAAGGAACCCGACAAATCCGATTGCGTCTGTCGTACACTTCCGAACGACGATGAGTCAGCCCGACCTTAAGAGCTCGCGCCATTTTCGAGGCGCGCTGAGCGCCTTCGCAACCGGCGTCACAATCGTGACGACTCGCGATGGTACCGGGCGCGACATTGGCATCACAGCCAATAGCTTCAATTCCGTGTCGCTCGATCCGCCCATGGTGCTGTGGAGCTTGTCGCGCCAGTCGCCAAGCCTGGCCGCGTTCATGGCCGCCGAGCACTTTGCCGTGCACGTGCTCGCGTCGACGCAGGATCATCTGGCACAGCGCTTCGCCACGCGCGGCATCGACAAGTTTGCCGGTATGGATGTGCAGCGCGGCCTGAGCGATACGCCTTTGCTGGAAGGTTGCGCTGCCCGATTCCAATGCCGGACGGCCTATCGCTATGAGGGTGGGGATCATGTCATTTTCGTGGGCGAGGTTCAGGACTTCGAGCACTCCGACCTGCCCCCGCTCGTCTTTCACGGTGGGCAGTATGCGATCGCAACTCCGGTATCCAAGGAAGCCACGAAATTCGGCCCACCGGATGCGGACAGCAGTTTCAGCCACGCATTCCTGATCTACCTGCTCGGGCGCGCTCATTACCAGCTGTTCCAGCAGTTGCGCGGGGAGCTCGAACGCCATGGTTTGGCCGAGGGCGACTGGTTCATGCTGACCATGTTGAGCACGAACGAGGACCAAAGCGTCGCCGCACTCGATGAGCAGCTTGCCTACACGGGCACCCAGGTGAGCTATCACCAGATCGCCGGCCTCGCCGATGCCGGCCTGGTGCGCCTGAGCGGCGCGACCTACCCCGCAGTGCGCGTGAGTCTCACGGACAAGGGCAGGCAAACCGTGATTGAGCTGCTGGCAGCGGCCAAGGCGGCCGAAGCGGACGCGGAGCGGCATCTGGGCCATGACCAGACCCGACTTCTCAAGCAGTGGCTGCGGGTTATCGTCGAAGACCTCGAACCCCCGGGTCCTTCGGGGCTGGCCGACGATGACGCATGAAGGCCGTGCATAATACGGACCCCAAGTCCTGACCCTTTCATCCGAGCAGACCAGGGAGCGCCAATTGAACGTGAGATCGACCATCGTGGCGCAATTCCAACGGGTTGCGAGCGAACAGAACCGGAAGATCGCGCCGCTTGCGGACGATCTCGCTCTGCTCGATTCGGGACTCGACTCCCTGAGCTTCGCAATCATCGTTGCGGAACTCGAGGACACGCTGGGCATCGACCCTTTCGACACCACTGAAATGGTGGACTTTCCCGTGACGTTCGGCGATTTCGTCCGTCTCTACGAAAAGTCCATGCGCGCCGGTTGAAATCCCTTTGGTCGTCACTGGTGGCCGGCGGAAAAATTCCCGGCGCCTCGCTGTTCGCCAAGGACCGGTCGGTTGCACTTTCCGATCTCGCGCGCGTCACGTTCCTCGACACATCGCGTGAAACCCTGCAGGGGCAGTGCATCCTGCTGGCAACCCGGGACCAGCTTCCATCGGCACTTGCATTGCTGGAACTCGACGGCCATGCCCGCCGGATCGTGGTCTGTCCCGGGGACCTGCCCTTGCAATATCTCCCGGAGATTGTTGCCACGGCGCAAGTGGACGCCATTGCGATCGATTCCGGCGCATCGGTCGGCCCGGACACGGTTTCGGGCGTAAGAACGATCACGGTGCATGAGCAGCCCCGCGCACTTGCGCAACCCGGCGCCGAAGGCGCTCGCGCGATCGGTGCCATCGAAACCGAATGGGTTCTGCTCACCTCTGGAACGACGGGTGCGCCCAAATTGGTCCTGCATACGCTCGCGAGTCTTGCCGGGCACATTCCCGCGCCCGCTGTCGCATCGACGCCGGGCGATGCGCCGCGCACGTGGAGCACGTTCTACGACATCCGGCGTTACGGGGGCCTGCAGATTTTCCTGCGCGCCGTCCTGGGCGATTCCTCGCTCGTCCTGTCGGATGCGCACGAATCAACACCGGACTTCCTGGCCCGTGCAGGTCAACGCGGCGTGACGCATATCTCGGGCACGCCCTCGCATTGGCGCAAGGCTCTGATGAGCGGTGCAACCGGACGGATTTCGCCCGTCTACGTACGTCTTTCCGGGGAAATTGCCGACCAACCCGTACTCGATGGACTGCGCTCCGCCTTTGCGCAGGCGCGCATTGCCCACGCCTTTGCCTCGACGGAAGCGGGCGTCGCATTCGATATCGATGACGGTCGGGCCGGGTTTCCCGCCGGCTTGCTGGACCAGTCACCGGGCGGCGCCCAATTGAAGGTGGAAGACGGTACCTTGCGCATCCGCGGGGCCCGCAATGCGAGCCGCTACCTCGGCGCCCAGTCGGCCGCGCTCCTCTCGCCTGACGGTTACGTCGATACCGGCGACATGGTCGAATTGCGCGAAGGCCGTTACCATTTCGTCGGCCGCAAAGGCGGAGTCATCAACGTGGGCGGCTTGAAGGTGTTCCCGGAGGAAGTCGAAGCCGTGATCAATGCGCATCCCGGAGTACGCATGTCGCTGGTCAAGGCGCGCAAGAATCCCATCACGGGCGCGGTTGTCGTCGCCGATGTGGTGCTTGCCGGCGACGGCGACTCGCCTGCGCCAGACGTGATGACGCGTTCAATCGTGGAATCCTGCCGTAACGTGCTTGCCCCGCATAAAGTACCCGCCATGATTCGATACGTTGCTTCACTCGAGGTTTCCGCGTCGGGCAAGCTGGTGCGCCCCGGTGCGTAACGTCCTCGTTACCGGAGGAAGCCGCGGGCTCGGTCTGGCGATCTGCGTGCGCCTGGCGAGCGCGGGCTATTGCGCGATTGCCGTCGCCCGCTCGCAAAGCGACGCCCTGAACGCGGCCGCGCAGGACGTCGCGCGCGACCAGCGCGGCGCCTTGCGGTTTCACGCGTTCGACTTGATGCAAACGGGTGCAATCGGGCAACTGGTCAAGGATCTGCGTCGCGAGCACGGGCCGATCTACGGGCTGGTCAACAACGCCGGCATCGGCACTGCCGGCGTGCTGGCCACGATGCGCGACGAGCAGATCGAGCAGCTCGCCCGCTTGAACATGATCGCACCGATCATCCTGACCAAACACGTGGTTCGCTCGATGCTGGTCCAGAAGGAGGGCCGCATCATCAACATTTCCTCGGTGGTGAGCCTGACCGGGTACAGCGGACTCTCTGTTTATTCCGCGACCAAGGCGTCCCTGCATGGATTTACCCGTTCGCTCGCCCGCGAAGTCGGACGCCTCGGGATCAACGTCAACACGGTCGCGCCGGGCTTCATCGAGACGGACATGACGCACGAAATGACGGTGGAAGATCGGGATCGCCTGGTACGACGCAGTGCCCTGCGCCGCCTCGCGCAGGCCGATGACGTGGCAAGCGCCGTGGAATACCTGATCGGCGACGGCGCGCGCAATATCACGGGTACCATGATTACCGTCGACGCCGGCAGTACGGCCTAACCAGACCGTTGAAAAACTACTGCGCGGGCCGCTTTTCGTCCTCCGGTCCTCGCCGTACTGTCTCGTACGGGTCCGGTCCTCGGACGAAAATCGCCTCCGCTCGCTACGTTTTTCAACGGTCTGCTTGAACCACCTACAAACGAACGGCGCCGTCGCAGATCCTGCGGAACAATTCCGCGTCCACGCGCACATAGCCGGCGCCCTTGCGGTCATCAAACAGGAGAACGTCGGAGATCGCATCCGGATCGAACCCTTGCACCGCCAGCTCGTGCTTTTGGGGCTTGAAGGTGCCGGTGGTCGCGATTGCGGGCAGGAAGCGCAGGAATAGCGGGCGCGCGTATTCGGGCAGCCTTGCCGCGATTTCATGCCGGAAATTTTCCGCGTCGAAGTCCGGCGTTACGACCAGTGCCGCCATGCCCGCGCGTCCGTCGGCGCCGGGAATCGCGACTCCGTAAACGACGGCGTCGCCGATCCCGTGGCATTGCAGGAGTGCCGCCGTGACTTCCGCACTCGAGACGTTTTCCCCCTTCCATCGATACGTGTCGCCGACTCGATCCACAAAGTAATAGAACCCTTCATTGTCGCGGCGCATGAGGTCCCCGGTGCGGTACCAGGCGTCGCCGGGAACGAACACGTCGCGCAGGATTTTCTGCGCGCTCGCCTGGCTGTCGGCATAACCCTCGAAGCGGCCGCCGGATGCCTTCCCGGGCGCCGCGATCTTGCCGATCGCCTCGCCCGGCTCGTCGACGCCACTGGCGATACAGCGCCCGGCATCGTCCCGCACAGGCAAACCGCTCGCTGCATCGAACTGCACAAGGGCTACCGGCATGCGATGCGCCAGAAACGGTGGAATTCGCCCCACCGCCCCGACCTTGCCCTCGCAGTTGTAGAGTGAAAAACTGCCTTCCGTTGCGGCGTAATACTCGAGGATCCGCGGAATGTGAAAGCGCCGTTGGAACTCCGCCCATACCTCGGGGCGCAAACCATTGCCGCATGCGGCCCGCAGGGAATGTCGGGTTTCGCGCGGATGCGCAGGCTGGTGTACGAGATACCGGCACAGCTCCCCGATGTACTGGAACAGCGTGCAACGATGCGCGGCGATGTCGCTCCAGAATTCACCGGCCGAAAAGCGCCGGCGCAGAATGACCGCACCACCGCCGAGCAAGGTTGCTCCCGTCGCGACGACTCCGCCGACGCTGTGATAAAGCGGCAGGCAGTTGTACATCCGGTCCTCGGGAGTCGTATCCAGGAGACCCGCGAACCAATGGCTCCACTGCATCACTCGATAGTGACTGACTCTCGCTGCCTTGGGCATGCCGGTGGTGCCCGAGGTGTAGATATACAGGGCCAAGTCTTCCAGGGACGGCGGCGGGCATTCGTGCGCCGTCAAAGGGCCTGGATCCAAACCGGCAATCGCATCGCTCAAGGATTCGACATCTTCTCCCGCTCCAGCCTTCCGGCCGGGAGAGGGGAGATCCAAGGAGAAGGACAGAACATCGACGGAAACATCGATTTCGGATCGGATCTCGCGCACGAATCCAAGCATCGAATCGGCGACGATAAGGGCCCGGGGCGCGACGATCCGTATCGAATGCACGAGCGCGGCGCCGCGCAGGTTCGTGTTGAGCAGGGAAACCGCAATGCCGGCACGCGTCAAACCCAACCAGATTGCAAGGTATTCGGGACAGTTGGGCAGTAGCAGGCACACGACGTCGGCAGGCTGCAGTCCCCTCGCCAGTGCCCATCGCGTGACCTGGCCCGCGCGATCCGAAAGTCCGCGGAAACTCAGCGTCGATTCGTCCGTTACAAGTGCAGGCGCCGCTTCGAACGAATGCGCGAGCTCGTCGATCACGATCGGAAAACTACGATGCGGCGCGCCGGCTATGGGCGCGGTTCTCGCCAGCGCTCGCGTCCAGGCTTTGAGCGCCGAAGTACTTTCCGTCGGCATGAATCAGAGGGCTTTTGTAAGCATCAACTCGCGCATCGGATACGGGCGAGGCAACGCTTCGAGGTTACACTAAACGACGCCGATTCCATTGGAATGTCCGACCATTTCCGACAGCATGCCCAACATGAAAAGCGAGACGATCGCCATCCACGGCGGTTATGAAGTCGAGCCGACGACGAAGGCCGTTGCCGTACCGATCTACCAGACGGTCGCCTATGCCTTCGACAGCGCGGAACATGGCGCTGCCTTGTTCGATCTCGAAGTGGAAGGGTTTCGATACAGCCGTATCGGCAACCCGACCAATGCGGTCCTGGAGCGGCGCATCGCGCAGCTTGAAGGAGGAATCGATGCATTGAGCGTGAGCTCGGGACAGGCCGCGCTGTATTTCGCATCGCTGAACGTCACGATGCCGGGCACGAATATCGTATCCGTGCCGCAGCTGTATGGGACGACACACACCTTGTTCGCCCACATCCTGCCCAAAATGGGCGTGCAGGTGCGCTTCGCCAAATCCGACCGCGCAGCCGACATGGCTGCTCTCGTCGACGCGGACACACGTGCCTTGTTCTGCGAAACCGTGGGCAATCCCGCCGGCAATGTGTGCGATGTCGAGGCGATCGCGCAGGTCGCCCATGGCGCGGGCGTGCCCCTGATCGTCGACAACACCGTGCCGACGCCAATCCTGATCCGCCCGATCGAATACGGCGCTGATATCGTGGTGCATTCGCTCACGAAGTACCTGGGAGGCCACGGCACGACCCTGGGCGGCGCAATCGTCGACAGCGGCAAGTTTCCCTGGACGCAACACGCGGCACGTTATCCGATCTTCACGCAACCGGACGACTCCTACCACGGCCTCGTCTATACCGACCACTTTGGCGACGCCGCGTACATTGGCCGTTGCCGCAGCGTGTACCAGCGCACGATGGGCGCCGTGCTTGCGCCGCTCAGCGCTTTCCTCCTTCTGCAAGGCATCGAAACGGTGGCCCTGCGTGTCGAACGGCATGTGGAGAACGGGCGCCGCGTCGCAGAATTCCTGCGGGACGATCCACGCGTGGCTTCGGTCAACTACGTCGGCTTTCCCGACAATCCCTATTACGCGCTTGCGCAGAAATACCTCCGCGGGCGCGTCTGCTCGCTCATGACATTCGGGGTGCGTGGCGGCGTCGATGCCGGCACCCGCTTTTACGACGCACTCAAGCTCTTCAAGCGCCTCGTGAACCTGGGCGACGCAAAATCGCTTGCGTGCCATCCGGCCTCCACGACACACCGTCAAATGTCGGCCGAGGAGCAACGAACGGCCGGCGTCGGCCCGGAAACAATCCGCCTCAGCGTCGGCATCGAGCACATCGACGACATCCTTGCCGATCTCGACCAGGCACTCGCTGCGGCCACGCGGTAACGATCGGTCCTCGCCCGTCATGAATTCGCGTGCCGTTCCGGATGCCGTCTCCGCGTTGTTCCCGTCCGCTGCGGAGCGCGGCCGCGTGGACGATGCCTTGACCCGTAAATTGCTCGAGGCGAGCGAGCGTGTTTGCGCGGGTCCCGTACTTCCCACGATCGACCGGGAGGAATTTCGCCGCGCGCTTGACGAGTTCGATTTCGAGGAGCCGCGCAGCCTCGATACGATGCTCGATTGGGTCATTGCGCGCATGGAGTCGGGCGTGGTGCACATGAACCACCCCCGTTACTTCGGTCTCTTCAATCCTTCGCCGAATTTCCCTTCGATCTGCGCCGACCGGATCGCCGGCGTATTCAATCCGCAGCTGGCCAGTTCCGGCTCTTCGCCGGCGCCTGTGGAAATCGAGGCGCACGTCATCCGCGCGCTCGCGCGGCGCGCGGGCTTGCCGGAAGGTTCAGCCGGGCATTTCGCGACAAGCGGCTCGGAAGCCAACTACACGGCGCTCGTGTGTGCGCTGACGCGCGCGAATCCGGACTTTGCCCGCGACGGCGTACGTGCATTTTCCGGTCCCGTCACCTTTTATACGTCGCGGGACTGCCAGCCCGCTTGGCACAAGATTGCCCATCAGTCTGGCGTCGGGCGCGCGGCCCTGCGGCTGGTTCCGACCGACGGGAGTGGGCGCCTGGACGCGAACGCCCTCGCCCGCATGGTGGACGAGGATCGGGCCGGCGGCGCCGTGCCGGTGCTGATTTCCCCGACCGCTGGCACGACGGGCGCGGGGATGATCGACCCGCTGGACGAATGCGCCGACATCGCCCGGTCTTGTGGCGCGTGGCTGCATGTCGATGCGGCCTGGGGCGGCGCCGCACTCGCGTCCACGAAGCTGCGTGCCTTGTTTGCAGGCATCGAGCGCGCCGATTCGATCACGATCGATGCGCACAAGTGGTTTGCGACGACGATGGGCTGCGGCATGTTTCTCACGCGCCATGCCGCCCTGCTGTCCGAGACATTTCGGGTCACGACCGGCTTCATGCCGTCCGAGCTCAACCACCTGGATCCTTATCTCAACACCGTGCAGTGGTCACGCAGGTTCCTGGGTTTGCGCCTGTTCCTGGCGATGGCGACCGCGGGCTGGTCGGGTTATGCCGCGCACGTCGAACATGCCTGCGCGGTGGTCGAGCATGCGCGTCGACTGCTCACGGCCCAGGGTTGGACGATCGTCAACGACTCGCAGCTTGCCGTGCTGTGCGTGCTGCCGCCGGCGGGTGCGCCGGCGGTGCGCGAAATCGTGAAGCGGGTGCTTGCCGGTGCGGACGCTTGGGTTGCCCCGACGGTATTCGAGGGTCGGGACGTGGTTCGAATCTGCGCCACCCACGGCGAATCGAGCGAGGAAGACGTCGAACGGCTGGTGCGCGCCTTGCAAGCCGCTCTGTAATTCCGCCTGTCGTCAGGCGACGAGGCTGTTGAGAAGTGCCTCGATCGTCGCGATCGAGTGAAAGTTCTCGGGCGTGATCTGCGCACTCGGGATCGTGACGGCGAATTCGGACTCGACTGCAAGCATGAGGTTGACCATTTTGATGGAACTCATGCCGATGTCGGTCAGGCGGGCATCGGCCGGAATGGATTTCAGGGCCCCCGTGGGATCCAGGATGTGGGCGACCAGGTCGATCAGCCGGCCGCGCAAGGTGCCCTTGTCGCAATCCATTCCACTCACTCCGCAATGCTCCCGCTGTTCCGGACGGCCATGATACCGGTCACTTCCTAGGAAACGCCTGATTTTGCAGGCCCACCGCGATCGCGCAAGATCCGGATCCAGTTGCGGTACAGGCGAACCGCCGAATCCCCCCAAGGTTTTGCAAGCCGGTCGGCGAGGCGCCGGCCGGGAAACCGTGCCAGCGTACGGTTCATTCGGTTTTGCCTGGCGAATTCCTCGAATTCGGAAAAAACCTCAATCGCTTCCTCGGAAAATGTACCTTTGGGCAGGCTGGGATAGTTCTCCTGCTTGCCGTTGAGATATCGACTGACGTCGCGCTGGAATTCGCGCAACAGGGTACCCTCCTCGTACTCCGGGTGACCCTGGCAGAACACGAGCAGGGAACGCTCGCGCTTGACGAAGATATCGGCGCCAATTTCCGCCGATTGAGAGAGCATTTCGTATCCGCGCTCGCGCAAGCGGGAGATCGGCAGGTCGTTCCAGCGCGAATGGGGGGTGTGAATTTGCGCACCGAAGCCCTCGCCCAGGATATTGCCGCCATCGACTTCCTGTTCGAAAACGCCGCAGCACTTCAGCGGCAGGCGCTGGCGCGCAATGCCGTCCAGTTCCAGCACCGCGGCATGCGCAGCTAGGCACGACCAGAGGCTCGAGGTCGTATGGTTGCGCGCCCAGTGCAGGACATCGACCATTTGGGCCCAATAAGGCTCCTCGGGCAGCGTTGCCGTCTTGGGCTCGGCGCCTGTCACAATGATGGCATCGACGTGGGAGCGTTTGAGCTCCTCCAGATCCCAGTACGATTCCTCGATCTGACGTGCGGCCGCTCCGATCCGCGGAACCGCAGGAAGCGTCGAATAACGCAACGTGATCGGCGTGTCGCCCGACGCGGCATCCAGCAGAAAACCGAATTGGCGCTCGGTCGCTTCCAAAGCGGCATCGGGCATGTTGTTGATCAAGGCAACTACGATGCCCTCGTCCTCGCCGATGACGCGTGCCTTTTCCGGCTCTTTTCCCTGGTTGGGGACGGCAAAGCCTGCTTCTTTTGGGCCCGGGAGATTGATATCCTTGGGCCTTGCTCCGGCAGTAGGTCTGGGGTCGATTCGTAGCGCCATGCTTGGGTTCCGGGTGCGCCGAAGCGTACCGATGTCCGCGCAAATGTAAACGATCCTTGCCAGGAAAGAACGCATGAAATCCGAAGTGAATGCGCCGATGGCCGCCGCAGCGGTCAGCCCGAAGGCTGGTGACGGTGGTAGCAGTGCGGTTAGCGATCTCAAATCCCGCGTTGCTGCCGTTGTTGCGATAGCCGCCAAGAACGCCGAAGCGGTCGATCGTGAAGGTCGATTCCCGACCGAGTCATATGCCGCCGCGCGCGAGCAGCGCCTGCTGGGAATCCTCGTGGCAACCGATTTGGGCGGCGAGGGCCTGAGCCTGGCTGACGTTGTCGATGTGTGCTTCCAGCTGGGCCAGGCGTGCGCGTCGACCGGAATGATCTATGCCATGCATACGGTCAAGGTGGCCTGTTTGAGCCGTCATGGGCGCTCGAGTCCGGCGATCGAAGGCATCCTGAAACAATTGACGGCGCGCCAGTTGCTGTTGGCTTCCTCGACGACGGAAGGCCAGGGCGGCGGCAATGTGCGTGCGAGCGAGGCGCCTGTTGTCGTCGACGGCGATCGCTTTTCGCTCGAACGCCGGGCGACGGTCATTTCCTATGGTGCGCATGCCGACGGCATTGTTTCAACGGCACGTCGCAATGCCGATGCACCCGCGTCGGATCAGGTGCTGGTTGCCGTTCTCAAGAGCGATTACACCCTTTCGAAGCTGCAAGGCTGGGATACGCTCGGCATGCGCGGCACCTGCAGCGATGGCTACCTGCTCAAGGCGCAGGCCGATGCCGGCCAGATCCTGCCGGTCCCGTACGAAAAGATCCACGCCGAGACGATGGTGCCGACTGCGCACCTGGCCTGGGGATCGGTATGGGCCGGAATCGCCGCGGCTGCCACCGCGCGTGCGCAGACGTTCATCCGGCATGCGGCCCGTCACGGCAACGGTCAGCTGCCGCCGGGCGCGGCCCACTTCACAAAGGCGCTCTCCTCCTTGCGTACCTTGCGGGGTTTGTTGTCCTCCGCGCTGGATAATTACGAACGCGTCAAGGACGACGAGAAGGCTCTGGGCGCGCTCGAATTCCAGTCGATGATCACGCTCGCCAAGGTCGAGGCATCCGAGCTCGCGGCATCGATCGTGATGGATGCCATGCGCGCCTGCGGCCTCTCCGGCTACCGCAATGATTCGGAATTCAGCATCGGCCGTCACCTGCGCGACATACTTTCCTCGCCGATCATGATCAACAATGATCGGATCCTGAGCAACCTGGCGACGCCGGCTCTGCTGACACCCATTCCGCAATCCCTCCGAGGCTGACGTGTCCGAAGGCAATCCCACGGGCGAAATCGGCGCCGCCCTGTTCCGCCGCCTTGGTGTCGATGGCGTATATGCGCGCACGGCACACTACGAAAACATCCTGGAGCGCCTCGCCGCCTACATTTCGCGCGAGCGCGATCCGCGCGCCGAGGTCCTGCGCTTTCCACCGGTCATGAGTCGCACGCAGCTGGAGCGCTCGGGCTATCTGAAAAGCTTTCCCAATCTGCTGGGCTGCGTTTGCGCCCTGCACGGCAGCGAGGCGGAAATTCGCGCCGCGGCCGATCGCCACGCCGAAGGCGGCGACTGGACCGCGTCGCTCTCCGCATCCGACCTCGTGCTTTCGCCTGCCGCCTGTTATCCGGTGTATCCGTTGGCCGCGGCACGCGGGCCCGTTCCCGACGGCGGCCTGATTTTCGATATCGCAGCCGATTGCTTCCGTCACGAACCTTCGCAATCCCTCGATCGCCTGCAGACTTTTCGCATGCGCGAATTCGTGCGGATCGGCGCACCCGAAGACATCGCGCAATTCCGCGAATCCTGGATGGCGCGCGCACGCGAGATGGCAGACGAGCTGGCCCTGCCCCACGACCTGGACGTCGCGAGCGACCCGTTCTTCGGGCGTGTCGGCCAGGTGATGGCGGTTTCGCAAAAGATGCAGGCCTTGAAGTTCGAGTTGCTCATTCCCTACTACGCCGGAGCCACTCCGACGGCGTGCATGAGCTTCAACTACCACCGCGACCACTTCGGCCTCACCTGGAATCTTCTCGACTTGTCCGGGGCGCCTGTTCATACCGGGTGCGTCGCCTTCGGCATGGATCGGCTGACAGTTGCGCTTTTTTGCGTTCACGGCCTGGATACCAACTCGTGGCCGGCATCCGTGCGAAAGGCGCTCGCGCTCTCATAGTTTCCCAATTCACGTGCCACTCGACCCCGTCCTGCAGAAATTCCTGGGCGCGCTGGCCGCGGCAAAGGGCGAAGGAACGCGCGATACGTCCGTAGACGCGCGCCGGCGCGAACTGGCCGAATTCCTCGGGTTGTCGGGGCCCCCTGCCGGCCAGGTCGCGAGCGAAACCGTGCGCATCGGCGTCGCCGGCGTGGAGCGGGCCCTGCGTGTGTATACGCCCGAAGCCCTGGGCACGGACGACGCGCCGGCGCTGCTGTTTTTCCATGGCGGTGGACTCGTTGCCGGCGACCTCGATACCCACGATGGCATCTGCCGCGCTCTCTGCCGTGCGAGTGGCATCCGCATCCTGTCCTTCGATTACCCTCTTGCTCCGGAAGCGCGCTTCCCGCAGGCGTTGGAGGAATGTGTGCAGACGGCTGTTGCTTTGGCGCGCGACGCCAGGCGCTGGCGTATCCAGGAGGGCGCCTTTCTCGTGGGCGGCGACTCGGCGGGCGCCAACCTGGCCGCTGTGCTGTGCCAGGAGCTGCGTGTCGGGCCAGCGCCCACCCCGGATGTAATTGCGGGACAGTTCTTGCTGTGTCCAATCCTGGACTATGCCGGCATGAGCGCGAGCAAGCGCAGCTTTGGCAAGGGCTACCTGCTGGACCAGGAAACGCTCGACCACGATCTGCGGCATTATTTGCCGCAAGGAATCGATGCCTCCGACCCGCGTATCTCGCCGCTGCGTGCGCCAAGCCTCGAAGGCCTGGCGACCGCGTGCATCCACACGGCGGAATACGATCCGCTGCGCGACGAAGGCAACGCGTACGCCGAACGGCTCAGGGACGCCGGCGTGCGTGCGACGTACTATTGCCATCCGGGCATGGTCCACCTGTTCTACGGAATGGCCGCGATCCTGCCCTATGCGCGCCAGGCGTTCGCCCGCATGGGCGAGGACATCCGCGGCTTGCTGCCATAATGGCCGCGTTCAGGGAGAATTCCGGGATGAGCGAGCGCAGCCAGATCGAACGTCTAGTCCGCGACCTCTATGCCGCTCGAGTCGCCGGCGACCTCGATGCCTTGTGCGCGATCTTCTCGCAGGACGCGCGCTTCCAGATTGCCGGTGCAAGCGATGGCAAGCCGATCGCCATCGAGGCCAAGGGCAGCGGCTCGGTGCGCACCTGGCTTGCGGTGATGATCAAGACTTTCCGCATCGCGGATCAGAAGATCGAAACCCTGCTCATCGACGGCGCCAAGGCCGCCGTGCATTGGCACTGCACGATCCATTCGCGGATCACGGGCGCTTCCGTCGCGACGGAACTCGTCGACATGATCGAAGTGCGCGATGGACGCGTCAGTTCCTACGTGGAGTTGTTTGCCCCGCGCTGAGCGCCGGGCGCACGCGGATCACAGCCATCATTCCGTTGTCTTCATGGTCGACGAGGTGGCAGTGCACCGGAATATCGCCGGCCAGTTCGGGCGGAAATTCGACCCGGATACGTACCCTGCCCGGACGCACCGGACCTTCGGTGCTGTGAAATCCGGTTGCCGTCGCATAGGGAACGCTGACCACATCCAATAGCGGGGGATTTTCGACGGGCTTGCCGTCGACTTCGAGCACGCGGAAATGCACCTGGTGCATGTGAAACGCATGCAGCTCGTTCGTCCAGTTTTCGATCGTCCATTCTTCCGTGGTGCCCGCGTCGACGGTGAGCGCCGGCGGGTCGCCCATCTCGTACGGCCTGAGAACGGCGCCGGGCTTGCGCTCGAACAGGTAGAAATCCGTCTGGTCATCCGTACCCGGACGGGGATATTCCGCGAACGCCCAGGTGCGCACGTGGCCCGGCGTGCGTGCCATCAAGCCCGAGAAAATGCCGGACTGCGCGACGCCCGGCTTGGCCGGCCCGGAACGAACCTCGGAAACAGAGGTGGCCACGCCGATGCCCTTCCCTCCTGCAGGAACGATCAAGGCAAGCTTGCGCTCAGGCAGGCGGTCGCCGGCACATCCGGTGTCGACTGCATGAGTGACAAGGTACGCCTTGCCGCCATCGGCGGGGGCACGCACGAGCAGCTCGATCCTGCCCGATGGGGGCACGAACTGCGCTTCCGGCGTTGCGCGCTGAGGCTGGAGCACGCCGGCATCGTCCGCCAGCGGCGCACCGTCGCGCGCGACGACGGTCAGTGGAAGTGCCGCGCCTTTTTCATCGACGAGGTTCAAGTCCAGGAACGCATCGGTCGCAGCGTTGACGATTCGCAGGAGCAGCGGCGTTGTGCCGGCGACTTCGATGCGCCCCAGCGCCGCGTCGGGTGCGTCAGCGACCGGCACCGGCGTGCCGTTCACGCTGATCTGGTCGATACCCGAACTGGCGGAACATAGAAGCTCGTGCGCGGTGTCGATTTGATTCGCGGGCGAGCCGGCACCTGCGGCTCGCTTGTCGTCGACTGCTTCCGGCAACGGCGCGGCGGCTGTCATGGCGGCGGCCTGCGTCTTTCCCGCATCGTTGTCCTGGGTCTGGCGCACGATCAGGACACGCTCTTTGATGCCCTGCCGGCGGCGGGAATCGTCCAATGGCCCTTCGACCACGATTGCGCCGCTTAATCCCATCAGCATCTGCGCCTGCACCTCGCCGTGCACGTGCGGGTGGTACCAGTACAAGCCCTCGGGCATGTTGGCCGGGATGCGATAGCGGTACGTGAAAGACCGCCGGCCGCAGCGTGTGGTGCCGTCCGCAGGATCGGTGCAGATTGTCAGGACATCATCCTGGGGCGCGGTCGGGGGCACGGCAAAGCCATGCACGTGCAGATTGGTCGTTCCCGTTGCGCGATGCTTCATGCCGGCCTCTACCTCGTAGAACCCCGGCGTGTGCGGAACCTCCCCATTGGCAATGCGCAAGGTGCCCGGCCCCGTCACCGCGTCGATCGCCGCCGGATCCGTAATTTCGTTGCGCAAGGTGATCACCAGTTCCGAGCCACGTCGCACGCGAATCACCGGCGCATCGGCGTTCCCGTTGACGACGTAGCAAAGATGCGATCCGTCCTGGCGAACGGACATGGCGATGCCACCGCCGGTGGGACGGACCTCCGGCAGGAAGTGGCCGGGCGCCGGTACACCGGTGCCACAGGGATGAGCCGTCGTGCTGGCGGCGTCGAAGTCGGCGCTTTCAGCAGGAGTGGCGTGCGCCGTGCAGGCGAGCAACGCCAGCGCACCGGCCGCCGCGAATCGGGAATTCAGGGAACTGACTGCAGGAAAAAACATGGAGGGAGGATATCCTCCCTCCATGCAGTTCGACTGGGAAAGCTGCGATTACTGTCCGAACAGATCCGACATGACGCTCACGCCTTCGTCGCACGCGTGATTCAGGCACGGCAGGCCAAACGCGGCATCCAGCGTCTTGGTCAGCGAGTAGTGGTCGTAGAAACGCTGGCTCGTCTTGCCGTTGTCGCCGTAGTTGGTATCGACGATCAAGACCACCTGGTTCGACGTCTGCGTGCTGTAGTCGTTCTCGTCCCACACCACGACGATCGCGCTGCGGCTGTCGTGCCACACCGGCGAAGCCTTGATCGCCGTCACGATGCGCTGGACCGACAAATCGCCCTGCAGGATCAGCGAGGGGTTCAGGCCGGTTTGCGTGCCATTGTCATCCGCGTCGTAGTTGCAAAACGCAGTGCCGTTGCCGCGCCCGTGCATGTCATCGCACTGATTGGGCGCGATAAACGCGAGATCGGGAACACGGCCGGACTTCAGGTCGGCGTACAAGCCGCCGGGGCCTTCGAAGGAAACGATCTGCGCCAGACTCAAGGCCGGATTGGCTCCCTTTTGCACGGACTCGAAATACGCGAAGGGGTTGTGCTTGACGGCATACAGGTAAACCACGTCCGCAGAACTCACCGGGTTACCGGTTGTCGACAACGCCGCGAAGTCGGACGACACTGCGACGCCGGCCGCATTGTTGCCGCCAATCGTGTAGAAACCGTCACTCACATTGACGCCGTCCGCGCCGCTCAAGGGCAGGCCTTCCTGGTAGCTCTTCCACGACTTGCCGACGCGAACCAACTGGTCCGCGATCGAAATGCCGTCGATCCTGGTGCCGGCGGCGATCGAACGCGTTCCATCGATGTTCGTCAGGGGAGGCGCGGAAGTTTCGTTCGTCGTCAGATCCTCCACGGGAATCGCCGCGTCGACGCCGTCTTTACCCGAAATCGGGCAGAACACGCCTGAATTCGGCGAGTCCGTGTTCGTGGCTTGGCCTGGAACAATGTTCGGCGTGCAGCTCGTGTTGTGCCAGTCCGGGTACTGATCGGAAAGCTTGTTGAAATTCGAGCCTCCGACAACTTCCAGGTAGTTGGTCGAGCTCGGGTGCGCGATGGCGTAATAGTTCGCCGCCAGGTTCGCCTTTTTCATGAGCGAATTGATGTACGGGGCCTGGGGATTGCCCGCGACCTGCCCGTACGCATGGTTCTCCATCATGAGCACGAAGACGTGATCCAGTTCCGGAACGCCACGCGGTACCGGACCTTCGGCCGCACCCACACTGCCTGCAAATGCCGCACATATTCCTGCCGCGGCGAGCGAAGCGCTGATCTTGCTGAGTTTCGTCATTGTTGCTTTCCTCGAGTCGTTGCTTGTCATAAACGCGCTCGGGAAGGTAGTGCTCAAAAACGACGCAACTGTGACCGCGGAGCCACTTGACGACAAAAAGGCCTGCAAGCGGCTCCCGAGCCGGCAACTCGCAATAAGTTACTAGGAAATTTCCGAAATTCCGGTCGAGCTTGTGGTCAATCGCTGGATCGAAAGGCGGGAATCAGGGTGTGAAATTGCACTGGGCCAAGGGCACGACGCGCGTGCGTTTGAAAAGCTTGTGGCCCAGATACAGGAGCAGGAAGACCGGCACGACCGAGTAGCTGGTGACGAAATCGAACCAGGAAAATACCGGCGCCTGGAAGATGCCGAAGTTTGCGCCCAGGATCACCATGACGAACAGGATCGTCGCGATCCACGTGCCGTAGGGATAGAAGCGCGCGCGAAACTTCAATTCCTCCGGCTTGCGCCCCTGCGCAACCCAGGCGCGTCGAAACCGAAGGTGGCAGATCGCAATGCCAAGCCAGATCACGAAACCGGTGAGGCTGGAGAAGTTGTACAGCATCTGGTAGATCCGCTGTCCCCCGATGGAATTCGTGAGGAACGCGATGGCACCGATCAAGCCGACCGCCCACACGGCGGCCACTGGCACGCCCCGCTTGTTCAGGCGCGCGAACATCGCCGGTGCCTTGCCTTTGTTGGCCATGGCATACAGCATGCGCGAGGACACATAGAGCGAGGAGTTGCCGCACGACAGCACCGAGGACAGGATGACGAAGTTCATCACGTTGGCCGCGAAATACCCGAAGTTGGGAATGCGCTGGAAAACCATCGTGAACGGCGAATACGCGACTCCATCATCGCCGCGCAACAGGTTCGGATCCGTGAACGGAATCAAGGTCCCGACCACGAAGATCGAACCGATGTAGAAAAGGAGAATGCGCCAGAAGACGTTGCGAATCGCGATGGGAACGCACTTGCCCGGATCGCGCGTTTCCGCTGCGGCAAGGCCCACGGCCTCCGTGCCCTGGAATGAAAAACCGGCAACG